>WNFT01001960.1_pt1 | contig 17505 bp, 16 predicted proteins | sample 5400191 | NCBI WGS metagenome assembly WNFT01 (sample SAMN13153359, study PRJNA577476) | soil metagenome | isolation source: 80 cm saprolite under Madrone tree | place: USA:California | collected 2016-06-14 | reverse complement strand
CGGGCGCCCTGACATCTTCAGGCTCGAGGTGAACCGGGACGCGCGGCCTCCGGTGGATTTCGGCTAACTCGCCTCCCCGCCACGCGGGGAGGTCGGCCTGCTCGCGCAGCGAGCACGCCGGGTGGGGAGTCGCACTAACCCAAGGACTGGGAAAAGGGAGTTGAGGTGCTGCAATGGAGGTAAATGCGGGTCGCCTGGCGGAGTAGTGAAGTTTGCAAATTAACCTCACAAAATCCTTGACATCGAACAGATTTTCGGTACACTACAAACATGTGTTCTATGGGTGGGGTAAGGGGAAGTTCGACCTCGGGAGAGGCCTTCCAGCAGATCAACTCGATCCTTGATCAGCTCGCCAAAGAAGATCTCAACTCACAGGCGGCGGAGTCGATGGGCGAGGACCAGATCGCGCTCCAGCGCATCGTCAACCGCGCCCAGGCGGAAGGGCTGCGCCGGCTCCGCCGCTTCGACAGTGGCCAGGGCTACGCCTCTTCCGGAGCGCTGAGTGCGCGCGCTTGGCTGCGCTGGCAGCTGAACCTGACGGCTAACGCGGCTTCGGAGCGGGTCGCGATCTCGCGCAGGCTGGCGGCGTTGCCGAAGACCGATCAGGCCCTGGCCGATGGCGACATCAGCTACCGGCATGTTGCCCTCATCGCGGAGACCGCCAGCCAGCTCGGCGAGAAATTCGAAGCCCAGGCGGAAACCATCCTGGTCGAGACGGCCAAGGAAGTTTGCCCCTGGCGATTGCAGCGAGCGATCTGGCACGTGAAGCACTGCCTCGACTCCGACGGCGTCCTCAGCGACGCCAACAAGGCGCACGACCGTCGCTTCCTGCACATGAGCCAGACGCTCGATGGGGTCTATCGGATCGACGGGTGGCTCGATGGCGAAGGCGGAGCAGTCCTCAACACGGCCTTGAATTCGGTCATGGGACCCAGGCTTGCAGATGACGACCGGAGTGCGACCGAGCGCCGCGCCGACGCTGCGGTGGAGATGGCACGCCGGTTGTTGGACGGTGGGCAGCTCCCCGCGGTCGCGGGCCAGAAGCCGCACCTGGCGGTCAGCGTCGACATGGCCACCCTGAGCAAGGAGCCGGGCTCGATGGCGGCTGAGCTCGAATGGTCACAGCCGATTCCGGCCGAGACCGCCCGCCGGCTGGCGTGCGACGCTGCGATCACGCCCATCATCGACGGCGATGCCGACCACACCAGCCGAGTGGTGCCGGGCGCGACGCGGCGCGCGCTGATCGCTCGAGACAGGGGCTGCAGGTTCCCTGGCTGTGACTGTCCGCCGGCGTGGACGGATGCGCACCACGTCAAACATTGGGCCGATGGTGGTCCTACGACCCTCGACAACCTGATCCTTTTGTGTCGCCGGCATCACCGGCTGGTGCACGAAGAGGGCTGGACGCTGGAGCTGGCTCAGGATCGAGAGCTGGTCGCGATCCCGCCCTGACAGCTCCAGCTACTGCTCGGGCCGCGTAAAGCGGCGCGCATTGCCCATATGCGGCCACACGTAGGCCTGCACGTTGCCGAGCGCCTGGCGCAGATGGTTGCCGTCGTGGTGCACCCACTCATGCAGAAGCTCGTCGACGGTCAGGCGTCCGACCTGGGGATGCAGACCGCCACGCGGCATCTGGTCGGGGCGCAGAGAGCGCACCAGCTTGACGCTCTCGCGGCGGATTTCGGCCAGCTCCCGCTTCAGCTCTTTCGGGTCGCGGCCGCAGTCGTTGCGGTCCTGGATGATCCGGTCGCGATCCCAGGTGGGCAAGTCAGGCTCGTCGGCGCCGAGGATGACCCTGACTCGACCCGCGAACCCGTTTCGCTCGGCCTCGATCACGTGGCCGACGACCTCGTTGATGCACCATTCGCCTGCGGCGGGACGCCACGCCGCCAGCTCGGGGGTGAGGGCGTCGAGGCTCGCTGCAAACGCGTGGCCCGAGGACTCGAGCAGGTCTGCGACCTCGCCCGGGGTCATTGCGTGGCGGGGACGACGAGGGTCACCGGGTTCTCGATCAGCCGCTTGACCTCGGCCATGAACTGCGCGGCCGTGGCGCCGTAGAACACGCGGTGGTCGACGGAGAGGGTCATCCGCATCACCTTGCCCGGCACTATCCGTCCCGCCTCCACGACGGGGACTTCCTTGATCGTACCCACCGCAAGGATCGCAGCCTCGGGTGGATTGATGATGGCGACGAATTCATCGACGCCATACATGCCGAGGTTCGAGATCGAGAACGTGGCGCCGGACAAGTCGCCCTCCGCCGGGCGGCCGGAGCGCGCGCGCTCGATCACCTGCCGAGATTCGATGGAGATCTGGATGAGGTCTTTGAGGTCCGCGTCATGCACGACCGGGACCAGCAGGCCCATGCCCTGCGACGGCGCCACCGCGAGGCCGATGCTGATCCGCCGCTTGCGCTGGAACTTGCCGTCGACCCACGAGCTGTTGACCTCTGGGAATTTCCTCAGCGCGAGCGCACAGGCGCGCACCAGAAAGTCGGTCATCGTGACCTTGTCGGCGCCGGGCACAGAGTCCTTCAGCTGCTGGCGCATGCTCACCGCGAGGTCGACGCGGGCCTCGACCGTGACGGTGAACTCGGGGACGGTCGACTTCGCCTCGGCCATGCGCCGGGCGATGGTCGCCTGCATGCGCGTGGGTTCGACAACCTCGACGTCCGGACCCGCCGGTCGCGTTGCGGCCGGGGCGGGCGCGCGCTGCGGGGCCGTCTTGCCGACGGCAGCCGCCTGAACGTCTTCCTTAACGATGCGGCCCTCCGGCCCGCTGCCCTTGACCGTCGCGAGGTTGACGCCGAGCTCGGCGGCCAGGCGCTTCGCCAGAGGCGAGGCCTTGACTTCGGTGCTGCCTGCGTCCGCGCCGTTGCCGTCCTGCGTGGCAGGCGCGGGCTGTGCGGCCGGTTGGGGGGGTGGGGGAGAGGGAGCGGCAGGCGCTGCTGGCTCAGCCTTGGGCTTTTCAGCCTTGGCCGCCTCTTTTGGAATTTCCGTGGGCGCAGGCTTCGCGGCCGGAGCCTCGCCTACCGCTCCGATGCGGGCGATGGGGGCGCCGATCTTGGCCGGCACGCCCTGCTGAACGATGATGTCAAGCACTCCGTCGGCTTCGGACTCGAGGTCGAACGTCGCCTTGTCCGATTCCACCTCGGCGATCACCTCGCCCTTCTTGACGGGGTCGCCGCTCTTCTTCTTCCACTCGACGATCGTGCCCTCCTCCATCGTGTCGGAGAGCTTGGGCATGTTTACGTCAGCCATCGAGCGGCTTCCTGCCGACCACCTCTCGGGCCATTTTCTTGACATCTTCGCTGGTTGGGATCGACGCCTTCTCGAGCGGCAGGCTGTATGGCATCGGCACCTGCGCGCCGCCCAGCCGTCGGATCGGGGCGTCCAGGTAGTCGAAGCAGCGCTCCTGCACGCCCGCGGCGATCTCGGCCGTGACGCCATACGTCGCCCAGCCCTCCTCGACCACCAGGCAGCGCGACGTGCGGCGAACCGACTCGACGATCGGCGGCCAATCGATGGGGCGGATCGAACGGAGATCGATGACCTCGGCGTCGATGTCCTCTTCCTCCAGCTGCTTGGCGGCCTCGTGGGCAAGCACGGCCATCCTCGAGACGCCGACGATCGTGATGTCGGTGCCGGCGCGCCGAACCGCGGCCTTGCCGATGGGCGTCGTGTAGTCGCCATCCGGGACCATGCCGCGGACGTTGTAGAGGCTCATCGACTCTAGGAACATCACCGGATTGTCGGTCCGGATGGCCGACTTCAGCATGCCTTTGGCATCTTCGGGGGTGGTGGGCGCGACGACCAGCAAGCCGGGGATCAGTCCATACAGGACCTCGAAGCTGTGCGAGTGTTGCGCCGACAGCTGGTGTCCGGCGCCGCCCGGCATCCGGATCACGAGCGGCACCTTGGCCTCGCCGCCGAACATGTACCGGATCTTCGCTGCGTTGTTGACAATCTGGTCGTACGCGACCAGCGAGAAGTTGATGGTCATCAGCTCGACAACGGGCCGCAGGCCCAGCATGGCCGAGCCGATGGCGCTGCCGACGATCGCCTCTTCGGCGATCGGGGCGTCCACAACTCGCGTCGGACCGAATCTGTCGAGCAGTCCCTCGGTCACCCGGTAGGCGCCGCCGAACTTCCCGATGTCCTCGCCCACCAGATAGACGGAATCGTCGCGCTCCATCTCTTCCGCGAGGGCCTCGCGCAAAGCGACGCGATACAGCTTTTCTTCAGCCACTACAGCGGGTTTCCCTTGAGCTCCGGGCGCTCTTCCCATTCGCCGGCGTACACGTACTTGTAGAGGTCCTCGACCTTCGGGTCCGGGCTCTCGTCGGCGAACTTGATGATGTCCTGGACCTCGGCGTCGATCTCCTGCCTGACGGTCCTGAAGTACTCCTCGTCGGCCAGGCCGCTCTGCTCGAGCTCGTGCTCGAAGGCGACGATCGGGTCCGCCTTGCGGAACTTCTCCTTGTCCTCGGGAGAGCGGTACTTGTCCGGGTCGACCACCGAGTGACCTTTGAAGCGGTAACAGAGCGCTTCGATGAAACGCGGCTGTGAGTCCGCGCGCACCTTCTCGATGACCTCCGACGTGCGCAACAACACCTCGCGCACGTCCATGCCGTCGACCTGGATGGATTCCATGTCGTACGCGCATGCCTTCTTGTAGATGTCCTTGACGGCGGATGCGGCTTCCACCGGCGTTCCCATCCCGTAGCGGTTGTTGACGCAGTACCAGAGCACCGGCAGCTCGAACACCTTCGCGTAGTTGAGCGACTCGTGGAACGCGCCGATGTTGGTCGCGCCGTCGCCGAACAGGCACGAGACGACGTCCTTCTGCTTGCCGTACTTGACCGCGAATGCCGCGCCCGCTGCCAGGGGCAGGTGGCCGCCGACGATTCCATAGCCGCCCATGAAGCGGAGCTTGGCGCCGTACATGTGCATCGACCCGCCACGCCCGTGCGACGTGCCGGTCTCTTTGCCGAAAAGCTCGGCCATCACCGCCCTCGGATCGATGCCGCGGGCGATCGCGTGGCCGTGCTCGCGGTAGCTCGTGTAGATGTAGTCGTTCAGCTTGAGGGGCAGGATGCCGCCCACGACCGCAGCTTCTTCTCCGATGTTGAGGTGGCAGTAGCCTCCGATCTTCGCTTTCGTGTACTGCTCCTGAGTGCGTTCCTCAAAGCGCCGGATGAGCTGCATCAACCGGTGGATCCCGAGCAGGAAGTCACGGTTGCCCTTCGTGAGCTCGAGCTTCTTGGCCGTGATCGACGCTGGGACGGGAGGTACGGGCGGCTTGACCGGCGTGACCATCTGCCGCTCCCGATTGTGCAACGCCACCGTGGTCGCGGTTGCGGTCGCGGTGGGAGTGGGGGAGGGGTTGGAGGCAGTACGCCGATTGGGGATGTGGATCGCCCGGCCCTGGGCCGCGAGCGCGGCCTCCATGATGGCTTCGGGCAGGGTCGGGTGGGCATGCATGGTGAGGTCGAGCTGGTCGAGGGTGAGCCCGTTCTGGACGGCGAGGGTCGCCTCGGCGATTAGGTCGGTGGCGCGCGGTCCGATGATGTGGACGCCCAGCATCCGGCCGGAGGTGGCGTCGGCCACCACCTTGACGAAGCCCTCGGTCTGGCCGAGGGTGAGCGCCCGGCCCGCGGCCGCGAACGGAAAGCGCCCGACCTTGACCTCGAGGCCGCGATCCTTCGCCTCCTTCTCACCCAGGCCGACATGTGCGATCTCGGGATCCGTGTACACGCAGTTCGGCGCCGCGTGGTAGTCGGGGACGCGCTCGTGGCCGGCCATGTTCTCGACCGCGCACACACCTTCATATGAGGCGACGTGCGCGAGCATGATGCCGCCGATCACGTCCCCGATCGCCCACACGCCCTGGGCGCTGGTGCGCAGGTGGTCGTCGACGACCACGCGGCCGCGGTCGAGCTTCACGCCGGCGGCTTCGGCGCCGAGGCCTTCGGTGTAGGGCGAGCGGCCCACGGCGAGCAGCACCTGGTCGGCGTCGACGGCGCCACCTTCGGCTCCGGTCGAGAAGCGGACCTGCAGCCCTCCGCCAACCCTGGCGACCTCGGCGACCTTGCTGTCGGTGTGGATCTCGCCGCCAAGACCGGAGAGGTGCTTCGCGTAGACGTTGACGAGGTCTGCTTCGACCATCGGAAGGATCTGGGGCAGCATCTCGAGCACAGTGACCTTGCTGCCCAGCGCGGCAAACATGGCGGCGAACTCCATTCCGACCACCCCTCCGCCGATCACCGCCAGGCGCTTCGGAATCTCCTTCAGCTCGAGGATGGCGTCCGAGTCGATCGTGAGCTCGGCGCCCTTCAACGGGATGCGGGAAACCGCCGAGCCGGTCGCGATGAGGATGTTCTTGGCCTGCAGGCGCTCGCCCGCGACCTCGATCGCGCCGGCGCCCGCCAGCTTGGCCGCACCGCTGACCATCGTCACGCCGCCGGCTTTGAGAAGTCCCTCGACGCCCTTGACGAGCTGGTCCACGACCGCGGTCTTTCGCTTCTGGGCCGCGGGCCAGTCGAATGACAGGTTGCCTGCCACGACGCCGAACGGGGCGCCGCCCTTGGCCAGCGTGTAGAGCTCGGATGACTGCAGCAGCGCCTTGGTGGGGATGCAGCCACGGACCAGGCACGTGCCGCCGAACCGGTCCTTTTCGATGATGGCCGTCACCGCCCCCAGCTGGGCCGCGCGAAGGGCGGCGACGTAGCCCCCTGGCCCCCCGCCCACAACAGCGACGTCAAAAGTACCTGCCATATAGCTCCTATCTATACCTGCTATCAGCGTTGATTATGCCCAGTCGGCTCGCTAGCTCGTAGGTCGGACGCCGTTGGGGACGTATCGGTTGGTGATCGGCATGCGCCGGTCGCGGCCGAACGCGCGCGGTGTGATCTTCACGCCCGGAGGCGCCTGGCGGCGCTTGTACTCGCTCCGATCGACGAGCTGGATCACGCGCGCAACCGTCTCGGGCCGGTGTCCGGCCGCGACCAGCTCCTCGGGCGTGAGGTCCTCTTCCACGTAGCCGCGCAGGATGGGGTCGAGCTCTTCGTAAGGCGGGAGGCTGTCGGAATCTTTCTGGCCAGGCTTCAGCTCGGCCGAGGGCGGCTTGGTGAGGACCCGCTCCGGGATCGCCGGACTGAGCGAGTTGCGGTAGCGGCAGAGCTCGTAGACCGTCGTCTTGGTGATGTCTTTCAGCACCGCGTACCCACCGGCGATGTCGCCGTAGAGCGTCCCGTACCCGGTCGCGAGCTCGGACTTGTTGCCGGTGCTCAGCACGATATAGCCGAACTTGTTCGACAGCGCGTGGAGGATGGTGGACCGGATGCGCGGCTGAAGGTTCTCTTCCGCCACGCCGGGCTTGGTCCCCTGGAAGACCGGGGCGAGGATCTCTTCGAAACCGCGATGCGGCGGCTCGATTGAGAAGTCCATGAGCTGCATACCGAGCGCCTCGGCCACCAGGCCCGCGTCCTCCAGGCTTTCCGCAGACGTGTGTCGCGAGGACATGCGCACGCCGATCACGTTCTCCGGGCCGAGGGCGTCGGCGGCGATCGCGGCCGTCAGGGCTGAGTCAACACCGCCGGACATGCCGACCACGACCTTCTGGAAGCGTTGCTTGTGGACGTAGTCGCCGGTACCAAGCACCACCGCCGCATAGATTTCGGCGGCACCATCGAGCGGGGTCTCGATGCGGGGCGTGAGCGCCGGCTTGGGCCGTTCCGCCTGCGCGGGCAGCGGCACGTCGGTCGTTTCGAGCTCGAGCCGGGCCGCGCCCTCGGCCTCGTAATGGATCTTCTCGTGTGGCCGATGGTATGCGGTGGTGGTCAGGTCCACGTCGTACATCAAGAGGTCCTCGCGGAACGACGCTGCACGCGCCAGCAGCTCGCCGTGCGGGCCGAAGATCACGCTGTCTCCGTCGAAAACCAGCTCGTCCTGCCCCCCGATGAGGTTCACGTAGGCGACGAAGGCTCCGTAGTCGGCGGCCCTGCCCGCGACCATCTCTTCACGCGGACCGCGCTTGCCCGCGTGGTATGGGGACCCGTTGATGTTGATCAGCAGCTCGGCGCCGTGGTGAGCCTCCCATGCCATTGGGCCCGCTGGATACCAGCAGTCTTCGCAGATCGAGACGCCGACCTTGATGCCCGAGAGCTCGAAGATCGGACACCGGTGGCCCACCGCGAAATAGCGCTGCTCGTCGAACACGCCGTAGTTGGGCAGGAAGACCTTGTGATAGATCGCCTTGATCTCGCCGTCATGCATGTAGGCGGCGGCGTTGTAGAGGTCGCCATCCTCGTCCACGAAACCGACGACCGCCGAGATGCCCTTGGTCGCGCCGGCGACGACGTGGAGCTGCTTCAGGTTGTCGCGCACGAAGCCCGGCTTGAGCACGAGGTCTTCGGGTGGATAGCCGGTGATCGCCAGCTCGGGAAAAGCCACGATGTCGACACCCTGGTCGCGCGCGCGTCCTATCCAGTCGGTGATCAAGCGCGTGTTGCCTTGCAGGTCGCCGACGATGGTGTTGACCTGGGCCAGACCGATTCGGATCAGCCGCTCCACGACTTCATGGTAGCTACGATTTGACGTGCCCATGAGCTACTTCGAACGCCTGCGCGCGCTCTCGAAAGAACGGCACACCCTCCTTTGCGTCGGACTCGACCCTGATCCCGGGCGCATCGCCGGCGGCGCGGCCGGCGCCCTTCGGCATTGTCGAGAGGTCGTGCGTCAAACGGAAGAGCACGTCTGCTGCTACAAGCCCAACAGCGCCTTTTGGGAACAGTACGGCCCGGACGGCTGGCAGGCGCTCCTGGAGCTCCGCGATGAAGCATCGAAGACGCCATTTCTTTTCGATGGCAAGCGCGGAGACATGGGCAACACCATGCGGGCCTATGCGGTCACGGTTTTCGGGACCCTGGCTATGGACGCCGCCACCGTCAATCCATATCTAGGCGCCGACTCGATCGAAGAGTTCACCCGCTACGAGGACCGAGGGGTGTATATCCTGTGCCGCTCCTCGAATCCGGGCGCTGCGGACCTGCAGCACCTGGACGCCGGCGGCATGCCGCTGTACATGCGGGTGGCTGAGCTCGCAGAGCGCCTCAACGTTCATCGCAACGTCGGCCTCGTGGTCGGCGCCACCGCCCCGACGGAGATCGCGGACGTGCGCAGCTCGTCGCAGCTCCCGTTCCTCATCCCCGGCATCGGCGCGCAAGGTGGGGACCTCGAGGGCTCCGTGCGGGCGGCGTGGAATGGCGATCCCGCTTCGTGTCTGGTGTCCGCAAGCCGGAGCGTCCTGTACGCGGAGAAACCGTCGCTGGAGGCGGCGAAGGCCAAGGACGCCATCAACGCAGTGGTCGGCGCGCTCCGGTGAGCGACCAGAGGCACACGGCCCGCCTGGTCCTCAAGGGTCACATCATCGACTCGATGATCCTGCCCCAGGTCATGGACCTGGTCATGGACCAGGGCGGCAATTTCACGATCGAGGAGCTGAAGGTCGGACAGCACAAGACCGATCCCTCGATCTGTCGCATGGAGGTGGTGGCGTCTTCGGCCGAGCAGCTCGACCGCATCGTGCGCCAGGCTCGGGCGTTGGGCGCGACGGCGGAATCGGAAAAGCCGGCCCAGCTGGAGAAGGTCACCAAGCAAGGCGTGTTCCCGGAGGGTTTCTACTCGACCAGCAACCTCCCGACCGAAGTGCTGATCGGCGACCGGTGGGCGGTGGTCGAAGACATCGAGATGGACTGCGCGATCGCAGTCGACGCCAAGGCCGGGCGCGCGCGATGCATCGTGTTTCAGGGCGCAACTCCCGGCATCGAGATCGTTGTCGGCCACCAGGGCGTGAGGGTCACGCCGCTGGAGCGATCGCGGCAGACCGAGATCTTCACATTCATGGCAAGCGAAGTCTCGGCAGAGAAGCCTAAGAAGGTTCTGATCGGCGCGATCGCCGGCGAGATGAAACAGATCCGGAAGGCGGGAGGGCGCATCGTCGTCGTCGCGGGGCCCGCCGTCGTCCACACCGGGGCGGGGCGTTACCTGTCACGGCTCATCGAGCTCGGGTACGTGCAGGTCCTGTTCGCGGGCAATGCACTGGCCGTGCACGACGTCGAGTCGGCGCTGTTTGGCACTGCGCTCGGCATCAACGTCGAGAGCGGGCTCGCCATCGAGCATGGGCACGAGCACCACATGCGTGCAATCAATCGCGTCCGCGCGGCGGGGGGCCTGCGACAGATGGTCGAGAGCGGGCAGCTCACATCGGGGGTGATGAAGTCGGCGATCGACCATGGGGTCGAGTTCGTGCTTGCCGGTTCCGTACGCGACGATGGGCCGCTGCCCGACGTGATCACCGACATGGTTGAGGCGCAGCGGGCCATGCGCTCAGCCCTACACGGTGTGCGGATGGCGCTGATGCTGTCGACCATGCTGCACTCGATAGCGACCGGCAACATGCTGCCGGCAGGTGTGCGCACCGTTTGCGTCGACATCAACCCGGCAGTCGTGACCAAGCTCGCCGACCGCGGCAGCTGGCAGTCGATCGGCCTGGTGACGGATGTCGAATCCTTCTTGCGCGAACTGGCCCTTGTCATAGAAACTGGGGCCCATGGCTAAAGGACGCAACAAGCAGGGACGCGAGGTCAAAAAGAAGAAGAAGGCCAAAGGGGCCGGCAGTCAGGCGCCCGCGGACGCGCAGTTTCGCCACCACGCGGTGGTGACGAGCCAGCCGGAGCCGGCACCGAAACCGCCTGAGTAATCGGACCTCCCCTCACCTGCAGCGCCTATGGGCGCGGCCGGAGCTCCCCGCCTGGCGGGGAGCCCAGGGGCCAGGTGCGCGTCGCCGCGACCAACAGGAAGATGCCGAAGAGGCCGCCCAACACCCTCTGCGGCAGCCACAGCGCGAGCGCGGCGCCGATAATCGCCGCCGGCGCGCCCACGCCACCCATCCACATCGCTGCGCGGAGGTCGACGTAGCCGCGCCGATGGTGGGTGAGCGCGCCGATCGCTGCGGTGGGGAGGACCGCGACCAGCGATGTGCCCTGCGCGACGCGCTGCCCGATCCCAAATCCGAGGCCGAGGAGCGGAACGATCAGGATCCCGCCGCCGACCCCGGTGACGCCACTTGCGACCCCGACGACCAAGCCGCCAACAGCGATCAGCGCATAGTCACGCGGCGCGAGCGCCCGGATCGTCGTTGTGATGAGGTGAGGCGCCGCCCCGCCCACGGCGTCGTAGACCTCCTTCAGGCCCACCGCCACCAGCAGGATGGCGATGATCACCTTGAGCGCGTTGTCCGAGAGCCGCCGCGCGGCCAGGGCGCCCACGAACGCCCCGAGCACGCTGCCGACAGCCAGGAAGAAGGCGACAGTCAGGTCCGTTTGGGGCGTACCTCGCCCGAAGTAATAGGTCGCCGCCCCCACGAGGGCGATCGGCAGAATAGCCGCCAGCGAGGTGCCGACCGCGCGGTGCTGATCGCGTCGGGCCCAGATGACCTGGAGCGGCACCATGAAAAAGCCGCCGCCGACGCCCAGCAAACCGCTGGCCAGGCCCGCGATGCCTCCGATCGCGGCATCGATCCGGCGGTCGGAGGATTCGTCCGCGTCGGTCACAAGGCGCCCGACACTATGGCGACCATGATGCACGAGGCGCCGTTGGACACGCCGTCGAGTCTGGACAGGTGACAATCAATGACGCTTTGGCCCCATTGCCTCTGGACGGCATCCGCGTCCTGGACTTCACCCACGCGCTGGCCGGCCCCTACTGCACGATGCTGCTCGGCGACCTCGGCGCCGACGTCGTCAAGGTCGAACCTCCGTCCGGCGACCACTCGCGTCAGTGGGGCCCACCGTTCATCAAGGGCGAGTCCTCCTACTTTCTCTCCATCAACCGCAACAAGCGCAGCGTGGTCCTCGACCTGAAGAGTCCGGCGGCTCTGGCGGTGGCGCAGGACCTGGCGGCAGCGTCCGATGTCGTGGTGGAAAATTTCAAGCCTGGCGCCATGTCTCGCTTGGGCCTTGACGCTAAGAAGCTGCAGGCCATGAAGCCGGCGTTGGTTTACGCGTCGATCAGCGGCTTCGGCCAGAACCAGCCGACGCTGGCCGGCTACGACCAGATCGCACAGGGCACGTCGGGCATGATGAGCGTGAACGCGACCCCCGACGGCCCTCCGACAAAAGTTGGTGTGCCGATCGGGGACATTACGGCCGGGATGTTTGCGTCGCAGGCCGTCCTCGCCGCCCTCATCGAGAGAGCCACCACCGGCAAAGGCCGTCATATCGACGTGGCCCTCAACGACTCTTTGCTCGCGCTCTTCACGTACCAGGCCGGTCGCTACTTCGCGACACGTGAGGTCCCCCGGCAGGAGGGCAACTATCACCCCACCATCGCCCCGTACGGCACGTTCGCGGTCAGCGACGGTTTCATCAACGTGGCGGTCGCGACGGATGCGCAGTACGCGCGATTCTGCGAGGCCATCCGTGCGCCGGAGCTGGCGCACGATCCGAGATTCGCGACCAACGCCCAGCGACAGGCGGAGCGGCCCGAGTTGGTCCGAGCGATCCAGGCCCACCTGAAAGAGGACACGCGAGAGCATTGGTTGGCGCGCTTCGAGCAGTTTTCGATTCCCGCCGGGCCGATCCTCGACATCGAGGAAGCGTTCGCCAGCCCGCTCGCCACGGCGCGTGACATGCGCGTCGAGATCGAGCACCCGACGTCTGGCCGCATCGACCAGGTCGGCGCGCCCTGGAAGATCGACGGAACATCGAGCCCGATCCGGATGCCGCCGCCGCTTCTCGGGCAGCACACCCAGGAGGTACTCCGCGAATGGCTGCACCGCTGACGGGCATCCGGGTGGTCGAGGTCGGCAACTACATGGCGGCCCCGTTCTGTGGCATGCAGCTCGCCGACCTCGGGGCGGAGGTCATCAAGGTCGAGCACCCAGATGGTGGCGACCAGGTTCGCCAGTCGGCGCCGCTGATCGACGGAGAAGGTTCGGCTTTCATGCGCCTGAACCGAAACAAGCGGTCGATCACCCTGGATCTGAAGACCGACCAGGGCAAAGAGATCTTCCGCAAGCTGGTCGGCACGGCGGACGTGGTGGTGGAAAACCTGCGCCCCGGAACGATGAAGGACCTCGGGCTGGACTACGAGAGCCTCGAGCGAATCAACCGCGGGCTGATTTATGTCGCCGCGTCGGGTTGGGGCCAGGACGGGCCGCTGCGCGACCAGCCGGGGATGGACATCATGGCCCAGGCCCGCTCCGGCCTCATGAGCATCACGGGAACGCCGGGGGGCGAACCCGTGAAAGTGGGCGTGCCCGTCTGCGACCTCGTGTGCGCCCTCTATGGCGCGCTGGCGGCTGTCGCGGCGCTGTATTCGCGCGGCGATGACGGCGAGGGCCAGTTCATCGACGTGTCCCTGCTCGAGGCGGGCGTCTCGCTCGCGATCTGGGAGGCCGGCCGCTTTTTCGCCAGCGGCGAGATCCCGAAACCGTCCGGATCCGCTCATCAGAGCGCGGCGCCTTATCAGGCTTTTCGGTCGGCAGACGGATGGTTGACGATCGGCGCCACCACGCCCCCGAACTGGAAGGGCCTGTGTGAGGCTCTCGGCTTGCAGGACCTCCTGGCAGACGGGCGCTACGCCGATGCGAGCCTCCGCCATCGCAATCGAGAAGCTCTCGCCGAGACGATCGAATCAGTCACGCTGACCAGGCCGGCCGTGCACTGGCTCGCGGTTCTTGGTGACGCGGGCATCCCATGCGCCCCGATACAGGATTTCGGTCAGGTCTTCACAGACCCTCATCTGCTCGCCCGGAACTTTTACTGGGATGCGCCGCATCGAAGGGTGGGACCGGTGCGCCAGCTCGGCTCGCCGATGCGCTTTTCCCGGACTGCGGTCCGGCGCGACACGGCAGGCCCGGTCCTGGGCCAGGATTCGGCAGTACTGCTCGCGGAGCTCGGGTACGGAGCGTCTGACATCAGGGATCTCATCGAGAAGCGGGTGGTGAAAGCTTCATGAGCGAGCCGGCCGACGAGCTGATCGTCGAGCGGAAGGGCGCGATCGTCTGGATCACGTTCAACCGGCCGCAGGCGCGCAACGCGCTCACCTGGAACATGTACAACCGTCTCGAGACTGCCTGCAAGGAGATCAACGCCGATCGCACTGTGCGCGCAGTCGTTTTGACGGGCGCAGGTGGGCAGGCTTTTGTAGCCGGCACCGACATCGGCCAGTTCCGGGCCTTCAAGACGGAGCAGGACGCGCTTGACTACGAGGCTCGCGGGAACGTGGTCATGCGCACCCTCGAATCCGTGCGTGTGCCCACGATCGCCGCGATTGCCGGCGCTTGCACCGGCGCGGGGGCGGCGATCGCCGCCTGCTGCGACCTACGCATCGCAACGCCATCCGCACGATATGGGTTCCCGATCGCTCGCACGCTGGGCAACTGCCTCTCGATGGCCAACTACACACGCGCCGCAGCGCTGATTGGGTTCGCCCGATTGAAAGACCTGATCATGCGCGCGCGGCTCCTGGATGCCCAGGAGATGCTTTCGTGCGGGCTCGTTTCCGAGGTCACACCGGACGAACAGTCCCTGTCGGTGCGGGCGCAGTCGCTCGCGGACGAGGTCGCTTCGATGGCTCCGCTCACGCTCTGGGCCACCAAGGAGGCGCTGCGGCGGGTTCGCGACATGCTGATCCCCGAAGGCGCCGACTCCGACCTGATCGTGGCCTGCTACACATCGCAGGACTTCAAGGAAGGCGTGGAAGCCTTCCTGGCCAAGCGCAAGCCAGTCTGGACTGGGGACTAGGCCTTGACACGATGACGCACCGCGGCGTAGCGTGCGTGGCGCAGAACGGTACGTACCAGTACCGGCCCGTTGTCAAGGAGAAAGATGGTTTCCTTCGAGCTAACCGACGAGCAGCGTGAGATCAGGGACTGGGTCCATAGCTTCGCGGAGAAGGAGATCCGCCCGGTCGCGCACCAGTACGACGAATCCGAGGAGTTTCCGTGGCCGGTGGTCAAGAAGGCGGCCGAGGTGGGGCTCTACGGCGTCGAGTTCCTGCAGCAGACGTACGCCGACTCCACAGGGATCATGCCGGCCCTCGTGGCCGAAGAGCTGACCTGGGGCTGCGCCGGCATCGCGCTCGCGATCCAGGGCACCGGGCTTCCGATCGCCGCCATCTTCTCGCAGGGGACCCCGGAGCAGATCGCGACCTGGATCCCCGCCTGCTTCGGCACCGTTGAGAAGCCTGCGCTGGGCGCTTTCGCCGTAACCGAGCCGGAGGCCGGGTCTGACGTCTCGTCGATGAAGACCCGCGCCGTGCGCTCGAACGGCAACTGGGTGCTCAACGGCCAGAAGATCTTCATCACCAACGGCGGCATCGCCGACGTCCATGTCGTGGTCGCGTCGGTCGAGCCGGAGCTGGGGCTGCGCGGCCAGGCCAGCTTTGTCGTTCCGCCTGGCACCAAGGGACTCCGCCAGGGCAAGAAGGAAAAGAAGATGGGCATCCGCGCCTCGCACACCGCCGAGGTCCTGCTCGAGGACTGCACCATCCCGCTCGAGAACGTTCTCGGCGGGATGGAGAAGCTCGAGGCCCGGCTGGCGCGGGCGAGAGAGGGCACACACCAGCGCTCGTCAGGTGCCCTGCGGACGTTCGAGCTGTCGCGGCCGATCGTGGGCGCGCAGGCGCTGGGCATCGCGCGGGCTGCATTTGAGTTCGCCCTCCATTACGCGAAGGAGCGCAAGCAGTTCGGACGGGCGCTGATCGAGAACGAGGGGATAGCGTTCATGCTCGCCGACATGGCGACGGAGATCGAAGCAACACGTGCGCTCATCTGGCGAGCGCTGTGGGAAGGCCGGAATGGCGGTGAGTTCAAGAAGGCCGAGGGCTCGATGGCGAAGCTGAAGGCCGGCGAGGTGGCGGTCAAGGTCACCGAACAGGCGATCCAGATCTGTGGCGGCTACGGATACATCCGGGACTTCCCGGTCGAGAAGTGGCACCGCGACGCCAAGATCTACACGCTGTTCGAGGGCACGAGCGAGATCCAGCGGCTCGTCATCTCGAAGGCGCTCGCGCGCGACTAGCGTGAGTCGCAGCGCGGCGGCGCGAGCCGCCTCATCCGGTGCAGTCGACCCTCGCGAAGCGCGGCGCCTGCACCGGCGTGCCCGCCTGACCCAAGCCGCGCTGGCGATGTTCGCGGCCCGCGGTTACCACGAAACCTCGGTCGATGACATCGTCGCCCGCGCGCGCATGTCCAAGTCCGCCTTCTACGAACAGTTCGATTCCAAGGAGCAGTGCTTCCGCGAGGTCCTGGCGCAGGAGGGCGGCGAGCTCATCCACGCGGTCATCGCCGCCGCGGCCGGCGGCCACGACCATCGCGATCGCATGCGCCGGGGGATCCGCGCCTTTGTGGTCGCTTGCTACAAGCGTTCAGCGGTGGCGCGGGTGATGTTGGTCGAGTCCGTGGGCCTCAACGCGAGCGTGGAGGAGGTCCGGCACCAGCTGGAGGGGCGGTTTGCCCATATGGTCGCGGAGGAGGTGCGCAGCGCGCTGCTCGACGACGAGTTCTACGCCAACCAGGATCCCGTGGTCTTCGGCCGGTCTGTGGTCGGGGCGGTCAACGACGCCGTGAGCTACTTCCTGACCCACCCGGGCGCTGACGCGGAGTCGCTGGCCGACAGCCTCTGCCGGATCTTCGCCCCCTAGCCGGCTTCAGCTTCGGAGGTGGGGGAGCGGCCTGCACGTTAACATGGCGGCTTGCATATCGAACGCCTGTTCGGCTACAATTATCCCAAACATGCGTACGCTCAGCACCCAGGTCAAGCTGCGCCGCCTGATCCGATCGACCTCGGAGGCGTTCTCGCGCCTGCGCTGGGAGCCGGCCGAGCGCCGCATGGCCGGTTCGATCGTCGACCGCCTGCTGGCGCTCGCGGCCGAGGTTCGGGAGTCCTGGGCCCAGGATGCCGTGTCGGGGCGTCCTGACGAGCCCTTGAGCGTCTTCGTGGCCGAATCCCTGCGGACCGTCGAGCTGGCGATCGCCGGCATCGCGCAGGATGGCTCGGACCTCGAGCTGCTGCGGCAGGACTTCGAGAGGGCCGCGGTGCCGCTGGAAGTGTTCCTGCGCGGCCTGGAAGCCGAGCCGGCCCTGCAGCGCTCCGCCTGAAGCTTTCAATTCAGCACCGGGGCCCGTGATTATCGTCAGCACTCCCTCGATTAAGCTTTCTTTAACCGCGATTATCAATACCATCCAGCCGGTGAGAGCCGCCCTTCCGGCTAGGTCAGAACCACCCTCAGCAATGATTAGGGCCCTTCCCTATCGCCTTCGATCCAGTGCGATGACCAGGGGCTCACGGGTGATCCGGCCCTCGGCGACGACCGCGCCATCGATGAGAACCACGGGCACGCGGAAGTCGTAAAGCCGGTGCAGCTCATCGTCGGCGTCGACGTCGGCCAGCTCGGGCTGTATGCCCAGCTCCTGAAGCAGTCGCAACGCCTCGTCGCA
>WNFT01003164.1_pt1 | contig 17506 bp, 12 predicted proteins | sample 5400191 | NCBI WGS metagenome assembly WNFT01 (sample SAMN13153359, study PRJNA577476) | soil metagenome | isolation source: 80 cm saprolite under Madrone tree | place: USA:California | collected 2016-06-14 | reverse complement strand
GACTCGATACGGATCGTCGCAACGAGAGGGCCGGGTTCCTCGATCGCGATGCGCACAGGCCCGCTCGTGCTCACCTTCGATGTGTCTTTGCCTTCAAGGAATAGGTATTGATTTATTGCCTCGTCCTGGCTGGTGTCCACCAGGTTGCGCGCACTCTTATTGGACCTCAGCTCGACGATGTTGCCGCTTTTGCCGTCAACTGTCGCACGTACAATGCCGTTATCCAGGACTCCGTCCAGCACCGAGACCCGCTTTGCCGGAACATGCGGCGCTGCTGGTGAAAGATGAAAACTCGCAGTTCCAAGCGGAGGAATATTCTCTGCGAGAAAAGCCAATTCTCCCGTCGAAAGACGCTGGGATGGAACAGAAGCGCTGTGTTCATTCTTCACATGGTCCTTGCCCAGGAACCTCTCCTTCGAGATCACAATCACTTCTGTCCTCGGCCAAGAACAGGTGTTATGCACATCTAGCTGCGAGCTATTCGTCTCACGTGCATAGGCGTCGAGCACCTTGTCAAAAAGCTTCTTCGATTCGGTCTCGGCGTCAACGGCGAATTGACGTTTCACCTGCCATTGTTGCTTCACAAAAGGATTCTCTGAGTCCGAAACACTGTTCCACGCTCCCCATGTGTGTTCCGAATACAACAAGATATTTCTCCAAGCGACGTCGAAATCCGCGCTGTTATATGCCTGCGGCGCGAGGATCGCAGAGAGTGTTGTCGCCTGCGCCAACCGCTCGACTGCTCCTCGGTTCATTCGTGTCTCTAAGGCCGATGACCCGGCTCCATCCTCCCAATAAGGAGTCAAATCGCCCTTGAACTCTGGTAGCTGGTGGCCATGCTGTTTCTCGAATGTCGCAAATGCGTGGCTGGTTGTGGAAATGGAGAAGCGCGGCCATTCGTATTCTTCATTCCACTCCTTCACGAACTCGCAAATTTCCGGATCAGGTTGCGCATTGTCGCCATGGCCCGACCACCGGATACAAGAAATCTGATAAGGGAACCCGACCTCATCCAGTCTGGCTTGGTATTCGTTGACCAACCGTGTGTCCAGCTTCATGACGTGCGACATTGCATAACCAGTCCACGGCACCCAGACAAGCACTCTTTCGTTGCCTGAAGGTGAAACCCACCAGAACGGTTTATCTTGCCACTCAACCATAAAGGTTCCTATGCGGTCGAAGAAATTAGGAGCAGCCGAGAAGTAGCGGATGCCTGCCTGGGCCATCGCGGAGACCGTCCCCCAGGTATACCCGGGTACATCGCTGATCATGGCAGAGTCAACGGGGGTCCCGCACTGACTGCCTAATTCGGTTCCGTAACGAAATAATTGGAGAAGCTCTTCAGGGCGGCAAAGGCCAGTTAGCTCGTTCGCATACATGCCGTTTAGCCCGATCCAGCCCTTTCTCACAGCACTGATCAGTTCTTGGCGCTCTGGCTCGTTCTTGGTCCGCATGAACTGATCTGCTCCCCAGAGAACCTCAAGGTTCCAAACGAATCGCGCACCGGGCGGGTAGTTGGCGGTGTTTCGCGCCAGTTCGATTCCCCGGGAGATATTTGCCATTTGTTTTTCTTCAACATTGCTCTGGAGATCCGTATATCCAAGGTCATGGTGGGAATGAGGCAGGATGAAGATCAGCACCTTGCGGACCGGCTCTACGCGAACTTCGACCGAGTCTGACTTGCCGGCGATGTCATACTCGACAAGCATATGCTGAGCTGTTTCAACCGGGTCGACATAGATGTTGAATGTATGCGTGCCCGGAGGCAGAACTCGGCTCTCGCCTTCCCGGTGATTGACGCGAACCACCAAAGTTGCATCCGTTCCGGCATGCTCTATCGTCAGTTGGATCGGTTGGACAAGCTTCCCACCTTTATTTGCCAACGCGCGAATTGGAATGGCAAAGGTCGACTTCTCCGTCAAGGCTTGATCTAGGCCTAGAAGTGAAATCCGAGGACTCACCCAAGCAATACCCACTGAAGCCGCCATTCCCTTTATGACTTTGCGTCTTTCCATACTCGGCAAAAACTTCCTTTCTGACCAGTGCGAACAAACCCGAACGAGCGTCACGCAGGCCTAGTGATACTCCCCCCGAAAAATCCCCTTCATTCGGTTCGGCTGAAGGGCGTGTCGGGTGAAAAATCCTACGGGGATAATGCGGTATAGCCCACATCAAGATGCACGTGAGGCACAAGAAAGAGTGTCCATTTCTTCTGCGCCTGGAGCGTCTCCTGCACATGCGCCGTGTGCCCATTCACAACCACAGTAAGATGGGCCTGGGTACGGGGTGCGAACTCGGGAATCTCGAAAGGAATACGCTCTTCTCCGAACTCCTGATCGGCGTGGAGCGGCTCGCTGAAAGTGTGACCTGTAATAGCAAGCTCAACGCGCCCGGGACGAGGACGCTCACCATACCGCACGAAGACGTCCACTCGTTCGTCAATGGATGCACCCTGTTTCTGAAAGAAGATCGTCGGTTCTGCATGCGACACCAAGGACGTCATCAACGCAAGCGCGAGACCAACGGCTTTCACCCTCATAACCTCTCCACGCAGCGGGCTGCTGGCCACCTCTGCGAAACAAAATTCGTCAAACCCGTTTCACCCACGGGATATCAACGCAACGAACCCGGCCAAGCCTGGCTTTCTTTCCTGGCTATCGCTCTTCAGGGCTGTGTTTCAGCGCAAGGCCTTTCGCCAGCTGAAATTCTCTTTCTGCCTCCGCCGAATAGTTCAAGCGAGCCAATACGCGTCCCAACAAAAAATGAAATCGAGAACTTTGCGGGTGGAGTCGCACGAGCCTTTCGAGGGTTTGCCGGGCCCCGCTCAACTGGCCGCTGCGTAGCTGCAGCTTTGCATGGTATTCGTTGGCCAAAAGATCGTTGGGATCGTGAGTGAGGGCTCTCGAGACGAGCGACAAAGCCTCTTCCTCATTGCCAGCTTCAAAGGCCAAACGGCCAAGCTGCGCTTCCGCTTCGGCGTTTTTCGGACTAAGTTTAAGGACTTCGGCGAGAGCCGCTCTGGCGTTTTCGGTTTGCCCCATCTCTTCGTAAACCCGAGCAAGCGCCAAACGCGCGCTCACACTTCCCCGATTAAGTTGCAGACACTCCTGGTACGTTTTGACCGCGTCGTGCCTCTGATGTTGAGCTGCAAAGAGATCGGCCAGAGCCTCTCGCAAGGAGGGGGCATTCGGATGAGCGGCAATGGCAAGCGTTAGCACGCTGTGAGCCTGCTCGTAGTTGCGGCTGTGGATTAGTTCCTCAACCAACGCGAACGAAATATCCAGTCGATTAAGTGCCTGGTTGTGTGCCTCGGTCATCCAGTCGACGGAACTGGCCAACCGCCAATTGATATTCGCCGTGCTCAGCAAGAACGAGACCCAAAGAAAAATGAACCTTCGGGTCGACCCCTGGGAGGCGCGCGAGTCGTACGGCAGTTTCCCTCGCCCGCTGAGCTTGCGCCGCGCCGTAATAAGCCTCGGTCAGGGCCAGCAGTAAAATGGGATCTCGAGACTGCCGTATCTCAGCGATATCAAGGTAGCTAAGTGCGCGTCGATATTGTTTTTCCCCAAGGTATACGCTCGCAAGGTTCAGACGAGCCGTTGAATTTTTTGCCTCGAGTTCCAGGGCTTTTTCGAACTCCGCGATGCCGCTGGCTTGCTTCCCCGATCGAATGAAACTGGCGGCCAGGTTATTATGAAAACTAGCGCTTTTGGGCTTGAGCTGAGTCGCTTGCTCAAAGGCAGCTCGCGCTTCGTCGTATTTACCTTCGGAGTCGTACGCCAAGCCCAAACTGTTAAACATCTCTGAAACGTTAGGACAGCTTGGTCCAGCCTCAACCAGGATTTGCTGGGCGGCATGGAGACTGTGGTCGACGATCAGCTGCTCTGTCTTTTCTAGTGTCTGCCTGCAAACGTCTGCTTTGGATACCTGCTCGAGCGGGAGGCCCTGACCAGCCGTTCTGAGAACGGACGCGACCACGAGCGAAAGGCTGCTGCCGACTCTGAGCACAACTCGGATCGCGTCCATCGTCCGCCCTCAGTGCGGCCCACCTGAAACAACCGTTAGGGTCTCCGTTAGATAATCTCTCGCGAATTGTCCTGCGTCTTCGTCGCTCTGATCCCGGACGTCTCGAAACAACCGGTCGGCCTTGGCTTTGTCACCGTCGCGCTGATAAGCCCGTGCCAGCGCATAAGCGATTTGACGCGACTTCGGATCGGCCGACCGAGCACGCTCAAGATCGACGATCGCCTTCTTCGCGTTGCCTTGGGCGAGCTCGAGTTTCGCGCGGTCGGCATACGCGTGAGCGAAGTTTGGCTCGAGCGAAAGCGCAGTGTTAATCGATTGTTGGGCTTCTTGGAAGTCTGAACTTCCTGGAACAGCGCCTCTTTGCATCAGAGTTTCCGCCAGGAAGCAGTACGACCGCGGGTCTTTCGGCTCGTGGACTGTCGCTTCCCGGAATAATCGGACGGCATCGTCTAGATTCCCGGTTTCTTGCTCGGAGATACCCATCGCTAGATAGACTCCGTGATCTTCGGGGGCCATCTCGATGGCACGCTGGTAGTCCTGCTTGGCCTCGGCAAAGCGGGCTGCCAGGGTGTATGCGATTCCCCGGCTCAGGAACAATTCGTGAGCCTCAGGGTTTCTCGCGAGGCCTTCGGTTAGCACTTCCGCCGCGAGTTCATAGTTCTGGTGCTCACTCGATAAAGTGGCAAAGTTCAGGTAATTCTGCGGGTTCGCTGGGTTCTTGAGAATACCTTCCCGGAAGGCCTGATAGGCTTCCTGCGTGTGTCCGCTCCTCTCTTCCGCGACACCCACGAGGCTGTAAATCTCGGGCTGGGTCATTCCGGTCCCAAGAAGCGGCTTGAGCGTCTGGACGCATTCCTGATAGTCCTGTTCAGTAAAGTAGGCCAGCGCCAAGCCGTAACTGCGCTGGAACCGGTCCGGGTAATCCGGGGGCAGCTTGTTGAACTCTTGAACGGCCTCTTTCGAAAGCCCGGCCTGCCCGAGTAACCACGCCAACCTAAAGCGCGCTTCGGCGGTCAGGTCGGGCCGCCGTTCAAGACCCTTCAAGGTCTGTTCAGCGCGTGTTTTCTCGCTGCTGCGTAGCTGCGCTTCGGCGCCCATGAGCGCTAGGTTTGGGTCGGCGGCCATCTCCGCGGGAACGCGAGAAAAATAGGCGAGCGCCTTCCCATAGTTTTTCCGTTCTAATTCGTATTGTCCTAGGATTAAATTGACCGGCCGGTCATCGGGATGCAGGTCGACAAGAGGTTCAAGTGCCTCTGCGGCGTCCTGCCTAAGACCCTCGCTCCAATACAGAATGCCCACTTCCCGGCGCGCCAACCAGTAACCCGGGGCAACCAAGAGCGCGGTCTTCAAAATACTAATGGCCTTTTGTGGCTCGCCCATCAAGGCCAATGCAATGCCCTCACCCGTGAATCCCTGGGGACTTTGCGGAAACTGTTTCTGGAGGAGGCGAAAATAGCCGAGGGCCTCATCGTAGTGTTTCTGTTGTGCCAGCAACATACCCCTCTGATAAATCGCATCCGCCGACGGCTCGGACGAGGAGTCTGCTCGATGGCCGTGTTCCGGAATGCGGGTTTGTGCCTGGAGCCGAGAGGGCGCGATAAGCATCGCCGAAACTAGGAAAGGGATCTGGCAGAAGGAAACGGCTATTGTTTGCCGAGCCCTCTTCAGTTTGAGTCTCGCCATGATCGAGAAACAACCCCACAAGACGACGGACTTCAACATAGGGGAAAACCCCACCTTATCGTGACACGAATCGACGCAGCAAGGGTCGAATGTGCCAATCAGCCAGAGCCTTCGCGAACTTGGTCTGGAGGAGTTGCACTCCCTCCTGGCTCGTCCCCGCAGCCATCTCTACGATCCTACCAAACCAGCTTCAACGAGAACTGAATCTCCCGGGCTGAAGCGGCACTGAAAATTTGCATGAAATCGGGGGCACCAACATGGGTCCTTGATTCACCTCCGAGGGTACTGAACCCACCACTTGCAGCTCCGCCCGGCGGCGCAAAGTTTACGTTGTTGAGGACGTTGAAGAACTCCGAACGGAACTGCAAAGACTTTGATTCCGTAAACTTAAAGTTCTTAAACAGCGCAAAGTCCAAATTCTCGGATTTGGGTCCGCGGAGCGTGTTGCGCCCCAGGGTCCCGTAAGTAAAGGGTGGGGGGACCGTGAAAGCGGCAGGGTTGTACCATGCCTGGGGGCCTTGCTTGAACCCGGGAGGCAGTAGCGCGACGCCAGGAACCGGATTGCCCCGCTGCGTTTCGCTTGATTGATTGATGTTCGCATTGTCAAACGGAACGTCAACCGTAAAGGGCTGTCCACTTTCAAGAGTGGCAATGCCGCTCATTTGCCAGCCTCCAATGAGAAAATCTCCCGCCCGCCCGACGTTGCTGCCAAAGGCCTGGCCTTTCCCTAAAGGCAAGGCGTAGGCAGAACTGAATACAAAAATCTGCGGAATATTGAAATCGCAAGGGCCATAATCAGCCCTGACGTTGTAAGGATTCTGAATACTGCCAGACTGTCCCTCATCCTGTATGGACAGGCAACGAGAATAAGTGTACGAACCAAGGAAGGTAAGACCATGCGAAAAGCGCTGCTCTACCTTCGCTTGGAGCGCATTGTAATTGCCGATGCCCTCATTGAAGTCGACCGGGAACTGACCGAGGAAGGGGAAAGGTGTGCGAGGAGCAACCGGGCCAGGGCCCAACTGAAGCGGCGCATTGTACTCCGGCTGAATGAACAAATGTCGGCTCTCTGAGCCGACATAACTTACCGTCGCCGTTAAGTTCGACGAAAAGGCGTGTTGAACACTCAAGTTGTATTCCATCGAGTAGGGAACCTTCAGTTTCGGGTCCGCGGCGAATGCGAACTGGGGAGTAGTGTTAACGGGAGGCAGAAATGAGGTTGCTGCAGGGAGCGCGTTCCAGAACGTCGTTGGTACGGCGCGGTTCAGGCCCCCTTGAGATATACCCGCGCCGAAAGGCCAAGCAATCCGTGGATCCTGGGATTCCTGCACAAGCGTATTATTGTGGTCCGTGAACATAGCGAAGGCCCCGCGTATAACCCATCGCGGCAGAATCGAATAAGCGAAGCCAAACCTTGGCTGAAATGTATTAAATCCACCATACTGCGGATCAAAGTAGGTGCTCCGAACGTTCGGGAACGGGAACGACGGAGGATTGGGATTGGCGGCTGTGGGCGGCTGGACGAAGGGAACCGGTAGCAGGAAACACTCCTCGATGACTTGATTGATGGCTGTCTGGTTGTTCAAACTTCCAGCGGGAGGAATCGGACAATTCGGATTCCAACCCGATACATGATTGTCCTTGTAGTGAACGGGCGGGACGAAATCGAAGCGAAGACCAATCTGGATATTCAGCTTCTTGGAGGCCTGCCATTTATCCTGGACGTAATAACCCTGCCAAGTCGTTCGATCGTCCGCTGCCGTGTTGCCAACGAAAGCGAAAAGGCTAGACGGCAGGTTCAGCAGCATGCTGGCGAGACCGTCACCCGTCTGCGAGGCATTAAGATTGGTTCCATAAGTCGCGCTGCTCGGGAACTGATCAAACCCCACCGCTCCTCCATAACCATCGTCGAAGCTATGGATGTGATAGAACATGAACCCAGCACTGAACGTGTGGGAGCCGCGAATTTTCTCGAAGTCGGCATTGATTTGGTGGGATCGGATCGGACCGAGAGGAATCGCAAACTGGCTGGTTCCGCCAAGGCGTGGACTCAGGCTGATTTGGGGCACAATCGGAATCCCGTCTCGCACGGGCTCGAACGCAGCCGTGTTCGTAGCGTCTAGCAAGGCTGTGCCGCCAGGGACGTTAGTGGTACCGAAGACCGTGTAGTTGTAACCATAATGCAATGACATCACGAAGGAAGGGCTAAATAGATGCGTGTAGCCCAAGGAAAATACGCGGGCGTGGTTTTTCGACGTATTTGCGCCGGTTAGTAGTGAATTTGCAAAAGTTTCATTGGGTTGAGTGTAGTAGAAGTTTCCAGATAGGGTGTCGTTGTTTGAAAAGGTGTGATCCATTCGGACACCGAATTGATCGCTTGAGATTACCTGACGGCTCGTAGTGGCCAGGTTCGGAAAACTGTTGCCGCCCGGGCCGAAATTCGGCGAGGGATAGAAAGCCTTGAGGTACGCAAGCGCTTGAGTGTTCAGAAGGGGCGTTGGAATTACGTTTCCCGCGAAGGGATCGCGCACGAAACCGCTACTCTGCGCCACTAACCCTGTCGTTGGGTCGGTTTGCCCAGCAGTCACCATTCGAGTGCTATTAGGATTGTAGATCTGACCCACCATCACGGGTCGACCCAGTGGGTCGATAATGGGCTTGTTGGTTGTGGGATCGACGGCCTGCTGGCCGGTCAACAAGTCCGAAAAATTTCCACCCAGCTCCGCAGCTGTCGGCACGCTGTTGAAGAGAGTGAACCCTTGAGTCGACCGGAAACCCTCCCAATATCCGGAGAAATATGTCTTTGCCTTGCGCCCGTCATACAAGCCCAGGGGCGTCGGCAGCACCACTGGCCCGCCAACATTGACGCCGTACTGGTTCTGCCTAAAGGCCGGCTTCTTCACTTTTGCAAAATTGTCAAAAAAGTTCGCCGCGTCGAACTTGTCGTTTCGCAGGAACTCCCAGACGGAACCGTGAAGTTCATTGCTGCCCCCCTTCGTGACTACGTTGACGTTGGCGCCAGAAGAGATGCTGAACTTCGCGTCGGTAATCTGGGACTGCACATTGAACTCCTGAATGGCGTCAGGAGGGGGGCTGATTGCCCAAGTGTTGGTGTAAATGTTGTTATTCAGGACCCCGTCTAAAGTGAAGTTGTTTTGTTGGCCGCGCTGGCCGTTTACCGATGGACTTATTCCGCCGCCGCCAATGGGAATTACAAACCCGTTCTGCTGGCCGCTCTCCTTGGGAGCGGCCCCTGGAGTCAGCAGCACGAGCTGCGTGAATTGGCGTCCGTTCAATGGAAGATCCACTACTTGCTTGGAACCGATTACTTCACCCAACGTCGCATCGGCCGTCTCTAGAGCCGGGGGAGCGGCGCTTACCACCACTTGCTCCGTTACGTTGCCCACCTTCAACGTGTAGTCCGCTTCCAGATCTTGGTTCACGAGAAGTTCGACGCGTTCCTGCACAACTGTCGCGAACGAGGGTCTCGACACTGTCACTGAGTACAGACCGGGTGGTAATTCCGTAATGACGTAAAAGCCGGAGTTATTGGCGGCGGCGATGCGAATCAGACTGGTAGCTGAGTTGGTAACCTTTACGGACGCGTCGGGGATCGCCGCACCCGTGGCGTCGGTCACAGTCCCGTGGAACGTGCCATTTACTGTCTGCGCGAATGCGACCCCCGGTATCCCGAAGCCCACGATGATCACCCACACCAACAGAATTCCGACCGCCACACCCCTCTTCGATAACATATGCCCCTCCTTTCGGTCGTCACCCTTCGAGAGCCCGTCACCGAACCTTTGCTCGGGACGATGCAGCGTGTCGAGACACTAATGCAACGAATGCGGTCAAGTCAATCTTTTTCTGTTTCTTTTTTATTCCAAACGAAACAATCAAGGTTTCTTTTGTGCGTCCCAGCAGTTTTGCGCCGCAGCCGTTAGCTCATTGTTAGGGCAGAACCGACCGTCGCCAAGACAGACCCGGCCTGGGCTCGGACCAGATTTGGTGAGGCTATGTTCAACAAAGACGGGTACTTAAGATAGAACCAGACTAGGAGGATACTCTTAGACGCGCGTGATTTGTAAGTGTACCTTTTCGAAAGGTGCCAACATTTCGTCTGTAGCTCCCGAATCCGTAACCAGGAGATCTAGCTCAGATGTCTGGCAAATACGCCAGCCGGCAATTTTCCCGAATTTTGTGTGATCAACTACTGCAATTTTTCTGCGTGCGTGCCGGACCATGGCTGAATTCACGTACGCTTCTTCGGGGCTATAGCAGGTCGCACCCGATTTTGCATCGATGCCATCAGCACCGACGAAGAGAGTATGAATCACCAGGTGAGAAAGACTCTGAACAGTGGTGGGCCCGACAAGCGAGAACCATTCCCCATGTAAATGACCGCCGGTAACGAAAACATTCAGATCTTTGCGCTTAGAAAGTTCCATTGCGACATTCACGGTGCTTGTGACGACCGTGATCTTCTGATTCAGCGGCAGCCCGCGAATCACCTGGGTAGTAGTAGTCCCGGGGGTTAAGGCGATGATTTCCCCTTCCTTAATTAGGGCGGCGGCTGCCCTTCCAATCCGTCGCTTTTCATCAGCAAGTTTCTCGACTTGAGCCTGAAAAGAACGGTCATTGCGGAAAGGTTCGTAAAACAAAGGTGCTATGGAAACCGCACCGCCGTGCGTTCGCCTGAGCCGACCCTGATCCTCCAGGGCGTCCAGGTCCCGACGAATCGTTACCACCGTGACGCGCAGTTGTTTGCTGAGTTCTTCGACAGACACCGAGCCAGTCTGTTGCAAAGCGGTGAGAATCTTGTTCATCCGGGTTCGCTGCTTGTCGGAACTTCCGCCGTCACCCGATGATGGAACATGGCCGCCAACCGAGTCAGACTCAAAACGATCTCGCTTGATCAATTCAACCTCCCACGGGCCTGATTTTTCACGAGCGGCCAAGAAGAAATTCGAATTGCACTCTTGGTTCCCAACTGAAATAGCTTTATATCTCGACGAGGAGGGAAATTCCACTAGTGGACTAGGGCCGGTCGTTTTGTTGATTTTCCACACGTCACCGACTACCATCATCCCGATGAACTCGCAAAACTTTGGGGAAACTCCCCATATTGAATGGTCTAGCGGTAATCTTGTCGGAAATAATGTGCGCGAGACCGTAAAAACCTTTGGGCAACTGCAAGGGCTCTTTCAGCATGGGAACGATTTAGAACGGATGGATTTGAATACCATAGTTTACCGAGTCCACTGGTATGCGCCCGTTCCGGAAGGAACTGAAGGCGGTCTCTTTTGGGGCACAACAGTCATCGAGCCTGGAAGAGTCGGAGACGAATATTTCATGACGCACGGTCATTTCCACGTGAAGCGCGACCGCGCAGAGTACTACGGGTGCATCGAAGGAAGAGGAATGCTGATCATGATGGACACTGCTCGGCGGACCTGGGCGGAAGGGATGGCTCCAGGAAGCCTTCATTATATTCCGGGAAACATTGCTCACCGCGTGGCTAATACGGGGCAAGCGCCGTTCAAATTTGTGGCCTGCTGGCCCAGCGATGCTGGTCACGATTACGAAGCGATCCGTGAAAAAGGTTTTGGGGCGCGCCTATTCGCACGCAATGGAGAGCCCGTTTTGGTGCGAACAGAATAGTTTTTCTTTTCTCCTTCAAAGCTGGTGTCTAGAGACTTGCGTTTGCTGAGGGCTGGAAAGAGCCTCCGCATCGCGTTCGTCCGTGGAAGCATGCCATAGTTGAGCGGAATCCTAAAAATAGATACTTTTGACTTGCTATTGACACACAAACAAAGTTATTTTGCCCTGTAAGGCTTCGTAACGATCATAATTGTCCTGAACAAATTCGAGCGGTTGCGACACCGAACGGAGTCAATGCCTCGAGAATCAAATTACGACAAGCATCCTTGCGTTCCCATTAGCGCCTCTGGGGCAGAATGTTCGACGGGTTGGCCACAAATTCTTCAGCGGCTCAAGGGCCCCGCAAGTCTCAACAAGTGTGTGGCTTGCGTGGAATGTTATCCGGGCACGTTTGAGCGAACGATCAAGAAAATTTTAGGAGAAGAGTTACATCCCTCAGCGGAGATCTTCACCCCGGATCTTCTGAAGCCCGCGGCCAAAGTCGACACAATGTTACAACGTGTTCTGGGTGACGACCCAGTGTTTGGTCGAATGAGTGCCATCCGGCTTGAGGATTTCTTCGATGAGTGGAAACTCGCAAGAGCCCGCGAGACGGTACGGAGTTGGAAACAGGGTCTGTTGCTCATCGTTGGCACTGGCGCCGCGCTCGTCTCGCCGGAGCCAGAACTTCTTGTTTATGCGGACATGGCCCGTTGGGAGATTCAGTCTCGTCAACGGCAGAATGCCATTGGCAATCTCGGGGGGGACACCTTAGAGGAGAGCGCCAGCGTAAAATACAAGCGCGCCTTCTTCGTCGATTGGCGTACTGCCGATCAGTTGAAGAAGGAGCTTCTACCGAAAATCGATTTTATCATTGATACCAACGGTGATGTACCCAACCTGATAACCGGGCGCGCGCTGCGGCAAGGCTTGCATACAGTCGCTCACCATCCTTTCCGCGTGGTTCCGTACTTTGATCCCGGGCCTTGGGGGGGACATTGGATGGAAGAAGTATGCGATCTTCCAAAAGATGTGCCGAATCATGCATGGTGTTTTGATTGTGTTCCTGAAGAGAATAGTCTGCTTCTCGGGTTCGGAAACGCTTGTGTTGAGATACCTGCCATCGATCTTACGTTTCTCTACCCACGCGAATTGCTCGGTCAGGAAATCTATTCTCGATTCGGAGCGGAGTTCCCGATCCGCTTCGATCTCCTCGACACGATGGGTGGGGGCAACCTCTCTCTGCAAGTGCATCCGAGGACAGAGTACATTCGCCGCGAGTTCGGAATGAACTATACGCAGGACGAGAGTTACTATCTGCTGGATGCTGGCGCAGACGGAAGCGTGTATCTGGGTCTGAAGCCGAGTGTCGACGCCGATGCAATGATCCGCGACTTACGCGCAGCGCAGAATGGCGGACCGCCGTTTAGGGCAGCAGAGTACGTGAACCAGTTTCCTGCTCGTAAGCATGATCATTTCCTTATCCCCGCTGGCACAGTCCATTGTTCGGGCAAAAACAGCATGGTACTTGAGATCAGTGCCACCCCCTACATCTTTACCTTTAAGCTGTGGGACTGGGGACGTCAGGGGCTGGACGGACTGCCGCGGCCGATTCACATCGATCATGGCCAAGCAAACATCATTTGGGGCCGTGACACTGCTTGGGTTCAGCGGAATTTGATCAATCGCATTGAGCCGATCGGCGACGGCCCGGCCTGGAAGGAAGAGCGCACGGGACTTCACGAACTTGAGTTCATCGAAACCCGCAGGCACTGGTTCACGGGTCCGACACCCCACGATACGAATGGGACGGTGAACGTGCTAAACCTCGTTGAGGGAATGGAAGCAACGGTAGAAAGCCCGAACGGAAGTTTCGACCCGTTCATTGTCCACTATGCTGAGACGTTCATTGTGCCTGCCTCAGTCGGGAAATATACAATCCGGCCCAGTGGAGACTCGTTAGGCCAGCGGTGTGGAACCATCAAGGCATTTGTTCGAAGTAGCGAGTTGCGCCCTTGTAATGGTTGCGTGACGAAGGCGACTGCATGAACTTTGATCCAATGATTGACCTTCGATTGAATCCTGCATCGCTGACTTTCGGTTACGGATCTGATGTATTCGGCCCGCAATGCGAATTTCGGCGGATTGATGACATTCGGCCTAGCCTCCTCGACCCCCACTGCTGCGGCCCCGACCCCGTTTATGCAATCGCGATGGATGTAGGCCGGATTTCGCATCGCGATGAACTGCAAAGGCGAAAGTTGCTGTTCGGCGTAGTTGCTCTAGCTAGCGGAAAGCTTGGGAAAGAGTTCGTGCATTCCCAGGGGCATGTGCACGCGGTTTCACCCCATTGTCGCTGCTCGACTCCAGAACTGCTTGAGATTTGGCAGGGGAGTGCAGTCGTTTATATGCAAGAAACGGCCCAAGACGAACCCGGCCGTTGTTTTGCTGTGGAGGCCGAACCCGCAGACAAGGTTGTGATTCCCCCTGGGTGGGCGCACTGTGTGATCAACGTTGATCCGAGTGAGGTTATGGTCTTCGGGGCATGGTGTGTGCGCGACTATGGCTTTGACTACCGCGCAATCCGAGCGCACGGCGGCCTTGCCTGGTTTCCTCTGTCTGATGAAAAACAGCACGTCAAGTGGGAGCGCAATCCTGCTTACAAGGTATGCTGTATCGTCAAAAAGCACGCGCGTGAGCATCCGGAACTGAGCGTCTGGCGGGAAATGCCCATTTACGAGCAGTTCTCGAGAAATCCGGAGGGTGTTCAGTGGATTTCAGATCCGGCGACGGTGGCCAGTAGCTGGGAGAGCTTTGAGCCCTGAACAGCTCTACCGTCCGATGCGACGGAGAAAAACCAAACATTCTTAATGCGCGGCCCGCTTTATCCAAGTGCAAGCAGTTCGAATGAGGCCTTTATTGGGCGAAGAGGCGATCGTCGAGAGCCCCGGGAATGCATTTCCTCCGCTGCTGGTTCACTACGCGGAGATGTCCATCGTTCCGGCGGCAGTCCGGTCGTATCGCATTCCCCCGCACGGGGCCTCAGAAGGCAAGAAGTGCGGGACGATCAAAGCGTTTGTCCGTACCCGTCCGTGAACACATGAATTCGCCAGGTATAGCGGCAGACGGAGGACATGTGATGTTCCAACATCATGACGGTCAATGCCACCAAAATACGCGGCCGGAGACATCATTTAGCTTTGCGTCTTGCGTCCTAAGCAGAACTGGTCGTGGCCGTATAACCGGAAATACGAAACGGGAGACTTATTGAGATGGAGAGTGCAGGCACTGGCTTCCTCCTCCTTGTGGTGGCAGGCGTCATGAACGCCTCGTTCACGCTGCCAATGAAATTCACCAGGCAATGGGCATGGGAGAACACATGGGCGGTTTGGAGCGCGTTGGCACTGCTGCTGATGCCGCTCATCACGGCCGTGATCACTGTTCCGCAGCTATCTCACGTTTATGCGCAAGCAGGCACGCGCTCGGTCGTGCTGGTTGCGGCTTGCGGAATGGGCTGGGGAATCGCGCAAGTCCTGTTTGGACTGTCCGTTGATTCTATCGGCATCGCACTTGCGTTCGCGATCGTTCTCGGCCTCTCGGCCGCCATTGGTAGTCTCATTCCATTCCTCCGGCTGCACTCGGACAAGGTGCTGACGCCTGCCGGTCTCGGCCTCATCGGAGGCGTTCTATTGGTCATGCTTGGAGTCGGCATCTGTGCTCGCGCAGGCATACTTCGTGAGCAAACGGCTAAGCAATCGCAGATGAATCGTTCTCCCACCCGCGGAATTTTGATGGCCGTTATGAGCGGCATCGGTGCGGCGGCGATGAATTTCGGAGTGGCTTTTGGAGGTCCGGTAGTCGAGGCTGCAGCTGTACACGGAGCCAACCCAGCGTGGAGGATGAACGCTGTCTGGTTGCTCCTCATGACGGCTGGGGCCGTTCCGAATTTGCTTTATTGCGCATATCTCATGCGCTCCAAACGCACATCGGCCAATTTTAGCGTGAACGGAACGGGGCATTACTGGCTTTTCGCAAGTGTAATGGCGGCTTTCTGGTTTGCCAGCACACTGATGTACGGCGTCGCCACCTTAAGACTCGGTGTGCTCGGCCCGGTTTACGCTTGGCCATTCTTCATGTCACTGATTGTGATCGTTTCGAGCGCGATCGGAATTTTGGCGGACGAGTGGAAGAACGCAATGAGTTCTGCCGTTGGCTTACAGTTCGCAGGAGTAGGCGTACTGACGGCGGCGGTGATCGTGCTGTCCTACACCGGACGTCACCTGTAGGGAGCAATGATGAAGGTGATCGCGGTAGATCTGGGCGGTACGCACGCGACCGTTGCTCTGGTTGAAGACCGGAATATCCTCGCGACTGAGGTGATCGGGTTGGAACGGGTCGACGGGCTCGCTGCCGTGCTTCCACTTCTCGCGGAGGCCACATACCGGGTGATGTCGCAGGCTGCAGTGGATCGTTCGCAGGCCAGCGCATTTGTGCTGTGTTTCTGCGGCCTCGCAGATCCTGCAACGGGCCGCGTAGTCTCGACCAACCAAAAGTATGATGATGCCACCCGCATCGACCTTCCTGCCTGGTGCCAGCGCGAGATGGGCCTCCCCTTCATGATCGAAAACGACGCACGCATGGCCTTGCTGGGCGAATGCTACGCAGGCGCGGCACAGGGCGAGACGGATGTCGTAATGGTGACGCTAGGCACCGGCATTGGCGGTGCCGTGTTGATGAATGGCAAGGTTCTGCGCAGCAAGCACATCCTTGGAGGCAACCTTTGCGGACACATTCCCGTCGACTTCAACGGTCGCCGTTGCACCTGTGGAGCCATCGGGTGCGCGGAAGCGGAAGCGGGGGGCTGGTCACTGCCGCTTGTTGCAAAGGCCTGGCCGGGATTTGCCAAAAGCGCGCTGTCACGCGAACCCGCCGTGAGCTTCCGCTCCCTGTTCGAACATGCAACCCAGGGAGACGGCGTCGCGTGCGAAATTCAGGAGCGCTGCCTTCGCGTTTGGGCGACGCTCACGATCGGACTTATTCATTCGTTCGATCCGGATGTTGTTGTTTTCGGCGGAGGGGTGCTGGCGAGCGCGGACGTGATTGTGCCTTACATTCAGAAACACGTGATCGAGTACGCTTGGACACCTTGGGGCAAGGTAAGGATCAAGCCGGCCCAACTAGGTAGTCGCGCCGCGCTTCTCGGAGCTATACCGCTGCTGACAGGAGGACCGGCTTCTGTGCTAAGCGATTGACGCGAACACTTTTCGGCCGCTTTCCAAGGGAAACATGAAATTCCCGACTGGAGCCACGATCACAACAGTGGAATGTCGAAATCTAGCGGTAGATGACCGCCAACTTGGCCCTGTCAATCAGATACGTGGGCAGCTACAGTGACGGATTGGACCTAAGCGGTTTGTTTAACACCGCTCAGACACCGGGACCCGGAACGCCGGCTCAAGTCAATCAACGGCAACCATTTCCGTGGATCAGCGGCACTCCATTCTTTGGGACTGATCACGGGAACGCGAATTACAACGGGGTACAGGCGAAGGTGGCCCATCGGTTCACCCGTGGCTTTCAATATCTGGTGTCGTACACGTGGTCGAAAGCGATCGATACAGGCAGCAGCGGATGGTTTGCGGCTGAAAATGGCCCAGGAGGGTCTTCCTCACTCCAGAACTACTATGATCCGAACGGCAGCCGAAGTGTGTCGTCGTATGATATCCCGCATCTCCTTCCGATGAGCGGGATCTGGGAGCTACCCTTCGGGACGGGAAGGAAATACTTCAGCCAGCATGGTTTGGCCGGTCGGCTCCCGGGCAATTGGCAAACAAACGGAGTTGTTCAGCTGTGTTCCGGAGAGCCCTGCAACCTGTCTGTCTCGGGCGACGTAGCTAATATCGGAAACTCAGTGCCCTGGTGGAATTATGCGATGCCGAACTTGGTCGGGATTCCCCACCCAGCGCATCCAACAAGTCAAGAGTGGTTCAACCCGGGCGCGTTTGCGCCATCATTCTCTCTCTTACGGGAACTTTGGTCGTAACATTCTGCGAACACCTTCTGTGGCGGATGCGGATTTCTCGTTGTTCAAGAACTTCGTCGTGACTGAGATAACAACTCGTTCATTTCGGGCCGAGTTCTTCGACATCTTCAACAT
>WNFT01001959.1_pt1 | contig 17506 bp, 15 predicted proteins | sample 5400191 | NCBI WGS metagenome assembly WNFT01 (sample SAMN13153359, study PRJNA577476) | soil metagenome | isolation source: 80 cm saprolite under Madrone tree | place: USA:California | collected 2016-06-14 | reverse complement strand
GGCTTTGTTCTGTTCGTCAAGCCAGGTTTTCAACGGCGCGAAGTAGTCCGCCAGAGCGGAGGCATCCATCTGCTTCTCTCCGGTCAGCGCCTCCAGGGCTTGGGGCCAAGGCTTGCTTTGCCCCATCACCAGCATACTGTTCAACTTCTCTCCCGCGGCTTTGTTCCCATAAATCGAGCAGCGGTGGAGCGGCCCGCTGTAGCCCGCTTCGCGGCAGAGCGCGCGTTGAAACTGGAATTGCAAAATGCACGCCAGGAAATATCGCATGTAAGGCGTATTCGACGGCACGTGGTATTTGGCGCCGGGATCGAAGTCAGCTTCCGTGCGCTCCGCCGGCGGAACGATCCCCTGATATTTCTTTCGCAATTCCCACCACGCTTTGGTGTAATTCTCCGGCTTCACCTGGCCTGCAAAGACTTCCCAGCGCCACTTGTCCACAAGCAAGCCAAACGGCAGGAACGCGATTTTCTCCAACGCCTGTTGCAGCAGATAATCAATATCGCCGGACGCTGGCGGCACCACGTCGATGAATCCAATCTTCTTCAAGTACTCGGGTGTCACGGAGAGCGCGATCGTGTCTCCCACAGCCTCATGAAACCCGTCGTTCGCGCTGTTCTGGAAAAGCGGCGGCTGCATGCTGTACGCTCGCTGATAGAAGTTATGCCCCAGTTCGTGATGGATAACCCGAAAATCCTGTTCCGTGATCTGGAAGCACATCTTGACGCGCAAATCCTCTTTCGAATCGATGTCCCAGGCGCTCGCGTGGCACACCACGTCCCGATCAGCAGGCTTAGTGAAAAGGGATCTCTCCCAAAACGTCGTCGGCAGTGGCGCGAATCCCAGCGAAGTAAAAAACGCTTCGCCGTAGCGCACCATCCCCTTCGCATCCGTCTTTCGCTCTTGCAAAATCTTCGTCAAGTCGTAACTCTGCGAGGGCTTTGGCGAATCCATCAGAGAATAAACGTTGTTCCACTCCTGGCTCCAAATATTTCCCAGCAAGTGCGCTGGAATCGGCCCGTGAGCGGGCAAGATCTCATTTCCATATTTCTTTCGCAGTTGTCCGCGTACATAAGCATGGAGCGATTCATACAAAGGTCTCAATTGTTCCCAAAGTCGGTCCGTTTCTTTCGTAAGGTCATCCGGCGGCATATCGTAGTTCGAACGCCACAACGCACCCGCGTCCGCGAATCCCAACTCACGCGATCCCTTGTTTCCCAGTTCGACCATGCGCGCGTAACGCTGCCGCATTGGCGCGCCTACGGCATGCCACCCAATCCACGCACGCTTTAGTTCTTCCGGATCGCGGCTCGTGGCCATCAATTTGCCGGTTGCTGTTACGTCCAGGCATTTCGCAGCGTCCCGGCTAGCACACCACTTCCCTTTTCCGTAGTCACCGTCCAGCGAAGCCAGTACCTGCGCCAATTCTTTCTGCTCTTTCGGGTCCCCCGGGGCGGGAAAACTCGAAGCGAGCTTCAGCAGCAACATTTTTCGCGCCATCTCCGGCGGCAGTGCCACTTTGTCAAATTCGTGCGCCTTCTTGGACATCTCCGCGCTGAAAGTGTTTAGCTCCTGGTTAGCCTCCGCAGCAATTTCCTCCGTGTCATCGGTAATGAAGTTCTCTTCCACCCAGGACGCCCTTTGCGCCTTGTTCGTTAGTTCGAAGTAGCGGCTTTCTACCTCTTCGAGAAACTTCTGCGCGCTGGGCCCGGTAGGAGGGTTTTTCTTCTCCGTTAGATTCGCCAACTGTGGATTCTGCGCTGCCGCGGCACTCGCAAATACCAGTCCTGCCAGCACGCAAGCCACAACCGGTAGTCGCATCACCCCTCGTCTCTTCATGCCCCCGCCTTCTGCGTTCTTGCGACGACTTCCTTCAATACCACGAGCGCTCGCTCGATCCCCGTTCGGTCCACGTCGCAGTGCGTAACGACGCGCACCGAGTACAGCGCCGTATCCTGCGCCCACACGCCGTGCGGATGGAGCGCATCGCACAACTCCACCGCCGTTTTACCGGTCTTCGAGCAATCAAAAATCACAATGTTCGAGCGAACCTTCTTCGGATCGATGCTTAGTCCCTGAATTTCGGCGATGCCTTCCGCCAGCCGCTTGGCGTTCTCGTGATCGATGTGCAGCCGTGACGGAGACTTTTCCAGCGCAATCAAGCCCGCCGCGGCAATCACGCCCGCTTGACGCATGCCGCCACCGAACATTTTCCGGTAGATTCGCGCCTTTTCGATGAACAGTTTCGCGCCCGCAATCATCGATCCCACCGGCGCGCCCAGTCCCTTCGATAAGCAGAACATCACCGAATCCACTCTTCGCGTCATCACGGCTACGTGGTCTCCCAGCGCGGTCGCCGCATTAAAAATCCGCGCACCGTCCAGGTGCACCTTCAACCCCATCTTATGCGCGTGGTCGCAGATATCCTCCACCTGCGCCGTCGAATAAACCGTTCCACCCGCCATGTTGCTCGTATTTTCAAGGCACACCAGGGCGGTCTGCGAATCGTAATAAATCTTCGGCCGGATCACCGCCTCGATCTGCTTCCACGTCAAAATCCCATCCTCTCCACGCGCTACTCGCGGCATGCAGCCCGCAATCGCTGACATTGACGCCAGCTCGTACAGATTCACGTGGCTCCGCTCTTCGCAAATCACTTCGTCGCCGTGATGCGTCCACATCTTGATGCTGATGAGATTCCCCATGCATCCCGTGGGCACAAACAGCGCCGCCTCTTTTCCAAAAATCTCCGCCGCGCGTCTTTCCAGCCGGTTGACCGTCGGGTCCTCTCCATACACGTCGTCGCCGACTTCCGCTTCCGCCATCGCCCGACGCATCTCTGCGGTCGGCCGCGTCACCGTGTCGCTCCGCAGGTCCACCACTCCCTCCGGAATCTTCCGCGCTTCCGCCACTTGATCCGGATCCACTCTCTGATTCCCTTTCGCCACCGTGTAACTCATGACTTCTCTCTTCTCTGTGATCTCTGTGATCTCTGCGTTCTCAGCGTCCTCTGTGTTAAATTCCTTCTGATTCCGTGATTCCTTATCGCAGCACTTCCACAAACACTTCATTCGAGACACTCAGCTTCTCTGGAGACAGCCGCACCAAGCTGCCCTCCCGTTCTACCAATCCCGCGGAAGCAATCCGATCGAATCGCGCTCCCAACGTTACCCCATACTCCCGCTCGATTCTCCCCAGATCAATTCCGTCTAGTTGCCGCAACCCAAGAAACAATTCCTCTTCCAGCGCACTTTCCGCAGTCAGTGTTTCGTGCTGCTCCACGGGCAATCGCCCGCTCTGCACCGCTGCCACATAAGGCGCCGCATCGTGCGCATTCGCCCAGCGCTCTGTCCCTGAAAAGGAGTGCGCCCCCGCCCCAAATCCCAGGTACGGCTCGCGCCGCCAATATTTCAGGTTATGCCGCGACTCAAACCCCGGCTTCGCCCAGTTCGAAATCTCGTAGTGATGATAACCCGCCGTGCCCAGTGCCTCTTGCGCCATCTCATAAAACTCCGCCATCTCATCTTCGCTCGGCACTGCGCCGGCGCTGTACTTCCCTCCGCCCTGCAGCAATTCTTTGCCGAGCCGGCTACCTTCATCAATTTCCAGCAAATAAACCGAAACGTGCTCCGGCGCCAGCGCCGCCAACTCCTCCAGCGATTGCCGCCAGCTTTCTTTCGTCTGGTGCGGCAATCCTGCAATCAAATCAAAGCTGATATTACGAATGCCCGCCTCGCGCAGAATCGGCACCGCAAGGTAAATATCCGCCCGCCGATGCATCCGGCCCGCCGCAATCAGTTCCTTGTCCGCAAACGACTGCAACCCAAAGCTCACACGGTTTATTCCCGCCCGCGCCCAAGCCGCAGCCTTCTCGGCTTCAACTGTCTCCGGGTCCGCCTCCAGCGTCACCTCTTCGAGATTCCCTACGAATGCTCCTCGGATTGCATCCAAGATCTTTTGCAAATGAGCTGGATCAAGCAGACTCGGTGTCCCGCCTCCAATGTAAACTGTATCCACAACCACGGTTTCCTTCTTGCAGGGCTCGCCTGGCGCCTGCCCCGCTCCTTGCCGGGAGGCAGGCCGTTTAGGCATTTCGTGTGGTGTCACGCTGTCGACTTGTACGTGCGCAACATCGCTGCGCCCCACGCTCCCAGCCCAATCCACACCCGCCGCCCGCAGAAACTCCCGATGCCCCCGAATCTCCCGGCAAACCGCTTCTGCATAGGGCGCAAACCTGCTGCTGGCCACCACGCCCGTATGAAAATTACAATAAGTACACTTCGTCTGGCAGAACGGCACCTGCACGTAAATCGCGAGCTTATTCATCGCACAAAAACTCTAGCACACCCCTGCCTCAATCCAGGCACTTCTAAACCATAAAATAGGGGAGTCCTACGGCGAGACTCTCTCCGCAAAGAAACAGACATTTTGTATGCCTGTCTTCCTGATTTCATCCACGTAGGAAGCTCCATTTGGAACTCGCGCTGATTCCGGGCGGATCACGGGCCATCCGGAAGTTGACATAGCAGGAAGCTAACGATCACCGGGCCAAGAATTGTGTCCCTCGAATCGTAACTTGGCTACAATTCAATGCCACATGGCCGACGCGTCGAACAGAGCTGCGCTTCTGTTGGTTCAAACGGTGGCTTCTTTCTCGCGCTCGGAGCTGCTCTGGGAGCTCGCGAATATTTCGGCCGCCGTCGCGCTTCTGTCCATCGCTCTCGCCGCGGTCGCTCTTTTCTTTTTTCGCCGCAGGACGCGAGAACTGACGCTGATTTACTTTGGCCTGTTCTGCATTCTTTATGCCGTTAGGTTGTCGACTCTTCTCTCATCCTTCCGCTCCGTCTTCCATGAGCCGCGGGTGTTTTGGAACTACCTCAATTGGGCCATCACGTGCACCATCGTTCTTCCCTTCCTGCTCTTCCTCTACCAGCTCGCCGACGAACATGTGAGGACGTTTCTTCGCTGGCTTCTTGCAGCACAAACGCTCTTCGCGGTTTTCGGAATCCTTGCCGCGGCGCTCGGAGTCAGTCTGACCAAGCTCGGCGTTGCCAACAACTTCATGGTGCTTGGCACGTTCGTGGCCTCCGGGCTGTTCTGGGCCGCCAGTAATCAGCACTCCGATCAGCTCAAACACTTATCCCGCGAGATTCGGATATTTTTGGCGGGTTTTCTCGTTTGGCTCTTGTTCATCGTGCATGCAAATCTCTTGGGTCTTAAGATCCTGACTGGGCCCAACGTGGAGTTTCTTGGTTTCCTGGTTTTTGTTGCGTGTCTTGGATACATCTCCGCGTACCGGACCTTCGCGAACGAAGAGCGACTCGTGGCCATCAACAAAGAGTTGGAAATCGCTCGCCGGATTCAGTCCTCCACACTCCCGCAATCTGTTCCCGCCCTCACAGGACTCGACATTGCCGCGCGCTACGTGCCCATGAGTGCCGTCGCCGGCGATTTCTATGATTTCCTCGCCATCGACGAGAGGCGCGTCGGAGTGCTGGTCGCCGATGTCACGGGACACGGGGTGCCTGCTGCGCTGATCGCCTCTATGCTCAAAGTCGCGTTCGCGGGCCAAGGGGCCCACGCCCACGATCCCACGCTCGTTCTCACCGGACTGAACCGCGCGCTGTGCGGCAAGTTCGAGGAGCATTTCGTTACCGCCGCTTATCTCTTTGTAGATTTGGAAAGGAGCCTGCTGCGCTACTCCGCTGCGGGCCACCCGCCGATTATGCTGGCGTCCCGAGCCTCAGGTAACGTACGAGAAATCGAAGAGAACGGCCTGATGCTCGGCATGTTTCCCGAAGCCGCCTACTCTTGCGTGGAAATTCAGGTTGCTACCGGAGATCGCTGTCTGCTCTACACAGACGGCGTCTTCGAATCCAAGAACGCCGCGCAAGAGGAATTCGGCAAGTCACGCTGCAAGAAATTCCTGGAAACGCATGGCGACATTACCGCCGCTCATTTCGTCAGCGCCCTCCTCGAAAGCATCGCCGGTTTTTCGGGCCACGGCTCCGCACGCCTGCAGGAGGATGACATTACCCTCCTGGTCCTCGACTTTCAGTAGGACTCCAAGTGCTATGTACGCAGTGAGGTCTAGCGGTTCTTTCTCGTCAGCCATGCACTGACCAAATGGTTAGGCCGATGGCATTGGCAGGTACTTCAACAGGTCAAGAAAAGGCGGCGCGATGCCCTGCGTGCGCAGGAGCACGCTCATCTGTGCCACGTGCCGCGCCTCGTGAATGATCAGGTTCCACAGCAGGCCATCGACGGTGTACCGCTTCCCTGGCCGGTCGTGCACCGTCACAACCCGCTTCAATTCGTCGTCATCGAGCGTGGGGAGATACGCGAGGGTGCTCTGCTCCACGAACCGCCAGTAGTCGAGCAGCGTTTTGAGCGGGAAGGCCGCAAAAACAGGGCCGCCCTGGGTATCCTTCAAGGCGGGAATGGTCTGCCGCGCTGGCTGTTCGCGCAGGATCTCCTCGCGAATCCAGAAGTCCTCCGTGGTGGCTACGTGAAACACGAGGTCCTTGAGGCAGTGAAGCTTCGCACCGCCCAGCAACGGGCGGGATAAAACCTCGTCCGGCACGCTCTCCAGCGTGGCCCACAAGTCCCGGCGGGCGCGAACGAGGTAATCGTAGGTTTCAGGAATGTTCATTCGTCCTTCCCTCAAGGCGCGCTCTGCTATCCACAAACCCGTGTCTGGTTTCCAAGAGACCAAGCGCAATCGTCACGACAGCCAAGAAGAGAAGGAGATCCAGAAAGAAGTGCATCGCGTCGGGTGCAGGGTGTCCAATGGAAACAGGAATAACTTGTATGTTCTTTGGAGAAACTTGTGATTGTCCAGAGCGCGCTGATCTGCGCCAAATATCCAAGGTATCCACCAACTCAGCCCAAACACCATAGCCAATCAGCCCTAGCCACATCACCCACACCGAGCGCTTCCAAAAGGCCAGGGCGAAGAGCAGAAGCGGAGCCGCATTGCGCGCGAAAAACCCAAAACAGCCAATGCGTGGCCCTCTCTAAGAACGGTAATCAGCCGCTTTCCAGGCTGATCGTTCCAAGAGCCAAGCGGAAACCAGAGAACTACCTGAAAATACACCTCTAGAATGATCTGAATTAGCAACGATATTCTGAGCCACTTCATTGAGCAGGATACTAGCACCCCCTGCGAAGCTAAACCATCTCGACAATTTGCTCCAAAATTCAATCTGGGATCGATACAGCTAACGTGATAAGTGGTCGGTCAGAGAAGAGAGATTCCAGAATGGGATCGATACAACTTGAGCGGGCGGCGTCGACTTGTCAGGCGACATGCTGGCTGATGGAGAGGATGTTGCCGTCGGGGTCTTTGAACCATGCTACGCGGCTCCCGTCGGGGGTGGTCCAGATGCCGAGGTTTTGGTCCTGGGCAAAAGGATACTTTTCCGGGGGCACACCGCGGTCCCGGAGCCAGGCGGCGACGGTTTCGATGTTTTCGACTTGCCATCCCAGGATGGTGCCCAGCAGCGGAGTGAAATTCGGGATCTTGACGATGCGAATCATATGGCCGCCCACGCTCATGACCAGCGCAAATTTATCGAGGCTCTCAAATTCAAATCCGAGCTTGCCTTAGTAAAAGGCGCGGGCTTTGTCGTAGTCCTTTGTAGGGATAAAGCCAACCATCTTTCCTGATGACAGCATTTGTTGCCTCCTGATACGCCTAAGAGAGACAGGCAAGAATGCCTGTGCTACGCGATTGCTACTGCTTGCCGGTGAGGCGGCGGATCAGGTCCGCTTCGGCCGGGCGGTAGGGGGTGCCGTCGGGGCGCAGCACTTCGTGAAACCACACGGACGGCTGGCTGAGAATGTAAGGATGCTCCCAGGACTCCCAGGGCAAATTGGTTTGCGTCTTGCCAACGACGAATCCCCAGTTGATGGCGCCGACACGCTCCTGCTTGGCGATGGGCAGTATCGTGTCAAACGTGCTGCCCACGGAGCGCGCCATATATTCCGTACAGATTACCGGCCGGTTGTACTTCCTTAGCCACGCTATCTCCTGCTTGAAATATTCCGGCCAACTGTAGTTATGAAAGGTGACGACGTCGGATTCGCGAAGCTGAATCTGCGGGATTTCACCGAGGTTGGCACCGTCGGGCGAGGTGTCCACACAGCAGACGCCGCTGGTGAGAGGCTGCGTGGGATTGGCTTCGCGCACCCACGCGAACACCTGGGGCAAAAGGGCGATCACGCGGGCGGTCTTGTCTTTCAGCTCGTGTTTCGCGTAGCTGCCGAGGTTGTCGGCGCCCGGCTCGTTCCAAACATCCCAGGCGAGGATGCGGTCGTCCTTGGCGAAGGCTCCGACGACGCCCTGGAGGTAGACTTTCAGGCGGGGATATTGACTGGGGTCCGCCAGAGCCGCCGCGCCGGGGCTTTGCACCCAGCCGGAATTGTGCACGCCGGGAATCGGCGGATGCTGCGGGCCGAGATGAGGCAAGGGGTCCCAGCAGGAGTCGAAGAGCACAAACATCGGACGAATGTGATGGCGCGAGGCGATGGTCAAGAAGCGGTCGATGCGCTTCTGAAAGCCGGCGGCGTCTTGCTGCCAGAGCAGATCGTGGAGAAAGACGCGCATGGTGTTCATGCCGAGGGATTCGGCCCAAGTTAGTTCCTTGTCGATTTCTTCAGGATTGAAGGTGGCGTCCTGCCACATTTCCAACTGGTTGATGGCTGATTTGGGAATGTAGTTGCTTCCGACCAGCCAGGGCTGTTGCGCATACCAGGCGTTGGCTTTTTGCTCGGGCCAGCGGGGCGTTTGCGCTACGGCGGTCGCGCACAAGCCGGCGCCGATAAACGCTGCAGTCATTAAAACAGTTTTGAGATTTTTCATGTTGTGAACTCCATGCGGGTTTATATGCTAGGGGTTCAAGGCCAGCTGTGCAATGGCTTATCGGCGGCGGGATATATTGGGTGCGATATGGCGGTGATTATTTCCATGCTGCGTGCCGTCAACGTTGGCGGCCACAACAAGATTAAGATGGACGCGCTGCGAGCGCTCTATGAATCGCTGAAATTGCGGGATGCGCAGACCTACGTGCAGAGCGGCAACGTGATTTTCAGGACGGACGAGATGGATATCGCGCGGCTCGCCAGGCGAATCGAGGATGGGATTGAGCGAAAGTTCGGGTTTCGCCCTGAGGTGATTCTGCGGACCGCGGCGGAGATGCGCGAGGTGATTGCAAGGAACCCGTTCGCGAAACGGCGCGGGATCGAGCCGGGCAAACTTCTGGTGAGTTTTCTCACGAGTGTTCCAGGGGAGGAAGCTCGGGAGAGGGTTCGGCAGATGAAGTGCGATCCGCAGGAATTGTGGGTCGAGGGGCGAGAGCTGTACATCTATTTTCCCAATGGCATGGGGCGCTCGAAACTGTCGGGGGCGGCGCTTGAGAAGACGCTGAAGACTCCGGCAACGGGGAGAAACTGGAACAGCGTGACGAAGATGATGGAGATGGCGGAGAAGCTGGAAGGTCCTGAGTAGACCATTATGCGTGGACAAGTTCACGGCGCTTCAGCTTGGGCAGGGCTTTGACGGATTTCCCAGCCTTCTTCTGGGCAAGCCTTAAGTCATAAAGATTTTGCAGATTGAGCCAAAACTGCGCGCTGGTGCCGAAGAAGTGAGCGAGACGCAGAGCGGTGTCGCCCGTAACAGAGCGCGTGCCATTCAAAATCTGCGTGATGCGATTGGTGGGCACGCCGAGCTTTCGCGCCAGTTCCGCCGCGCTCATATCGAGCGCTTCGAGTTCTTCGGCCAAGTGTTCACCCGGATGAATTACTGTCACGGACATAGGGGTTCTCCTAGTGATAGTCAACAATTTCCACGCGCGATGGTCCCGGCGATCCGCCCGGCCACTCGAAGCAAATCCGCCATTGATCGTTGATGCGAATACTGTACTGGCCCTTGCGGTCGCCTAGCAGAGCTTCGAATCGATTCCCGGGCAGGGCGCCAAGGGTCTCTGAGAGATGTGGCCGCCTCGAGACGGTCGAGCTTCCGGCGCGCGGAACGCTCCAATCCAGAGAATGCCTTGACCCGTTTCCCAGCGGCGAAGTCGCTGGTCCTTTTGTCCCGATGGCCAAGGATCACTGACCCAGAAGGCGATGAATTACGTGTTACGTCAAGCGTAATGGTTGGACTGCTTTGCTACGCATTTTGCTGGAAGTCGAGAGCGGCTTGGGCGAGATCGGCGGGGCGGCCGAGGTCGCGCCAATAGTATTGATCGGCGGGGAAGGCGAGGATTTTTTCTCCCTGGGCGGAGAGGCGGAGGTAAGAGGGGATGATGGAGAAGATGCGTTCTTCGGTGAGCATGGGGAGGAGGCGCGGAGAGATGACGTGGATGCCGGAGAAGGCGAGGGCTTGGAGTGAGTCCTTAGGCGCTTCCGTCGTTTGCGGTGGACAGCCAGGAATGGCTGTCCCACTGGCTATCTCGGCGGAATGTGAAGCACTGCGCTCGCGAAGAGAATTCGCAGGGATTGAGGAAACAAGCTCCGGTGTGCCGTCCAGACCGGCGCGGCGACCACTGAGTTGAAGGTTGTGGTTAAAGAGGAGGTAGCGGGAAGTTTCGCGGGCTCGGACGGCGAGAGTGGCGAGGGCGCGATTTTCGTTGTGGAATTGGAGCATGCGGCGGAGATCGATGTTGCTGATAACATCGACGTTGTGAAGGAGGAAAGGCTCGTCGATTTGATTGGAATCGTCACTTTTGGAGTGGCGGCGAGTGGAATCCTCGAGGAAAAACCAGGCGGCTTTTTTCAGGCCGCCGCCGGTGTCCAGCAAAACGTCTTCGCGGGAGATTTCGATACGCATGCCGAAGTTGTTGTTGGATTTCAGATAGTCGACGACCAGATCGGCGAAGTGATGGACGTTGACGATGACTTCGGTGACGCCGAACGCGCGCAGGCGAGAGAGAGTGACTTCGAGCAGAGTGCGGCCGGAGAGCTCAACGAGGGCTTTGGGGCGATCGTCGGTGAGCGGACGGAGACGCGTGCCGAGGCCGGCGGCGAGGATCATGGCTTTCATACGGGGGCTTTCATTGGTGATCACGATCAAACTTCAAAGGAATAAGAATTAACACATAGCGCACAGAGGCCGCAGGGAGCGCAGAGAGGAGGGACCGCCTAGCTGCGTATTTCGGGCTCATTGGAGGGATTTGCGCTTGCCGAGTTTTTCCAGCTGGAGATGGCGGACGGCGACTTCCAATCCGTTCCTGGCCCGCAGACGCTTCGCTAATTGCTCGGCGAGGAAGACGGAGCGGTGCTGGCCGCCGGTGCAGCCGAACGAAACCATCAAATTCTTGAAGCCGCGCTGCTGATAGTTGCTGATGCTGGAGTCCACCAGAGTGAGGACGCTGGCGAGAAACTGGTGCACGCTTTCCTGCTGATTGAGATGGTCGATCACTGGAGCGTCTTTGCCAGTGAGGGTCTTGAAGCGTTCCTCGCGGCCGGGATTCGGGAGGCTGCGACCATCGAAAACGAAGCCGCCGCCGTTGCCGCTCTCGTCCTTGGGCAATCCGCTGTGAAACGAAAAGCTGAAAATGCGCACGACGAGGTTGTCCGCTTCGGAGGCAAGACCCTGCAATTTCTCCGAGGCCAGCATGCCTTTGAACGCGTCCATCAGCGCCGGCAGGGGCACGGGGAGCCTGACGTGGTGAAGGAGCCAGCGGAGATTTTTCAGCGCATAAGGGACGCTTTGGAGAAAATGCGCTCGGCGTTCATAGAAGCCGCGAAAACCGTAGGCGCCGAGCGCTTGCATGATGCGAATGTAGACGTAGGCGTAATAGTGGCGCAGGAAGCCTTCGCGATCGAGCGGGATGAAACCGGCGAGGCGGTCGAGATAATGATCGAGGAGTTGCTGGCGGAGGTCGGGGGGGAGATCGGCCTTGGCATCATACAAGAGTGAGGCGATGTCGTATTGAAGAGCGCCTTTGCGGCCGCCTTGATAGTCGACGAAGAAGGGATCGCCGTTGCACAAGAGAATGTTGCGGGATTGGAAGTCACGGTAGAGAAAGTAATCGCGCGGGGCGCTGAGAAGAAATTCGGTGAGGCGGCCGAAGTCGTCTTCGAGGGCCTGTTCATTGAAGGGAATGCCGGCGAGGCGGAGAAAATAATATTTGAAATAGTTCAAGTCCCAGGCGATGGATCGGCGGTCGAAACTGGAGATGGGATAACAGACCTTGTAATTCAGATCGCGGCCCGCTTCGACCTGGAAGCGCGGCAAGACGGCGACAACCTTGCGATAGGCTTCTACAACCTCGGGAGCAATGTTTTCGCCGTCGCGGTTCTTGGAGAGGAATTCAAAAAGCGTGGTGTCGCCGAGGTCTTCCTCGAGATACGCGCCGTGGTCTAGGTCTTCGGCGTAAATTTCCGGAACGGGGAGGCCGTGTCGGCGAAAATGTTTGGAGAATTCGAGGAAAGCGGCGTTTTCTTCGCGGACGCCGTAGAGAATGCCAATGGCATGTTTTTTTTTGTTGGCGAGCCGGATGATTTTGCGGCCGGAGCCGCCGAGTTCGCCCTGCAGCGGCACGATGCTCTCTGGCGGCGCGTGGAAGTGCTGCTCGAAGAGTTGCTTGAGAATGTCCAGGGACATGAGTTCCAATCCTCAGCCAGCTTCAGGGGCTAAAGCCCCTTTTATGCAACCGCTCTACGCCGGGGCTGAAGCCCCGGCCTCCTAAAGACAAAAGCAAGCAATCGCCTCCTGAAGAAAAAAGCAATCGCTGGGAGATGATGCTAATTGTCTACCATAGCTGATTTTCGATGAAGAGTACTCACTGCTTCGCGGAGAGTTGCTTTGCTTAGAACTGCACAGCCAGGAATGACTATGCCAAGGGATTTTTCCGCGGCCTGTATAATGCGGGAATGACTTTCCAGCCTGAGAAACGCAAGCGCGCGAAGCGCAAGCACACGAAACATCAGTCGATACAGGATCGCTTCATCGATCATCGGCTTACGGAGCAGAGGAACGCGGCATCGCGGAATCTGGACCGCATGACGGCGATGGAGATTGTGCGTTTGATGAATCGCGAGGACCGCAAAGTGGCGATCGCCGTAAGGCGAGAGTTGCCGGCGATTGCGCGGGCGGTGGACGCGATTGTGAGCGGGATTCGAAAGGGCGGGCGGCTGCTTTATGTCGGAGCAGGGTCGAGCGGGAGAATGGGAGTGCTGGACGCGGCAGAGTGTCCACCGACGTTTGGGACTTCGCCGAAGCTGGTGCAGGCGTTGATCGCGGGGGGAAGGCGCGCGATTACCCATGCGGTGGAAGGGGCAGAGGATTCGACGCGAAACGGAGAGCGGGATTTGCGGGCAAAGAGACTGACGCGAAACGACGTTGTGGTGGGAATCGCGGCCAGCGGGACGACACCGTACGTGCTGGGAGCGCTGAAGTATGCGCGGAGGCGCGGGGCGACCACGGTGGCGGTAACGTCCAACCTGCGCATGCCGGTGGGACGCCTGGCGAAGATCGTGATTGCGCCGGAAGTGGGGCCGGAAGTGTTGACGGGGTCGACGCGGCTGAAGGCGGGGACATCACAAAAAATGGTGCTGAACATGCTGAGTACGGCAGTGATGGCGCGACTGGGGCATGCGTATGAGAACTTGATGATCGATGTTGTGATTACAAATGAGAAAGTTGCGGAGCGGGCACTGCGGATCCTGGCAGAGGCGAGCGGGAAGAGAGTGTCTGCGGCGGAACGCGCACTGCGGGCGGCGGGACACAATATGCGAGTAGCGCTGGTGATGTTGAAGCGGGGAGTGGGGGCGCGAGAGGCGAAGAAACTGATTACGGAGGCGAGGGGAGATTTGAGGAAGGCGGGGGGGGAGTGAGTCTTTAGTCGTAAGTTTTTGGTTTTTAGTCAGAAACAGAAGAGGTTGTTTTGTGTTTTGCGACGAGGGGCCGATTTTACGGGCGGCAGCAAGGGAATGAAGAGAAAGAATTAACGCCCGACAGGACCGGGGGAAAAAGATAACGCAGAGACGCAGAGAACACAGAGGCGCGCCGAGAAGGCAAGAAAGATAAGGAAGAAGACAAAGAAAAGAGCAAGAGAACGGAACGGACCTGAAGGTCCGCCACTACAAGAACAGAGAGACGGATGGACAAATTTCGGATTAAGGGCCTGAAGGCGCTGCGGGGGACGGTGGCGGTCAGCGGAGCGAAGAATTCGGCGCTGCCGGTGATGGCGGCGGCTCTGCTGACGGCGGAGAAAGTTACGCTGCACAACATTCCAAAAGTGCGCGACCTGATCACCATGAGCAAGCTGCTGGCGTTCATGGACGCGAAGGTGACGATAACGGAGTTTCCGAGCAGTGATTATGTGATTGAGACGCCGAAGTTGAATCACGCGGAAGCGCCGTATGAATTGGTGAAGACGATGCGGGCGTCAGTGCTGACGCTTGGGCCGTTGATGGCACGCGTGGGAGTGGCGCGCGTTTCGCTGCCAGGAGGATGCGCGATCGGGGCGCGGCCGGTGGATTTGCACTTGAAGGCGCTGGAGCAGATGGGGGCGGAAATTGGAACATCACACGGATACATCGAGGCACGCGCGCCAATCAATGGAAGCAAAAGAGGGCGGCTGAAGGGCGCGCACATTGTATTCGGGAAAATCACGGTGACGGGGACGGAAAATATTTTGATGGCGGCGGCGCTGGCGGATGGGGAGACAGTCCTGGAAAATGCGGCGCGCGAGCCGGAGGTCACGGATTTGGTGGTAATGCTGCGGAAAATGGGGGCGCAGATTTGCGGCGATGGGACTTCGACGCTGCGGATTCGCGGCGTGGAAGAACTTCACGGGACGGAGCATGCCGTGATTCCAGACCGGATCGAGGCCGGAACATTTCTGGTGGCGGGGGCGATTACGGGCGGCGATTTGACGATTCAGGATTGCGCGCCGGAGCATTTGGGAGCGGTGATTGCGAAATTGGAGCAGGCGGGAGTGCCGATTGAAATCGTGGATAAGACGACGGTTCGCGTGCGAGGCGGGAAGAAGCTAGTGGCGTCAGACATGACGACAGAGGAGTATCCGGGATTTGCGACGGACATGCAGGCGCAGTACATGGCGCTGGCGACGCAAGCGGAGGGCACGTCGGTGATTAGCGAAAGGATTTTTGAGAACCGGTTCCTACATGCGAGCGAAATGATGCGCATGGGCGCGAACATATCGATCGAAGGGCATACAGCGACGGTGCGTGGCCCAGCGGCACTCTCCGGAACCGTCGTGCAGGCGTCGGATTTGCGGGCGAGCGCGGGGCTAGTGCTGGCGGGGCTGGTGGGGAGCGGCGAAACGATCATTGAACGCGTGTACCACATTGACCGCGGGTATGAGGGGATTGTGGAGAAGTTGCAAGGAGTGGGGGCGGATATTGAGCGGTTGCATGGGACGGCGTCGTAGTATGGGAATTCTGTTGTGAGCGGGACGCCAGCGATCATCGAGAACTTTCGCGACTTTGAGCCTCCGGCGAAATTCAGAAACATTGTTGATGACTTGGTTCGATGTGTCCCCCCAGAATTTCTGGTGGGCTTGCAGTCGATTACGCTTACCAACCGTTTCGCCCTCAGCCGGAATCAGAAAAGAAAGAAGACTTGGAGCCGAAATCGAAGAATTCGGTTGGCCGATGCTCTCAGCTATTACACACCTGCGACGAGATCGTCGCGCTTCCATTGTGCTCTACGTGGACAACATTACGCAGGGCTGGCCTGGATGGTTGGCGAAACTGCCCCTCGTTCGCTACATGCCAACCGGTGAAGTTCTCTACCACGAGATGGGACACCACATTCATGCGGCTCACCGGCCCGTCTACAAGGGTAAGGAAGATGTCGCTGAGTATTGGAGGCGGAAGCTTTGGTCGCGATTCATGCGCCAGCGATACTGGTATCTCGTTCCGCCGTTTTATGTTGTAGGGAAGATTATTCGAACGGTCGAAAAACTTCGAGGGTAGTTGGGCGGGGCCGTCGCTTCGCGAATGTTCGAGTAACTGACGATTGGGCAATAGCAGGAGAAGTTTGGTACAATGCGCGGCACGATTGAGCGGAGTGGGCGCGGGCATTGATTGGGAGCGGCCTGCGGAGGAGATCGGCCATGGCGAACGCGGAATTGCTGAACAAACTGGATGCGGCGATTGCAGAAAAGAATTTGCTGAAGCATCCGTTTTATCAGGATTGGCAAGCGGGGAAGCTGAGCCGCGAGGCGCTGCAGCTCTATGCGGCGCAGTATTACCGGCACGTGGAGGCGTTCCCGAAGCACTTGCGGGTGCTGGCGGCGCGGACGGAAGGTCCGCTGCAGGGATTGATCCGGGAAAATCTGGCGGAAGAAGAGAATCCTGAAGGTTCACACCCGAAATTGTGGAGGGACTTCGCGGCAGCAGTGGGTGTGGGAGAGGACGACATTACCTGCTGCCCCGCCCTGCCGGGAACGCAGGCGGTTGTGCAGACGTTCCGGGAGATTTGCGGGGACCGGCCAGTGGCAGAAGCCGTGGCGGCACTCTACGCATACGAAGCGCAGGTGCCGGAGATCGCGACGACGAAGATTGATGGGTTGAAGAACTTTTATGGGGTGACGCAGTCAGAAGGGCTGGCGTATTTCACTGTCCATGAGGAAGCGGACAAGGCGCATCGGGCGGCTTGGCGCGGGTGGCTGGAAGAGCACGCGGATGGGAGTGAGGAAGAGATTTTGGCGACGACGAATGAGGCACTGGATGCGCTTTGGGGGGCGCTGGATGCGGTGCATTGTGAAAAACAGGAAGTAAGGATGTAAAAAGGTAAGGACGTAAGGAATAAGAACGGAATTGTGAGGCCCGGCAGGAGACGCCGGGCCTTCGCCATTAGAGGGTGCGATAATCTGGCCATGAAGGATGTGGTGTTGGCGATGCAAGTCTGAAGTTCCCATGCTTGATGATGAGGAATTCCAGAGCATAACGTCGCTTATGTAGAAGGGCGAGGGAGAGACTCTTCGAGAGCGCATGTTCAGCGCGTTGCTACGTGAGTACGAGCGCGTAACGGGCTTTCACGAAACCAACCCAAATGCAGTCTATCATCACAAACTCTGTCTCTATGGCCCAGCCTGCTCCAAGTGCGGGAAACCTTTGCGCACGCCCAGTGCGAAGGTATGCCGATCGTGCATGCATCCCGTTGAAAAACCGAGCTGAAAAAGGAAGGGCGGGCCAAGGCCCCTTCCGCAAACCGTCGCAACGCCCAGAGTTAAAAGATTACTCGTGGGAGCCGGAATCGCCGCTGTGGCCTTCACCGCTGGAGGAACCGGGGTTGCCTCCACCGCCGGCAGCGGCTTTCTGCTGCTTTTCGCGAGCTTCGCGGATGAGGGCCTTGCGCGACAGGCGAACCTTGTTGCCCTCGATGGAAAGAACCTTGACGAGGACCTGGTCGCCGAGCTTCAGCTCATCGCGAACGTCGCGGATGCGATGCTCAGAGATTTCGCTGATGTGCAGGAGGCCGTCGGTGCCCGGGAAGAGCTCGACGAAGGCGCCGAACTCCGCGAGGCGAACG
>WNFT01001957.1_pt1 | contig 17506 bp, 16 predicted proteins | sample 5400191 | NCBI WGS metagenome assembly WNFT01 (sample SAMN13153359, study PRJNA577476) | soil metagenome | isolation source: 80 cm saprolite under Madrone tree | place: USA:California | collected 2016-06-14 | reverse complement strand
GACCGTCAGGTTGTGGCGGTAGCCTTGCTCGGCGGCGACCGGGTCTCCCGCGGCCGCGGCCCGCGCCGCGAAATGAGCGACGAGGCGCTGGTCGCGCGCGAGGCTGGCGAACTGCGGCGCGGCGAGCGCCAGCACCGCGATTCCGTTCACGTCCGCCAGGCGATTGGCGGGCTGCGGCGCGAACGACGGCAGCGGAGGCGCCGGGTTGCGCGATGGGGTCTGCTCCGGAGCGCGAGCCGGAGCAGGCCTGGGTGGAGCGGACGCCTTGCAAGCGATACAGACGATCGCCAGACCGGCGCCCATCCACGCCCACCCCAGCCGACCGCTCCGGCGCATGCGCGCTCCGTACCACATCCGGTCGCGGTGGACATCCGGACCGGCGCTTGGGAAACTGCGCCCGAGGCTGCGATGACCACCACCAATGTGCAATTCGGCGATTCTACCCGGCAGGCGGCGCTGTTCGAGACCATGATTCTCGCCGCCGCCGCGGACGGCGCCGTGGACAAGGTCGAGCTGCAGGAGATCTATCGCCGCGTCTTCGAACGGCCCGAGTTTCACGGCATCCACGCCGACGATCTGAAGGTCGCCATCGAGCACGCCGCCCGGCGCGTGGCCGAAGCGCACAGCCTCGAGCACATCGTCCCTTCGATCGTCGATCGCCTCCCGGACAAGGCCTCGCGGGAGCTGGCGTTCGGTCTGGCCGCCTCCGTCATGGTGGTCGACGGCAGGACCCCGCTCGCCGAGCTGAACATCCTCAAGCATCTTCAGGCCATGTTCGACCTTTCCGAGGACGACGTGGCGCGCCTCTTCGAGACCGCGCAGACGCACGGCCAGTTCCCGCCCACCAAGGGGTAGGAGTTGGCGCTCGAGATCCGGTTCTTCATGTCGGCGGAGGACGAGCGCGAGCTGTTGCGCCGCCTCGAACCGCTGCGCCTGGAGCTCTGGCCGGTGTTCACCGAGGCCGGGTTTTCGGCCCCGCTGGTCACCGCGCAAACCGAGCTGTCCGCGCCCGCCTACTACCTCGCGGTCGGAGACGTGATGGGGTATCCCATCAAGAGGGGCAAGGAGCGGGGACGGTGGAAGATCGACGAGGTCGCGTCGCCGGTGATCTATTTTCTCCGCTCGTTGCCCGACGACGAAGGGGAGCTCCGCTCCGGGTACTTCTGGGCGGAGACCGAGGCGGCGGGCGACAACGCGCGCACCGGCGGCAAGCCCGTTCCCTTCCTGCGGGCGGTGCGCGAGCTGCAGGAGATGATCAAGGCTCGCTACCGCAAGAGCTCGCCGGTGCGGGGCCTGATCTATTTCGTCGGGCCGGCCACCGCCCGCATGGGGACGCTGCTGCGGGAAGAAGGCCGCAAAGGAGAGCCCGTCCGGGTCTATCGTTGAATGAGCGCTCAGACTGCCCGCACCAGCTCCGCATAGAAGCGGATGGCGCTCTGTGTCGCCCGGCTGAAGTCGCCCAGGTGGAGGCTTTCGTTCTCGGAGTGCGCGTTGGTATACGGATCCTCGACCCCGATCAGGAGCGCCGGGACGCCGCCCAGCTCCCGCGAGAACGGTTCGACGAACGGGATCGACCCGCCGCAGCCGATGCTCACCGGCTCCTTCCCGTAGCCGTCGCGCAGCGCCTTGCGGGCGGCGCGGAACGCGGGGGCATCGCCCTTCGTGTACCACCAGCCCCCGTCACCCTCCGGGGTCACCTCGACGGTGACGCCCCAAGGCGGGTCCCGCTCGAGCGCCGCGATCAGCTTCTGCCCGACCTCCTTCACGTCCATGTCCGGTACCGTGCGGACGCCGACGCGCGCCCACGCGCTCTCGACGATGATGTTGCGCGCGTCCTTGCGGGAGCTGGCCTGGACGGCATTGATGGCGAGCGACGGCTGCCGCCAGTTCATCTCCCAGGGCGGGCGGCCGCCCAGGAGCTGGGTCCCAGGAAGCATCCCGGCCTGTTTGCGGAAGAGCTCGTCGCTGCTCGGGAGCGCCGCCAGCGACTTCTTCTCTTCGGCGGTCAGCGGGCGGACCTTGTCGTAGATGCCGGGCAGGTTGATGCTCCCGTCGTCCTTGACCAGCCTGGCGAGGATCTTCGCGAGCGCCATCGCGGGGTCGGGCACCGGGCCGCCCCACATGCCGCTGTGCACCGGCTGCTTCAGTCCCTTCACCTCTACCTGCACCGTGACCAGGCCCCGAAGGGCGGTGGTGATCGACGGCAGGCCGGTGTCGAAGTTCGCCGTATCGGTGAGCACGATCGCGTCTGCCTGCAGCAGATCGCGGTGCTTCTTGAGGAATGCCGGCAGCGATCCGGAGCCGGACTCCTCCTCGCCCTCGACGATCATCTTCACGTTGACCGGCAGCGACCCGTGCGCCTTCAGCCAGGAATCGATCGCGGCGATGTGCACCAGGATGCCCGCCTTGTCGTCCGCGGCGCCGCGCGCGAAGAGCCGGCCGTCCCGCTCCACGGGCTCGAACGGATCCGGCTGACCCCACTTCTCCTTCTCGCCGGTGGGCTGCACGTCGTGGTGCGCATAGAGGAGCAGGGTCGGGCGTCCCTTGGCCTGGGTCCACTCTCCGTACGCGTAGGGGTGGGCGCCGGGCATCTCCAGCATCTGCACCTTCTGCAGGCCCTTGCGGCGCATCAGGTCGCAGGTGCCCTCCGCGCTGCGGCGCACTTGCTGCCTGTCGAATCCGTCGAATGAGACGCTGGGGATCCGGACCAGCTTCTTCAGCTCCTCCAGGTATTCAGCCTGGTGGGAGGCGTGGTGGGCGAGGGCCTTCTCGATCGCCTTGTCGTCGACGGGGGCCGGGGTGGTCATGATGGCGGACCCTAGATCAGTGGACGTCCGGGCGCTACCGTAGGGGGGTGTCGAAAGCCTTCACGAAGGAAGATGACCTGACTCCGGAGGTGGTGGTGCCGCAGCGCCCGAAGGCGCCGCCCCCCGAAACGGCTCCCATCGAGCAGTTGCGCGGGGAGGGCAAGGCGCGGCTGGGCGCGCGGGTGAAGCTGTCCGACCCGGACGGGCACGAGGCGGAGTATCGCCTCGTCACGCCCGACCAGGCGGACCCGACGCACGGCGCGGTCAGCGTCGAGTCTCCGCTCGGCCGGGCGCTGCTGGGAAAGTCCGCGGGCGAGGAGGTGACCGTGGAGCGGCCACGCGGGCCCCTGGAGTACACGATCGAGGGAGTCTACTTCTGAGTGGATCTCAGCGCGCGCCGAAGTGCTCGCGGAGCGCGCGCACCGTCTCCTCCTCGCGCTCGAGCGGAAATACGTGGCCTGCCCGGGGCAGCACCAACAGGCGGGCGCCGGGGATGCTGCGCGCCAGCACCTCGGAGTTCGCCGGCGGGACGAGCTTGTCGGCGCCGCCGGTCAGCACCAGGGTCGGCGCGCGGATCTGCGCCAGGCGGCCCAGGGTGTGGTGCCGCGCGATGGCGAGCACCTGCGCGGTGGCGAACCGCAGCGCAGTCCGCTCCGCGCGCCGCATCCACTGGAGGGCGCTCTCCGGATGCGCGCTGTGCCACTCGGCCGAGACCAGCACGCGGGAGATGCGCGCGGGCGTGACGAGGCCGAGGTTCAGCAGGAGCAGGTCGAGCTTCGTTCCCAACGACGGAGCGGTCCCCTTCCTCCAGGACGCGATGGTGCACCCGAGCGCGAGGGTTCGTACCCGTTCGGGGCGGCGGATGGCGAGCTCCTGGGCGATCATTCCACCCATGGAGATGCCGAAGACGTGGGCGGAGCTCAGCCCCGCTGCCTCGATCACGGCCGCCGCATCGTCCGCCAGATCCCCCATGCGGTAGGCGAACCCGGCCCGCGCCGACCTGCCCGTGCCGCGGTTGTCGAACACCAGCACGCGAAAGTCGCGCGCGAGCAGCGCCGGCAGCCGATCCCAGGCGCGCGACGAGACCGCGAGGCCCATGATCAGCAACACCGGCGGCTTCGCCGGGTCGCCGATGGATTCGTAGTGGATGGAATGCCGCCCGCGATCAACCAGCGGCATGCAGCTCCTCCAGCGAGGCGTCCATCGCCTTTGCCAGCTCCGGGAGATCGCGGGCGGCCTCTGCGTCGCCGAGCAGCCCCACCCCGACCTTGCCGTCGTAGCTGAGCAGGGCAATTCCCAGCGCCTGATGCGCCGCCAGCGGCACCTGAGGAAAGCAGTGCAGCATCCGCTTTCCCAACAGATACAGCGGGAACTGCGGCCCCGGGACGTTGGTCACCACCAGGTTGAACATCCGCGAGACCGCTTGAAGGCGCGCTGCCTGGGCGAGGAGCTGGGGCGGAGCGAAGTCGCCGAGGCGCGAGAGCGTGTGCGCGCCGACCGCTGCTCCGCTCTTCTTCACCACCATCATCGCGTCGTGGAGCTTCCGGAGCCGCTCCACCGGATCCGGCTCCGTCAGGGGCAGCGGGCAGAAGACCGCCGACACCTGGTTGCCGTACGTCCCCCGCTCCTTCCGGGTCCGCATGCTGACGGGCACCAGCACGCGCAGGTCGGATGCGGGCGGTTCGCCGCGCGAGATGAGCCAGCTCCGCAGCCCGCCGGCCACCGTGGCGAGAAGGATGTCGTTCACCGTCCCGCGCCTCTTGGCGCGCACCGCCTTGAGCTTGGCGAGCGGGAGCTCGAGCATCTCGAAGCGGCGGTGGGGCCCGATCGGGACGTTGAGGGCGGACTCGGGCGCGAGGCCCATGGAGACGACGTCGACCAGGGGCTTGAAGCCGCTGAAGACCTGGCCGAGGAGCTTCAGCGCCTCGCCGTTCGATTCCAACACCTGTTTCGCCAACCGCAGCGGGTGCGAGACCTGCTCCTTCAGGGAGTCGAGCAACAGATCCGGTGCCTTGGGGGCCTTGCGCGGCGTCCAGGGAGCCGGCGGCGGCGGCGGCGCGGGGACCGGCTCGCGGTCCATCAGCACGGTGGCGAGATCGACGCCGGAGACGCCGTCCAGCATGCAGTGGTGCGTCTTGCTGACGATGGCGAAGCGGGAGTCTCCGAGCCCTTCCACCAGCCACATCTCCCAGAGCGGCTTGTCCCGGTCCAGGGCTTGCGAGAAGAGGCGGCCGACCAGCTTCTTCAGCTCGGCGTCACCCCCGGGCGCCGGCAAGGCCGTGTGGCGCACGTGGTACTCGAGATCGAACTGCGTCTCGTCGATCCAGACCGGCCGTCCCTGCTTCAACGGCACGGTCATGACCCGCTGCCGGTAGCGCGGCACGTGCTCCAGCCGCGCGCCGATCAGCGCGAGCAGGTCCCGGTACGGCGGCGGCGGCCCCTCGAAGATCGCCACCGCGCCCACGTGCATGTGCGCCGTCCGGTCCTCGATCTCGAGAAAGAAGGAGTCGAGGGTGCTCAGGCGCTCGTACCAGGTATCCATGCGTTCGCCAGCATACTTGTGCGACACGGGAGTTGCGCGCCGCCCCGACCCGATGCATGTAGCAGCGCTCGATGGCTTCCGCATCCGCCCGGCCGATGACGCTGACCCATAAGATCCTGGCCGCGCACGCGCGCAGCCTCCCGCGGCCCTGGGTCCAGGTCGGCGACGTCCTGCAGATCTCGGTGGACTGGACCATCGCCAGCGAGCTGGCCTGGAACGGCATGGAGCGGACCTACTCGATGCTCGGCCGCCCGAAGCTGCACGACAAGGACCGTTTCTTCCTCGCCGTCGACCATACGGTCGATCCGGTGACGCTGGCGACCGACCAGCGGGCGCAGAAGCTGGTGCAGCTCTCGCAGGGTTTCGCGAGGGAGAGCGGCATCCGCCACTTCTACGACGCGAACCAGACCATCCTGCACACGAAGTTCTACCGCGACCTGGTGCGGCCGGGCGACGTGGTGCTGGGCGCGGACAGCCACACCTCGTCGCACGGCGGCCTGGGCGCGTTCTCCATCGGGCTGGGCGGGGCGGACATCGTGGTGGCGATGGTGCTGGGCAGCTCGTGGATCCAGGTGCCGGAGGCGATCGCGGTCGAGTACACGGGGGCGCTTCCCTTCGGTATCGCGGGCAAGGACGTGATCTTGCGCACGCTCGGGCTGCTCGGGCGCAACACCGTCGCCATGGAGCGGTCGGTCGAGTACCGGGGGCCGGGCGTGCGCCAGCTCTCCACCGACTCCCGCTTCGCCATCGCCAACATGACGGCCGAGTTCGGCGGCCTGAACGGAATCTTCGAGGCGGACGAGGTGACCGCGGCATGGCTCGCGGGGCGGGCCGACGAGGACGATCCCCAGGCCCTGCAGCCGATGCGCGCCTTCCGCGCGGATCCCGGCGCGCCGTACGCGCAGACCTTCCAGGTCGATCTGGCCCGGCTGGAGCCGCAGATCGCGGTGCCGTTCTCGCCCGACAACGTGAAGGGCGTCACCCAGCTCGCGGGCACCGGCTTGCAAGGGCTGTTCATCGGCGCCTGCACCACCACCGAAGAGGAGCTGGTGCTCGCAGCGCTGGTGCTGGAGGCGGCCGGCGTCTCGCGCCCGGCCAACGACAAGCAGATCGTCGTTCCCGGCGACCTGACCATCCAGGAGAACCTTCGCCGGGCGGGGTTGTGGTCCGTGTACGAGCGCGCCGGGTTCCGCGTCGATCCGCCCGGTTGCTCGATGTGCCTGGGGGTGGCCTCGCGCAAGGCGGGGCGCGGCGAGAAGTGGCTGTCCTCGCAGAACCGGAATTTCGAGAACCGGATGGGGGATGGATCGCTCGCGCACCTGGGCAGCGCCGCGACGGTGGCGGCGAGCGCGCAGAGCATGAAGATCAGCGATCCTCGCCCGCTGCTGGCCCGCGTCGATCAGGAGCGGTTCCGCCGCATCCTTGGCGAGCGCAAGCCGCGGCGCACGCCGGAGGTGGAGGCCGCCGAACCGCAGATGCGTCTCGCGCCGGCGAGCGCGACGTCTCCGTCCGCGAAAGAGGCCCGTGCGGCAGACAAGCAGCGCGCGGGGAGCGTGCGCTCGCGCATCCAGCGGTTCGGAGACAACGTCGACACCGACGCGATCATCCCCGGGCAGTTCTGCCATCTCACCTCGCTTCCCGAGCTGGGAGCGAAAGCATTCCATTTCGTCCGGCCAGACTTCGCGCGCAAGGTCCAGGAGGGCGCGAGGGTAGTGGTCGCGGGCGAGGGTTGGGGTTCGGGTTCGTCGCGGGAGCAGGCGGTCCTGGCGTTGAAGGGCGCGGGGGTCCTGGCGATCGTGGCCAGGAGCTACGCCTTCATCCACAAGCGCAACCTGGTCAACGAGGCGTTGCCCTTCCTGGTGGTGCAGGATCCCCGCTTCTACGAGCTGGGGAAGGAGGGCGAGGAGATCGAGTTGGACCTCGTCCGGGGCCTTTTGCGCGTGGCCGGAGAGGAGTTCCGCGCCGAGGAGCCCTCGGCGATCATCCAGGCGCTGGTGGGGGAAGGCGGCATCGTCCCCGCCATCCAGCACCACGGCCCCACCGTGTTCGAAAAGCTCACGGCTTAGGCTCGATCTCGATGCCGGTGGCGATCAGGAAGCGCGAAACCATGTTGTAGCCCGCGATGGTGCCGATCAGCTCGACGACCTGTTGATCCGGCAGCAGCGAGCGCAGCTTGTCGATGGTGGCCTGCTTGACCTGCACGTCGCGCGTCATCTCGGTGGTGAGCTGCAGCGCCGCGAGCTCGATGGGATCGAAGAGCCCGGGGTCCGCCTTGAGCTCCTTGAGCGCCGCGAGCTGTTCCTTGGTGCCGCCCGCCTTGAGGAATTCCGGCTCGTGCTGCACCCACTCGTAATCGGCCTTGTTCATCACCGCGATGGCCATGATGGGCAGCTCGCGCAGCTTGCCCGGAAGCGCGAGCTGTCCGCGAATCGCCGCGAACATGCCGTTCCAGCCCTTCGCGAAGCTCGGGCTCTGCAGGAGCATGCGGTCGAGATTGAGGAGCTTCCCGCCCGGGCGGCGGGCGCGGATTGCGGCGAGCAAGTCGGGCGGACCGGCCTTGTCGTCGTCGGTAACGTAGGGAATTCCGGTCGTCGATATGTTCCTGGCCTGGGAAGGAGCGGCCAGCAGCGCGGCGAGCAGGATGAAGGTGGCCATGAAAAGCTACTGTCGCACGATTCGAAGGATGCGATCCTTCTCGGGGCCGCACTCGCCGCGGCCGTCGCAGTTGCTGGTGGAGACCCAGAGCTCTCCGGAAGGCGTCATGGCGATCTCGCGCAGCCGGCCGAACTTCTGCCGGAAATACACTTCGTGCGCGGCGACGGTACCGTTCTGGAGCACGATCCGGTGGATGTGCTCGGCGGCAAGGGACGCGACCAGCACGTTGCCGCGAAGCTCGGGGATGGCGGTTCCCCGGTAGACCGCCGCTCCACCGGGCGGCAGCGCGTGCGTGGCCCAGGTGATCAGCGGCGGCAGCAGGCCGGGCTTCTGCTCGCAGCCGTAGATGTCCGGCCAGCCCAGGTTGTCGCCCTTGCGAGCGACGTTCACCTCGTCGTGCGCGTAGCGGCCCATTTCTCCGCTGGGCCCGTGATCGGCGATCACCATCGTGCCGTCGTCCAGCCAGTCGAACCCCTCGGTGTTGCGGATGCCCAGCACCCAGGGCGTGGCCTTTCCATCCGGGTCGACCCGGAGCACCTTTCCGTTCAGGCTGCTCGGATCCTGCGATCGGGTGGGCTGGCGCGCGTCTCCGGTGCCGACGTAGAGGTCGCCGTCGGGGCCGAAGCGGATGCGCCCGCCGTCGTGGAAGCGCGCGGCGCCGATTCCGGCGATGACGACCTTGTCCAGCGTTGCGCGGCGATGGTCCTTCGCCAGAGTCCAGCGCTGGAGCTGGTTTTCGGGCCCTGGTACGGTCAGGTAGAGGAAAAGCTGCGACTCGTCGCGCGGGTTCACCGCGATGCCGAGCAGCCCACCCTCGCTGGTGTCGGCGGTCTTCACCGTGAGCACGGGTTGGGCCACGAGCTTGCCGCGCTGGAGCAGCCGCACGCGTCCAGGGCGCTCGGAGATCAGGACGTCACCGCCGGGAAGGAACGCGAAGCTCCACGGGACCTCGAGGCCGCTCACCACCGTCTCGGCGCGGAGAGGGACCGCTCCGTCCGGTCCCCAGGCGTCGCTCTTCTCCAGCAGGCAAGCCGCCAACAGCGCGAACAGCATCATCGGCACCTCGGACCGCCCTCACAGACAGGCGAACGAGGTGTAACGCCGGTGGCGGGGGCGAGCGACTCAGCGGGCCCGGAGGATGGCGTCTCCGTCGAGCGGCACGTCCACCAGGTGCTCATCCATCGCCAGCCGCAGGGGTTCTTCCGGCCGGGAGCGAGGCTCTTCCAGCACGCGCTCCTGGGCCCGCCAAGGGGCCCGCTCGAAGCCGGGAGAGCGAGGGACGTCGGACCGTGGTTCGGCCTGGGCGGGGCGCTTGTTCCGCATGGGGGCATGCATCACACATCCGTCCACGCCTGGAGTCAAGCTTGCCGCTTGACCGGGCGGCTTCTAGTCTGCGCGCGCATGACCCAGCGCATCGCCGTGATTCCTGGCGACGGTATCGGCCCGGAGGTCGCACGCATCGGGGTGCGCATTCTCGAGAGCCTCTCGCTGCCGCTGCAGTTCGACTGGTTCGATTTCGGCGCAGATCGGTATCTGCGCGACCGCACTACCCTTCCGCCGGGGTTCATGGACACCCTTCGCCGGGATTACGCCGCCGTGTATTTCGGCGCCGTCGGCGACCCGCGGATCCCGGGCAACGAGCACGCGAAGGGAATCCTGCTCGCGATGCGCTTCGAGCTGGACCTCTACATCAACCTGCGGCCGTGCATCCTGATCGACGACCGGCTCAGCCCGCTCAAGGGGAAGGGGCGCGAACAGCTCAAGTTCGTCATCTTCCGCGAGAACACCGAGGGGCTGTACACGGGGACCGGCGGGGTCTTCAAGAAAGGGACGCCCGACGAGCTGGCGCAAGAGGTGGAGATCAACACCCGCAAGGGAGTGGAGCGCATCCTCGAAGCGGCGTTCGCCCACGCCGAAAAGCGCGGCTTGCGCCGGGTGTGCATGGCGGACAAGGCCAACGTGCTCCTCCACGGGCACGGCCTCTGGCGGCGTGCGTTGGCGGAGGTGTCCAGCCGGCACCCCGGGATCCAGGCAAAGGCCATGTACGTCGATGCGCTCGCGATGGATCTGATCCGCAAGCCGGAAGCGTACGAGGTGATCGTCACCAACAACCTGTTCGGCGACATCCTCACGGACCTCGGGGCGGCGCTCACCGGCGGCCTGGGCCTCGCGGCCAGCGGCAACATCCACCCCGGCCGGGTCTCGCTGTTCGAGCCGGTGCACGGCAGCGCTCCCGACATCGCGGGGCAAGGGAAGGCAAACCCGCTGGCCATGGCCCTCAGCGGCGCCCTGATGCTGGAGCACCTCGGGCATGCGCGTCAGGCGCAGCTGCTCACCCGGGCCGTGGAGGCGCAGGTGAGCGAAGGCGCGAGGACGCCGGACCTGGTCCCCATGCTGGGCGGTCCGGCGTCGAGCACGGAGCAGGTCGGCAACGAGCTGCTGGCGCGCGTGCAGGGAGCGGCTCAGGCGCTCTCCTGACGGAGCGGCTGGCCCCTCACGGTCCCTTCGACGTCGCGCGAGCCGGAGGGCCCCGTCGAGTGCCGTTGCGAGCCGCGCTTGCGGTCGGAGTGGATGGCCTCGCCGAAGAAGTACTTCTGGGTGACCCGTGTCGCTCCCAGGGGCCGGAATGGTTATGCTCGGCATCTCCCCAACGGAGCTGACCGATGAAGCCCATCCCTACGGAGATCGTCTTCCTCGCCGCGAAACGGACGCCGTTCGGCACCTACGGCGGGTCGTTGAAAGACCAGTCCGCGACCGACCTGGGCGTGCATGCGGCGAAAGCGGCCATCGCCCAGGCCGCGCTGAAGCCGGAGGACATCGACAACGTCGTCTTCGGCAACGTGGTGCAGACCAGCCCGGACGCGATCTATCTGGCCCGCCACGTAGGGTTGAAAGCCGGGGTGCCGCAGCATGTGCCGGCGCTGACGGTGAACCGGCTCTGCGGCTCGGGGTTCCAGGCGGTGGTCGACGCCGCCCTGGAAATGCTGGCCGGCCACAGCGAGTGCGCGCTGGTCGGCGGGGCCGAGAGCATGTCGCAGGCGCCCCATGTCGCGCGCGGCCTGCGCTTCGGAGTGGGGCTGGGCAAGTCGCCCAAGCTGGAGGACACGCTCTGGGAGGCGCTGACCGACAGCTACACCGGCCTGCCGATGGCCATGACCGCCGAGAACCTGGCGACGAAGTACGGCATTTCGCAGAAGGAAGTGGACGAGTACAGCGTGCAGAGCCAGAAGCGTTTCGCCGCGGCCCAGGAGGGCGGGCGCCTGGCTGACGAGATTGCCCCCCTGGACCTGCCGGGCAAGAAGGGCGCGGTGGTCAACTTCGCCCGGGACGAGCACAACCGGCCGGAGACGACGCTGGAGAGCCTGGCCAAGCTGCCCAAGGTTTTCAAGAAGGACGGGGTGATCCACGCCGGCGCCGCCAGTGGCATCTGCGACGGCGCGGGCGCGCTGGTCCTCGCGACCCGTCAGTTCGCCGAGCGGAAAGGGCTGAAGCCTCTCGGCAAGCTCGTCGGCTGGGGCATCGCCGGTTGCGATCCGTCCATCATGGGCATCGGGCCGGCGCCCGCGATCCGGCGTGGGCTCGAGCGTCACGCGGCCAAGCTGGGCGACTTCGACCTCTTCGAGGTGAACGAGGCGTTCGCGCCCCAGTATCTGGCGGTGGAGAAGGACCTGGGCCTGCCGCGCGATCGCACCAACGTCGACGGGGGGGCCATCGCGGTGGGTCACCCGCTGGCCGCCTCCGGAGCGCGGATCACGGCGCACCTGCTGTACGAAATGAGGCGGCGGGGTGCGCGCCGCAGCATCGGTTCCGCCTGCATCGGCGGTGGGCAAGGGATCGCGCTGTTCCTCGAGTCGGCGTAGACTTCGCAGGATGCGGCCGCAGGAGCTGTTCCACGACTGGAACCAGACCGCGGGCCTGGGCGAGTTGGCTCGGGCCGAGGTGCTCGACGAGACCCTGCGCGACGGGATCCAGAGCCCTTCGGCCATCGATCCGGCGATCGAGGCCAAGATCGAGATCTTGCACCTCCTGGACGAGCTCGGCGTGGCGCAGCTCGACATCGGGCTTCCCGGCGCGGGCCCGCACCAGCGCGCCGCGGTCAAGCGGCTCGCCGAGGAGAAGCGCGACGCGCGTCTGGGGATCCGGCTCAACGTCGCTTGCCGCACGGTGGTCTCGGACATCGCGCCCGCGGCCGACCTCCAGCAGGAGACCGGCGTTCCGCTGGAGGTCTACGCCTTCATCGGCAGCTCTCCCATCCGGCAGTACGCGGAGGAGTGGGACCTCTCCTTCATCGAGAAGCAGTCCGTCGAGGCGATCTCGTTCGCCGTGGGGCAGGGTCTGCCGGTCACCTACGTGACCGAGGACACGACGCGGAGCAAGCCCGAGGATCTGCGGCGGCTGTTCGGCAGCGCCATCGAGGCCGGCGCGAAGCGGCTCTGCCTCTGCGATACGGTGGGCCACGCGACGCCCGAGGGCGCCCAGGCGCTGGTGCGGTTCGCGCGCGAAGTGGCCGGCCCTGGGATCGGGCTCGACTGGCACGGCCACAACGATCGCGGGCTCGCCCTCGCCAACGCCCTGGCGGCGGGGGCCGCGGGGGCCACGCGCCTGCATGGTTGCGCGGCCGGAATCGGCGAGCGCGTCGGCAACACCGCGTGCGATCAGCTGCTGGTGAACCTCAAGCTGATGGGGCATCCGATCTACGGCCCGCAGGACATGTCGAAGCTGGTCCGCTTCGTCGAGCTCTCCGCCAAGGTCACCGGCCACCAGCTTCCGGTGAACTATCCGGTGGCGGGGCCCGACGCGTTCCGCACCGCGACCGGAGTGCACGCCGCGGCCATCATCAAGGCGCAGCGCAAGGGCGATCACTGGCTGGCCGACCGCATCTACAGCGGGGTGCCGGCGGGCGAGTTCGGCAAGGAGCAGGAGATCGAGATCGGCCCCCTGAGCGGTCTCTCCAACGTGAAGCACTGGCTGGCGCGGCACGAGATCCCCGCGGACGAGCCGCTCGCCAAGGCGGTGCTGGCGCGGGCCAAGGCCAGCGACCGAACGCTCACCGAGTCCGAAGTGGCCCAGATCGTCCGAGAGGTCCGCTCATGACCGTCGTGCAGTTCACCGGGATGAAGGTCTTTTCCACCACTCTCGCGCGCGATCGCGAGCACATGGGCGACAACATCACCCGCTGGGTGCAGGAGAACCAGCAGCTGGAGATCGTGGACAAGACGGTCACGCAGTCGTCCGACAAGGAATTCCACTGCTTGACGATCACCCTCTTCTACCGCGAGCGCCCGCGGACCTGAAGGCTTAGACTGCGGCACTGATGAGCCCGCGCGGCCAGCCGGCGATGGGGTTCGGGGTGCCTCCGCTCACGCGAGGCGTGAAGTGGCTCGGCGGCGCGACGCTGGCCGTCTCGATCCTGACCGCTGTCCTGGGCGACTCCGGCAGGGCGCTGGCCCGGATCGTCATCTTCATGCCGGCCGAGCTGTGGAGCGGCTACCTCTGGCAGCCGTTCACCTACACGTTCCTCAACCGCGATCCAGTCGGGCTGCTCTTCGCGCTGCTCGGGCTCTGGCTGCTCGGCGCCTCCCTCGAGCAGAGGTGGGGCACCCGGAGGTTCGTGACCTTCTATTTCGCGACGGCGGCGCTGGCCGCGGTGGCGACGTCGCTGGTCGGCCTCGTCGCGCGGGAAACGGTGTGGGTCCAGCCCTATGCAGGGAACTGGCCGGCGCTGGAGGGCCTGATCGCGGCATTCGCGGTGCTGATGCCCAGCGCGCAGATCTTCCTCTACTTCGTCCCGGTGCGGGCGCGGTGGATGCTGCCCATCTCCGCGGGCATCACCATCCTTTACATGCTGATGACGCGGGAGTGGTGGGCGTACCTGCCGCAGCTCTTCGGGCTGGGAGCGGGCGTCCTGCTCGCCGGAGGCGTGGGCCCGCGAAATCTGCTCCTGCGTTTTCGCGTCTGGTGGATCGATCGCCGCATGCGGCGCAGCCGGCTGCGCGTCATTCGCGGCAAGGACGACGAAGCGGGACCGTTCACCGAGAGCGGCCGCGGCTCAGACAAGTATCTGCATTAGGCCCGGCCGCCGAAGGCGGCTCAGGGCCTACGCTTGAGACTCAGACACCGCCGGCCGCCGAAGGCGGCTCAGGGCCTACGCTTGAGACTCAGACACCGCCGCGCTACGTCTCCTTGACGTCGCTGATCGCCTCCCGCGCGACGTAGATGCGCCGGATGTTCGTGCGAGCGGCGTCCAGCGGGACCAGGAAGAACCCGTGCTTCGCGTCCGCGCCGTCGCGGACGCCCTCGATGGAGCGGCCGTCCGCGAAGGTGACGCGCACCTTGGCGCCGTCGCCGGCTTGCCCCTTCTCTCCGGGCGCGAGCATGAAGAAGATGGCCTTCACGTCCGAGTGGTAGATCGTCTCCGGCTCGCCTCCGCCCTGGGGCGCCAAGGGAAACTGTGACTTCGAGAGGTCCACGTCGCGCAGGGTCCCGCGCAGGGTGCGGCCGCCGCGCGTATGGACCGCGACGCGGTGCTCTCCGGATACTTCCAGCGCGCCCAGCCCCGCCGGCTTGAACGCCGCCAGGGGTTGCGCGCGTTTGTTCGGCGGCCGCGCGCGCTCGTCGACAGCGGGAAGGTCTGGATCTTCGTGATCGATGGCCAAGGGACGCAATACCTCCTCGGGCGAATCGAGATCCTGGGGAGGCCCCGGGTCTTCGTCGTCGCCCCCCAACATTCCGCCAGTCGGCACCGTGCCGAATAGCTCCTTTGCCGCGCCAGGCTCCGGTTCGGGAGGCTCGGACTCGAGCTGTTCGAGCGCGCTGGCGCCCATGGCGGGAGCGTTCCAGGCCGGAGCGGGCCCCCCCGAGGGGCGCGATTCTTCCGCCGCCGGCGCGGACCACTCCGGCGCCACCGCGGCCGGGGCGTTCCGTGCTTGCGGTTCGTGCGCGGGCGGCGCGTTGCTCCATTCGGATTGCGCCGGGGCGGGCGGTGCGGCCCCCCAGGCATCGATCGCCGGCTCGGCGGAGGCAACGGCAGCGGCCCAGTCGGGGCCGGCTCGCAGCGAGCTCCAATCGGCCGCCCCGGCTGTCGGGAGGGGGCCGGCGTCGGGCCTGGAAGCTCGTTCGAATTCCGCGACGGACGCCTCGGCTTGCCACTCCTGCACCGGCTCCGCTGCCGGGACGGTGGACCAGGTCTCGCCCGGCGCGGGGACTGGAGGGGCCGGAGTTGCGGACCATGCATCCGCGCTCGCTGCCGTCTCGGGCGCTGGCGCCGGCGTCTCCCATCCGGTCATCCCTGCCGGGACCGTGGGCGCGGCGTCGGCAACGGCGGTGGAGTCGGAGGACGGGACCAGCGCGGGCGTCTCCCACATCGCGTCGATCGGAGCTTCCGTGATCTCGACTGGTTCGCTCCAGGGAGTCGGCCCGTCGTCCCCGGCTGGGGTCGACCCGGCAGGAACCTGGGCCAGCGTCGCCGGCGGAGACGATGCGACCCCCGCCTCGAAGGCGGGTGCGGACATTTCAGGCATCGCGGCAGCGGCCACCGCGTCCTCGGCGGGTTGCGGTTCCGGCCCGTCGTTCGTCAAGGGCGTGCGGAGCACCTCCTCCGCGTCGAAAATCATCCCTGGCGGTTGCTGGGTTTCCACCGCGACATCGGACTGAGCCCCGTCATCGACGGCCGGGCCGGCCGATGGCGCCTCGATCGAGCCGTTCAGCGTGAGGAGCTTCGGCTGCGGAATCCCATGCGGACGCGGCGGGCCCGGCAAGCCTTCCGACCAGTCGCACGCGAGCGGATCCGCTGCCGGATCCGCCTGCGGGTCCGCCTCCGCGGATGACGGCGTGGACGGCGCGCTGACGTCGGACATAGATGGCGCAAGGATACCAGCAGCTCGCCAATCCCGCGCCAAACCGGCGCAAACTCCGCGGAGGCGGAATTTACCTACATCGGCCGGCCCCGCCGGTATAAGGAGCGCATGCCTCCCATCGTCCAGATCGGCGCGCGCCGGAAGCAAACGCCGCCTGGGCCGGAGGCGTACCTGCCGGTTTCGCTCGACGACGCCCTGCGGCGCGGCTGGGAGGAGCTCGACGTCGTCCTGATCAACGGAGACGCGTACGTCGATCATCCCACCTTCGGGGTCCCCCTGATCGGCCGCCTGCTCGCCTCGCGGGGATTCAAGGTCGGCATCGTCAGCCAGCCGCGTTGGGACGATGCCAGCGGACTGGTGGACTTTGCCGCCTGCGGGCGGCCGCGCCTCTTCTTCGGCGTGTCGAGCGGCAACATGGACGCGATGGTGAACCACTACACGGCCGGGAAGAAGCGGCGCAGCTCGGATGCGTACACGCCCGACGCCGCGCCGGGCAGGCGTCCCGACTACGCGGCGGCCGTGTACGCGAGGAAGCTGAGGAAGCTGTTCCCGGAGGTGCCGATCGTGATCGGAGGCGTGGAGGCGTCGCTGCGCCGGCTTGCCCACTACGACTACTGGAGCGATCGCGTCCGGCACTCGATTCTCATCGATTGCCCCGCGGACATCCTCGTCTACGGCATGGGCGAGCAGCCCCTGCTCGAGATTGCCTCGCGCCTCGCCGCGGGCGAGGACATCTGCGGTCTCACCGACGTGCGGGGCACCGCGGTGCGATTCAAGGACGATGCGGAACAGAGCTGGCGCCATCTGGCGGGCGCGCGCGATCGAGAGGAAGTCTGGCTCCCGAGCTACCAGGAGATCGTCGCCGACAAGCGGGTGTACGCGGAGTTCTCGCGCCTCTACCACCTCGAGCACAACCCGGACAACGCGCGCATCCTCGTCCAGAGACACGGCCGCGAGCTGGTGTACGTCAACCCGCCCGCGCCGCCGCCGTCCACCGAGCTGATCGATGCGGAGTACGAGCTGCCCTTCACCCGCCTCCCGCATCCGATGTACGGCGAAGCGAAGATCCCGGCCTGGGAGCAGATCCGCTTCAGCGTGACCATCATGCGCGGCTGCGCGGCCGGCTGCAGCTTCTGCTGCATCACCGAGCACCAGGGGAGGGACGTGGTGTCGCGCAGTGAAGCTTCGGTGCTGCGCGAGATCGAAGGGCTGAAGAACCTGCCGGGCTGGACCGGCGTGGTGAGCGACATCGGCGGCGCGACCGCGAACATGTGGCAGATGGTCTGTACCGACGAGGGCTGGCACGCAGTCTGCCGGCGCGCGTCCTGCGTGTATCCCAGCGTCTGCGAGAAGTTCGGCACCGACCACGGGCCGCTGGTCCAGCTGATGCGCAAGGCCCGCGAGCTGCCGGGCGTCAAGCGAGCGTTCGTGGCCAGCGGCGTGCGCTACGACCTCGCGTTCGCGGACCAGAAGCACGGCGACGAGTACATCCGCGAGCTGGTGGCGAACCACGTCGGCGGGCACCTCAAGATCGCGCCGGAGCACATCTCTCCCGGGGTGGTGAAAGTGATGAAGAAGCCGGGGAAGGAGATGTTCGTCCGCTTCAAGGAGCTGTTCGAGCGGTACTCGGAGGAGGCGGGCAAGGA
>WNFT01002691.1_pt1 | contig 17509 bp, 14 predicted proteins | sample 5400191 | NCBI WGS metagenome assembly WNFT01 (sample SAMN13153359, study PRJNA577476) | soil metagenome | isolation source: 80 cm saprolite under Madrone tree | place: USA:California | collected 2016-06-14 | reverse complement strand
GCGGGCCGCACAAAATCAGCCGTTGGTGAAGCTTTTGTCATTCGCTCCCAGCAACTTAGTAATCGGTTGCTTAGGCCGCCAAAGGGCGTTACGGAGGCGGCAGGCGTCGCACAAGGTTCATTTTCTTGAAGGTCTAGAACTGTTACAATCGCCAATAGGGGAAACCGGGTTTTTGTCAGGAGTTAAGGCGGGGCAATGTGGCGTAACCAGGCATTAACGGCAGCGTGGACCACGCTGGCGGGTGTGTTTCTCACATCTGCGGCGCTGGCCGCTTCCCCAAGCGTTGCGCCGGTTTCCGGCGCGATGGCTCTAAAGCTCGCGCCCTCCTCAGGTGCCGTTCTCGACCGCAGCGGCCATTTTCTCAATCTCAATATCGGCGGCGTGTCTCTTCCCGCCGCGGGACAGGACGTTTCCTCGGCTCATCCCAATACGGTCGCCGCCGATCTTGCTCCGGGCATCAGGTTCGAGCTCTCCCACGGGCGGAATTTCGACGCCTTTGGCGATCTGTTCTCTTCTCCTTCGACGTTGGGCTCGACCTACCTCTCGGGCACAAGCTCTTCGGTGGGAGCCAGCTTCGCGCTCAGCGACGATCTAAGCTTCAGTATCGGCCAGTCCAACTGGAGTTTTGGCGCACTTGGCGAAGATCAGCCGAGCCAATTCTCGCGTGATCTTGCCGAGCGCTTGGGCGCAAACGTCCGCGACGTCGGAACGATGTCGGCAAATCTGAACTGGAATTTCGCCGATTGGGGCGGGTTCGCCATCACCGCGTCGCGTTCCAGCGGCAATGCCTCGCTCCTGGGTATCGTGCCGGGCTCGCTCGGCGGCGTCGGCGCTGCCGATACGACGGCATTGGGAATTTCCGCGCGCGTCGGCTTCGGCGAAGGTTGGGTCACCACCGTCGCTTATAGCGGCGGCGTCAGCCAGCTCGATCTCAGCCGCAACCATCTCATCGGCAATCCCCCGGAGTCCGTCAGCTTGCAAGCCTTCGGCGTGGCGCTGGCCAAGCAAGGATTGTTCGGCGCCGACGCTTTGGGGATCGCTGTTTCGCGCCCGTCGCAGATTTATGGCGGCGGTCTCGGCGCCGCGCTCGCCAACTCGCAAGCGCGCGAATCCGACGTCGAGCTCGGCTATGTCACGAGCTTTTTGGGCGGCTCGCTCGCTCTGCAGGCCAATGCCGCGTATCAGGTGAATGCCGCCGGCGCCCAGGGCCAGAACGCGGTCGCCGGCGTCGCTCGCGCCAAGCTGAAATTCTGACCACGCGATTTTTACAGCCGCTCGCGCGCTTCTCGCGATTCAATTTGCTTGTCGCGCTCGGTTGCAATCCCTAAATCAACTGCTGCGCGGCCAGGGCAGACGCCCGCGCCCAGGTCCCCTTTTTCCAACCGCGAGAGTCGAGAGATGGCCGCCTATCAATATGTTTTCGTGATGAAGGGTCTGTCCAAGACCTATACCGGCGGTCGTCAAGTGCTGCGCGACATTTGGCTCTCTTTCCTTCCGGGCGCGAAGATCGGCGTCATCGGTTTGAACGGCTCCGGAAAGTCGACGCTGCTGCGCATCATGGCGGCGCAGGAGAGGGACTATGTCGGCGAAGCCTGGGCTGCCGAAGGCGTGCGCGTGGGTTTTCTGCCGCAGGAACCCGAACTCGATCCGCAGCTCAACGTGATCGGCAATGTGATGGAAGGCGTGGCCGAGAAAAAAGCGCTGCTCGATCGCTACAACGAGATCGCCGCCAATTATTCGGACGACACCGCCGAAGAAATGTCGGCGCTGCAGGACAAGATCGACGCCCAAAACCTTTGGGATTTGGAGTCTCAGATCGAGATGGCAATGGACGCGTTGCGCTGCCCCGATCCGCTGGCCGACGTGAACAACCTCTCGGGCGGCGAAAAACGCCGCGTCGCGCTGTGCAAGCTTTTGCTCGAAGCGCCCGACATGCTGCTGCTGGACGAGCCGACGAACCATTTGGATGCCGAATCGGTGGCGTGGCTCGAGCGTCACTTGCGCGAATACACCGGCACCGTCGTGCTGGTCACCCATGACCGCTACTTTCTCGACAACGTCACGGGATGGATCTTGGAGCTCGATCGCGGCCACGGGATTCCTCACGAAGGCAATTATTCGAGCTGGCTCGACAAGCAGGAGAAGCGCCTCCAAAGCGAAACCGAGCAGGAAGAGGCGCGCGCCCGCGCGCTGGCTCGCGAAAGCGCCTGGGTCAAATCGAGCCCGCGCGCACGCCAGGCCAAATCCAAGGCGCGCATCCAGGCCTATGAGGAATTGCTGGCGAAATCGCAGGACCACGTTGTTCCGCATCCTGACGGGGCAGGAGAAGCCCGATTCGGGCGCGCTCCGCGTCGGGGATACCGTGGTGATGGGCTACGTCGATCAATCGCGCGATTCGCTCAAATCGGGCGCCACCGTATGGGAGGAAATTTCCGGCGGCCTCGATATTCTGGAGCTCGGCAAACGGACCCTTCCCTCGCGCGCCTATGTCAGCGCTTTCAATTTCAAGGGCGGCGATCAGCAGAAAAAGGTCGGGCAGCTCTCCGGCGGCGAGCGCAATCGCGTCCATCTGGCGAAGATGCTGAAATCGGGCGCCAATTTGCTGCTTCTGGACGAGCCGACCAACGATCTCGACGTCGAGACTCTGCGGGCTCTGGAAAATGCGCTCGAGGACTTCGCCGGCTGCGCCATGATCATCAGTCATGATCGCTGGTTCCTCGATCGCATCGCTACGCACATCCTCGCTTTCGAGGGCAACTCCAGCGCCGAATGGTTCGAGGGCAATTACCAGGACTACGAAGCGGACCGAAAGCGCCGCTTCGGCATCGACGCCGAAACGCCGCACCGCATCAAATACAAGCGGTTTGCGCGCGCGTAGCACCTCAACAAAATGGCCGGCGTGACAGCCGGCCTTTTGTTCAACAAAAAATTGCTCTTACGATTTGCCGCGCGCCGAGCTGCTGCTTTGCGTGGGTCGGCTCCCGTTGCGCAAAAGCTGCGTTTGGCGCTTGAGATCGGTGATCAGATCGCCGATGCGCCCGTTGTGCTGCTGCAGGAAACCGGTGAAATCGGAGCGCTCGGAAAGGGAAAGCCAAATGCCCTCGATCTGGATATCCGTCACGATCGGATGACCGTCGGTGGCTTTGCGCACCCGAAACGCGGCTTTGTAGGGCTGGGCATTCGGCGCGTTTGGGTCGACGACATCGGTAGTCACCACGACGTCGTCAGCTGCGCGCTGCGTCGAGCCGGTCACTTTCAGGGTCTGGCCCTTGTACGCGCTCAAGCGCGATTCATAGACTGCGACGGCATATTCGCTGAACGCTTCAATGAACACCTCGACGTCCTCTTTCTTCGCGCTGTTGGCATAGGGCCCCAGGGTGAACATGCCGATGCGCCGCGTGTCCGTCAGCGACAGCATGAAATCGTGAAACTGGGCGCGGCGCTGTTCGTCGCTCAAAGAGGTGTTGTTGAGAATGGCGTAGCCTTTGTCGACGTTCTGCTGGACGAAGCTTTCGGCCGGATTGGCGGCGGCGGCCCGCGCCGGATTCGCCGACAGCATCGTCAGCGCAATCATCAGAGCGGCCAGCAGCAAAGCGAGCCAAGGCTGCACACCGATTAGGGGCTTAACCATTGTCCTGGCCGTACGATGGCGGGGTATACTCATCTTGAACTTCCTTGCTTTGGCGAACGCTTAATGCGCGGCTTGGATGGCAATATCATGACTAACGTCTACATACGGCCTTCGTTCCTGCGACACAATTTTGCCCACATTGGACGTGTTCGCAAGCATTTGAAATCAAGTGTTAGAAATCTGGTAAATCTTCCACTGCGGTTGCGCCATTCTTGATCTCGTTGTTGCGGCTCTGCCGGTAAAGGCTGCGCACCGAGGCGTAAAAATCCAAGGAACTCTTTTCGATTTCATCGAGCGTTTCGATGTTGCGCTCCCGTAAATCGACATAGTCGATGCCGAGGCGCGTGGGCGGCAGGTAGGATTCATTGCCCCACTGCACGAAGGTGAGCGGGTCGAAAAAGAAATCGGTACCATAACCGATTAGGTCGCGCGGATTTGCGGGCCCGATCAGGGGAATGAAGAGATAAGGGCCTTCGCCGATGCCGTAAACCGCCAATGTCTGGCCGAAATCCTCGCGATGGCGCGGGAGCCCCCATTTTTCGGCGATGTCGAAGAGACCGCCCATTCCAATTGTGGTGTTCACGGCCGCCCTGAAAAAGGTGACCTTTGCCCGCTTCAGTTCGCCCTGGAGGATGTCGTTGGTGAAGATGACGGGGGAATCGAGATTGTTGAGGAAGCTGCGGAATGAGTCCCGAATCGGTTGCGGCAGCACCCTGCGATAAACGATGGCGGTCGGACGAAAGACGGCCTTGTCGACGGCTAGGGTGGCGTTGAACATCGCCCTGTTGAACGGCTCGAACGGATCGTTCGTGTCCTGAGGGCCGTTGGCGCGCTGGGTGGCGCAGCCCGCCAGGAGGAAGCCCACCAGGAGGGCCGGGACTATCGCTTTGAGGAGGTTCATCTTGCTCTGATGGGGCTCTTTGTCGCGCAGCACAAACTGAACAGCACGAATCTCTTTTTTGCTAACCATATTTAGCACAGAGACCTTGCTGCAATGTTGCATGCAGATTGATTGTGCACCGCGGCATGATGACCCCTTTGTAAAACCTGCCATTGCATAACCATATAAAGATATGTTTATATACTTCCGCTTGGCGGGAGTTTTGCTTCCATGCAACGACTGATCGGCATGTTGCGCGCGGCGGGAGACGGCACCCGCTTGAGGCTGCTTTTGCTGCTGATTTTGGCGGAACTGACCGTCAGCGAGCTGACCCAAATCCTTGGCCAAAGCCAACCCCGCGTCAGCCGGCATCTGAAGCTTCTCTGCGATGCGGGCTTGCTCGAGCGCTTCAAAGAGGGTGCCTGGGTGTTCTATCGCGCCGCGGATCGCGGCGACGCAGGAGTGCTGGCACGCACGCTCGCTTCGCTGACGAGCGAATCGGAGGCCGCTCAGCTCGCGGATGATCGCCGCCGCCTCGCCGAAGTCCGCGCCTCGCGGGCCCAGGAAGCCGCCGCTTATTTCAAAGCCAACGCGCCGCAATGGGAGCGCATCCGCTCGCTGCATGTCCCCGAGCAGGACGTAGAGACCGCCATCGTTCGGTTGCTGGGACCCGAGAAGCTGGACCATGTGCTCGATGCCGGAACCGGAACCGGCCGCATGCTGGAGCTGCTGGCGCCGCATATCGGACGTGGACTTGGCGTCGACGTAAGTCTCGAGATGCTGGCGATCGCGCGCGAACGGCTGGCGAAAGCCGGTGCTTCGCAGTGCCAGGTACGGCGCGGCGATGTCTACCGGTTGCCTTTTGCCGAGGGCGACGCGAAATCGGGCTTCGATGCTGTGATCTTTCATCAAGTGCTGCACTATCTCGACGATCCGCAAGGAGCGCTGCGGGAGGCCATCCGGGTAGCGAAGCCCGGTGGACGGATTCTGATTGCCGATTTCGCGCCCCATAACCTCGAATTCCTGAGAGAAGAGCACGCCCACAGGCGTCTCGGTTTTTCCGACCGCGAAGTGCAATCCTGGTTCAAGACGGCCGGCCTGAAGTCGCTCGCCACGGAGTCGCTGGCGCCTTCGTCCGGCGCCGAGGCCTTGACCGTGCAGCTCTGGCTCGCTGAATCGCCCGTCGCGGCCGCCCGGCGGCACAAAGTGGAGGCCGCGGCATGAAAGTGCAGCGCCTCGCGGGGCCCGGCGAGACCAACGCGGTCTCGTTCGAATTCTTTCCGCCCAAGACCGCGGAGATGGAAGCCCAGCTCTGGAACGCGATTCGACGCCTGGCGCCGTTGCGGCCGCACTTCGTCTCGGTGACCTATGGCGCCGGCGGCTCGACCCGCGATCGCACCCACTCGACTGTCAAACGCATCGTCGATGAAACCGCCTTGAAACCGGCGGCGCATCTCACTTGCGTCGGTGCGCCGCGCGCCGAGATCGATACCGTCATCAGGGAATACTGGAACGCCGGCGTGCGTCACATCGTTGCGCTTCGAGGCGACATGGCGGCCTCATGCGAGTCCTACAAAGCCCATGGCGATGGTTACCAGTCCACCGCCGAGCTCGTATCCGCTATCCGTGCGATTGCGCCTTTCGAAGTCAGCGTCTCCGCCTATCCCGAGAAACACCCGGATTCGCCGTCCGAACAATGGGACATTGCCATCCTGAAACAGAAAATCGACGCCGGCGCGACGCGCGCGATCACGCAATTCGCCTTCGATTACGACGTCTTCGCGCGCTTTCGCGAGCGCGCGCAGAAAGCCGGCATAAAGGTACCGATCGTGCCGGGCCTGATGCCGACGACGAATTTCAAGGGCGTTGCCCGCATGGCAGGTCGTTGCGGCGCGAGCATCCCCGATTGGCTGGCGGCGCTTTACGATGGACTGGAAGAAGATCTGGAAAGCCGCAAGCTCGTCGCCTCCGCCGTATTGGTTGAGCAGGTGCGCCAGCTTCGCGCCGAAGGCTTCGATCAATTTCATTTCTACACTTTGAACCAGGCCGAGCTCACCTTTGCGGTCTGCAACATTCTCGGCATCAAGCCCCATGCCGCAAAAGCCGCCGCTTCATGACCAACGCGCGGACTAAGCGTCTCGATTGGCTGAAGCGCGCGGTGCGCGAGCGCATTCTCATTCTCGACGGCGCCTGGGGCGTGATGATCCAGAACTATGGGCTCAAGGAAGCAGATTTTCGCGGGCCCCGCTTCAAGGAGCATCGCCGCGATCTCAAGGGCAACAATGATCTTCTGGTGCTGACGCAGCCCCAGATCGTGCGCGAAATCGGCCGCGCCTATCTCGAGGCCGGCGCCGACATCATCGAGACCAACACTTTCAATTCGACCGCGATTGCACAGGCCGATTACGGCCTCGAATCCGTGGTGTCGGAATTGAACGAGACGGCGGCGCGGCTTGCCCGCGAAGTCTGCGATAAACTGTCGACCGAGAACCGTCCGCGCTTTGTCGCGGGCGTACTCGGCCCGACCAACCGTACCGCGTCGATCTCGCCCGACGTCAACGATCCCGGCTACCGCAATGTCCACTACGACGAGTTGCGCGCAGCTTACGCGGACGCTGCGCGGGCGCTGATCAAAGGCGGATCCGATCTCCTGATGATCGAAACCGTCTTCGACACCTTGAACGCCAAGGCGGCGATTTATGCGATCGAGGACGTGTTCGCGGAAATCGGCGAGCGGCTGCCGGTGTGGATCTCCGGCACCATCACCGATTTGTCGGGGCGGACCCTGACCGGCCAGACGGTCGATGCGTTCTGGCATTCCATGCGCCATGCCTCGCCCTTCGCCATCGGATTGAATTGCGCCTTGGGACCGAAGGAGCTCCGCCCCTACGTCGCCGATCTGGCCCAAACCGCCGACACGCTGGTTTCGGCTCATCCCAATGCGGGTCTGCCCAACGCGTTCGGCGGCTATGACGAGACGCCGGAAACCATGGCGGCCCACATCGGCGAATTCGCGCGCGAGGGTCTGGTCAACATCGTCGGCGGCTGTTGCGGCACGACGCCGGAGCACATCCGCGCCTTCGCCGAAATCGTTGCCGGCATGCCCCCGCGCAAGATTCCCGAGAAGCCCCGCCTTTTAAGGCTTTCCGGTCTCGAAGCCTTCACGCTGACGCCGGAAACCAATTTCGTGAATATCGGCGAACGCACCAACATCACCGGTTCGGCCAAGTTCCGCAAATTGATTGCAGCGGGCGAATATGAAGCGGCCCTCGACATCGCGCGAGGCCAGGTGGATAGCGGCGCGCAGCTTATCGACGTCAATATGGACGAGGGGCTGATCGATTCGGAAAAAGCGATGGCGCGCTTCCTCAATCTGATCGCGGCCGAGCCCGACATCGCGCGCATTCCCGTGATGATCGATTCCTCCAAATGGAGCGTCATCGAGGCCGGGCTCAAATGCGTGCAAGGCAAGCCCATCGTCAACTCGATCAGCTTGAAGGAAGGCGAGGGCGCCTTCGTCGCGCATGCCGAGAAGGTGCGCCGCTACGGCGCCGCCGTCGTGGTGATGGCCTTCGACGAGCAGGGCCAGGCCGAGACGGCGGAGCGCAAGCTCGCGATCTGCCGCCGTGCTTACGACATCCTCGTGAACAAAGTCGGCTTTCCGCCCGAGGACATCATCTTCGATCCCAATATTTTCGCCGTCGCGACCGGGATCGAGGAGCACAATGATTATGGCCGCGCCTATCTCGATGCCACGACACGCATCCGTCAGGCGCTGCCCTATGTCCATGTCTCGGGCGGCCTCTCGAACTTTTCGTTCTCGTTCCGCGGCAATGACCGCGTGCGCGAGGCCATGCACTCGGTCTTTCTCTATCACGCGATCAAGGCCGGCATGGATATGGGCATCGTCAATGCGGGCCAGCTCGGCTCGTACGAGGACATTCCGCTCGAATTGCGCGACGCGATCGAGGATGTGCTGTTCAACCGCCGCGCCGAGCCGACCGAGCGCCTGCTCGAGCTCGCGCAAAAATACCGCAAGGATGGCGCGCGGGTCGAAGAGGAAACCGCGATTGCCTGGCGTTCGCTTCCCGTCGAGGAGCGGCTGAGTCACGCGCTGGTCCACGGTATCGCCGATTTCGTCCTGGAGGACGTCGAGGAAGCGCGGCTGCGCGCCAAGCGCCCGCTCGACGTGATCGAGGGTCCCCTGATGGCGGGCATGAACATCGTCGGCGACCTCTTCGGCAGCGGGAAAATGTTCTTGCCCCAAGTGGTGAAATCCGCGCGCGTGATGAAAAAGGCGGTCGCCCATCTCATTCCCTTCATGGAAGCGCAGAAGGAAGCCGGGACCAGGCGCGAATCAGCCGGCCGCATCGTCATGGCGACGGTCAAGGGCGACGTGCACGATATCGGCAAGAACATCGTCGGCGTGGTTCTCCAATGCAACGGCTACGAGGTCGAGGACCTCGGCGTGATGGTGCCGGCCGCGCGCATTCTTGAAACCGCGCGCGAGAAGAAGGCCGACCTGATCGGACTCTCGGGCTTGATTACGCCGTCGCTCGATGAAATGTGCCATGTCGCGGCCGAGATGGAGCGCGAGGGCTTCGATATCCCGCTCTTGATAGGTGGGGCCACGACCAGCCGCGTGCACACTGCGGTCAAGATTCATCCCAATTACAAGCGCGGCCAGACTGTCTATGTCACCGATGCCTCGCGCGCCGTGGGCGTCGTTTCGAATTTGATCTCGAAGGATGCCCGCGCGGCGTTCATCGGCGATGTTCAGAAGGAATACGCAAAGATCGCCGCGGCCCATGAAGGCGAACGCGGGCCGCAGCGGCGCTTGACGTTGGGACAGGCCCGTTCCAAGCGCTTCAACCCCGATTGGAGTGTCTATGAACCGCCGCGCCCCCGCTTTCTCGGCACGCGCAGCTTCAACGCTTACGATCTCGCCGAATTGGTGCCGCTGATCGATTGGACGCCCTTCTTCCAGGCTTGGGAGATGAAGGGGCGCTACCCAGGCATTCTCGACGATCCGAAAGCCGGCGAAGCGGCGCGCGCGCTGTTTGCCGACGCCCAAATCATGCTGAAGCGCATCGCCAAGGAGAGATGGCTGACCGCCAACGCCGTCATCGGTTTCTGGCCTGCCGCCGCCGAAGGCGACGATATCGTTCTGTACAAGGATGAAACCGGTGTGCAGGAGATCGCCGTCTTCCATACGCTGCGCCAGCAGGTCTCGCGCGAGCGCGAGCAGCCGAACCTGGCGCTGGCCGATTTCGTCGCGCCCAAGGAAAACGCCAAGCCCGATTATGTCGGCGGCTTCGTGGTCACCACCGGTCACGGCGAGCAGGAAATCGCCGAGCGCTTCAAAGCCGACAAGGACGATTACAACGCGATTCTGTTGAGCGCGCTTGCCGATCGCCTGGCGGAGGCCTTTGCCGAACGCCTGCATCAGCGCGTGCGCACGGAATTCTGGGCCTATGCGCCGGAGGAAAATCTCTCCAACGACGAGCTGATTGCCGAGACCTATCGCGGCATCCGCCCCGCGCCCGGTTATCCCGCCCAACCCGACCATACGGAGAAGGGGACGCTGTTTGAGGTCTTGAACGCGGAAGCGGAAGCGGGCGTGAAACTTACCGAAAGCTACGCCATGTGGCCCGGATCGTCCGTATCCGGACTTTATCTCAGCCACCCGGACTCGCGCTATTTCGGCGTCGGGAAGATCGAGCGTGATCAGGTCGAAGACTACGCGCTGCGCAAGGGCTGGACGCTCACCGAAGCCGAACGCTGGCTCGGGCCAGTGCTGAATTACAATCCCCGCAAGATCGCGGCGGCCTAGAACGCGCTAATCACCGCCGAGCTCACGCCCGGTCTGGGCATCTCTAAAGCTGACATATTCAAACCCGGACGGCCCATCGCTAGCGGCAATATGTCCCTCATGCCAATAACTTAGCCGATAATGACTTCACAATCTTGCAGCCTCGGCCCCCCTCGGCCGTTTTCTAATTGGTAGGGCCCGCAAGGTCGGGCTTCGCAGGGGCAACTCCTAAAAAAAGGAGATGTGCCATGAAAACGAGAACAATGCTGACGTCGGTGGTGTTGGCGTCGGTGGCAGGGGCGGGATTGGTGTTCGCCACCGAGCCCAATTTGAACTCCGTCTTGGCTTCGTCGATCGTGGAGCCGGGTTCGCATATCGCCGCGGATATCCCGAGCGTCATGATCGGCAAGAGAGTGCTGGGCAGATATCAGGAGTTTCTCGGCACTATCGTTTCCGTCGATGAAAGTAGAAAGACGGCGGGATTGAAAGTCCCGAACGGGACGACGCTTGAGCTTACGACCGAGATACTGGTCGATGCTGGCGACCACGTTTCGGCGCCGACGCTTTCCCGCGGGGACATTCTGGCGATGACCCGCAAACCGGACCAGCCGGACATCCGGGAGATACAGGACGTGCGGTAATCTAGATGCGCGCGTCTTTCATGTGATCGGGAAGGACCATGGCGAACCCGTATGGTCCTTCTCTTTTCACGTCCTCGAGAAATCCGCGCCAACGATATCTTGGCGCCTGAAAATAGTGATAAAACTGACATCGGCAGGTTGAGAATGCCGAATGGGAGGGAACGGCCATGCGCAGATTTGCGTCGATCAAGCTCGCACCCAAGCACATCGCGGTTGGCGCCGCCTTGGCTGGCCTGCTCGCCGCCGGCGCGGCGCTTTGGCCCGTGATCGCGCGAGAGAACCCGACCGCTGCCGCGAGACTTCAAGGCGAGTGGCCGGGCTACGGCTACGATCAGAACGGCCGCCGCCATTCACCGCTGACCCAGATCGACGTCACCAACGTCTCCAAGCTGAGGCCCGCGTGGCAGTACGGCATCGCGTCCGGAAACCGAGACCCCAATCCCGCCAACCGGCTCGAATCGACGACGGAAGCCGTGCCGATCATGGTCGATGGCGTGCTCTACAGCCCGACCATCCAGCATTCGATCGTCGCGCTCGAAGCCGAGACTGGCGAGGAGCTCTGGAAATACGATCTCGGCCAAGCCAGCGGCACGCTCCGCGGCGTGACCTATTGGCGGGGCGACGCCACGCACCGGCCGCAGGTGCTTGTCGGCACCAGCGAAGGCGCGCTGATCGCGCTGGATTCAAAAACCGGAAAGCTCGTCCCGGGATTCGGCAACAACGGCAAGGTCGATCTCCGCCCCAGCGTCACCCAGAATTTTCCCAACGCGCCCTATCACATCAGCACGCCGGGCGTGATCTATCGCAATCTCTACATCGCCGGCGCGCAGGGCAAAGAAGACGACCCCGACGGTCCGGCGATGGACGTCCGCGCCTTCGATCTCCGTACCGGCAAGCTTACTTGGACGTTCCACACCATCCCGCATCCCGGCGAAGCCGGTTACGAAACCTGGCCGAAGGACAATTGGATCAAGGCCGGATCGCCTGCCGCCTGGGGCGCCGCCACTGTCGACGACGAACGCGGCACGGTGTTTCTCCCCATCGGCCAGCCCGCCGCTCAATATTATGGCGGCGCGCGGCATGGTAACAATTTGTTCTCCTCCTCGATCGTGGCGCTCGACGCCAATACCGGAAAGATGCGCTGGTATTTTCAGCTCACCCATCACGACATGTGGGACTACGACGCCGAAGCCGCGCCCTCGCTGATGGACGTCACGCGGGATGGCCGAAGAATCCCCGTCGTCGTCGCGATCTCAAAACCGGGCCTGATGTTTTTCCTCGACCGCGAAACCGGCAAGTCCGTCTATCCGGTCGAAGAACGGCCCGTGCCGCAAAGCGACACGCCGGGCGAGCAAAGCTCGCCGACGCAGCCCTTCCCGGTCAAACCGTTGCCGCTCGCGCGCCAGGGCATGACGGCCGCCGAAATTTTCACCGGCGAGCCGGAGCACGAAGCCTTCTGCCGCGACCTCGCCGCCAAGATCGGCGGCATCCACAGCCTCGGTTCCTACACACCCTACAGCAGCAAGGAATTCCGGGTGATCTTCCCGGGCCAGCAGGGCGGGCCCAATTACGGCGGCGTCTCGGTCGATCCCGCGCTATCCTATGTCTTCGTCAATTCGCGTAACGTCGCGGGCATGGGGCGCCTCGATAAATCCCCTGACGGCGATCAGGTGGCCTATCGCCGTTTCAGCCCGCTCGGACTTGGCTCGTTCAACGCGCGCTTCTGGGATCCGAAGAACCAATTGCCGTGCCAGCAGCCGCCCTGGGCCGAGCTGATGGCGGTCAACGCCAACACCGGCGATGTCGCCTGGCGCGTTCCGCTCGGCACCAGCGATGAAATGGAGGCCAAGGGCATTCACAACACCGGCGCGTTCGGTCAGGGCGGGCCGATGACGACGGCCGGCGGCCTCGTCTTCATCGCCGGCACTATCGATAAGCGATTCCGCGCCTTCGATTCGCGCACCGGCAAGGTGCTGTGGGAAACGATGCTCGACACCGAAGGCCACACCAATCCGATGACCTACATGGGACGCAACGGCAAGCAATATGTCGTTATCGTTAGCTCGGGCCTTAACGCCTTCGCGCTGCCGTGACGTCTTCGATGAAAGCGTTTGCCGTCGGAACCGCGGTTCTCGCGTTCGCGCTCGCCGTTTCGGCGGATGCGGAAGCCGCAACCAAGGCGCTCAAATTCGGCAAGCTCTGGGACGGCCACCGCGTCATCGCAAACGCGGTCGTCATCGTCGATAACGACAAGGTCCAAAGCGTTGCCGCCAACGGCCGGATTCCTCCCGGAACCGAAACCATCGATCTCGGCCGCTATACAGGCATTCCCGGGCTGATCGATTCGCACACCCATATGACGTTCTATTGGGACCCGGCATCGGGCACCAATCCGCTGCGCCAGCCGCCGCGCCATGTCGCGGTGCGCGTCTTCCTGGCGCAAGCCAATGCGAAGAAGACGATTGAAGCCGGCGTCACGACGGTGCGCGATTTGACCGGCTTCGACAGTGCCGACATCGCCATGCGCGATCTCATTGCCATGGGCGCCATGGCGGGTCCTCGCATGTTCGTGTCGGGCTCGGGCATTCGCGAGATGGCCTATCGCCGTCCCGGCGTGACCGACCCGGTCGCGGAAGCCGTCAAGCTGACCAAGGCGATCATCGATTCCGGCGCGGATTGGGTGAAGGTCTACGGCTCGACCGGCGGCGCCGACGATGTCACCGGCAATAAGACGGTGACCTACGAAGAGATGAAGGCCATCGTCGACACGGCGCATGCGGCGGGTCGCAAAGTCGCGATCCATTCCTACGGTCCGGTCGGCGCGCGCGACGCCATCCGCGCTGGCACCGACACGCTGGAACATGCGACCGACATGGACGACGCGACCATCGCCGAGCTGGTGCGGAAGAGGATTTGGTACGTGCCGACCATCAATCACAATCAGCATTATGTCGACCGCGCGGATGACGTTTACAAATTCACCCCCGAAGCGAAGCAGAATTTGCGCAATTATATTCAGCGCAATTTCGTCACCGCGCAGAAGGCTTACAAAGCCGGAGCGCGCATGCTGGTCGGCTCCGATGCCGTCTACACCGCCTTCGGCCTGAACATGCACGAGCTCGGCTGGTTCGTGAAGCTCGGCATGTCCAACGAGCAGGCGCTGCAATCCGCCACCATCCTGCCGGCGGAGATGCTGGGTCAGGAGAAGAGCCTCGGCTCGGTTGCGCCGGGCTTTACTGCCGATATTGTTGCCGTCGAAGGCGATCCGCTCGCCGACATCCAAGTGGTCCTGAACAATGTGCGCTGGGTGATGAAGGCCGGCGCTGTCGTCGTCGACAAGAGAGAAACATCGTCAAGCAAGTGATGGGGAGATCATGATGAGAATGCATATCGGCGCCGCTATTGCCTTAACGGCCGGATTGGGCCTCGCGGGCGCATTTGCCGCGCCTGCCGGAAACAACATCGAGTCTCATCTTGCCGCGGCGAAAGCGGCCGCCGGATTCGATTTCACCGGCACGCTCGCCCGCGTCTGCATCGCGCCGCAGACCGGGCCTGGCAGGGACGTAGCACCCGGTCCCGCGCCCGACCGCTCCACCTGGATCACCGAGCCGGCGAAGGTATTCGACAATCTCTATTTCGTCGGCACTAAGTTTCATTCGTCATGGGCGCTGACCACCAGCGACGGCATCATCTTGATCGACACGCTCTACGAGTACGCATCCGAGGAGGCCATCGCCGGCGGCTTGAAAAAGCTCGGCCTTGATCCCGCCAACGTCAAATATGTCATCATCAGCCACGCGCATGGCGATCACATCGGCGGCGCCAAGCTGATGCAGGACCGCTTCCATTCGCGCATCGTGATGGCCGCACCCGACTGGGATGCCGTCGAAAAATCCGCCAATCAATATCCGAACGGAAAGCCCAAGCGCGACATCGTCGGCGCCGATGGCCAGATCATCACCCTCGGCGACACCAGCGTCACTCTCGTCTTCACGCCCGGACACACGCCGGGAACGCTGTCGATGATTTTCCAAGTCAAAGACAATGGCCGGCCGCTGGCGGTGGCTTATTCCGGCGGCACGGCATTCAACTTCGCCAATGACGCGCCGCATTTCGATACCTATATCGCCTCGCAGCGCAAGATGGCCGCTGCAGCCGCGCGCGCCAACGCCACGATCCTGATGTCGAACCATTCCGAATTCGACAACGCGGTGACCAAGATCAAGATGCTCGCCGCGCGCAAACCCGGCGAACCGCATCCCTTCGAGCTGGGAAAAGAAGCGGTCGCGCGCTATTTCAAGGTGACCGACGAATGCGCCCAGGTGGCGAAGATGAAGCTGCAAGGAGCTTGAGATGCGTTTCGCGCTAAGAACACTGCTCGCCGCCTGCGTCATGCTGACCGCTCACGCGAGCGCCGCCGAAATCAAGGTGATCGGCTCGCCCGGCTTTCGCGAGGCCTACACCGAGCTCGTGCCCGCCTTCGAGAAATCGACGGGGCATCGCGTGACCACGATCTGGGGCGGCGTCAACGAAGTCGCCAACCGCGTCGCCGCAGGCGAAACGGCCGACATCGTCATCCTGCCGGTCGCGCAAATCGACGACCTCATCGGCAAGGGCAAGCTTCTCGCTGGTAGCCGCGTCGTGGTTGCGAAGTCGGGCGTCGGCGTTGCGGTCCGCAGCGGTGCTCAAAAGATCGACATTCGCTCGGGCGATGCGATCAAGAATGCGTTGCTCGCGGCGAAGTCCCTATCCTATTCGACGGGGCCGAGCGGCGTGCACATGGCCGCTCTCATTCGCCAATGGGGCATCGAGGATCAGGTCAAGTCGAAGATCGTGATCGCACCTGCCGATACGCCGGTCGGCCAGGTGCTGGCGCGCGGCGGCGCCGACATCGGCTTCCAGCAGGTCAGCGAATTGCTGCACGTCAAGGGCATCGACTATCTCGGCCCGCTGCCGCCCGATGTAAACGAAATCACCGCCTTCGCGGCCGCTCTGCACGCCACGGCCAAAACACCCGACGCGGCAACCGCCTTGGTGAAATATCTAAGCGCACCCGCAGCCGCTCCGATCATCCGGAAGACCGGCATGGAACCGGGCTGATGTCGTTCAACGCTGGTTTGAATTAAAAAAATTGTCACGGCCCGAGCGCGCGGGCCGCCCAGGCGGGCATAGTGCTGTGTTACTGTGACGAGTTGGGACGAACCGGGAGGATCTGATGCTACGGTTTCAAACGAAGTCGCTTGCGCTGACGACGTTGCTCGCGGGCGGCGCCTTTTTGCTGTTCACCCATCTCGCTGCCGGCCAGCCCGGCCCCGAGGGTTCGCCGCGTACTGCCAGCCTGACGCCCGCTCCCGCCCCCTATATCGACGCGCACACTCATATCTATCAGCTCGATCCCGAAGGCGCCGTTGCGCTCATTCTCGCCGCGCAGGCGAAACTCAACGGGACGAAATATTTCATCCAGACCGAACCCTACGGACCCGACAACCCGGGCGCCTGGGATATCGAACTGATCGTGTCGGCCGTGAAGAAGCATCCCGACAAGCTCGCCGTTCTGGGCGGCGGCGGAACGCTCAATCCGATGATCCTCGACGCCTATCGCACCGGCAATGCCGGACCCGACGTGCAGAAGAAATTCCGCGCCCGCGCCGAAGAGCTGCTCCGCCTCGGCGCCGTCGGTTTCGGCGAGCTCTCGATCGAGCATCTCTCGCTGCCGCAATCGCCGGTGAAGGATTACGAATACGCCCCGGCGGATTCGCCGCTGATGCTGCTGCTCGCCGACATCGCCGCCGAGCACAACGTTCCCATCGATCTGCACATGGAAGCGGTGCCGCAGGACATGCCGATGCCCGCGGAATACAAAGCGCCCAATCCGCCGCAGCTGCACGCGAACATCGCGCCGCTGGAGAGGCTGCTCGCGCACAACCCGCGCGCCAAGATCATCTGGGCGCATGCCGGTTCGGACAATATCGGCTTCCGCACGCCCGCGCTGAACCGCCGCCTGCTTGCAGCCCATCCCAATCTCTACATGGAGATCAAATACGATCCCGGCTTCCCTGGCATGGATCCGCCCATCGTCGACGGCAAGCTGAAGCCCGAATGGCTCAAGCTCTATGCCGATTTTCCCGACCGCTTCATCATCGGCAGCGACCAGCATTTCGATCCGCCCGCGACCGTGCCGCTCGCCCGCGCGCAGCAGAACGCGCTGCTCTTAAGCCAGCTCCCGCCCGATCTGCGCAAGAAGATCGCCACCGAAAACGCGCTGCGTATCTACTCCGGCCGCTGACGCATTAAAGGTTGTCATGGCCCGCGCCGTCGCGATTGACATTGTTGCCGGCGCTCCGCGCCGACAAGCCCATAATTGGGGTCAGAGTAGATTTTCCGATAAAATCACGGCAGCCAATCCCGCCACGCCGTCCAACGATCGATCAGCCGCGCCCATTCGGCATAGCCGACCGCCGACGGATGCGTGCCGTCGACCGAGCGTGTGTTGGGCACGAACGTCGGCGACGCCGACAGCGCCATGAACGAATCGAAATAAGGCA
>WNFT01001956.1_pt1 | contig 17510 bp, 11 predicted proteins | sample 5400191 | NCBI WGS metagenome assembly WNFT01 (sample SAMN13153359, study PRJNA577476) | soil metagenome | isolation source: 80 cm saprolite under Madrone tree | place: USA:California | collected 2016-06-14 | reverse complement strand
AGACTGGTTTCGCTCCGAGCGCACTCACGGCGCTGCCGGTGGCCACAAACGTGAAGGGGGGAAGAAGCACTTCGTCACCAGCTTGCACACCGCAGGCTCGCAAGGCCAATACCAGAGCGTCCGTCCCGGAACCAACTCCTACACCGTGGGCCACGCCGCATAGACTGGCGATCTCCAGTTCCAGCGCGGCACCTTCGGAGCCAAGGACAAACTGCTGCGAAGCCAAGACTTTTTCGATCGCCGCCCGGATCTCGCCGCTGATCGCCGCGTACTGCGCGGCGAGATCGAGCTGCGGCACCGATTCCAAAGAAGGACTGGCGTGTGGATGGGTGCTCATAATTTCAAACGGACGGGCTCAAGTATACGTCAACGCGTTCGAATGGGGGTTTACGAACACCCTGCGGCTATAATGCTGGACTGCCGCGCAAACATGTTTGCGAAACGCACCAACTGGGATTTGACGCCGAACCGGCTCAGCGAAGCGCTGGCGGCACATCGCGCGGCGGGGAAGGCGCTGCTCGATCTTACCGTTTCGAATCCCACGGAATGCGGCTTTTCGTATGACAATAAAGCCATCCTGGAAGCGCTAAGCAATCCTGCGGCGGTCCGCTATGAACCAAATCCAAGGGGGCTGGAGAGCGCCCGGCGGGCTGTCGCCGGGTATTACGCGGAGCGGAACGCAGCAGTTTCCGTCGAGGATATTTTCCTTACGACCAGCACGAGCGAAGGTTACTCGTATGCGTTTCGGATGCTCTGCGATCCTGGCGACGAAGTCCTGGTTCCTTCACCGAGTTATCCACTATTCGATTTTCTGGCGGAGATCCAGGACGTGAAGCTGGTGCGCTATCCGCTAGTCTATTCCACGCGTGCCCGCAAAGCAGGCAACGATCATGGATGGCAGATCGATTTTCATGCGTTGGAGGAGGACGTCACTGCGCGGACGCGCGCGATCATCGCCGTTCACCCGAATAATCCGACGGGAAATTTCATCAAGCCTTCGGAGATGACGAAGTTGAATGCCATTTGCAGCGCACGGCAACTGGCGCTTATCGCCGATGAAGTGTTCCTCGATTTCGCGCTCGAGGGAGGTCGCGCTGCGAGCTTTGCGACGAATTCAGATGTGCTCACGTTCACGCTGAGCGGCCTCTCCAAGATTTCCGGTCTGCCACAAATGAAAGCTGCGTGGTTGATCGTGAGCGGGGCGCAGAATTTGAAGAAGGAGGCGGACGCGCGCCTCGAAGTGATCGCCGATACGTATCTCTCACCGAACGCGCCGGTACAACTGGCGATGCCTGCGTTCCTGGAGCAACGTCAGAATTTTCAGCAGCAGTTATTGGCACGCGTCCGCGGAAATCTTGCAGAGCTGGACAAACTGTTAGCCGGGCAGAACGCGTGCAGCCGCTTGGCGGTGGAAGCCGGCTGGTACGCGGTGCTGCGGGTTCCTGCGATTCAGGCGGATGAAGAACTAGCGCTGGAACTTCTGACATCGAAGAATGTCTATGTTCACCCCGGCCACTTCTATGACTTTCCGAGTGGTGGATTCGCGGTGGTTAGCTTGATCACTCCGGAAGCAATTTTTTCAGAGGGAATCACTGCTGTATTCGAGCTTCTTGGCTAGGAACCCGTATCCCAAGGAATGCGCTAGCCAAGATCCGCCCATAAGGAATTCTTTGAGACTTCATAATCTGGTAGGCGATGAGCGATTGAGATACAATTTATGGAATATACAGGAATGACCTGATTGATTTGGTCCTAGTACCGTCATACTAAACAAAGAAGTTAGACTGGTTTCATCCAAAAATGACATAAACCATAGATTGGAAAGCCCCTTGCATCGTTTTTTGCCGGACCTGTGGTGGTCCATGCATCTTTTCCATTCTCAAGATGAAGTTGACGGGGGCAAACGATATGAAGCTGTTTGCAAAGACTCAAGTCCTGCAGGAGGGTGTCTCGAATATGAAGTCAAATCTTAGCTTGAAGCAGTTGTGGACGGCATTGATCGTGGGCGCAGTTTGCCTGGTGCTCACGGCATCTGGTTTTGCACAAGGTATTGCGACGGGTTCGATTTCAGGGACGGTGACGGATCCGTCCGGTGCTGTGGTTCTGGGAGCCAAGGTGACGGCCCAGAGCGCGTCGACGAACCAGACCTTTTCTGGAGCAAGCAATGAGAGCGGTCTCTTCGCCTTTCGCTCTGTTCCCCCTGGCCTTTACAAGGTGAGGATTGAAGCGAAGGGCTTCCGCACCGTTGCTCTTGATAACGTGGAAGTTCTAGTTGCGCGGGAAACAGCTTTGGGTTCATTGAAGCTGGAACTGGGGGGGGTTGGGGAAACGATTGAGGTGGAGGGAGGATCTCCGGTGATCGAGACCGCCTCCGCTCAAGTTACGACGAGCTTCGGCAGCCAAGCGATTGCCGATTTGCCTCTAAGCGGCGGATTTGACTCACTGGCTCTTTTTATCCCCGGTGTTGCCGATACGGGAAGCAACTCGTTCAGCAACAGCAACGGAGCGTCCTTCTCCACGAACGGGTTGCGCGGCCGCTCAAATAATTTTCAGATTGATGGGCAGTCCAACAACGACAACTCCGTCGCCGGCCCCTCCATCTTCCTTGGAAACCAAGATGTTCTCGGAGAAGTGACGGTCATTACCAATGATTTTGGTGTGGAGTACGGGCGCGCCTCGGGTTCAGTGGTCAACTATGTGACGAAGAGCGGCACGAACGACTTCCACGGTTCCGCGTTCGAATACTATACGCCATCGTTCTTCGACTCCAAGACGAATGAGGAACTTTCTCCATTGCTCCCGGACACGCCAAAGAACATCTCGAAATACGTTGAAAATCGTTTCGGTGGAACAATCGGGGGACCGATCAAGCGCAACAAGGCTTGGTTCTTCTTCTCCCCTTATTTTGACAGAATCCGTGCGGCGGGATCGCCATCAACTACAAACGGGGCTCTGACACCCACGCCGGCCGGGTTGACCCAGTTGGCGGCAGCATTCCCCGGCAATCCCGCTGTAGCTGCCATACAGGCCATTGGTCCGTACTCGGTGGCAGCCGGGAACCCGGCTCCAGGGGCGCCTTCGACAGTCACCGTTACTGACGGCGTCACCAGCGCTCCGATCGAGTTTGCAACGTTGAGCCGCAGCATACCTGCTTTGTTCAACGACCGTGAGTTCACGGGTCGCGTCGACGTTCAGCTCACCAGCAAAGATCGAGTGAGCTCGCGTTACATCTTCCAGCAGAGCATCCAGACCGCCGCCACCGGTCGTTTTGCCGGCGGCGCATGGGTTGACATCCCGGCGAGGGACCAGCAGATTGCACTCGACTGGGTGCATTCATTCAGCAGTGCGCTGGTGAACCAGGTGCGTTACAGTTTCTCGCGCGCGGGTTTTGGGTTTGAGGGTGGATCGTTCCCGACCTGCACTCGAGCGACTATTTTCGAGTGCCCGACCGGTATCACTCTTGGAAGCGGCGTGTCCTTCGGAATTCAGAACAACCTGCCACAGGGCCGCACCATTAACAATACACAGATACAAGACAACGCCTCGTTCGTCCATGGACGCCATACGTTTAAGTTCGGCGGAGAATTCTATAAGCAGCGTTCACCGAACACTTTCTTGCCCAACATTGATGGAACCTATTCGTTTTCAAGCTCCGGTTCCGGTGTGGGTGGTTCTTGCCGCGCGCAATTTCCGAGTTTGCCCGCTTATGGCGGGAACATTTGCAGCTTTTCCCGGTTCCTCGCCGACGCCCCCTCGAGCCTGGCCCTTACGGACGGTCCTCCAAAGTTCTCGTTCAAAGAGTACGACATAGCCGTTTACGTCGGAGACGACTACCGCGTAAAAGACAATTTGACCCTGCAGCTTGGCTTGCGTTGGGAGTATTCCAGCCAGGCAATCAACTTGTTGCATGATTTGTCCATCCGAAATCAGGCAGGTTCCACTCCGTTCTGGAATACCTCGCTGCCGGCAGCAGTCACTACGGTTCCGTCAATTCCCAACCAGTATAAATATTTCGGCCCCAATGTGGGCTTCGCCTGGAAACCACATCTCTTTGGAATTACTAAGGAGAAGACTGTGGTTCGCGGCGGCTTCCGCATCACGTACGATCCCGCCTACTACAACATTTTCCTGAATGAAGCCACTGCGGCGCCCGTGGTTAACGCAGGTAGCATCAATCTTGCAACCTGCGGGAACCCATGTCTGCCGACTTCCGGGTTTTTTGGTACGGACGTACGGGCTGCACACCTCAGCAATATTCCGAAGGGTGGCAACCCCGGCTTCCGGAACAATACGCGGGTACAATCCGATTTTCACGAGCCGTACACCCTGAACTGGTCGTTGGGCGTTCAGCATGAGTTGACCAATCGCGTGGTTTTTGAAGTTCGCTATGTTGGTGACCGCGTGAACGGCAACTTCCAGACGGTGAATGACAACCCCGAGCTCGCAGGGCTTGTAGCCAACGGATTCAGTTCATTCATTCCGGCCGGGGTGACACCGTGCACAACGGCGGGCACTCCCGGCACAGCCACCGGTTTGTTTGGCGAGGCGACCGAGCGTGCGAATTGCGATTTCAGTAACTTCCGCAATCGCAAGAATAGTTCTTGGTCCACCTATCATGGAGTGCAGAGCGAGCTGCGGATTCGCAACTGGCATGGATTCAGCGGGGGATTCAACTTCACCTTTAGCAAAACCCTAGACAACACTAGCGAGATCTTTTCCACCGCTTCCGGCGGTAACACGGTTGCCGGCGCGCAAAACCCCTTCGACATTTCCAGAGGTGAAAAAGCACGGAGCGGGCTTGACTTCCCGAAAGTTGCTTCTCTTTATTTCGTCTATGAACTGCCTTTTTACAAGAGTCAGAAGGGTTTTCTCGGACATGTGCTAGGTGGCTATCAAATCAACTCAACCTGGCGCTATACCATCGGGCAGCTCTGGTCGCCCGTAACCGGTCCAGGGGCGAATAGTTCGTGTCAAAATACTTTTGACCAGACTTATTTTGGTCTGTCCACCTGCCGTCCTTTCAATGGAACGCTGACCGCTCCAGTTGACACGGTTGGACAGTGCACGGACGCGACATTGTCGAATTGCGGTCTCGTGAACTGGTTCGACGGCACTCCGATCACGGCGGCGCGCTGGATCTACAACGACGACACGGCGGCGAAATTCTTTGGAACGCCGTACGGCAATTCCAGCCGAAACCCTGGCTATCGCGGCCAAGACGTGAACACGATAAACATGAGCATGTTCAAGACTACCAAGCTCACCGAGAGAATCTCAGTGCGACTGGAAGGGCAGGTCTACAACCTGTTTAACCGGCAGTTCCGAGGCGTTCCCGACCCCATCATTGATGACTGCAACCTGGCCAGCAAGGATTTGACAGGCTGCAGCGGATCCTTTGCCAACAACTTCTTTAACAGCAGCGGTGGTGACTATACGAATCCAACGCTTGCCGGCTTAGGACGTCGTCGCCTGATCCTGGGTGCGAAGTTCACTTTCTAACCGACAAAGTTAGAAACAACACTTTCAACAGGGCCTAGCCTTCGGGCTAGGCCCTGTTTTTTTTTTGGCGGCGGATTCGGTCAGGATTCGTGAAGGAAACTGCAAGATCGGGTAAGAGAGAGTCAGCGGAGGCGGCCGGGGGGATCGGCGGGGGTGGGCATGGAGGCGGACTTGCCAATGGATGGGGGGTTGGCGGAGACGTTTACGGGGGCGGGCTGCGGGATGCCGGCGCCGGCGTTTAGGTGGGCGTGATCCTTGGCGCAGGCGGGGCAGTAGCCTTTGCCGGTATCTTCATCGCGCAAGCTGGCTAGTTCGTAGCAGCCGCAGATGCAATCGCAGTAGCCGGTTTCAGAGGCTGTCTTAATGGGAACGAGTGCCATAGCAGCCAGATAGTACGTATTCGACGCGATCTGTGCAAGTGGAGAACGCCTCTAATTAAGAATTATCTCATCAACCTGTTGGCCCAATTCATGCCGGACCTCAGGGGCTAAAGCCCGTGAATTTCCATCGCTTTTTGGCACGGCTGAAGCCGTGCCCTGACGAAGCCTCATTCAGGCGGATAGCGCCTGAAAAGGAAGATGTGTGGCGAGGGCAAGAAGGGCGCCCGCCTCGGAAGGCGGCCGCTACAACGGCGTGGGCGGGATTGATACTTCTGAGAACTCGGTTAGACCTGCAGACTCTTCAGATGGGCGAGACGGAAGGGAGAGCCTAGGTTTTCCCTCAGTTCGAGCCAGTGTTGTTCGGGGATGGACATGAAGACGTCGACGACCTGGGGATCAAACTGGCTGCCCGAACAGCGCTGAATTTCCTCGCGGGCGTGGGACATGGGTAAAGCCCGGCGATAGGGGCGATCGCTGATCATGGCGTCCAACGAATCCGCGATGGTGAATATGCGAGCGCCCAGAGGGATTTGGTCGCCCTTCAGGCCGCGCGGATAGCCGGAGCCGTCAAAAAACTCCTGGTGGGCCAGCACGATCTCGGCGGCGTCGCGGAGGAAGGGTATGCGGATCAGCATGTCGTATCCGATTTGGCAGTGTTCGCGCATTCTCCTTTTTTCCGCCTCATCCAGGGGACCGGGTTTGCGGAGGATGCTGTCGGCAATGGCCATCTTGCCGATGTCGTGCAGAAAGGCGGCACGCGCCAGAATCGCCAGGTAGGGGGCCGGCACGGGCATTTCCTTTGCGATGGAGATGCAAAACGCCGTGACGCGCTGGCAATGGCCCTCCGTTTCGGCGTCCTTCAAGTCCAGCGCGCTGCCAAGTGCCTCCAGAGTATCGTCGTAAGATTGTTCCAGCTGGTTAAGGGCGGCTTCGAGCCGTGCTGTGCGCTCTTCCACAAGTTGCTCGAGATTGCTCTGGTAGCTGCGGTTTTCGATGACGAGACGCCTGTGCTGCAGCGCGCGGCCCACGCCAAGAAAGAGCTGGTCTTTTTCGAAGGGCTTGAGGATGTAGTCGTAGGCGCCGCGGCGGATGGCTTCGAGGGCGGTTGAGATGTCGTGAATCGCGGTGACCATGATCACCGGAACTTCGGGATCGTACTGGCGCATCCATTCGAGCAGCTTGATGCCGTCCATCTCCGGCATGATCATGTCGCTCAGGACGAGATCGGGCGTGGATTTCTTAACGTGCTCCTGAGCCACGCGGCCATTTTGCACGGCGGTGCAGCGATAGCCTTTGGACTCCAGCATCGTCGAGACGACTTCTCGAATCGCTTCCTCGTCATCCACGACCAGTATGTTTTCGATCTCCACGTCGGTTGGCTCCCCCTAGGCATTATATGTGACGGCACAGAGGAATGTGGGTACCCTTGCCCAGTTAGAAAATAGCGTGTTAGCGTCAAAAAAGGGCTTCCACTCGAGAGGTTAGGCCGTCCCTCCGCTGTTCGGCGGCTGCAAGCGAACGGTGGTGACGGCAGTTCCGGCCGGGAGGCTGCGCAAAGTGTTGGAAAATCAAGGCCTGCTCGGTATCGCGTTCTTCGAAGCAACCGCCTTTATTATCTTGCTGGTCCTGTTTTTCCTTTTCCGGCGGGATCACCACGTGGGCCAGTTCCGGTTTTGGCTGGCGGGATGGTGCTGCCTCACTTTTTCCTCGTTGTGCGAAGTCGTTTTCCTGATTCGGCCAATCCCCGCATTGAATCTGACACTTCTGGCGGCGCAGGTAGCGGCGCTGCTCTTATTTCTGGTTTGGGTGGTGCAGTGTGTTACGGGCTCAGACCGGCGCATCTCGTCTCTCCTGCCCTTGATTGGGTTGGTTCTGGCAGGGATTTATTACCTGGAGCGCCATGGCGCCCGTCATTTTGCTTCGCCGCATTGGGAAACGGCCATTCTTGAGAGCGTCATCTGCCTGTTCGCGGGGTGGCTGATGTTAAGGCCAGTAATGACGCGGCGCGGGCACGGTGCGCAGCTCCTTGCAGGGATTTTTATGTTGAGCGGTCTGCACGGGCTGGACCGTCCGCTGTGGCCTGAAAGCCCGCTATTTCTATTGCGCGTCGCCTTCGACCATTTATTGGGATTGGCGCTGGGGATTTCGATGGTCGTCGTAGTTTTAGAAGGCGCGCGCACCCGCATGGAAGAACTCAACGATAAGATGCGCCGGTTGACCCTCCTGACGGCAGCGAGCACGCAAACGCTTTCCGTGCAAGAAGTGATCGACCGGGTTCTGACGAACCTCGTGGAAAGCCTTGGCGCCACACACGGGATTATCCGGCTGATAGAAGGAGGAGGAAAATCGGCGCAACTGACGGTGCGGGCTTCGGTTGGATTCGAGAAAGCGTTTCTGGCACGGCACGCCAAAATTCCGGTTGCAGAATCCTGGGTGCAGCAAATCCTGAAAGGAAACTGCCAGTTTGTGCAAGCCGACGAAGAACAGGATTTGGCAGCGCGACAAAGGATCACAGAAGCCGGGTTGAAATCACTGGTGACGCTGGCGCTCCCAGGGAAGGACGGAGCGCTTGGAGTGATTGCAGTTGGGTCGACGCGCGGAGTGCGGTTCCAATCGGACGAGCTTTCCTACTTGCTGAACATCGCCAACTTGCTGGGAATGACGCTGCAGAACGTCCGATTGTTTGAGCAGGTCAATACGGTTCAGCAACAGTGGGAGTACACGTTCGATTCGATCGGCGATCCGATCCTGGTTCATGATGGGCAGGGGCGTATCCTGCGAAGCAATCAGCGGCTCAGTCATTTGCTGGGCCGTGAAGGCAGCGGGCTGGTTGGGCGAAGCGTGACCGAGCTCCTGCCCAGCAAGAATTCCGCCTACAAGGTTTGTCCGTACTGCGAGGGGCTTGCCGGCGAAGGTGACGATCCCGATCCGTGGCTGCAGGGTTACTTCTTGTCGTCAAACTCGACGTTTGCTGATCCCAGCGGACGTCAGCTAGGGACGGTCCACGTTCTGAAGGACATCACCGACCGGAAGCGCGCGGAGGAGAAATACCGCACCCTCGTTTCTAGCGTGCAGGAGGGTGTATTCATTTCCACGCCACAGGGACGGTTCCTGGATTTCAATGAGGCGCTTCTTCGCATGACCGGCTATGAAGCACGCGAAGAATTGATGGCCCTCGATATTCCCGGCGCGTTCTACGCCAACCAAGCGGACCGCGAGAGACTGAAAAAACTGCTCGAGCAACACGGGTCGGTGGCGGATTTCGAATTCGAAATGCGGCGCAAGGACGGTGAAATCCGGACGATGCAGGAGTCGTCGATCGCGGTGAGGGATGCCGCAGGAAACGTGACCGCGTATCAGGGCTTTCTGCTGGACATCACCGAACGGAAGCAGGCGGAGCATGAAATACGGCGGCGCAACCGCGAACTCCTGGTGTTGAATTCGATTGCCCAGACGCTGACAGAATCGCTCGACCTAAGCGATTCGCTGCACCGGACTTTGCGCCAGATGGCGGAGCTCTTCAAGCTGGATGCAACTGCGCTGTATCTATTTGACCAGGAAGGGACGCAGTTGCGGCGAATCGCAGCGGTGGGGCACCGCTCGGAATACTCGCGGCATTTTCCGCCGGTCTCCGTGAAGCCCGAATTGATGCAGCATATCAGAGCGGTGCATGCGACATTTCTTTCGACGCAGGGATTACCGCTGCCGCCCGTTTTTCGCGAAGCACAGCTGAAGGAAGAGCTGGTAGTCGCCTACATTGTGATTCTCTGGTCGAAAGATCGCGTCATCGGCGGTCTCCAGGTGGGCAGCCGCGAGACCCGAGAATTTTCTCCCGCCGACATGAATTTGCTGATTGCCGTGGGGAGCCAAATCTCCAGCGCTATCGAGCGATCGATGCTCTACGAGGAGACGCGCCAAGCATACGAAAATCTGCGCCGCACGCAGGAACAGCTACTTCATAGTGAGAAGCTCGCGGCGGTGGGGCAGCTCATCTCCGGCGTGGCCCACGAACTGAACAATCCGCTTACGGCCATCCTGGGATACAGCCAATTGTTGACGTCCAGCGGGCAAATGGGACAACAGGGAATTGAGTACGCGGACAAGCTCTACAAGCAGGCGCAGCGCACACACCGCATCGTACAAAACCTGCTGAGCTTCGCGCGGCAACACAAGCCGGAGCGGGTTGCAGCAAGAATCAACCAGATCCTTGAAGATACGCTGGCGCTTCGCGATTATGATCTTCGGATGTGCAACATCCGGGTGCACCTAGACCTGGCTGCGGAACTGCCGGTTACCGCCGCGGATCCATACCAACTGCAGCAGGTCTTTCTGAATTTGGTGAACAATGCGGTGGACGCGATTTTAGAGCAGTCCAAGGATGGCGACCTGTGGGTAAGAACGGGGACCAATGGGGACCGCATCTTCATCGAATTCATGGACAGTGGTCCCGGCGTGCAGGACGCTTCCCGAGTCTTCGATCCCTTCTACACAACTAAACCCGTGGGGAAGGGAACGGGGCTGGGATTGAGTATTTGTTACGGAATCATCACCGAGCACGGCGGAACGATACGCGTAAGAAATATCCCAACGCGTGGGGCGGCGTTCACGATCGAATTGCCGTTTCAAACCACGGCGTCCATGCCGACGTTCGCACCGGCACAAGCGACAGCCGGCGGAAGGGATGGGCGAATTCTACTCGTGGATCAGGACGATTTCGTTCTGGAGGCCGTCGGAACGATTTTGCGGGGACGCAATCACAGAGTTCAGATCGCGAGAGACAAGGAAGAGGCGCGTCAGTTGCTGGAGAAACTAGATTTCGATCTCATCGTCGCAGATCTGCAAGTCTCCGAGGACGCAAACGGAGATAACCTGGACAGTTGGCTGCGCGGACACAAGCCGAGCCTCAAAGGCAGGGTGATCTGGATGAGTGCAATCGTGCCGCAGAGCAACGCGGACGAGAGCAGGGCCCGAATGGGCCGTCACGTGCTGCAAAAACCATTCAGGGCCAGCGAGCTACTTGCCGCGGTGGATGAACTTCTGCTAAGCAACGTCGGAGCCGCGCCCATTGAACGATGATGCCATCTCCGTGGCGAGCGCGGCGCGCTTTCCGAGTTCGTTCATGGCGGTTTCCATTCGAACGCTCAGGCCGCTGACGAGGTCGCTCAAGCCGTCCAGGCTTGGAATCGGCATCAGACCCGCGCGCAACTGCAATCGAACCAGCTGATAGCGCCAGGAAAACATTACCGTCAGGCGAACCCTTTCAAATTCATGCAGTGCTACTATTTCCGGCGATAGCCGGGCAATGACGCTCGCCATCCGCAACAGATTATGGAAATCCTCGCGTACCGCAGAAAGATAAACCAAGACGATGCGGCGACGCTCCTGCCGTACGCGCCTGGCAACAAGATCCGGCGCCTTCCGGGATAGATAAAGAGAATCGGTTTTTGCGAGGGCTTGCCGGATTTGAGGCATGAAATTTACATGACGCTTGCCGGTTTCCTCCAGCAAGGTCAGATTGGCTCCGGGTTTCCGAAGCCGCCGGGGGCCGCGAAGCGCCCAGACAAGCAGCACCACCAGGATGGCGAGCAAGCCGCAGAAAAGAAATAGCGGGAGGTTCAATTTCGAGTCGCCTCCACTTTCCAGAATTGGTTGAGCTGCTTGTTAAGCAATCGCAATCGAGTGTTAATCTGGGGCGCTACTGATCGGTAAATCTCCGGTGTGAGCGTAGCTTCGACGGCATCCGCCGCGGGTTGTGGGCTACGAAGGGCCCAAGCCCAGAGGAACAAGCTCGCGAGAAACACGAGCATCCCTAAAACATTCCAAAGTACCGCGTAGGAATAAAGGTAGCGTTCGAGAATCGTATTGTTCAAAGCATTGAAACACGAGTAGAGGCAGAGCCCCACCGCAAGCGAGCGATCGGCAGGATCAGCGTGCACTCCGTAGTAACGAATAAAGATCAACAGCAGTACGATCACGGCGGCAATGGCTAGTTCCATGCCGCGCTGGGCACTCGGCAGGACAAGCTCCCATCGATGCCTTCCTGCCGCGGCGGAGTACAACAGCACCAGCGCGGTGGACGCGAGAAAGATGCGCCAGGCGAGCGCCCAAATGCCGCGATAGCGGCCCAGGAGACGCCTGCAAACCTCAGCCACGGCCAAAGCCCGCGCACAGACAACGACAAATACCATCGCCCAGGCGATACGCCGGGCCGTGACGGAGGAAAATCCCCAACGGCGGTAGATGAAATATACGGAAGCACCTAAGGTAAGATTCACAAGAATGTAGAAGGAGAAAGCCGGAAATGCGAGATGATTTTTTCGAGACGCGAGCCAGACCAACAGAAATGTTCCGGCCACCGCATTCACGACCCACAGGAACTGTTGGATTAGGGCAACTCCGGCTATCATGGGCGCATCTTAACACGTTCGTAACTATATCCGAAAGTGCTTTGATGCGCCCTCATGATAGTCCCCAAGTGCCAAACGAAATAAGCGCTGTCCTTCTGACGCGGATGATGGAGCCCGTCTTATGCGACAGCGAGTGAATATGCCCCACGGGGCGGGAGCGGTGGAACAGGCCAGCCATCGGCGCGGAGCACACTGTTATTCGAAACTGAATTTCCGGCGGAAGTATTGACGGAACACAAAACCGGAAGTACGATCAGCAGAGCCAAAAGTGCAAATGCAGGAAGACTTGAGAGTTTTTTCACGGGTGAAACCTCCTTGGCGCCCAAGCATGAAGGGGGTGCAAATGGGGAGGTGGGAAAGGGTTCAAAACGTTCTGTCTACGGAACACAGGGCCACATGAGCACGCTGACGCAACTCCAGCAGAACCGCAGAATCGTTCAGGATTTCACTGTAACTACGCTGGCGGGTCTTCCAGGACTCCTGGCGCGTCTGACGTACGTAGCTTCCCTGCGGGATCTCTCCAGCGGCCGCTACGAGCACGAGGGCCTGGCTGCGCTGTATCCGGATGAGGCTCTGCAGCAGGCCATCGGACTCTGCCATGAGCAAGTTTTCGAACGGGTTCTCGAAACGCCACTTTCCGTGCAGCAAGAGGATTTGCAATCTTGCCTGGCTGCAATGCAGGGGGGATTGCGCAGCGCGATCAGCCACTGGCGCAACATGGAATCCTACCGCGTTCTAATGCCGGAGCAGACTCCGGACTACCTTAAGGAGCTTTTTTGTTCGAATCTTCGCGCTCTACTTGAAATTCTCCAGGAGGAATGCTCCCCGCCCCGTTCAAGCGCGTAGCTATACCTGCCACGCGGCCCACGACTTCCGCCTCTTCCGGAACGCGCCACGCTTCTGGCAAGCAACGGGAAAGCGGGTGAGGCTGCATGACGAGCCGCGAGCCATCCTGGTAGAACCATCCACAGCGGTATCCATTGCGGACTTCGACGAAATACATGGGCCGGTCATGTTCGGTTGACCAGTCGCTATCGTCAATCCTTCGTTTGGACACATCAACGAGCACGATACTGCCTGGACGCAGCAGCGGCATCATGCGTCGGTCCGAGGTGCCAATATAGCCGTAGACGTGATGGCTGTGGCCATTGGTCAGCACCCCCTCAAAATGACCCCACTTTTCCACCATGCGCGACAAAAACTCCGTGCGCCGAGGATCGAATGCGGGGTCAAACCGCATCGGAATCCGCAAGGAAGCAGGCGGGGCCATTAAATGGGTTTGCGGAGAGGGAACCGAGGTCCCGTCATGGAAGCAGTCTTCAATCGGGATGTCGTACCACCGAAAGATGTCGTGCGGGTTCAAGTGGTAGACCACGGCAAGCGTATAGAGCTTGTGCAAGCCGGGTACAGCTCCCCTGTTTTCAATTTCCGCCAGCCGGCTGATGTGCAATATGAATTCAGAACGCCCCCGGCGCGCTGCCAGCTCGTAGCTCGCGCTCTCCACTTCTCGATACGTCAGTCCGAGTCGTTCGCGGGCTTGCCGCAGACGAAGGCCAGGGTGCATGTATTCCTCAGGAGAGATGACTGCCAGTCATCAGATTATAACAGCATTACCATCTTGTTAAGAATTCGGAACAAGCCATTCAGATTGGGGCGAATATTCCTCTTTCCGAGCCAGCTGTTTCTCGGTAATACTCTCAAGGAACATGGCTTGGCAAATCAAATTCTCCCCGATCCGATTCTTCGCCGGCCTTTTGGCCACCGTGTGTCTTCTCAACGCGGGGGCAGTTCGCTCGCAAGAAGCTGCGGTTGCGCCGCCTTCCGCAACAGGGAAGGCCGCATCGGAGGCCGAATTTATTGCTGCTGCCGACGAAGTACTCAGCAAGATGAGTGAGATTACCGGCTTGAAGCTGCGCACCCCCCTGAAGAAATCATTGCGCTCGCGCGAGGAGATTCGCGCTTACGTCATCAAGCAAATGACCGAGGAGAAAACGCCCGCTGAACGCTATGCGGGGGCACGCAGCGCGGAGGCATTTGGCTTAATTCCCAAGGGCTTCGACTTGGATACATTCATAGTTAATGTGCTCACGGAACAAGTGGAGGGGCTCTACGATCCGAAGGCGAGGGAGTTCTATATCGCGGATTGGAGCCCGCTCTCGGAGCAGCGCATGGTGATGGCGCACGAATTGACCCATGCTCTGGAGGATCAGCATTTTCAGATTGAGGCGTGGCTGAAAGCGGCGCGTCCGAATGACGATGCCGAGCTGGCGCGCGATGCCGTGTTGGAGGGCAGCGCGATGGTGGCCATGATTGATTACTTGATGCTGGGCACAGGAAGATCGCTAAAAGATCTTCCTGAGTTTGATCCATCCATGTTGATCGGCGATCTGGGCAGCACACCAACGCTTCAGAATGCTCCTCCCTTCCTCAAGGATACTTTGATCTTTCCGTACCTGGGCGGGTTAACGTTTTCGGCCGCCATCTTGAAAGACAGTGGTTGGTCAGGACTCCCTGGATTGTTTGAGAAACCACCAGTGTCCACTCAACAGATTCTCCACCCGGGGCTTTACCGGTCCGGCAGATCTTCGCAGAGCGTGGCGTTGCCATCGCTGGAGAAGTTGCTTGGGAACAATTGGTCCCTGCTGGATGAAAACGTGATGGGGGAGTTTGGATGGAAGGAAGTCCTGAAGCAATTCCTTGACGACACACGCGCCAAGGGTCTCGCGGCCTCCTGGGCTGGAGACAGGTACGCCCTTTATGAGGAAAGAAACAGCAAGAGAATGGCGCTGGTCACCCGGCTGCGCCTGGATAGCGAAGAACATGCCACCCGTTTCTCCGGGCAATATTCCGAGGGGCTGGAGAAAAAATACTCGGAGCGTTCGAATCTATTCCGGCGACCAAACTTTTTTTCCTTTGATACTCCCGAAGGCGGCGTTTTCCTATACTGCTTCGGAGTCGAGTGCATGACGATGGAAGGCACGACGCGCAAGGTGTTTGACGGCCTCACGAAAGCGATCGAGTGGCCGATGGCGCCACAACCAACGCAACGGCTCGAGCCCGCAGCTCGCGCGAAGACCGCCATGATCCTTGGATTCGCAGAAAGCAATCTCGCGGTAGGCGATGTGGTTCTAAGTCCCCATTTTCTGCAAAGCCAAGGAATCTTATTCCGCACGGCGAACGACGAGAAGCGTCAAATCGTCCGTTTGCTTCAATCCCTCCCCAAAGCTCGAGAGGTCTTCGAGACATTTGGAGATTAGCCGATCAGGTTCCATGCCATTGTGCCGCGCCGCCAGAGATCGGATTCGCTGGAGACCATACTCTTGGCCAGCGAGGTTTCGAGCTTCCGTCAAACCATCGGTATAGAGAAAAAGAGCGTCACCCTGAGACAGGGTGAGCCGATGGACAGGGAATCTTGTGTTACAGAACATCCCCAGAGGCACTCCCGTGGAATCCTTCGGCGTCGCTCCGTCACGGTGGATGTGAAGCAAAGGGAGATGGCCCGCGCTTACAAATTCCACCGAACCATCGCGCGCAGCTCGTGCTACAACGAGAGTCGCGAATTGTCCAGCAAAAGTGCTTTCGCAGAATATGCGGTTGGCGTCTTCCACCATCCGATCGAGTGGCAGACCGGCCTCGGCGAGGCTGCGAAACGTTGCATGCAGGTGACTCATTAGCATCGACGCAGCGACACCCTTGCCGGAGACGTCCCCGATCATGAAGAGCAGGCCGCCTTCTGTTTCAAGGAGGTCGCAGTAATCGCCGCTCACCATCCCGGCGGGTTGATAGTGGTAGCGAACGCCCCAGCCTGCCGGCGCCAGACTGAGCTTCGGCAAGAGAGCGCGCTGGATGCGTGCGGCCAGGGAAAGGTCACTCTCCAAGGCTCGCTGCTCCGCACTCGTAAGGTGGTCGAGGCAGAAACGCACCAAAGGATCGGCCAGCAGGCGTTCTGGTTCGATGGTGTCGTGGCACTCCTCACAAAGCCCGAATGTCCCTTGATCGATACGGCTTAGCGCCGTATCCACAGCCGTCAGCAGTTGCGAAAGAGAAGCATCGGCGGCGGGCGAATGCAAAGCCGCGTGAAGGCGCTCGCGGCGCTGTTCCAGTTCGGTGCGCAGATATGCTTGTTCGGCAGTGGCCATATTACCCCCTGCCATAGATTGCTGTTTTGTGGCTGAACTTTCCATCCGATTTCCTCCTTTGAATTGAGGAACACGGGAAGAGGCTTAACGGTGACGGTATTGGCGCTCCGCTTCCGGTTCACCGGTGGAGCGTGAAAAAGCAAGCGGTCTTGCCAAGCCGTCGCTGATTCGCATTTGATGCTGTAAACGTGCGATCCGGTGCAGGAATTTTTGCTCCAGCCGCGTGGAACGAGCAGCGAGATAAGGATCGCGCGAGACGCTGCGCTGACGCCGGAGTTTTGCGAGAGCAAGCTGGGCGAATTCGGCAGCGCGGCTCAGATTCTTCGCGTGGCGTTCGAAGTGGATGGCAAGCTGCTCGCAGGCGTAGATCCCGTCGTGAGCATCGGCAACTATCTCCTGCCAGATTTCAGCGGCCCGGTCGTGTTCGCCCCGGCGTTTCGCCATGAGCGCGAGCTCGCGCCTCGCTTTTGGGCGAAACTCAGCTGGTAGTCCAATCTCCAACGCTTGAGTGCATGCCGAATGTGCGCGGTCTGTTTCTCCCCGGCGTTGCAGAAATCTCGATAGTCCGAAAAGATCGAGGCTTTGAGTTTCCCCCGCGGCGCCCGGCTCGGAAAGCAACGCGTTGATTTTGCCGAAGAGCGCAGCGAGGCCGCGCAAATCCATCTGATTGTGCCGCACCACTCCTGCAAGCGGTTCCGCCGGGCCGCCGCGCAGATAGTCAAAATAAAATTGCGGAATGAGCGCCGACGAGACGTCATCATCGCGGCGCCAGCCCAGCCTTTGCGCGTCGAGAACGTGGCGCTCCAGTTCGACGAGGCGGACGGAACCGAGGCGAAGTTTCCATAGAGCCCGCGCCGGATGCAGCAAGTCGAGATGTGCCGACAGTTTTGGCACGGCGATGGAGCGCGTCATCGTGAAGCGGCTCTCGAGCAGTGGCCAGTCGAAAGACTTGCCGTTGAAGGTCACGAGCACGGGGCGTTCGGCGACACGCGCGGCCAGTTCGTGGAGCAATGAATGTTCTTCGGTGAAATCGCGCATGAAAAGTTGTTCCATTTGCAATCCACCGGCATCCCACCAGGCCAGGC
>WNFT01001955.1_pt1 | contig 17512 bp, 18 predicted proteins | sample 5400191 | NCBI WGS metagenome assembly WNFT01 (sample SAMN13153359, study PRJNA577476) | soil metagenome | isolation source: 80 cm saprolite under Madrone tree | place: USA:California | collected 2016-06-14 | reverse complement strand
GCATCGTCTGGAACCGGCAGCGCCGCCTCAAGAACCCGCAGACCGGCCGCCGCGTCCTGCGCCAGAACCCCGAATCCGAATGGGTCAGGGTCAACGCGCCGGACCTTCGTATCATCGATGATGCATTGTGGAGGGCGGTGAAGGAGCGGCAGGCCGCATTGGCCGTCACCTACGCCAAGATCGCGACGGCCTCGCGCGAGGCCATCGCACAGGCACTCAACGCCACCCACCGCCCGCGTACCTTGCTGTCGGGTTTGCTTGTCTGCGGATGCTGCGGAGGCTCCTTCGCTCGCCGCGGGCAGGACCGCTACGCATGCATGACGCACATCAGAACGGGCCGTTGTCACAACAGCCGCACGATCGCCCGCAAAGCCCTGGAAACCCGTGTCCTTGACGGTCTGCGCAACAAGCTCATGGCGCCGGAAGTCGCGGCCGAAGCCATCAGGGCCTACGCCGTCGAGACCAATCGGCTCAATCGCGAGCGAAGGACCGCTGGCGATGCCGACGGGCGGGCGCTGGCCGACATCGAGCGTAAACTCCGGGAGATCGTCAGCGCCATTGAGGATGGTGGCTATTCCCGGATGCTATCCGACCGCCTGCGGGAGTTGGAGGCCAAGCAAGACGAAATCGCCGAGCGGATGGCGCGCTCGCCGGTTGACCTCCCGGATATCCATCCTAATGTCGCTGACATTTACCGCCGCAAGGTTGCGCGCCTTGCCGACGCGCTCAACCATCCCGAAGACCGCCATGAGGCGGCAGATGCGCTACGCGGCCTCATCGAGCGTATCGTCCTCAAGCCTGGCCCCAAGCCCCGCCAACTTGATGCCACGCTCTACGGCGAACTCGGAACTATCGTCGAATGGGTTGTCAGAGTCGGAAACGGCCTAAAGAACACGACTATCACGTCGGTTGCGTGTGTGTCAGCATCGGTGAATGCGCGGGCTTGACCCGCGCATCCATTCGCTTCGCAAGAAGCGTTTTTCTGTCGATGGATCGGCGGGTCAAGCCCGGCGCGAGCGGCAACGGGGAACGAACCGTCGGGTTCATCTGCAACTCCAAGATGACGCAATTTTCCGACCGGAAGTCCCGCTCGGTGCCGTGGTCCGCATCAAGCTCGACATCCCACACCGCGCGCGCAGCGTCCGTCGCTTGGCCCACATAGCTGCCGCTTTGATGCCGGTGAGCGAGACAGGTGCGATCGGGCGTGCTGGTCGGTCGATGGCGAAGCGGACGGGATTACGCCGGTCAGAGTCGCGTAAGACGCTCAACCTTATCGGGAGACGCTTTAACGTTCCTGAATGGACTTCAGATACGCAATGATGGCGCCGACGTCATCGCCCTCGAACTTGAATTCCGGCATATCCGGATGACCGGAGATGAGGCCTTCGCCCAACGCTTCCTCCAGCGACTCGATCGGGTATCGCTTTGCCAGCGTGCGGAACAACGGGGCTTGCGGATGCCGGCTCTCGTCGGTGCGAGCTGTCGCATGGCAACGCGAGCATTCCTTGGCGAGAAGTAACTCTCCCCGCTTGAGGGCGGCATCCTGGGCGCACGCGGCCGAAACGGCGAAAACCGTATAAAGCCCGCCGATCAACAGCCTCACGCTAATCCCCATACGCCGTACATCCAGCCCGAAGACAACGACATCATATCACGATGGCGTAGATGCCGTTCTGGCTTTCCCGCTCGCCCGCGGCGAGGGCTGCGACAGTGCTGTAGCCCGGGTTGAGCGAAAGCGAACCCGGGGGCGGCGGTGCACATTAATAGGGCGGTCCCGGATTTCGCTGAGTTTATCATCGGGCCGGCCCACCGGGTCCGGCCTCTGGCCGGCCCGATGGCAGGCTCCGCCCGGACCCGGTGGCTCAATCCGGGCTGCTTGCTCAGTCCGGGCTACGCCTGCTGCGCTTGCTTTCAAGCCTGTGTTCCTTCCCTAGCGACGCCCTCAAAAATCCGGCTTGGCGGCAACCGGGAGGCCGACGTCCTTGTCGCCGTGGAATCCAGCCGGGTTTTCGGCGCAGGAGACCTCCGACCATTCAAGACGGTCGCGCGCATAAATCACGCTCGCGGTCCACGGCGTCGTGAAGGTGCCTGCATCCTCGATCGTGAAATCGACCTGCAGGTACTTGTCAGCATAGTTGGGGGCGAAGGGGCCGGCCGGGCGCCAAAGCTCCTTTGCGGCGCGTTCCAGCGTGCCTTTCGCGGCTTCGTGATCGACGAGCCGATAGCGTTCGACCACGTGCAGCTTTTCGGTGTACGGCGTGCCGAACAAATCGATCATGGCAAACGGCCGGTCGGTCTTGATCCCCACCGTGTCGATGACCAGCGTATCGCCTTCGTAATGGCCGACCGCGTCCCCGTGCCAGGACGGCGTCACTTTCGCGGGATGAGGCTCGTTCATGCGGACATAGCGGACTTCATGATCCTCGTTGAAAAGCATCACGATCTTGTCCGGCAGCTGCAGCATCTGCATTGCCATGTGCTTGAAAAGGAACGGCACGGGTTCGGGCCAACACTCGTTGGCCGGGTTCGGATAGGTCACGCCGGCCAGCGAGAGATCACCTTTCTTCTTGACGACTTCCGCCGCCCAGGGCTGCAAGATCGGATTGGTGTAATCGCCGACCAGCTCGCTGTAGTTGCTCGTGCCGTTATCCTTGCGCCGCGACCGGTTCGTCACCGGGCCGGGACCCGACGCCGGCGGCACGAACCAGGGAAGCGACCCGTGACGCCAGATGCCGGAGAAATCCGGGATCGACGCGGCGCTTTTCGGACCGCCATCGGCTTTTCCGGATGCGGGCGCCGCCTGTTGGCCCAAGGCGGGGCTGGCAACAGCCACCAACATCAGCAACAACACCCAATTTCGCTGCAAAGTCATGTCGTCCTCCCTGTGATTTCTCGGTTCGCCCCGCCTCCTCCCGATGCGGACGCAATTAATAATTAATTAATATTATATCCGAAATGTCGGCAATGCGCACGCCCGAGCCGAAGTGGCACCCGAAAAAGAGGCTCCCCGATGCCCTATCGCACCAACGAGGATTTGCCGGCCGCTGTCGTGCACCATCTGCCGCCGCACGCGCAGGACATCTACCGGGCCGCTTTCAATCACGCCTTCGAGACCCATGCCGGAGACCCGCGCCAGGAAGACGCGGCCCGCCGGATCGCATGGGCCGCCGTCAAGCGTTCCTATGTGAAAATCGGCGATAGCTGGGTGGCGCGCCGGGGCGATCGCTGAAAGCGGCGCCTTGTAGCCCGGCAGGGGCCTTGCAGCAAGTCTGTGCCGTAGAACAGCGCCCCATCCTTCACTTCAAGTCCTTGCGCGGATCGTAGGGCCTCTCGTGCAGCCACTTGCGCATCAAGTCCTCAAGCTCCCGATCATCCTTGTCGGGGAGCGCGATCCGCATCGTGGCGTACAGATCCCCGGCCTTGCCTTTGGCCGGCATGCCCTTGCCGGCAATCCGGAAGGTCCGTCCGCTGCTGGTGCCGGCCGGCACGTTGATCTCAACGGCGCCATCGAGCGTCGGCACCCGCACCTTGCCGCCGAGGACCGCCTCGTAAAGCGTGATCGGCACGTCGACGCGCAGGTTGTCGCCGTCGCGCACGAAGTAGGGGTGCGGCGCCACCCTGACGGTGATCAGAACGTCGCCAACTCCACCCGGACCGGGCAATCCCTGCCCCTTGAGGCGGATCTGCTTGCCGTCGCCGAGCCCGGCCGGAATCTTGACATCGAGCTCCTTTCCGGTCGGCAGGTGCACGCGTCGGGTCGCGCCTCTGGCGGCTTCGGTGAGCGAGATCATGACTTCGGCCGTGACATCGTGGCCGGCGGGGTGCGTGTCCTCCGGCGCGATGCCGGCGCGTCCCCGCCCGCGGCCGCGGGGCGCGCCGCCGAACATGCCGCTGAGCAAATCGTCGAAATTGGAGAAGCCGCCGCCCGGCCCGCCAGAGCGCCGCACGCCCTCCGGCCCGAATGAGAAGTGCTCATAGCTGAAATCCGGCCCGCCACGGGCGCCGCCGCGACCGAAATCGCTGCCGTGACCGAAGCCCTCGAAGCCGCGAAATTTCGGTTTGCCCTCGGCATCGATCTCGCCGCGATCGTAAGCCTTGCGCTTATCTTCCTCGCCCAGGATCTCGTAGGCCGAATTGATCTCGGCAAAGCGCTGAGCGGCTTTCGGATCATTCGTGTTGGCGTCGGGGTGCAGTTTCTTGGCGAGCTTGCGAAATGCACTCTTGATCGCGGCTGCGTCCGCATTCTTTTTTACCCCCAGCACTTCATAGGGGTCGCGCATTGTAAATTTCTCCGCTCAAGCGCCGGCGTCCAGCCCCGGCTGTCCGGCTCCAATGTGGGGGCAATGCGACAAATTCGCAACGCGAAACGGTCGACGTGCGGCACGCCGCAGACGTGCTGCGCCGTGTCATCGGTCGAGGTGGGCGGCAATCAACTGCTCGGCCACGATGGCGACCGTGCAGCCCGGGCCACCGGGACCAAACAACTGGCCGGACGCATAGGCGCCTTCCATCAACAGCAGGAGACCGTCGCCGAGCACTTCAGGCGACGGAGCTCCGATGGCTGCGGACATCTCAATCAGACGCTGCCGCAACGCGCGCTTGTTGGCTTGCGCCACTAGGCGCGCCGGATGATCGGGCTGTGGGTACTCGACGGCCGCGTTGGTGAGGCCGCAGCCGCGCGAGTCAGGCTCCATGGCCCGCGCCGCCAGCCGCTCGAACAACGCTCTCAACTGGGCGCGCGGCTGCCCCGGGTGGGCCGCGATGGTCTGCTCGAACCGATTCCAGAATTCATCATCGTAGTCGCGCAGATAGGCGGCCGCCAATTCGTCCTTCGAAGCAAAGCTGCGATAGAGGCTCGGCTTGGTCACCCCGGCACGGGTGACGATCTCGTCGACCCCGACGGCCCGGATCCCTTCCCGGTAGAACAGGTCGCGCGCGGTCTCCCGAATGCGGTCGGCCGCGAGGCGGGGACGTCCAGTCACCTCCGCAGCCGCCGGCTCGGCCGGTGGGGAGGTGACAGCCGCAGGGGCCATGGCGGGTAACTTCCGGCTCATCGACATTGCTGTCCGTTGTGACGGGCGACGTTGATTTCGTTGGGAATTCCAAAATTAGTTCGTTTCCACAAAATCCGCTCCCAACAGCTTCGGTGGAACCGCGGAATAGAAACGTACTTGACATGTTACGTACCGGTACGTATTGGAACAAAGCCTCAGATAACGTACCGGTCAGTCACATGGATATAGTGCGCAAACGGCCGTTTGGCCAGAACTATGCTTTCGTGGTGGTCGGGGTGGTGTTTCTCGCCCTCCTGGCCGCCGCCGGCATGCGGTCGGCCCCGGGCGTGCTGCTCCAGCCGCTCGAGCAAGCATTCGGCTGGAGCCGCAGTGTCACGTCGTTTTCGGCCGGCCTCGGCATTTTTCTGTACGGCATGGTAGGGCCGTTTGCGGCCGCCCTGATGCAGACTTTCGGGATCAGGCGCACCTTGATCAGCGCCCTCGTCCTGATGTCGGCTGCGACCGCGGCAAGCGCCTTGATGACGGAGCCGTGGCATCTGATCCTGACCTGGGGGGTGTTGTCCGGCCTCGGGACCGGGTGCGTCGCCATGGTGCTCGGCGCTACCGTCGTCAACCGCTGGTTCGCGACCAATCGCGGCCTGATCATGGGAATATTCGCGGCGAGCACCGCGACCGGCACGCTGATCTTCATGCCGGGGCTCGCCGCCCTCGCGGAAGCGGGCGGCTGGCAGCCCGTGGTGTTGACGGTCGCGGCATGCACTGCCGCGCTCATTCCACTGGTGTTCTGGCTGTTGCCGGAGCGACCCGCCGATGCGGGTCTTGCGCCCTATGGGCGACGGCCGGGCCTCAGTCCGCTGCGCCAGCGTCCGGCGGCGATCCGCTGGCTGCGGCATTCGGGGCGCTGGCTCGCGCGGTCCGCAAACGCGACTTCTGGTTCCTGTTCGCCACCTTCTTCGTATGCGGCTTCACCACCAACGGCCTCGTCGGAACCCATCTCATCGCGCTATGCGGCGACCACGGCATCGCCGAGGTGCAGGCCGCGAGCTTGCTGGCGTTGATGGGATTTTTTGACCTGTTCGGCACCACCGCATCCGGGTGGCTGACCGACCGCATCGACCCGCGCAAGCTCTTGTTTGTCTATTATGGCGCCCGCGGGCTTTCCCTGATCTATCTGCCGTTCTCCGATTTCTCCCTCTACAGCCTGTCGATCTTCGCGGTGTTTTACGGCCTCGATTGGATCGCGACGGTACCGCCGACTTTACGGCTTACCACTGAGACGGTCGGCGAGCGCGAGGCCCCGGTGGTGTTCGGATGGATCCTGGCCGGCCATCAGATCGGCGCTGCCAGCGCTGCGGTGTTCGCCGGCACCATGCGCACCTTGCAAGGCGACTATCTGGAGGCGTTCGTCGTCGCCGGGCTCACCGGCGTTGCGGCCGCTCTGATCTCGCTGATGATCGGCGGCGGCAAGCTGCGGCGCGCTACCGCCGCCACGGCTTGAGGTTGCGCACTTCCCAGCCTCCGATGCTATTGCGGCAGGCCTCGCCCTGCATCCACGCTTCCGCCCTCTCGTGCACGTAGCTCGCGAGGAAGTCGCGGCACTCGATGCCGTTGTCCCGGTAGGCGGCGGCAAGCGGCGTGATAGTGCCGCGGGCGCCGGTGGCAGGATTTTCCCACGGCCCGCCGTCGCGGTAATCGAGCAGCGTCGTCGTGGCCGCGCTCGCGACCGCGAGATCGCCGTCTGTGAGCGCCCCGGTGCTCAGCGCCGAAATCAAGTCGAAGGAGCCGGAATCGGTCCGATTGTCGTGGCCGGAGAATCCGAATTGGGCCGGCATGCCGCAAGCCCCGGCAACGAGCACAATGCTTAAGGTGGAGGCCGCCCGCTGCCAACCCGGTATCCCCCTCCCGACCCTCCCCCGCAAGCGGGGGAGGGTAAATCGAAATACCCTCCCCCGGTTGCGGGGGAGGGTAGGGAGGGGGTCTCGGCGCACGGCGGGTCGCCGGCGCAAAAGCTGCCGCACCGCCCGCCATAGGCGCGATCCAACACATATACTATAAGCGGACCCACGGCACGCAACGCGGTACGCAGGACCGGGCACAAGACCGGTCACCAGGAAGTCCCCGAAAAATGTCCGACACCGTCCCGATTGAACACCCAACCGGGTTAAGGAGTGGTGATTTTACCGAGGCCGATGAGCCGTTGCGGCTGTTCGCCGCCTGGTTCGAAGAGGCAAGGCAGGCCGAGCCCAGCGATCCGGACGCGATGGCGCTCGCCACTGTCGATGCCGACGGACTGCCCAATGTGCGCATGGTGCTGCTCAAGGGCTTCGACGAGCGCGGCTTCGTGTTCTATTCCAATGAGGACAGCCGGAAGGGCCGCGAACTGGCCGCAAACCCCAAGGCCGGCCTGGCCTTTCACTGGAAATCGTTACGCCGCCAGGTCCGCCTGCGGGGCCGGGTTGCGACCGTGGGCGCGGCGGAAGCCGACGCCTATTTCGCGAGCCGCCCGCGCTCATCACAGATCGGCGCCTGGGCCAGCAGGCAGTCGAGCCCGCTCGAAAGCCGCTACGCCTTCGAAAAGGCGATCGCGCTCAAAGCCGCCCAGTTCGCGGTCGCGCCGGTGCCGCGACCGCCATTCTGGATCGGCTACCGCGTCGTGCCCATCGTGATGGAATTCTGGCACGAGCGGCCGTTCCGGCTGCATGACCGCATTGAGTTTCGCCGGCCGGACGAGGGGACGGCGTGGACGAAAACACGGCTTTATCCTTAAGGGGCGTAGTTACCTCCCCCAACCGAAGTCGGCTGTTGCCGACTTCGGTCACTTTGTTGAGTGGCCCCGCTATAGCGAGGTTCGGCTGGGGGGAGGTCGGCCCGCGCCAGCGGGCCGGGAGGGGGTGACAGCGCTTCAACAAATGCGGTCTCGCCCGTCACCCCACCCCGGACAGCCTTCGGCAGCAGAGAAACCTACTTTGCCCTCCCCCTCCAGGGGAGGGTGATGGGCGCCTGCCCCAAATTCATTCACTCGCCGCTCACCATCCGTACCCAATCCTGCTAAGACGGCGGCGCACAACCCCTATATAATGGCGGCAAGTTGCAGAAGGGACCATCAGGTCAACGTCATGCCGAACGCCCCCGCCTCGAATCAACCGCGGCGCACGCTGCTTCTCACCGGAGCGAGCCGCGGCATCGGCCATGCCACCGTGAAACGCTTCGCCGCCGCCGGATGGCGCGTCATCACCTGCTCGAGACATGCCTTCCCGGAGAACTGTCCGTGGGCGATGGGACCGGAGGACCACATCCAGGTCGACCTCGCCGATCCGGAAAGCACGCTTGGCGCCATCGAGGAAATCAAGCAGCGTCTCGGCGGCGAGCTGCACGCGCTCGTCAACAATGCCGGCATTTCCCCCAAGGGCAAAGGCGGCAGCCGCATGGGCACCATGGATACCACCTACGAGGTGTGGCAGCAGGTGTTCCAGGTGAACTTCTTCGCCCCCATCATGCTCGCCCGCGGTCTGGTGGAGGAGCTTGAGGCCGCCAGAGGCTCGGTCGTTAACGTCACCTCGATTGCGGGCTCCCACGTCCATCCGTTCGCGGGCTCCGCCTACGCGACCTCCAAGGCCGCGCTCGCCTCGCTCACCCGCGAAATGGCCTCCGACTTCGGCCCCCGCGGCATCCGCGTCAACGCTATCGCACCCGGCGAGATCGACACCGCGATCCTGTCGCCCGGGACGGATAAGATCGTGGCGCAGATTCCGCTGCGCCGGCTCGGCACCACCGACGAGGTGGCGAAGATCATCTATGTGCTGTGCACGGAGGTGTCGTCCTACGTGAACGGGGCGGAGGTGCATATCAATGGCGGGCAATACGTGTGAGGGGAGCCCGCGGTTCAGAGGGCGGTGATTTGCAAGCCCACACATCGAGGGGTTGCCGGTATTTTATCCCGACGACGTCCCACCGGACATTCGCCCCGATCTGCACCGGCATTGATCTGACCTGATTGACCTTATACCGGTATACGGTATATGCGCGGGTCATGATCCGTTCCTCTGGCGACAAGATCACGGAGGCTTTGTTTCGCGATGAGTTCGTACGTCAGTTCAAAGGAATTGCCCGCCCGGCCAAACGCAGACTCGAAGCGCTGAACGCCGCAAGCCGCCTGGAAGACCTGTTGGTGCCCCATTCAAATCGGCTTGAGAAGCTAAAGGGCGATTTGAAGGACTTTTATTCGATTCGTGTGAACGATCAATGGCGTGTGATCTTCCGATGGATCGATGGAGAGCCTCATCAGGTTCGGATCGTGGACTATCACTGACGAGAGCAATGACAACACAAGGCGCGACCTCATTGAAGCGTTGCAAACTGTCTGTTTTGTCGTATTTGTGGTATCCTACAAGAAAATCTCCGCGGCATTATCGCTGCGGCCTCATTGAAGCCCCGACCTGCCGGGGCGAAAGCGGGATAGGGATGGTGGCATCCGAGGCGCGCGCGCCTCGGCCTCATTGGAGCCCATGAGAAAGAACGAATTCGCGCCCGTCACGCCCGGCGAAATGCTGAAGGAAGAATTCCTCGGCTCTTACGGCCTGTCGCAGAGCCGACTTGCCAAAGCGATCGGCATTTCACCGAACCGGATCGCCGAGATCGTCCACAATCGGCGTCGCATCACGGCTGATACGGCACTGCGCCTTGGCTTGTACTTCGGCAACAGTCCGGAGTTCTGGATGAACCTGCAGAGCCACTACGATCTCAAAATGGCGCGGCGGAACTTAAAGCGTGCGGACGCGGAGCGCATCAAGGCAAGCCGGGCCGCCTGAGCCGAATTCTCGTGTCTACCGCTAGCGCCGGCCGCGGCCCAAGCATGCGGGCGAGACGCCCGCGTTCCCGGCGCCCTACAGCCACTTCATCCACCTGAAAAAGAAATACGGCAGCACGGCCGCCAGCAACATGAGCACGAGGGCGAGCGGATAGCCGAAATCGAAATCGAGTTCCGGCATATGCTTGAAGTTCATGCCATAGATCGAGGCGATCAGGGTGGGGGGCATGAACACCACGGCGGCGACGGAGAAGATCTTGATGATGTTGTTCTGCTCTAGGCTGACCACGCCGAGCATGGCGTCGAGCAGAAAACTGATCTTCTGCGAAAGATAAGTGGCATGGTCCGACAGCGATTGCACATCGCGCTGCATGCCCTTGATGGCGGCGCGCTGGTCTTTCGCCCACTTCATGGTGTCGGCCTCGGCAGCGAGATAGAGCAAAAGCCGTCCGATCGAGACCAGGCTCTCGCGCACCTTTGAGGTATGGTCGCCGCGGCGACCGATCGACTTGAGCATCTCCTTGAAACGCTGGCCGCGGCTCATCACGCCGCCTTCGGATTCTAGAATCTCATGGGAGATGGCGTCGACGTCGCTGCCGATCCTTTCCAGGATATCGGCGGCGCGGTCGATCACGGCGTCGAGCAGGTCCATCAGCACCGTCTCGCCGGTAATATTCGGCGGACACAGACGCGTCAGCTTGGCGCCGACAATCGCGAAGGGCTTGGGCTCGTCGTAGCGCATGGTGACGAGGCGATGCCCCGAAAGGATGAAGGTAACCGGCGTGGTACGGGGAACGTCGGTGTCGGAATGGCACATCAGCGTCGCCGTCATGAACCGCGCGCCGTTCTCCACATAGAGCCGGCTGGTGACCTCGATCTCCTGCATTTCCTCGCGCGTCGGCAGCGCGATGCCGAGGGCGCGTTCGACCAGCTTGTTCTCTGCGGGGGTCGGAGAATAAAGATCGAGCCACACGGCGCCGTCCGGGAACTTGCCGCCGGCCTCGAAATTCTGGAAATTGAAGCGTTCGAGGGTAGCGCCGCAGGGCACGCTGACGGAGAGCATTTGCGAGCCTTTTTGTTAGCTAATTCAATTGCTTAATTCATGTGGTGCATGGTTGCAACAGATTTGCGCATTGAGCGCCGTGAAGATACCGCAAAACTGGAATCAAACATAAGGTTCCACTATTCTTTAAGTGCGATAGTTGAAATTATGGCGTTACGGCGAGGGGTGAGTGATGGCGTCTTGGAAGTTTGTGATCCTTGGTGTTGGATTACTGCTCAGCGGGTGCATCCAGACAACTTTGGAGCCGGCGCCGACCGCATCGCAAAAGCCGCGCGACAAGGAATTGCTGGCCAGGGCACCGTACGCCCAGGCCAGAATTCCCGAACCGTTCCAGCGCCATATCGTCGACTTTCACCGTCGGGAAGCGCCCGGAACGATCGTCATCGATACCGACAATCGCTATCTCTACCTGGTCGAGGCGGACCGCAAGGCCATCCGCTACGGCGTCACGGTGGGAGAAGAGGCGCAGGGCTGGTCCGGCGTCGCCAAGGTCGGCAGCATGGCCGAGTGGCCGGGCTGGACCCCAACTCCCGGTGAGCAGCAGCGCCTTGGGCCGTTCCCGGCGCATGTGCCGGGTGGTCCACAGAACCCGATGGGCGCGCGCGGCCTGTACCTCTACGCCGATGGCAAGGACACGCTCTACCGAATCCACGGCACCAACCAGCCGGAATATATCGGCCAGGCGATCTCGTCGGGCTGCATCCGGCTCACCAACGAGGACGTGATCGATCTCTACAGCCGGGTGAAGCTCGGCACCCCGGTCGTGGTGCTGGCGCCCGGTCAGGGCGATTCGCCCTACAGTGCCAAGCTGGCGCTCAGCGTCGGGACGAGGCGGGAATAAGAGCGCGGGAATAAGAGCAGCGACCCCGATTTTTAACGTACAGAGCAAGAACAATCGGAGTGTCCGGGACAAGCCCGGCCACGACAAACGTGAATATTTTCAATATCATAGGCCGCTCCGAAAGCACCCGCTATTTCCCTGTCACCTCGCCTTCGGCCGGCTCGCCGCGGCGGTAAGGGCGAGCGCGAGAGGGTCGCAAGTCAGCACCATCAGCAAGATAAGCAGGCGGATCGCCTGTTCGGTTGTGGCGCCCATCAGTTGGGCCACGTACATGATCGGCGCGGCTTCGACCTCGATCTGTCGGCTCTTGGCGGCGACCGCGCCGGCCTCGCTCTTGAGATTGGCCAGTGTCTCGGCCTGGTGCCGGCGCTGGCTGACCAGGGCTTCGCGAAGCTTGCGCTGCGCCCCGATGGCTTCAAGCGCCCCGGCGGTGCGGCCGCGCTTGACCATCTCGGCAATCGCCGCGTCGATCTGGCCAACGCGACGGTCGAGGTCGGCGACGGTTTGCGTTTGCACCTCGGTCTTGGCGGCGAGAGCGGCGGCTTCCGTTTCGACCGCCGAGGTTGCGGCGACGCGGTCGCCGAAGTGCGCGGCAACAAGTTGCGAATAGACGCCGGCGGCGTTGATCGCGGCCAAGCCGGCGACCAGCGTGACAAGTACGGCGCGCGACAGGCCGCCGAGCAGACGCCACTGGTGTGCGAGGAACGCGACCGTCACCAGCTTCGCGGCTTCCATCGCCACGCCCATGACGACGATGGCGGTGGGCGCGCCGGGAAACAGCACGATCATGCCGCGGATCGAGAAGTACGCCGCAATGCCAGCAAGAGAGACCGCGACCGCATACGCCAGTATATTGACGAAGCCGGTGGTCCGCGCGCGTAAAGCTGGACCAGTCGCCGCCGGAATGGCAACCACGGGGGGCGCAGGAACAATCGCAGTTTCAGGCGCGGTGTTGGCTTTGGGGGCGGCGTCGGGCTCGGCGAGTGCGGGCGACTCCGGCACGGTGACGACAGCCGGAACATGATCGTCGTCCGCCGAGGGGACAACAGCCTCGGCCACCGCGCCGTTGGGAGGCACACCGCCGCCGGCTGGGGAAGCGGCAACACGCTCCGCCTTCTTGGCGACGGTCCGGACACGGCCGCCAACAGGCGAGGAGTTGACCAGCTCTGCCGGGACGACAGTCGAGACGCGGTCGTCGACCGAGGTGGAGGCAACCGCCTCCAGCACTGGTGTGATCACATACCGGCCGCCAAGACCAGGCTTGACGTCGATACGGCCGGCAGACGACCAACGGTCAAGACGGCGCCGCACCTTGGAAGGGCTCCAACGCCATTCCTCGGCAAGCTCGGCCGTGCTCAGTTCCCTCCGGTTCATTACGACAAGCCATGCAAGGGCCTCGTCATCGGAACGGGCGCGGAGCGGTACGATGTTAGTTTTCGACTTGGCCGTTGCTCCCAATGCTACTCCTCCGTCGAGCCCAGCGAATGCTGCGGTCAATTGCGTTAAGATTGCCTTAAGCAAACTGGCAGTTAGCCTTACGCGATTCGTCCGTGGGATGGGACCACATCTTGCGCGGGAAGTTTGGGGGCAGCCAATTTCTGGGGGGATGCGAGAGAATGGCGGTAAAAATTATAGCAAGCAGTCAGAACGTTTGAAGAACAAAGAACGCTGAGCAGCAAATAGCGCGCGAGCCATCAAATCCCGACTCACGCCGCCGGTCGCACGACCTCCGGCATTTTTCGCGCCAGAAACGTCATCCTCGTCGACAAGTGGCCGAGGTTCGCCGGCGCCCGAGTCACCGCGAAGCCAGCCGCCGCCAATTTGCCCGCCATCTGCTGCTCGCTGTACCGCGTGAGCCCGATCTTCGTTCGCAGCCGCCAGTAATCGGAAAGAGCGGTGCGTATCAGCCCCAGCACCGAGGCGCAGAAAAAACCGTCCTGCCAGCCGAACCGCAGCAGTGCCCACGCGTCGGAGAGCGCCGAAGCGTCGGGCGGCACCACGTCGCCGACCACAAGCAATCCGCCCGGTTGGAGCAGACGGTGGAACATGGCGGCCTTCTGGTCGAACTCCTCAGGCGCGAGATACTGCGAGACCGAATGCAGGACCACCATGTCGAACGATCGGGGCAGCAGGCCCGCCGCGCGGTCCGTGGAAATTACCACGATCTTGGGATTGCCCTTGAACCGCTCGATCAGGCGGCCGCGCACGGCAGGCCCGGCCTCGGCAAGCGTCAGCCGTCCGGCCGCATCGGCCACGCGGTCGGCATGGAGCGCCTCCCCGCAGCCATAGTCCAGCACGACGGCGGTGCGGCTCGGGACATGGCCGACGATCGCATCGGCAAGCCGTGCATAGTGCACGTCGCGATGTCGGGCACTCACGTAGATCGAATGGTCGGAGTCGTAATACGCAACCCAGTCTTTCATCACAGCGGCCCGATTTGGCGCTTGCGGCGTCGCTCATCACCTCCGCCGACATGGCCTATTGCAGAATGATCACCGGCTTCGACTCCGGCGCGGCCAGGATGAAGAAGAAACGCCCCAGCTTGCCTCCTTTGCCAAGGTAGCGGTTTGTTGTCGAGTAGGTGATGAACTGGACATTGGATTTGCCGGCGGCCCGTTGCCGCGCCGCCGCGACGCACTTCTCGTCGTCGGCGTTGCAGATCGCGGCCCAGCCGTCCTGGGCAAGCCGTTCGGGCGTGATCCATGGGGTTGCGGCGCCGGTCTCGAAACCCGGCATCGCGTCAGGGTGATCGGGACTGTAGAACGTGACAGCGGATGCGAGATCGCGATCACCCATCACGATCCGCAACGGCAGTCCGGTCCCGAGGTGCCACGCGTTTGTCATCTCGGCGCTCACCAGCCGGTAGTATTCCCGGCCTTCCGGGGATCCCGCGGCGTGGGTGCGCTGCGCCAGCCACGGCGCCGCCGCGAGGGTCACGATCGTGACCGCCGCGACGAGCGCCGTGATCCGGATCGTCGCCACGCGCGTAAGCTCGGCCGCCTTCGGCCGCAACAAAACGATCGGCAGCAGGAATGCTGCCGGCATCGTCCACAGCGGCGCCAACGCCGTACCGATGAGCGGCGCCGCCACGGCCGGCAACACGAGCGGCGTCGCCACAAGGACGACCAGCATCCGGCCATCCGGATCCGGCGGCCAAAGCGTTTCCCGCAAGGTAACGCGGTCGGGACGTACCGCGACCCAATAGACCGCGAGCAGGACGCCCACGGACGCGGCGCCTTCGACAATGCAGACGGCATCCTTCCACAGCACGTCCGTGAGCGGCGCGCCCGCGTGCGGCGCGGCTAAATCGCTGACGCCCGCGAGGCCTGTCGCGACGAGCCATTGGGCATGGGGCGCCAGCGCGATGGCGCCGACTGCCGCTGAAAGCCACGGCGAGGAGGATCGCAAGTAGGTCCGCCGCCCGGGGTGCGCCAGCACGGCCGCGACAAAGCCGGCAATGAGAAAAACCGAATAGTAGTTGCCCACCACGGCGAGCGCGGCGGCTGCTCCCGTGCCGGCCGACCACGCAAGGCCGCGCGTCTCGAAGGCGCGCAGGAAGCAATAGGTCGCGATCGGCCAGGTCGAGAGCAGGGTCTGGTCGGGGCCGAAACGCTGGCCGATGAATTGATAGAACGGCGTCAACAGGAGGAGCAGCAGCACCGCAATTCGTTTGTCGCCGTCGAGATATCGGCTCGCGACGCGGTCTGTTGCATAGAGCCCGACCGCCGCATTGACCATCGCCAGCAGGTGAAACGCCCAATCAGTGGGGGGAAACAGCGAAAACCATACAGCCGCCATCAGCGCCGCCAGCGGCGCGTGGCCGTCGTATCCGGCGGCCGGATGCAGGCCGCGGGCATAGGTGTCGAGGAGATCCGGGTGAAGGCCGACCGAAGCTGACGAAATGATCGCGAATGCCGTGTAGAGAAGCACAAACCACAGCAGCAAAAACCGCGTCGAAAGCCCCTTCGGGGCGTGGTCGAGCCAGGTTGCAAACGCCCGGCCAAGCGGCCCGCTTTCGGGCTTGAGGTAGGCCGGCACATTCATGACGCGAGATTTGTGGCGTTGATTACCAAGCCTGTCATTGCCCGCCAGAGAGCAGGTAAAACAATTCGGACCTCATCCTGAGGAGCCCGCGAAGCGGGCGTCTCGAAGGATGGCAGCGAGCAACCGAAATCGGCTGTTGCCGATTTCGGCGATCTTCGTGCCGAAGTCGGGCAGGCCCTACTTCGGGTGCCGTGCATCCATCCTTCGAGACGGCCGCCCAAGAGGGCGGCCTCCTCAGGATGAGGCTGCAAGTACTTCACGGGCTCTTTCGCGGGTGACACTGAAACTGAACTGGCCGTCAGCATCACAGCTGCACGCGTGGTCATGTCGGCCGGTTCGCCTGCATCAATCGGACGAAGCGGTCGAACAGGTAGTGGCTGTCGCGGGGGCCCGGCGACGCCTCAGGATGGTATTGCACCGAGAACACCGGCGCCCCCTTGAGCGCGATGCCGCAGTTCGATCCGTCGAACAGCGACACGTGGGTCTCCTCCACGTGATCCGGCAAGCTGGCGCGGTCAACCGCGAAGCCGTGATTCATCGAGGTGATCTCGACCTTTCCGGTGGTGAGATCCTTGACCGGATGATTGGCGCCGTGATGGCCTTGATGCATCTTCATGGTCCTGCCGCCGACCGCGATGCCAAGCATCTGGTGGCCAAGACAGATGCCGAAGGTTGGCAGGCGAGCGTCGATCAAGGCCCGGATCACCGGCACCGCGTATTCTCCGGTGGCGGCCGGATCGCCCGGGCCGTTGGACAGGAACACGCCGTCCGGCTTGAGGTCGAGAATGTCGGCCGCAGACGTGGTGGCAGGCACCACCGTCACCTTGCAGCCGGTGCCGGCGAGAAGGCGCAGGATATTGCGCTTGATGCCGTAATCGACGGCAACGACGTTGAACGCAGGCGGTTCCTGGCGCCCGTAGCCGATATTCCACCGCCACGGCGTTTCGTCCCAGGTGAAGCGCTGGCCGCACGTCACCATGGGCACAAGGTCCATGCCGACGAGCCCGGGCCAGGCGCGCGCCTCCGCCTTGAGGGCATCAAGATCAAACCGGCCGTCCGCTGCGTGGGCGATCACCGCGTTCGGCATGCCTTTCTGGCGAATGAGGCTGGTAAGCGCCCGGGTGTCGATTCCGGCGAGCCCAATGATGCCGCGCGCCTTGAGCCACGGGTCGAGATGGCGGCGGGCGCGGTAGTTCGACGGCGTGGTAATGGCCGTCTGCAGGATGACGCCGCGCGCCCCGGGCGTCGCCGCGAGACTGACGGTCTCGATGTCCTCCTCGTTTGCGCCGACATTGCCGATATGCGGGAACGTGAAGGTGATGATCTGGCCCGCATAGGACGGGTCGGTGAGGATTTCCTGGTAACCCGTCATGGCGGTATTGAAGCAGACCTCGCCGACCGCGTGCCCGGTGGCGCCAAAGCCTAAGCCCTCCATCACGGTGCCGTCCGCCAGCACCAGGAGGGCGGTGGGGGCGGGCTCCGTCCAGCCCGGGTCCGACCCGTTGGAATCGTTATGCAGGATTGTCATGGGGCCACTTGATAGCGGCGACCGCCGCCGCCGTCAAAGCGCCCCGTGCGCCTCGGGAACCGCTTTTGCAGCTTCGTTGCCGAACCTATATGTGTCGCAGACAGCCGCTATCTAGTCTCGCACATGACAACCCAACATGACGATTCCAACGGCTCGGACCGGGCCTGGGCAGAACCTGCACCCACCGCCCTCCTGGTGCTGGCGGACGGCGCCG
>WNFT01001950.1_pt1 | contig 17524 bp, 15 predicted proteins | sample 5400191 | NCBI WGS metagenome assembly WNFT01 (sample SAMN13153359, study PRJNA577476) | soil metagenome | isolation source: 80 cm saprolite under Madrone tree | place: USA:California | collected 2016-06-14 | reverse complement strand
GAGCTTTTGCGCGAGCATTATGTACCCGGCCAGCGCTTCGAGTACGTGTTGCCACGGCCTGACCGAGTCGGGATTGCGCAGCACCAATGGCGCGTTTCGCCGAAGCGCACGGACGGCGTCGGGAATAAGCCGATCGGCGGCCCAGTCGCCGCCCCCAATCACATTGCCCGCACGAGCGGTAGCCACTGCGACGCGGTGGCCGTTTAATCCCAGGAAGGATTTGCGATAAGCCTCAGTGACTATTTCCGCGCACGCTTTGCTGGCGCTATATGGATCGTGGCCGCCCAGCACATCATCCTCGCGATAGCCCGACGCGCATTCCCGGTTTTGATAACACTTATCGCTGGTTACTATCACTCCCGCTTTGACTGAAGGGGCCGCGCGCATAGCCTCGAGCAGATTAACGGTGCCCATGACGTTGGTTTCAAAGGTTGCTGCGGGCTCTATGTATGAATGGCGGACCAGCGGCTGCGCCGCCAGGTGAAATACTATTTCTGGCTGAACACGGGCTATGGTCTGTTTGAGTGTATTGAGATCGCGGATATCGGCGAGAACAGAATTCACGTGACGGTCGAGGCGGCACCGGGAGAAGTAGGAAAGCTCGGTGTCGGGCGGTAGGCTGTAGCCCGTGACTCGAGCGCCAAGTTCGAGCAGCCACGTCGCCAGCCATCCACCCTTGAAACCGGTATGGCCGGTTAGCAGGACAGAACGTCCGCGCCAAAAAGAACGCGCTATCTCGCTTTCCATGTCGCCCAGGGCGCGTTGCCTTTTGACCATATCTCGTTCAGGGACTGCGTTTCGCGGTAGGTATCCATGCATTGCCAAAAGCCCTCGTGTTGATACACGGCGAGTTCTTGGCGCGAGGCAAGCTCGGTAAGCAAGCCCTGTTCGAGGGTGTCCATGTCACTGCCGATAAGCTTGAGCACGTCAGGTTCGAAAACGAAGAATCCGCCATTTATCCAACCTTCGTGGACCTGCGGCTTTTCGCGAAATAGCGTCACGGAACCATCCCGAATGGCTAGTTCACCGTAGCGTGAGGAGGGCCGTACGGCGGTGACCGTGGCGAGTTTGCGGTGTCTGCGGTGGAACTCGAGCAGGCAGCGAATATCGATGTCCGCCACGCCGTCGCCGTAGGTGGCCATGAAGGTTCGGCCCTCGAGATAGTTCGCCACCCGCTTTATCCGCCCGCCGGTCAAGGTATTGTCGCCGGTCTCGGCAAGCGTGATACGCCAACCACTCTCGGCGTGACCGTCGTGAATATCAACTCTGCCGCATCCCAGTGTGATGGTGAAATCGCGGTTACGAACCTCGTAGTTCAGAAAATAGTCACGGATAACGTCGCCCTTATAGCCCAGGCAGATCACGAAATCGGTATATCCGGCGGCGGCATAGATTTTCATTATGTGCCAGAGGATTGGGCGCCCGCCGATCTCCACCATCGGTTTGGGCCGGAATTCAGTCTCCTCGCGCAGGCGAGTCCCCAATCCGCCGGCCAGAAGCACCACCTTCATCGCGAATGGTCGCGTGGCAATGCGACCGCGTTCTCTCGCAGCGGAACCTCGAGCAAATTAGCGATCGCGGCCTTCAACCCCATCACATCCTGCTCGAAGCTCCACCCACGAATTATTTCACGACTCTTTTCGGCCATCTCCCTGCAGCGGACCGGGTTGGCGGTGAGAAGCTTCAGCCTGTGCGCCAGTTGGTCGATATCACCGGCTCGAAACGTGTATCCATTTTGGCCGTGTTGTACCAGGTCCGGGCCGCAACCAACCTCGTCGCTGACCACGATGGCGCAGCCAGCACTCATCGCTTCATTTACAACCAAGCCCCACGGCTCACGTATCGAAGGAAGAACGAAAATATCACAAAGGTCGTAATAGACGGGCAGCTCTGTTTGGTTGATGGGGCCAACAAATCTTATCGAGTTCCATCCGAGTGCCGCCGCGCGGCTTTCGAGCTCCGCGCGCTTCTCGCCATCGCCCACAAAGACCAGAGACGCATTTGGCTCGGCCCGGCCGTCAGGCGAAAGCTTTGCATATGCGTCCAGGAGATCACGGGCACGCTTTCGCGCTGTCATCCTGGCAACATTCAGAATGACCGGTCTGTCTTCATTTAATTCCAGAGCGGCGCGGAGCTGAATGCGGGCCCTTGCCGTGACGCGCTCCCGTGATCCAAAAAACTTGTTGTCAACCGCGTAAGGTACGTGGAATATCCGGTTCGTGGAAATGCCAAGCGAACGGTAGTATTCGCGGTTGAGACTGCCGATAGCCAGGAAACCGTCGGTTAACCGCCCCAGTGCGGCAAAAAACGCTCGCTTGATAATGCGCCTAACAACGCCGCGGCGTGCGCTAATCTGGGTCGCTTCGTCACGAATCAGAACTTTGATGCCCAAACGCTTCGCGACTGCTATTGCGGCGAGGTTGAAAGCGCGCATGTACCCGTGAATCCAAAGGACTTGGAAGCGGCCGACGCGAAGTCTTTTACCCAGTCCATAGTTGAATGGCCGCCACACTGAAACTCGATCGAGCGAGCCCAAAGCTGGCAGAAACTCGTGATCGTATCCTCCCAAAAGCGGGATGTCCCATTTTAAGTTGCGACCGAAGCCAGCGTCGTACGACTTCAGCGAAATGTCACTGCAAAAGAAGGTCGTTATACTAAGATCCGGCTCTGCAGTGAGCCGCCGGAGAAGCGGTGCCTGGTAAATAATCGGCGCGGATGCCAAATACGCGATGCGGATGGGAGAAGCGCTCAACGGGGGTTCGCGAAAGCTTTGGGGAGCTGTTGGCCCAGGTTTAGCCACTCCACTGAGCGCAGCTCCGCTTGGTCATAGGCTTCTGACAGGCGCCACTGCTGCCACAACAGGCTCTTCTCGAGGACCGGCAATTTCAACAAGACACCCGCAAATAGCCAATAGTACACATTCACTGGATCGAGATCGATTTGCCAGCCCTTGAAAGAGCTCAGGAAGATAACGACGAGAAAGGCCAGCAGCGCATTGGCGCCACATCGAAGGTCCGGCGCAACCATTCTCCGTCGCGCTTTCAGACTGAGAAAAATGATAGTCAGAAAGAGGCCGGCAACAACCAGGAGACCGGGCATGCCGAGCTCATATGCGGCCTTGCCATAGTAGTTCTCGATGCCCTTGAAGGCGTCGGGATCCGCGAGCGCGTAGCGGGCGGCGCCGGTGTTCGTTCCCGTCCCCATTCCGAGAGGAGCCGTGGCGATCGCTTGCACCAAACCTCCGTATGCGGCCGAGCGCGCATAGTCTGCAAAGAGTCCGCCGACGACGCCGTACATGTGCCACAGTGCGATGCCGAAGATCGCGCCCGCCGCAGTCCAGCTCAGAACCGCGGTGCCACATAGTGCGGCCAGCAGTCCAGGCACACCCTGGTCGAAGAGGAAAGCAAGTGCCAACGTGAGCGGTGTGAATACGAAAGCTCCGCGGGAACCTGATAGAAGCGTGTCCAGCGCAGCTGCCACCAATGCGCAGCTTCCGAGGCGACGCCAACGCGGCGACGGGTCAGCGCGCCATAGTACGTAGGCTGGTATGAGCATGGCGAGTGAGTAGCCCAGGAATTGAGTCTCGAAGGTGAAGACCGATGGAATTCTGCCGAAGGAGCCCTCGCCAAGCCGAAAGAATGAGAATCCTTGAGTGACCTGAGAGGCAGCCGCGCCGTACACCAACTGCATCGCAGTGAGATAACCGAGCCAACGCACCATGACGATTTCAACGAACGCGACTACCGCCGGAATGAACGACAAGGCCACGAGCAGACGAAACAAACCGAGCATTCGCTCGAATGAATCGACGAATGCGTAAGCGACAAGGCAGAGTGGGAGATAGAACAGCCAGACCTTGAGGCCTATCAACGCCATGATCGGATTTGCGACGCCGGAATTTCGCGCTTGTACGAGGGTTAATATCAGAAGACACAACATCAGATATGCAACGCGCCGAGGAAACCCGGCGAGGGATTCAGGTGCGAGGACAAAGCGTGCGAAGAATGCGATATACAGCGGAATCACGAAAAGGACGTCCTTGAGGAGGAGCGAAGGCCACCACAGATTCATTGCGATAGTCACCGCACCGGCGAATGGCAAGTATGTAACGAGCCAGTACAGGCCGCGTTGCCATCGCGCAAATATTAGCGCATAGAGCCAGCCCATCAGAATCGCAACAAGCAGGACTTGCAGCGTTATCATGACGCGGCGGCGACGCAGCTTGCCGAGCCGAACCCCAGCTCTTCGTGAAAGAGTTGCGCGATACGCGTGTGGTAGGCGCTCCAGCTGAATTCCTCCGCCCGCCTTCGCGCGTTTTCCGACATGTGCTCTCGCAGAGCGTCGCTACCGAGCAGCAGCGATATTTTTTCTTCGAGCGCGTTTGCATCGCGCACTGGAACGATAAAGCCGTCCACACCGTCGCGCACGATGGAGCCGCTGTTAGGAGTCGTTATCACCGGAAGGCCGCAGGCCAATGCCTCGTAAGTGGCGAGCGCGGAACCCTCGTGAAGCGATGGAAAAACGAATGCGTCAGCGTCGTGAAAGAGCCTGTGAATCTCGCCATGAGGCACGTGCGGGATATGTCGAAAGTAATCGCGGTAGCGATCCAGGCCGCGTCCACTGCCAGCCGGCGCACCGACCAGGGTCAGTTCGACGCCTCTCGATTTGAGCCGGCGGACTGCCTCGAGCAGATAACGGATGCCCTTGCGTATGCCGATTTGCCCGACAAACAGCAGTCGAAGTCCTCTACTCGTTCGCTTTTGTACCGGCGGCGCAATGAACCTGGCGACATCGACCCCGTATGGTACAATTCTGATGCGGCTCGGAGGCACACCGTGTGCAACCAGTGTAGTTTTAACATATTCCGAACCCGCCAAAATGATGTCCGCGAGTGAGGTTTCCTGTTCGCAGCGCTCGATGAGCCGTTGAGGAGCGTCGATACGTTCATCCTCGGCGAACTCCGGCGAGCGCTCCGCTTCTTCCCTGAGCAGGTCCAGGCCGCTAGAGAGGTGGCCAATACTCTGGTCGAGAATACGCAATGCGCCGAAGCTCTGCGTCTGCTGGAATGTCTTAAGGGCGCAACTGTTGTAGCAAATGACGGCGGCCGGCTCGATCTGTCGTACGATGCGTCCCGCGAATTCATCAAAATGATCGTTGCGCCATTCGAGGACGCGACTGGCATACCTGCGCAACCATGGCAGACGACAACTACCTGCATATAAGAGTTCGGCAGAGGGTCGCACGATTACACGATGCGAAGGCAGTCCCATTTTGCTGCGTCCAAGCAGACGGCGTCTCGCTGCCGGCGGAATCGCTCTTGAAGAAATTCTCATCGCACGGCCCCAGGCGGTATCTTCTTTGTAGTAAAAGCCTGTCACATAGCGCTCGAGCAGCCGGGCTTGATGAAGTGCGAATGCCAACTCATACGAGTGCTGGGTGCCGGGATGGGCAACGAGGACGCCTGCGGTAAAGGCCATTCTTTGAAAAGGTCGAGAAGCGACTTATCCCTGCAGGTCGCCGCCTAACCCCGGGCAAGATGCGCGTGTCACAAGACTTCTTTTAGAAGACTGCAAACGATGGAGCGCCGGATAGCCTCACGCGAGGGCATCTGCGCGGTGCCGTCTCGACCAGAATTTCGAGCAAGGTCACGTGCGAAGCAGAAGGAGGAGGTTTTTTACGTGGTATGGGCCTCGGCGGGCAACGCATAGATTTCGTCGACCGATGGCGCGCCTCTGAGACGCTGGCCATCCAGGTCATGGATACTGTAGCCGGCGTCTCTGAGTATTATGGCGCACGCGTTGCGCTGTTCGTCCCCGTGTAGCGCGACAAAGAGTACCGGCTTGGCCTCGCGCAATGTTCTTTGCGCTCCACGCAGCACGGCGGCCTCCGCCCCTTCGACATCTATCTTGATGAGATCGGGCACCGGCAAACCCGAGCTGTCGAGGCTTATCGTTGGAACCATCAGCGTCGCGCCCGGATAGTCGCCCAGCCGATTCTCGCACATCCCACGATCGCTCGACATTGGCAGCAATTCGCGCTTTTCCCAGACGGCGGCCTGCACCACGCGGACATTGTCGAGCTGATTGAGGCGTACGTGATCGATTAGAAAGCGGGCCTCGTAGGCACAAGGCTCGAAAGCAAATACTTTTCCGCGGTCGCCCGCGAGACGTGAGAAGAACAGAGTATAAAAACCGGCCTGTGCACCAATGTCATAGACCGTCATCCCGGGGCGAATGAAGCGCTCCAGCGATTTCTGTTTTTCGAACTCGTAGGTGCCCAGCCAGCATCCGTGAACCGAACTGCCGGCGATCCATTTCATCCCGCGCGCCGGTCCTTGCCTGACGCGCATCACGGATCTCGCGGGAAGCGCACGCACGGGCAGCCGCAGGAGGCATCCCGCCAAGGAGCGGCGATCTATAGCCGACCAATTAATCATCCGGCGAAGGTTTCCACCGGCGGGTGACTCACCAGGCGTTACCGCGCACGACTTTGGCTATCGTGCGCGCCACGATTTTAAAATCGAGCCACAATGACCAGTTGTCGATATATTCACAGTCGAGCTTGACCACTTCCTCGAAATCCTTGACCGCTCCATTTCCACTGAGCTGCCACAGCCCGGTCAACCCGGGCTTGATGCTGAGACGGCGCTGATGGTGATCGGAGTAGACCGCGGCCTCGTTTTCGGTCGGCGGCCGCGCACCGACGAGGCTCATCTCGCCCTTGAGCACGTTCCAGAATTGCGGCAACTCGTCGAGATGGCGCCGGCGCAGCCTCCGGCCGGTGCGGGTGACACGCGGGTCGTCCCGGAGCTTGAAGATTGGTCCGCTCATCTCGTTGCGCCCGTCGAGTTCAGTCTTGCATTGTTCCGACCCGGAGTACATCGTGCGGAATTTGTAAAGCATGAAACGCCGTCCGTTCTCGCCCACGCGCCGCTGGCGGAACAGTACGGAGTCACCGGTTTCGCGGTGCAGCCGCATCCCATACCAGACGTAGGCGACACCGCAGACGAGCAGCCCGATTGCCGCCCCCAGCAGATCGACAACCCGCTTCGCGAGCAGGTCGAGCGCCTCGTGACGGATCGTCTTGAGTGAAAACAGGAAGGTTCCTTCGCCGAAATGCTCGGCGTTCCATACCCCGATGGCGGGCGACGGCATCTCAACCAGGACGTTCATGACAACTCCGCGCACTGCACACCATCGCGAAAGTCGGTCGAGGACGGTCTGATCAGGGAGCAAGGCAACAATCAGTTCGTCCACGACATGCGTTCGCAGCACTAGTGGAAGGTCTTCGGCGGCGCCGAGCATGGGGGGCAGATGCGATGGACATGCGTGACAGCACGAAGCGTCGGGTGCGAGAAGGCCGATAATGTCGGCAGTCATCGAGGCATGCGCGCGGATCTGGTGCAGATAACGCTCTGCAGAGGCCGGTGTCGAGACCAGCAGAATTCGACGTCGTCGGTCCCGCGTCGACCGTCGGGTAGGGTCGAGATAGGCCCGGAGTGCGAGCTTTTGCAACGTAAACAATGCGACGCTAACGGTCAGGAACGTATGCAGCAAAAGACCGCTGACCGCCTCCGCCCGCATCAAATACATGGCGCTGAACAAAAGCAGGCCCGCGATAAAGTGCGTCTGCACCAGGCGGGTAACCAGCGTGCCTCGCGAGGCGTACGCGGTCGAACCGTAGAATCCGAAGATGCGCAGACAGACAAGCCATATCGGTACGATCGGCCCGAGCAGCCACACATAGCGGGCGAGCGATATAAAGTCCGGATGGAAAAGAAATCGAACGGTGAAGAAGGCGCCCACGAAGCTTGCGCCGATGGTCGCGCTATCGCCGAGCGCCAGAAGTGCCCGTAGAAGTTTTCTGCCCGCAACTATCATTTTTGGGTGGTCTGTACTGGCCCTCGAGATAGTGTCGCAGGCGTCGCCGGGTAGAACTTTCTCGTGCCGGTAAACAAAGGCTTCTTCATCGGCTGCTTTTCGTTAAGTCTCAGATTGATCGCCGGAAAACCGCTTGCCGCCTCCTGCGCGCCGCCTACGAGGGCCGCCAGCCGCTGCTCAGTCGATTTCAGGACCCCTTCTCGTTCCCAGCGCTCGCGGGCGTAGACTCGACCGGCACGTCCCATCCGCTCCCGCACAAGAGGATTGGCGCGCAGCGTTGCAACCGCGTCTGCCAACGCACGCGGGTCTTCGGGAGCTATCGTCATGCCGGCGCCCGATTCGGCGATGACGCGGCTCACTTCGCTGTCCGCGCCTACCGACGCGATCACCGGCCGTGCGGCCGCGAGCAGCGTAAGCACCTTCGAGGGAAATACGACGTCGGCCACGGTACGCCGCTGCGTGACCAGGCAGACATTCGCGCGCGTGAGCAGCTCGAAGAAGCGCTCGCGCGGCTGAAACGGCAGGAAATGAAGATTGGAGAGCCCAAGTGAGCCCGCACGAGCCTGCACGTTCGCGCGCGCGGCGCCGTCACCGACCAACAAGTACGTGATCGCCTTTTCCGCGGCGGAAAGCCTGGCCGCCTCGACGACGATCTCGAGGCCCTGCTTTACGCCCATGTTGCCGAAATGGGCGACCACGAACTCGCCGGCGGAACCTCGATCAGGTCGAACAGGAGGAGGCGGGATCTTGAAAAGCCCCGGCTCCACCCAGTCGGAGAAGAGAACGACCTTCTCAGGCGGCACGCGCTTCGCGATGATGCGGCCGCGCATCGCTTCGGTGAGAGTCGAGACCATCGCGGCATGCCGGTAGGCCGCCGCCTCGAGTCGATAAAACGCGCGAACGAGTCGTCCGTGCGCAAGCATGCCGAGGTCGACGGCGGCGTCGGGCTGCAGATCGGTTACATGCAGCACATAGGGCACGCGCCATAATCTGCCGAGCGCAATAGCGCTGGCCGCGAGTCCGAGCGGAGGCGAGACCACCAACAGCAAGTCGGGCCGCGGACCACAGAGCGCACGCATGAACGACGAGCAAACGAAAGTGCCTTCGTGAACCATCCGCCGCAGGGACGTAAGCTTGCGCGGGACATACATCCATGAGCGCCGGATCGACACACCCGCTAGTTCTTCGCGCACCAGCAAGCACCGGCGATATTGGGCGGGGACGCGCCATTGCGGATAGTACGGGAGACCGGTACACGCAACGACTTCATGGCCGCACTCCGCCAGATACTCACATCGACCTGTTGCAAAAGGCGCGATCCCGCTCTCATCGGGCCAGTAATTGATACCTAAATAGAGAATGCGCATTCCGAGGAAACTTATTTATCTAGCGGCGCAAGAACGACGAGCAATACCGCGATCGACAGCCGAGGTCCCCGTCCGGTAAAGGCGTGTCGTCAAACTACTAATTCGAACGGGAAAGCGTCAGACGGGCGGGCGCGATAGCAGGGTGTTGAGAAATCCTCGGATAATCGAAATGGCTTGGCCCCCTGGCTCTCAACACCCCCGTAAAACTGACTTCGTTACTGAACTTCTCCCCCGCCTCAGGAGAGATAAGAGTGAGGGTGCAGGCCGTTGATACTGATTTTTAACAGCCTGCTAGTCAATCGAACACTATTCTGGCGTGCTCGGCAGTTCCGTTGGAGCGGTCGCGAGCAGGATTGTAGTAATGGTAGTAGCCATTATAAGGATAGTAACTCGCGTGGTAGGCGCTGACGCGATTCAGCACGACTCCCAGGAGTCTTGCTCCCGTATCGCTGATGCGGGTGCATGCGCGCCTGACTAGCTGCTTCGAGGTGGAACGGCCGACCACGACGACCACGCCATCGACGTGCTTGGACAGCACTATCGAGTCGCTGATCGGCATGACTGGAGCGGAATCGATTATGACGTGCTCGTAGCGGGCTTCGAGTTCTTTCAAAAGCTCGTTCATTTTTAACGAACCCAGGAGTTCCGGGGGATCTGGCGGGACGGCGCCCGCGCTGAGCAGAAACAGGTTAGGGACTTCAGTCGCGATTACCGCATCGTCGATTTCCAGCTGGCCGGTCAGCACTTCGGAAAGCCCCTGGCGGCCGTCGCATTGCAATAGCTCGTGGCACCTCGCTCTGCGGAGATCGGCGTCGACCAGAAGAACCCGGCGGCCCTTGTGGGCGAACGTGATCGCCGTGTTGACCGCGGTGATTGATTTACCTTCCTCGGGTACCGCGCTGGTGACGAGCACCGTGTGAGGCGGCTCGCCGGCGCGTGAAAGCAGGATCTGGCTCCGTATCGTGCGATAGGCTTCGTGAGCCGAGGCCAAAGCCAATCGATGGCGCAGCCCGTCGCGCGCGGACTTCTCGAGTGGGGGACCGTGAGGCGGAGCCAGCAAGCCCGGCCCGGCGGGCTTCAACCCGGCGGTTACAGGATCTATCGGATTGCGATGGTTTCCATTCTGGAGGCCATGCATATCGGGCACGAGCGCGAGACTGGGTAACCGCAGATAGCGTTCGATCCGGGAGTATGTACCTGACGCAATTCCGGCGGTCCCCCGAATATCGCGCCAATAATAATTGACCTGTCGAATTCAGGAAGCTACACTCCTAGTCGTTAGTCGATAATCCGGAGACTGCCGAAAGGTAAGCCCGAGGCTCCCAAAAGGTGAGGCTCGGGCTTTTTCGTTTCCAGCGAGAAAAATGATCAAGAACAATCGACTCGACGGATTTCTGACTGTCAGTCAGGCAGCCCGCGCTCTTGAGATAACGTCAGAGTATGTCCGGCAGCTTACGCGGCAGCAGAAGTTGGCCTGCCTGCTGACGCCCTTGGGCCGGTTGATCCCGATCATCGAGATCGAACGGTTCCAGAACGAAAGGAAGAGGAGACAAACCGAGAGGGCAGCTTAGGAACCATAGTTTAAGAAACACAAAAGCCGGGGCTGATGACCCCGGCCTGTGTTGGGATGCCCGTTGGAGACTGGCACACCTCACTACTCCCGCCAGTCTATTCGACTTCCGATCATCCCGCAACAATTCCGGTTCGCACAAAACGGGACAGGCGCGAAGCGGGGGGACGGGTGTGCCATGAGACCGCCTTAGCGTTAGGGCCAATCGCCCATGAACGGGTCAACCTGCGAATTGGCCAATAGCCCTCGGGTTGGACCGCCGGGAGGGATCGCCTCCCGGCGGTGGCTGTCGGGTCTAGCCTGACGCGGCGTGCCGGAACGGTAGACGGGGCGGTTTTGGAGGCTGCTGGCGCGAGCCGTGCGGGTTCGATTCCCGCCGCCGCGAATTATCTATTATGATACTTGACGCAGATATTGCGATATGCTAGGCTTACATCATGGCTACGGGACAAAGAAAAGTCGGTTCTGATAGGTCGGCCATCATCGCGGCGCTTCCACGCGCCTGCTCGGATGAACTTGCGGCTTGCGAGTTTTTCGAGAATCAGCGCTGGGGAGAAACGGGTTATTGTTGCCCGCGTTGCGGCGATACCGATGTTTATAAAATGACCGACCGCAAGACGGAGCAACGCAACCGGCGTTTCCTATGGATGTGCAAGGGCTGCAAAAAGCAGTACACGGTTCGCGTGGGCACGGTCCTAGAAGAGAGCCTGATTCCGCTACGTCATTGGGCTTATGGCTTTTGGTCCGCTGCCGCGTCGAAGAAAGGCATTTCTTCATTGCAGGTCAAACGTGTGACCGGCCTGACCTACAAATCGGCGCTATTCATGATGCATCGGATTCGCTTCGCGATGGCGGAAGATTGGACCGGACAACCCAAGCTCAGCGGGACCGTGGAAGCGGATGAAACCTACGTCGGCGGGAAACCGCGAAACAAACATCCCGAAGGGCGACCGGGGCCACGGAAAGGCTGGCAGGACAGGAAGACTGCGGTCGCGGCAGTAGTTGAGCGTGGCGGCAACATCCGCTCGTTCGTCACGGTGAACGTGACTGCCGCGAACGTCGGCAAGATTCTCCAAGAGAACGTGACAACCGATTCCCACCTAATGACTGATAGCTCCCCGATCTACCGCAGCGGAATCGGAAACCCATTCGCAGGCCACGGCATGACGGACCATTCCAAGGGCGAATACGCGAAGCCGGACGGAACGCACAGCAACACGGTCGAATCAGCTTTCTCATTACTCAAGCGCGGCATTTACGGAACTTTCCACAATGTCAGCCGCAAGCATCTCCATCGGTACGTCGCGGAGTTTGATTTTCGCTGGAATGCGCGGAAGATCGACGACGGCGCGAGAACGGGATTGGCGATCCGTCGTGCGGAAGGCAAGCGGCTGCGCTATCATGAGCCAGTCGCCAAAGTGCTAGGGCCGGTACAGGGGAACCTATTCTGAAACTAGTCGTGGATAAATCCGATATTCGGAAGACCCGACCACCGCTATCGAAGGTGCTACAGTTGCGCATTTTCCGACGCGACAAATGGATGTGCCATTGGTGTGCCCGTCCGGTGATCTTCGGCGCGACAATGCGTTTGCTGGACCGCGAAATGAAGGATGCGGGACGAACTGAGCAATTGGCCTACTGGCACGCGCACGCAACGCGCGACGGCGCACCTCTGTTAGATGAACTGTGGGCGGTAATCGATCATGCAAAGGCCCTGTCTCTCGGTGGAGCGGATGCCGAAAATAATTACGTGACTGCCTGCAACAAGTGTAATGGTCGAAAAAATTCCGCGACGCTGGACAAATGGGGCGATCGGGTGATGCGCAAGCCGATCAAAGGGAAAGATCCCGAGTACTGGGATGGTCTATCCGGAGTGTTCGTGATGCTGGCGACCAAAAATAAGGTCGGTCTCAGCACATCGGAAAAAGCATGGCTCAGGGTTTTGACTGTAACGGAGATTCAGGCCGAGTCGCTGACGGCTCGGCTCTGAGGATGTGATCGGAATCGTGGACGAGTGGGAAGCCAATCGGAAATCAGCGCCTTAACAGAGGTAGATGACGATGGAGTTACATTGTCCGAAGTGCCACAAGCCTTTCGCGTTCAAACCAGACATCAAAGGAAATCATCGTGAGCACCCCTGCCCGAGCTGCAAGGAGTTCATGCAGTGGGACGATCCCCCACTTCAGAATCGCGGCGTTATCGCATTTGGACCACCTGAAGCTTGCACACATGGTCCTGACCGACGCACGCGACCAACGGGATCGGTTCCATACTGGAAATGAAATTCAAACTACCCGACTTGTGGATGTGTTGACGCGGGGAGGGACCAATTATGACGCACGAAGAATTTAAGAATTACATCGGCGTGCTCCAACAGAAGCCTTTCGTGATCTATCCAACACCGGAAAGCCTCGATGATGTCAGCAACAAATGGGAATATCGCGAGGCGAGCACGACGCACGTTACCATTTTCAATATCGCGAAAGATAAGGCTGCGCTCGTACCTCTGGTACTTGTCGAATTCGCGAATCCGGGCGTGCTCCGGCTCTCTCGGAGAATGACGCCTCTTAACGGTTCCTTCGTTTAGTCGCCCCTACAACGCGATGGGTAATAAAGCCACAAAACCCAAGCGCCGCACTCCCGGTCCCACACCTGAATTGTTCAAGATCGAGGGCGATTGGAAAGATGCGGTCAAGAAGGCCCTTAAGGTAAAGAAGCCGCCGGGCGGTTGGCCGAAGCCGGAATCTCTAAAGCCCGCGAAATGATAGCGATCTAATTCGAAGGGAATCCGATACCTTTACGGTCTATCTCCTCGAAGGCTCGCCTCAGAGTTTGTAAAGCATTCCCAGCGTCGGCGGCTCGCTGCGTTGCAGTGCTAAAGGCACGAGTGTCGTTAATTAGGGCGTCGAAAGCTTGCCTACCTTTCATCGGATCGAGTGCCATCAATGCTTTTCGAAATCCGTCGAGAACGTTTATCGCTTCTTCTTTTGTCATGATTTTACGCCGCTTCCTTTTGAAACTTGAGACGCCAGCCACCATCAGTTGCGTTTTATCCACGCACCACATTAGCATAGCTTAAGGATGCGAAGTGTCGTATTAGCGGGAAAGTCCAAATTGCGTCAGGTACATACTCCCGGTTCGATCTCTTCCGGAGTTTTAAGGGTGTCGTCCAGATATTCAAGAAAAAATGCGAGTCCGATCGCGCCGGTCAAACCCAGCACGGCGCTGAGCACTATCACCATCGCCTTGCGCGGACTCGAGGGAGAGGCGGGTGGAACCGCCTTGTCGACGAGCGATACATTGGTCGAGCGAACCTCGGCCTCGACGCCCATCTCCTTCATCCGTTTCAGCACACTCTCATAAAGTTGCCGGTTAGTATCAACTTCGCGCGCCAGAATCGCGTCCTTCAAGGACGCATCGTTGAGCGCCAGGGCGCGGGATTTTTCCCGGTCCACTTCGAGTTGAAGTTCGTTTTCTCTTCCAACCGCCGCGCGGTATTCGAGTTTCACGCTCCTCATTATCTCGCCCACGGTATCTTTGAGACGCAGGTTGGTTTCGTCGAGCTTCGCCTTCAGTGCCTCGAGCGGCCGATAGGACAAGGTATAGCGGCTTGACATACTCGCGTATTGTGCCTCGAGTTCGGCGGCCTGCGACTTCAGCGTCTGCACCATCGGGCTGCTGACTACGCCAGGCAGAGAAAAATAGTCGCCCTTGCTGATCAAGTCAGCCTGCGATTCCAGACCAATTCGCCGGGTCTCCGCGTAGGTCAGGGCGCTATTGAGATCCTCCAGCCGCTTGAGCAGAATTTCGTTCCTGCCGTTGGTGCTGAATTCGACGATCCCCTTGTCGTGGCGATAGCTATTGAGTGCGGCCTCCGACCTTTCGACCCGCTCTCTAAGCTCGACCAGCTTGCCTTCAAGGAAGTGCTGAGCGGCCTGGTTGGCCCTGGCCCGCAGTTCCATTCCCTGGCGGACGTAGTTGTCGGCGTGAGCATTGGCGACGGCAGCCGACAGTTTCGGGTCTGGCGTACTGAAGGCTATTCGGACCAAACGTGTGCCAAAATCGGGCTGAATGCTCAGATCGTTCAGGTACAGATTGACCACTCCCGAGCTGACCCCTGCAGACTCCAACGGCTCACCCGCGCCGGCGACCGCGCCAGCGGCAGGCAGTCCGCCGGCCCAGGACTCGAATCGCCCCCAAAGCGGCGTGATCAGCCCGTGCGGCTGCCCGGAGCCGTTAAAGTCCAGATTGCTCTGCAATCCCAGGTCATGAATTACCTGCGCCGCAAGACTGCGGCTGCGCAGGAGTGAATACTGCGTCTTGTAATAATCGTGCTCGTCTTCGGCCGTCTGCTCGACCGTCAGTTGCTTAATATCGAGTACCTGCGGCGCCTGCGGCTCGATGAGAATTACCGCGGTCGCGGTATACATCGGCGTGACGACGAATACGGCGACGCCCGCAACTATCATCACACAGGCCGCGATGGTGACTATCAATGTGAGATGCCTGCGGAGTACGTGCCAGTACTCGCGCAACGTGGGCTGCTCCTCCGGCGCTGCCATGGCCGGTCCGCGGCTTAGCGGACCATGCTGCTCGCGGAGGCGCTCGATAAAGTACGGCGACAATTGAGATGATTTATCCAAACCAGTGCTCTCCACGGATCACGGTATCGGAAAAGCCAAGCCCGCTCCGAATTTCGTGAATACCTCGTACAGCGCGTATGGAACCGCGCCGGCTGTTGACCGATCCACCATCACGACGTCCCCGGACTGCACGGGAATATCGGGCTGTTCCCCCCTCTGAACCTTGGAAATATCCACCGGGATACGCGTACGCTCGCCATCCGGTGCGGTCCGCAAGATCGCGGCCGAGTAGCTGAACAGCGCACCACCTGCGGCCGAGACCGCACTCAGCACCGTCATTCCGCGTGAAATCTTGTACGCACCTGGACTCTGCACCCAGCCACCAACGGTAACCTCACCGGCGGCCGGAATAATCAGCACGTCGCCTGGCCGCGCCGGCAAGTCGAGATAATTTTGTGTTGCCGAAGCGGTCATGTAGATCGTGATCGGATCGAGCTTCATGAGGTCGGGACCGAACGGGGCCCCGCCGGCAGATGCGTCCGGCACGCCGTCCGCGGCGGGACGGATAGCCTCGGCCTTCTCGCTCGCAATTGGGGCACCGTTGCGCACACGGGCAGACGGAGCCCAAGCTTGGTCACTGTCGGAGGCGTCCATGTCGGACTCCTGCACGTGGCTCACGGAGGCTTGCCCGCCCTGCAGAAAGTCCGCCTGTTGCAGTGTTGCGCCTCGCGCCCCGGCGGGTACGAGGATGACCTCCGAGGCGGCGTCCTTGGTTGTCCCGCCAGCCTTGCTGATCATCTTCATCAGCGTGTCTGACGCGCTCATCAGCGTATATAGCCCCGGCTTCTCGACCGCGCCCACAACAGCCACCTGCCGGCTACCGTATTCCTTGACGAAGAGCGAAATCGGCGGGTCGTACATGTACTTGGAGAGTCGCTCCCGCAATGCCTCGATCAAACTCTGCTCCGTCATCCCCTTGACCGACATAGTGCCAACCAGCGGCAACTCGATAGTGTCGCGCGGCGATACTCGGACTTCCCGATGTTGAAGTTGCTCGAGCGGCACCGAGATCTCCAGCAGGTCGCCCTGGCCGAGGGTGAAATCTGACCCGAAGGTGTCGCGTGTGCGTTTCTGCCAGAGCGCCTCGAGACGCTTTGTATCCGATGAGGCGGGGGGCGCCTGCGGTGCCGGCAGTGATGCGCCAGGCCGAGTCGGCGCCAGGCTGGCGGCCGGTACGTCCGGACGAGCCGCGCAACCCCCCATAGCCATTGCCAGCGCGAACGCGAGCTGGCAGGTCGCCTGCAAAACTCGTGAACAACGCGAAAGAAGGTGAAGTTGCATAAAGTTAGCTCGAGGGCGCCGCGCAGGCGGCGCCTGACCGGCGTGATGTATCACTTGGACGGGCTGGCCACGCCTCCCCCAATTCCACCCGAGGCCGCCAGACCACCCACCACTCCGGCTCCGACCACCCCGGTAACCAGCCCGCTGAATGCCAGCATGCTCATGCCGAAGGGATCGCCGGCGAGCACACTTCCGAGTCCGGGTTGTGCAAGTGCGATCGGCGGCGCCGTGGGCGAAATCACCCAATTCAAGGTCAAGCCCTTGGCCGTCACGATCCCGACGACGGGCTCTCCTGTTTGATAATTGGTGATTTTGGTATCGAGTGCGAAACGGTAGGTACCGTCGGCGAGTCCCTCAATGGTATATCCACCTTGCGCTCCCGAGACGGCGCTTCCCACGACGGTGCCGTTCTTGTCGAGTACGTTGACACGCAGTCCCTGGACCGGCTTTCGATCACTGTTGAGGACGGTACCGGCTACGCTTGCGCAATATGCGGTCGTCGCCGCCAGCGCGAGGCTCAAGCCCATTAGTGACGCCATTATCCTTCTGACCATACAAATTCCTCCTGCGAATTCCTCCAGCAATCAGACAACAGTTTGATTTCGATACAGCAAACCTTAATCTTGAATCGCTCACTCCGTTCGCTGTGCGCACGTCGCAGACTCCTTAGCTCGGCTCCGCTTGCGCTCCGCCTGGTGTCAGCAATTGCTCAATAATGATTCACTGAACCACGAATTCGGACCGAAGCCGAAGCGGGATCAAAGTATCAGGTGAAGACTGAGA
>WNFT01001949.1_pt1 | contig 17527 bp, 15 predicted proteins | sample 5400191 | NCBI WGS metagenome assembly WNFT01 (sample SAMN13153359, study PRJNA577476) | soil metagenome | isolation source: 80 cm saprolite under Madrone tree | place: USA:California | collected 2016-06-14 | reverse complement strand
CCCACTCAACGGTGGATTGTCGACCTTGAAAATGGCAGAAGCATCGGCGCACTCGACGTACAATGGGAATTTCATAGGCAAGCACAAAAATATCTCCGAAACCGCAGCGCGGAGACTGATTGGCTACTAGAAAGCTGGAGCTTTGTCCTAGAAGCGCTTGAGAAAAATCATCAATCACTGATTGGTGGCGTCGATTGGATCACCAAGAGGTGGTTGCTCGAAACATTTATGGAATCCGAAAAATTGAAGTGGGATGATTCCTCCCTGCAAAGCATCGATCTTGAGTATCACAACATCGATCCAGGCCGGGGATTATTCTTCGGAGTCACCGCGGGCAAGCGAATCGCGGAGTGGAATAACAGCGTCCGGCGGTCGGGCGCGACACACAATCCGCCGCTTAATACGCGCGCATTAGGTCGCGCTCGCGCAGTTGCCTTTTTCCAAAAATGCGATCTCCCATACGTCATCAATTGGGATTCGATCGCCTGTGACAGCCGCGATTTTCTTGTCATGGGCGATCCATTCGAAACTTACAATGAAGAAGTGGACCGGTTTCTGGCCAAGCCGCGCTCACCCGGCGCTCCAATGGAAGAATAGGTAGTTCATTTGCGGCGCTGGTTCGGGCACAATCTATTACCGGCGTTGTTCCGATCAGTCGAGACGGTGAAGCGAAGAGATCCCGTAGTTTTCCTGGAGAACCGGAGCTTCCGTAGATACCTGTGCTGCGTCGAGTTCGATCTGTTTAGGATCTTCCTCGGTCTCGATCTTGATGAAGCCATCGATTGGCTCTTTCACCGCTTCGGCCAGATCGCCTAACGACTTGATTTCTTTGCCGTTCACTTTTGTCACGGTCAGATAAGAGAGCTCATCGTAACCGATCGTGCTATTCGCCGGGAGCACCTGGCTGAGAATGACGACGCGGCGATTTCCTTCCGGAAAGAGCTCCGACTGAAAGCGGTCGAGGTAAACGAATCGCTGGGGCGCTTCTCTTTGCCAGTTCGGGCCCCATTCTTTCAGATATTGACGAGAAAGCTCCTGGAAAATAAGGCCGCCGAGTACGTAATACGAGGGCGGTTGATCGAGATTGTACGGTGGGCTCACGTAATCTTTTGCATCTCGGTGTTCGAGCGTGATCTTTAGTTCCATTGGTTTTCCGCCGCGCTGAATGAGGAACGGCACCATGTCCCCGGAATAAGCGTGAGCGGTGAGTAGATTTGTGAACTCGATTTTGCCATAGAGTGGATCGACATAGTTACCATTTTGATCGATCTCATTGTTCGCGACCGCTTTTACAATGTCACCCACTTGTAATCCGGCTTTCATTGCCGGCGTGTGCGGTTCGACATTTGTAACGTAAACGCCGCCGTTTTTCCCTGTTTCTCCTGAGAACTCACGCAGTTCCGGATCACGCGTTGGAAAAAATGAAAACCCGACGGATGGGAAGCCGCGGTAATTTTTCCCCTCAGCTTCCTTCAAAAAATGCGTTATAATGGGCGCTGGGATGGCATCGAGCAGCTGCGAGCGCGAATCGTAGCGAAGCAGCAATCCGGCGAGCTTGTTGTTCTTCACCAGCGGTACCGTGTAGCTGTTCTCCCGGTACTGCATCGGGATACTGATGCGGTAGGTGAGAAACTGCCCAATGTCGATGGGATATTGCGTCATCTGCACAGTTGTGACCAAGCCTTCCGTTGCGAGCAAGGCACCAGTAGGCTCAAGTTGCCACGCTGCAAGGCGATCGCCGACCGCTGTGTCGAGTGCGATTTCGAGCGGAATGATTCCATCGAGGAATGCTCTCTCCGTCGGCTCGAGCAGCGCCAGGTTTGCCTCATAATCAATTACCTCGACTCTGGCCGCGGTTTTTTCTCCAGACTCGGCTCGCTCGAGCTCCACGTAATTTTGATTCGCAACCAGGTCTGCTGTCACCAGAACATGGCCTTTCGACAAAACAGCGCCGAGTGCACGCTTCGAAAACGGCGCTTTCTTTTGCCATGGTCGAAAATAATCGTAAGACTGGCCGGTCACGTTCACGCGGACGAGGGCGAGCTGCTTTTGCGTGTTCATCGCCGCTGGAACAGCCGGTTCCTTTTTTCCTGGCGCGCCGGTGATTCCGAAAAGGAGTATTCCCAAAACGATGAATAAGTGCTTTTGCATCGCTAGATCTTGTTTGCCTGTTCCGGCGTTTTTATCACGGGCTGCTCTTCGAGATTTTGCTCTTTCAAGACATTGTAACGGGCTTTAATTCGTTCGCGTGCGGATTCCACTTTGTTGCGATCAAGCACCAAAGGCGGACCGTCGCCGATCATGCGGATAACAAAGTGCTCTGGTGTTTCGGACAAGGCGCTTGCCAGCTCGTCCAGCGTCCGAACTTTCTTGCCATTGATTTCATCGACAATCCCGCCGCGGTACGGCGCGAGATAAGTGTTGATCGGGTCTGGCAAAATGTTGGTCAGCACAATGACGTCGGGATGCTGCAGGTAAAGTTGCTCCACAACGAAGTATTCGAAGAAATGCCGAAGACGCAGATCAGTTGGTCGATAGGCTTCGAGAAGATCGAGGTTTAGTGGCTGAAAAAGTAAGCCTCCGTAAAGCACATAACGAGGACGAACATCGTAGCGGTGGGCCTGAATCACATACGGCCAGGGCGTGTATAATTTTATTGTCACCGTGATCGGCTGCTTGTCGCGCCAAACATCCAGCTTCACCGAATCGCCATTGAATTTTCGCTCTACTACTTCCTGAAACTCCGCCCGCTCCCCTTCGAGTTCGACATTCGAATCGCTGGCGATTGGGTGATCGTCGATCGCAAGAAGTACATCACCAGGCTGGACAATACCGGCTGATGGTCCGGCCGTTACCACCGTGCTTACAAGCACGCCACGATCGTCGTCTTTTAATCCGAGAAATCTTCTCTGGGCTGGATTTTGCAGTTTCGAATAAGTGATCCCGAGATCGGGATATTTATCATAATGCGTGTCACTAATGTCTTTTAAGAACCGGTTGATGACCGGAGTGGGAATCATGTAGGCCACGCCTTGCGCAACATCGCCGCTGTAACCTTGAAACGCGACGCCAACCACCTTTGCATTTTGCATTACTGGTCCGCCGCTGTTGCCCGGATTAATCTGCGCACTGATCTGGACCGCGAGGTGCTGATCGATTGAGGAATGGGTGTAGAGTTGAAAGTCAATCCGCGACACAATCCCCGTCGTGACCGACATTCGTTCGCCGCCGATTGGATAACCATAAGCCGACACAGTCGATTCAAGCGCGGGAATTCCGCCGAATTTTAGCGGTAACATGTTCTTAAAAAAATCCGGGGCTGACACAGTGATCAACGCCAAATCGCAATCGTGCGCTACGAACTGCACGGTCGCCGGATATTTGTTGGGATCGCCCTCACGTTCCACCGTCAAATAGCGGCTGTTGCTGACAACGTGCGCGTTTGTGAGAATTCGATTGCCACTTATGACAAACCCGGCGCCGACTCCACGCTGGATCCCTCCAGAATTCCACGGCGCTTTGTAATCTGGCTCCACCGATGTAGCGGTGATCCGCACCAGGCTTTTTTGAACAGGGCCGTTTGGTTTTGGCGGCGCAATCGGTACTGGGACAGGAACCACTCCTTGCGCAGGCGCGTTTGACCTGGAGGCACCCGCGGGCGCTGGAGCTTGAGGCGCATTCGGAGAGGGCGCTGGAGTGCTTTGCTGTGCGTACGATATCGATCCAGCTAGCAGGCTAATGCAAACAAAAATCAGAGTACACTTCATAAATGAAGAGTTAAAAATTGAAACGAAGTAATCGAAAATTCAAATCGCAACCTGCATCGCAAATCGCGTCCCAGCCAGACATTGACATGATAACTGCTCTTGCCGTTCAAGATCTGCGATTTTGCGCAGGGTGAAGATTGACTGGGTTTCGAACTCTTTGCTTTTTTGATCGGTCGGCCCGTCAACGTAGAAAAAACTAGATTCCAGCGCGATCCAGAAGTGATTTAAGGACTTTTTCAGCCTCAAAAACGTCACGTGCCAGAGCGCGGGCGGCACGGGAATGTTTTGCGTAATCGGCATTGATTGTTTTTACTGCGTCGACAATTTCATCCAACGATTGGAACGACAGTAGTCCCGCTTTGCCGCCATAGTTTTTTGCGAAGCCTGTTTCCTGAATTATGACGGGTCGTCCGGCCGCGAGATAGCAGGCGCTCCGATCGCTGAACCATCCGGTGTTTAGTCGAACGTATTGATCCTTTGCGACTGTGAACTCGCCTTTCGAACGGCAAATATAATCGCGGTAAAGCCAATAATCGACGCTAAGTTGAAGCGGCGAAATCAAACGCCAGTCATTTCGCTCAAATTTCCATCGTGTTCGTCGATCTTCAATGTTTGTAGCGAGTTCAAATGTTTCGCCGGATTTTTTCGGAGCGGCAACGAACCGGATGAATTCACGCGATTTGCTCCAAAGATATTTGTCGCCGCGCCAGGTAATGTCTTTTAAACCGCTCGTAGACCAATTCGCGACCGATGTAAAAACGGCAGCCCGCGGCTGCGCACGATTTGTCTTCCACAGATCATTCACGATTGGCTGCCGTGTGGGCAACCACTCGAACCCGTGTGTCGGAACAGGAAAATTTTTCGTGCCGACATTTTCACCAAACGTGAACAGTGCGTGGTGCCTCCACAGATAATCGACGGTCGACTTTACACCCTTGTCGACCTTGATCTGCTCAACTCCCGGATCGCTCTCAATATAGAGAATGCGATCACTTGTTAGCAGATCGTCATTAAATTCTTGCGCGCCGCAGATGTTCAGGATTGCGTCAGCGTCGCGATAAAGCTCCCGAATCTTTTTCAGCGATAAGCCGGCCGTCGGCTGGCCTCGAAGATAGCGGGCACAAAACGCCCAGCGATTTTTGAAACCGAATTCGCCTGATAGTCGATTGAGGAGCCGGGCCGCGTAATCGAACTCATTATTTACCTCGAAGGTTTCAGGGTTGTAGGGCAAGCGTGCTGAATCCTCAATGTAGTAGACATCGTGCCCGAGCCGTTGCAGGCCCACAACGTAATGGATGTGCTGCCAGATCACGCCCGCAATGGGGCAGGATCCCATGAAGCCCATTACGATGATTTTTCTTTTCTTCATAGGAATGGGACCGGCGCGTGTGAATGATGGTCGATGTATGGTGCACTGTGGCGCATCCGACACTGCTCACCGATCACCCTAACTGCCTCACCGCTATCGCCGGATTACCAGCAACTACTGTGTTGGACGGTACGCTTTTGCTCACCACCGATCCGGCGGCAACAACTGAATTCTCGCCGATGCTCACCCCCTTTAAAATGGTTGCGTTCATCCCGATCCAGACATTGTCCGCGATTTTTACTGGCGCTGTTTTCAACTTCGGACGCGGTGGACGATTTTTGAAATATGGCGCGAGAGCCTGCGCGTCGATAAGACGTTGCGCAGGCTCGAGCGGATGAAAATCGGAATCGGCGATGCCGACATTCCACGAGATCAGGCAATGCGATCCGATCTCGATCTTCTCCTCGGCCATAATAAGCGCGCCATTCAGGAGAGTGAAATCGCCGATCGTACACTGACCATTCTCTCCGATAGAAAACGAGCAGCCGGCATAGCACGAGACGTGTTTACCGATCACAACTGCGCGCGGTCTTTTGCTGACCAGCTTGCGGAAAATCTGTGCGCTCTCGCAGTAAAATCCTTCGCCAAACTCCACATTTTCGGGGATCGGGTGCGTCCACCAATCGTCTTCCACGTGCCGATCCTTTCGAACGTTGCTCATAAGGGAAAGTTTCCCGAGTTGTAAAGTTTTGCATATACGCCACCGCGTGCGATCAATTCACCGCCGCAACCTTGCTCGACGATCCGTCCGTGCTCGAGCACGATGATTTGATCCAGACCATGAATCGTTGCCAGACGATGTGTTGCGATCAACGTCGTCCGGCCGTGCATGAGTTCTTTAATCGTTTCCATAATTGCCGATTCGGTGGTGGGATCGAGGGCCGACGTTGGTTCGTCGAGCAACAAAATTGGTGCATTTTTCAAAAATGCACGCGCAATGCCGATGCGTTGCCGTTGACCTACGCTCAAATGGCCGCCCCGCTCACCGACCAGACTTGTGTAGCCATTCGGTAGCTCCCGAATGAAATCGTCGGCCTGTGCGCGACGCGCTGCATTGACGATTTCTTCTTCAGTCGCATCCGGGCGGCCATAGGCAATGTTCTCGCGCACCGTTGTTGAGAAGAGCAGCGTGTCTTGTAAAACGATCGCAACCTGGGTCCGCAAACTTCTTTTTGTAATCTTGCGAAGATCACGGCCGTCGAGTGTGATCGAACCTTTTATCGGATCGTAAAACCGTGGCACCAAACTCAGCAATGTGCTCTTGCCAGCTCCAGTACTGCCCACAAGTCCCACAATTTGATTCGGTTCGATGTGAAGGTCGACATCGCGAAGTACATGTCGATCCTCCGCGTAACCGAAACCTACTGATCGGAATTCAATCGCACCGTTGGCTGCTGAAATTGAGACCGCGTTTGGTGAATCGACGACGTCATCTTGCCGATCAAGAACTTCGAAGCAACGCCTTGCACCGGCTGTCGCGCCTTCCATCGCCCAAGTCGTATACGTAAGCGACTCCAGGGGCTGATAAAGCATTAGCAGATACGCACTGAAGACGAGAAGCGAACCGAGCGTAAGTGTGCCAGCCAAAACATGTAGCGTGCCGAGATAATACATGGCGGCTGTACCGATGACCATGAGAGTGCTGATTACCAGCGCGCTATTCACATTCGTCAACGTGAGCCGTAGGTTCGCCTGTAAGCTTTGTCGGGCTTGGTGGTGAAATTGGCGGACCTCAAACTCTTCCCGACCGAACGCGTGCACCATTCGGATTGAGCTTAATCCTTCCTGCGCTTGCGTCAGAACGGCGCTTTCCTGTTCCTGGATGGATGTCGATTCACGGCGAATCCGATGCGCGAAAATATAGATCGCACCGACGATCAGCGGCACGATTCCGAGCGAGAGCAATGTCAATTGCCAATCCAGCTGCACCATGATGACGAATGTTCCAGCGAGTGTGATTGCCGAACCAAAGATGTTCGTGAAACCTTTGTTGTAGATTGTCTGGATAGACTGCGAATCGTAAGCGACCCGAAAACTGGAATCGGTTGAACGGCGTGCGTCGTGATATTTGAGCGAGAGCGATTGAAGATAGGAGTAAAGGTCAGTGCGCAATTTAAGGAGCGCTTGCAGCCCGATCTTCACGAAAAGGTAATTTGTGATCCAATTTATAATTCCCCAGAGGAGCTGAATCACGACAAGCGCAAGGCAGAGCAGCGGAATCCAGGTGCGCCAATCGTTGCGGATCGCTGGGCCGGTTCGTAAAAAATTATCAACAATGATTTTGAACGGCCACGGCTTGAGCAAGTTCAGGCCGATTCCGACAACCGAGAGAAACAGCCCGAGAATCGTTTGTCCTAGGAAAGGTCGGTAGTAACGAAGAACGCGCCGGTAGATAGACATAGAAATTTCAGATTGCAGATTTCAAATTTCAGATTGAACTACTCGCGCGTCCGGCACCGTAAATCCGAAATCCGAAATCCGAAATTCTTTTGCCATGCATCATCTTCTGGAAATCTGGTTCAGCTGGGTGCTGAGCGGCGGTTACGTCGGCATTATCATTTTGATGGCGATGGGAAGCACGCCGCTGCCGGTTCCTGCCGAAGTCGTCCTCCCACCCGCGGCGTTCTTGGCCGCGCAAGGCAAGCTCAATCCCGCCGGTGTGATCCTAGCCGGGACATTCGGCGCATATCTCGGCGCAGCCTTCATGTATTGGATTTCGCGCTGGATCGGACGGCCGCTGATTTTACGATTTGGCCGCTTCATCCTGCTCACTCCCGGCAAACTCGAACACGCAGAGCACTGGCTGAATCGTTACGAAGCCGGCGGAGTTTTTTTTGCGCGCGTATTGCCGGTCGTGCGCCATCTCATTTCCATCCCGGCTGGGATTGTCCGGATGAATTTTCCTGTTTTTAGCCTGGTCACCATTTTGGGCTCGGCGATTTCGTGTAGCATTCTGGCTTATCTGGGTCACCGAGCTTATTTGGTAGAGCCGGAACTATTGACGAACCCCGAGGCGCTGGTTCACTTCATCCGCGGTCAATCAGGTGGCATCTTACTTGTCGTTACCGTCTTCGCCGCGCTTTATATGTTGACCGTGCGATTGATGAAGCCCAACTCCCGCACGTAGTCGTCCGGATCGGCGGATTTCCGTTGGCTTTTGAGGAGGGGGTCTCGCCCTGATTCGGCCTCTCAATGAATTTTATGTCCGAAAATTGAACAAAAGTGTCGCCGAATGGTCAGTTCAAAGGTGCATAAGAAGTGAATAACTACGTATCTGAACATGGATGAGATATTCACAGGGAATGATGGCATTGAAATTGCTCTTCACAAAAACGGCCGTAGCATGAAAAAAAATCACCAAGTCCTGAGACCGCGCTCCAGACTCTCGCTAGGCGATCTGGTCCTGGCAGTTAGTTCTTGCACGAGGAGCACCAAAGAGACGGTTGCAACAGTAGCGGACCTTTTTGCGAGTGGCCAGGTGCGTTTGCAAAACAACGGGCGTTTTATGCGGGCCCGCGTTTGTTGACCGGATAAGATCGACAGTCAAATTTTGAAGTCGCTCCGCTAATTTATTAGGAGCGGTTTTTTTCACAAAACGCTTTTCGCGCTCGCTGCTCGCTTTTATCTTGCGGAAGTGATCGATCGTTATTCCCGACCAGAGATGCGCGAGATCTGGTCGGACGAGCGGAAGTTTCAGATTTGGCTGGAGATTGAAGTCCTCGCTTGCGAGGCGATGGCAGAGCTGGGCCAGATTCCAAAGGAGGACGCAGCGGAAATTCGCAAGCGAGCGCGTTTCTCCATTCCAGAAATTGCCGAGATCGAAAAGCGAACAAATCACGACGTTATCGCTTTTCTCGAAAACGTTGCCGGATCGGTCGGACCAGCAGCGCGCTGGATTCATCAAGGATTAACTTCGTCCGATATCCTGGACACGACGCTCGCCGTACAACTGACAGAGTCCTGCAAAATTCTGCTGGACGATGTCGAACCGTTGCGTGCGGCAATCGGGAAGCAGGCGCGGCGATTCAAGATGACCCCTATGATTGGCCGCAGCCATGGCGTGCACGCGGAGCCGATCACCTTTGGCTTGAAGCTTGCACTCATGTTCGACGAGTTCGGGCGCGCGGAAGAACGTTTGACCCAAACACGCGAACGAATTCGCGTGGGCAAAATAAGCGGGGCAGTGGGTACACACGCCCATGTAGATCCAAAGATCGAGCGAGCAGTTTGTGAAAAACTAGGTTTAAAACCGACAACGCTCTCCACACAAATCGTTCAGCGAGATCGCCACGCGGAATTCATTACGACGCTTGCCGTTATTGCTTCAAGCATCGATCGATGGGCGACCGAATTCCGTCATCTCCAGCGGACAGAAGTTCTCGAAGTAGAAGAATTTTTCAGCGAAGGTCAAAAAGGCAGTTCGGCGATGCCGCATAAGCGCAATCCAATTACCAGCGAGCGTTTGAGCGGCCTGGCGCGGGTCATTCGCGGCAATGCAGTCGTGGCATTGGAAAATGTCGCTCTCTGGCACGAACGCGACATCAGCCACTCGAGCGCCGAAAGGATCATCCTGCCCGATTCGTGCATTCTTCTTGATTACATGCTCACGAAATTGCGAGAGATCGTCGAAAAGTTGCAGGTTTATCCGGAACGCATGGCACAGAATCTGGCGCTCACTAAGGGTCTGTATTTCAGCCAATCGATCTTGCTGGCCCTGACATGCGCGGGCGCGGAACGCAAGACCGCGTACGAAGCGGTGCAGCGCGCCGCCATGAGAACCTGGAAAGGCGAGGGGACTTTTGCTGAAAATGCGAAACTCGAACCAGAAATCACGCGGTGGCTTTCCGCGGCCGAGATCGACCAACTTTGCTCGCTGGATGTTCACTTCCAGCACGTCGATGCGACATTCAAAGCGCTCGGCTTGGATTAGGGATTAGGTAGGGACGCCGCGCTGCGGCGTCCGGTCGGCGTAGCGCGGCGTCCTACCAGCGTATTATTCGTAACGGAGTGCCTCGATCGGATCGAGGGCGGCTGCCCGATAGGCTGGGTAAAGGCCAAAGCCGATACCGATTGCCGAGCACACAATCAGCCCGGCGATCGCCCAGCCGTAAGGGAAAACAATGTCCACCTTCAGCCATACCGCGAGTAAATCGCCACCGATCACTCCAAGAATAATTCCCAGAATTCCGCCGGCCTCTGAGATGAAAACGGCCTCGGTGAGGAATTGCCGTAGAATATCGCGACTGCGTGCCCCGATCGATTTGCGGACGCCGATTTCTTTTGTTCGTTCGGTTACGCTTACCAGCATGATGTTCATAATCCCGATGCCGGCGGCCACGAGCGCAATGAAACTGATCACGAAGGCGCCGATGCGCACGACGCCGGCGACGGATGCGAAAGCGCTCTTGAGCGAGTCGTTGGTGTAGATTTCGAAATCGTTTTCCTGATTCGCATTAAGGCCGCGCGCAATTCGCATCGCGCTAATCCCTTTATCCAGTGTCCGGTTGTAAAGCTCAGTCGAGAACGGCTGGGTGGCGATATTCACCGTGCGATTGGCCTCGCCGTAATTCTCAAAAAATCTTGTGATCGGCATTATGCAAATGTCGTCCTGGCTTTGCCCGAAAGAGGTGCCTTTTTCCGCGAGCACGCCAATGACAGTATAGGTATGTCCACTCATCCGGATGACTTTGCCGATCGGTGACTCGTGCGGGAACAATCGTTTTTCGATCGTCTTTCCGACGACAATGACGTTGCGTGAAAAATCGACATCTTCGTCGGTTAGATTGCGGCCATAACCGAGCGTGTAAGCATTCGCCGTGAGAAAGCTTCGATTTGTCCCGACGACCTCGAGGCTCGGCGTCGTTTTCACGCCGTTGTAAACCGCTTGCCCTTTTAGATCGCGACCAAAGCACTTGAGGCAAATCTCCTGCGCATCGCTCTGCATTAACTCGTAGTAGCGCAGCGCCTGTCGATAGGTGACGTTGCGTCGATTCTGATATTTTTTCTTCGTTTCGCCACCCGCGTCGATACTCACCGGATATTTTGCGAACTGAAAGACGTTTGATCCGAGAAAGCTTATTCCACTCTCGATCGAATGCTGCAGCGCGCCGATCGCTGTCATCACGGAAATGATCGAGAACACGCCAATGGTAATGCCGATCATGGTGAGCGCAGCGCGGAGCTTGTTCGCGCCTAACGAACTCAAAGCCATCGTTATTATTTCCCGAAATAACATGGTGATCTTGCGCTAGAGACTCATTCGTACCGCAGAGCCGTTACCGGATCGAGACGTGACGCCGTCCACGCCGGCGCGAATCCCGAAAACAAGCCGGTCATTACCGACACGATCATGCTCGCGAGGACGAGGCCAAATGAGAAGTGAATCGGAAAAGACGGAAAGGCTTTGCCGATTCCAAAGCACATCAAATACGCAAACGAGAGCCCAATAAATCCTCCCAGCAGACAGAGCGCCGTGGACTCGATCAGAAATTGAAGAAGGATTGTCCTTCTGCGCGCCCCGAGCGCTTTGCGCGTGCCGATTTCTTTCGTCCGTTCTTTCACGCTTACGAACGTAATGTTCATGATCCCGATCGCCCCAACGAAAAGCGAAAGACCAGTAATGAAAAGTCCTGCGATGGCGATTGAATTCTTGATCGGATCAAGTGTGCTCTTCAATGCCTGTTGTTCGTTGATGCTGAAGTCGTCTTTCCTTTCCGGCGGCAATCCGCGCACGCGCCGCATCAATCCCGCGAGTTCGTCTTTCGCGTCGGTTAGCTTCGTCTTGTCCTTCACCTTGACGAGAATTTCCGCTTCGCTTTTCGCGGTGAAATATTTCTGAAATGCGGGCAGCGGCATTACCACGATTGAATCGAGACTGAAGAGCCCGAGAAATGAGCCTTGCCGGGAAATAACCCCGATCACTTTGAACGGTTGACCATTAATCAGGACCGATTTGTCAATCGGGCTGGCGAACGGAAAAAGTGCATCAGCCACATCGTAACCAATCACACAGACGTTGGCGCCGTCGCGAGATTCCAGGTCGTTGAAGAAGCGACCTTCTTTGAAATCAAATGTCGAGGTGATGATATAATCCGACACCGTGCCGCGAACCAAAACGTTGTTAACTTCGCTGTCCTGGTATTTGACGCTGCGATAAACACTGGAGGTCGGAATCGCGATGGTGAGATTAGAGTTCGGCGTCGTTGCAATCATGCGGTTAAGCTGCTCCGCGTATTCGGTCTTGATCTTTTTGCGGTCTCGGTAATTCCACCAGTCGTCCACATTTTTCCACGGCCATTGTCCGACGTAGAGAACGTCATCGCCGAAGATGGCCATGCTCTTGTCGAACCCGACTTGAATTCCCCCAATAGCCGTGCCCATCAACGTCACGGCCACGATGCCAATGATGACACCAAGTGCGGTAAGACTGGACCGCGTCATGTTCGAGCGCATTTGCGCCACAGCGATCTTCCAGCTTTCGCTTAGCTCGTAGAGAAACCGTTTCATTGTCGAGCTTAACTGGCCGCGATCGATTCCATCGCCGGCATGACTCCAACTTCGTCGCTTTCGATAATACCGTCACGCAAATGCACTGTCCGTCGTGCGTGGCGCGCGATGTCGCGCTCGTGCGTAACGAGGATGATGGTGTTACCGCGAGAATACAGGTCCTCGAGCAGCACCATTATTTCTTCGCCGGTTTTGGAATCGAGATTGCCAGTGGGTTCGTCTGCGAGAATTATCGAAGGATTGTTCACCAACGCGCGCGCGATGGCCACGCGCTGGCGCTGGCCCCCGGACAATTCGTTCGGTTTATGATGGATGCGGTCGCCCAAGCCAACATCGACAAGTGCCTGGGTCGCCCGTTCTTCGCGCGCTTCCGGCTCCATTCCCGCATAGATGAGCGGAAGCTCAACATTGCGCAGACTGGTGGAGCGCGGGAGCAAGTTAAATGTTTGAAAAACGAAGCCGATCTCTCGATTTCGAATCGCCGCGAGTTCGTCATCGTCCATGGCCGCTACGTTCCTGCCGTTAAACTCGTAACGTCCTGAAGTGGGTGTGTCGAGGCAACCAAACATGTTCATGAGCGTCGATTTGCCACTGCCGCTTGGTCCCATGATCGCGACGTACTCGTTGTGGTGGATTTGAAGCGAGACCCCGCGCAAAGCGCGCACAATTTCTTCGCCCATCACGTAGTCCTTAGTGATGTTCTCGATATCGATGACGACGGGACCCCTTGGTCGAGTCACATCAGAGTTGACCTTGTTCATCAAACACTCGCGCGGTGCGCCGCTCGACTATTTCGTCGCTTCTTTGTCGTAAGTAAGTTTGGCGCCGTCCTTTAATTTGCGGCTGATCGCGCTGTAACTGCCGGAGACTATTTCATCACCCGGTTGCACGCCGCTCTTGATCTCCATGTAGGTGTCATCCGAGATCCCGGTCGTTACCTTCACCATTTGCGCTTTGCTGCCTTTTTTCAGAAACACAACCTTGGCAATTTTTTCGTGCTCCTCTTTCTGCGTCGCCTTTTCCTGGCGCTCGTTAACGTAATCTGCGCTGTTATCGCCTTTGTCTCGCTGCGCTGACTTCTTCTTTTTCTTTTCGATCTCCTCCGGACTCAAGTTGGTGTCACCGGTCCGAACCGTTACAGCCTGCATCGGCACGGCCACAACGTCCTTCACCATGTTCGTTTCGATATCGGCCGTGCAACTTAGCCCCGGTTTCAATGTCACATCGTGATCGTCGATACGAATTTTGACCTCAAAATTGGTTACTTCCTCCTGCGTCCCCGCGCCGGTCGTCTTTCCTGTGTTCGCAATCCGATAAACGGTGCCGTGAAATTTCCGGTCACCGTACGCGTCGATCTTCACCTTGGCCTTGTCGTCAACTTTTACGTTTACGACGTCGTTCTCGTTCACATCCACGCGCGCTTCCATGTGGCCGAGATCGGCTACACGCATCACTTCCGTTCCCGCGAATTGTCCCGTAGCTACAATGCGTTCGCCCAATTTGCTGTTCAAAATCGTCACCGTCCCATCGATCGGCGAATAGACCGTTGTCTTCGAAAGTTGATCGCGCGCCTGACTCGAACCCGCTTGCGCGCGCTCGATCTCGTGGAGCGAACTCTCATAGGTGTTCTTGGCTACGTCGTAAGCAGCCTGCGCGGCGTTGTATTCTTGAATAGAAATGGTTTTCTTCGCGAACATGTCGTCGGCGCGTTTAAGATCCTGCTCCGTCTTCATCATCGTCGCCTTTTGTTGAAGATTCGTCGCCTTGGCCGAGCTGATGGCTGCCTCCTGTTGCTCGAGCAGGGCCTTGTAAGAATCTGGCTTTATCCGCACGAGCAGGTCACCTTTGTTGACCGCCTTTCCATCTTCGACCGGCAAATCAATGATCTCGCCCGCCACTTCCGGTGAAATCTTCACCTCGGTTTCGGGTTGCACCTTTCCAGTGGCGGAAACGGTCTGTAGAATGGTTTTGCGGACGGCTTTCTCGGTAGTTACTGGGATCGGTTTTTCGCGTTTGCTCGCGATGACTGAAGCAATGATCAAAAGCAATATCAGACCGATGGAGGCGAAAATGATATAGCGTTTGCGGCGCGAGCGACGTTTCTTCGCGACTTCCGGCGCAACTGGGGGCGTTTTCAAAGTTTGATGCATAGAATGCTCGTTAGGTGGGAGGCAGTCGTCAGAAATTGTCTCAGTTTAGACCTTTGCAAAGCGAAACGGTTCACAAGATCGACAATGAGATGCAGCCAACCGGCGCTTTGGATTCAACAAACTTTTGACATTTGCGCGCCGCACCGTTGCTGAATCCGCGCGATTGCCCAGGCAGCATGCTCAGCAATCAATTTATCCGGATCCGATGCCGCACCTCTCAGCGCCGGCAAGTCAGCTGAACCACCCACGTTGCCCAAGGCAACGCAGACATTGCGTAAAAAACCACCTCGCTTAACGCGCTTTATCGGCGAATTCCGAAAAAGCGTGCGAAATTCTATGTCATCCAGCTCCAAGTAATCCCGCAGCAACATGCCAGTCGTGGCTTTGCGCGCTGAGAACGCAGTTTCGCGCGATGTTTTGGCAAAGCGGTTCCAGGGGCACGCATCGAGACAATCATCGCAACCGAAAATCCGGTTTCCGATAAGCGACCGAAGCTCCAGCGGAATGGCACCTTTGAGCTCGATCGTAAGATACGAAATACAACGCCGCGCATCCAGGCGATGCGGAGCGGTAATTGCACCGGTGGGACAAGCTGTGATGCAACGTTCACAGGTTCCGCAGCGATCACGTTGTGGAGAATCCGGTGGTAACTCGATCGTAGTTAGAACTTCAGCAAGAAAGAACCAGGTACCTAGTCGGCGATCGATTAGCATTGTGCTTTTGCCGTGCCAGCCGACGCCGGCTTGAGCAGCATGATCGCGCTCCAATATCGGACCGGTATCGACATATGATTTCTGTGTGCCACCAAACTCGCGAAGGAAATTGTCGATCTTCTCCAGCTTCGCCTTCATAAGCTCATGATAATCATCTCCCCGTGCGTAACGCGCGATTCTGCCGGTAGCTTCATTATTTTGCGTTTTTGAGTGTCCGCCTTGCCAATAATTAAGCGCCAAAACAATAACCGACCGCGCGCCCGCTAAAACCTTCTGCGGATCACAGCGTTTTTCTTCGCCGCGCTCCATGTAATTCATTTCTCCAGCCGCACCTTCGCGCAGCCAGTTGCGAAACTCGTCTGCATGCAGCGGGACAGCGCAATTGGCGACACGGCAGGAATCGAATCCAAGTTTGCGCGCATAGCCAACAAGCTCTTTTTTCAATTCGTCGCCCGATATTTGCGGTGCCGTGTTGGTGGTCTCGGGTATCACACTCATTCTCCGACAGGTAAATCCCTGATGTTTTTTAAAATCAATTCCGCAATTTGCTCGGGATCGTTTTTCGCAGTGTCCACTCGCAAATCGGCTGCGCTGTTATAACGCGGCTTACGCTCTTCTAGTAATTCCGATAAACTCGCTTCGGGATTAGCTGTCCGCAATAGCGGGCGATCGCTCAAGCGACGTATGCGCGCCCGGAGCGTCGCCTCGTCCGCATCGAGCCAGACGACTGTCCCCATTTGGCGTAAAAGATCAACATTCTCCGAACGGAGGACGGCGCCGCCACCGGTTACGATTATCGCTGGTTCCTCTATGGATATGGAGCGCAATGTTTCTGTTTCGAGCTCGCGAAAGCTTTCCTCGCCGTGGGCCGAAAAGATCGCCTCGATTGGCATCTTCAGCTTTTGGGAAATGATTTCATCTGTATCTAACCTGGGAAATCCCGTTTGCCGTTCCAAAATTTTTCCGACGAGAGACTTCCCAGTCCCCATAAAACCGATAAGCACGATGGACCTCGCCAAAACCACGTCGCAATATCCGATTGAACATCAACAATGAAAGCATTGATGTCTGTAGGGCGTCTGTGGCAGGCGCCACGTTTGGCGTTTCGCAGAAACGCCCTACAATCACGCTATGTCGAAATCGTCACCACTGGTCGCCGTCGTTATGGGCAGCATCTCCGATTGGGAAACCATGCGCTATTCAGTCGAACTTCTCGATGAACTCGCGGTGCCTAACGAACATAAGGTCCTTTCTGCGCATCGCAGCCCTGAAGCGACGGCTGACTTTGCTCGAACTGCCGCCGGTCGCGGAGTGAGGGTCATTATCGCCGGCGCAGGTGGTGCAGCGCATTTGGCGGGAGTCATCGCTGCATACACTTGGTTACCCGTGCTCGGCGTCCCGATTCAATCCAAAGCACTGCAAGGACTCGATTCGCTACTTTCCATCGCCCAGATGCCGGGCGGCGTTCCCGTCGGCACACTCGCGATTGGCGCGTCCGGCGCGAAAAACGCTGCGCTGCTCGCGGTCAGCATTCTTGCGGTCTCCGATGATGGGGTCCGCAAGAAACTGGAAGCGTTTCGAAAAAAGCAGACCGAGGCGGTACTCGGCCAGCGAGTGCCAAAGTGAAAACAGAACTCGTTTCCTCCCGCGACTGGGCGGAGGCGGTAACGCTTTTGCACGCGGGCGAAATGGTCGGCTTGCCTACAGAAACAGTGTATGGACTCGCGGCTGACGCACTCGATCCGATCGCGGTCGCAAAGATTTTCGAAGCAAAGGAGCGCCCGCGCTTCGATCCTTTGATTGTCCACTTGCCGGATCCCGATTGGCTCGAAAGAATTGTCGATCTTCCCGCGCAAGATCGACAATTGATCTTGAAATTAACGGACCGGTTCTGGCCTGGACCTTTCACGATTGTTTTGCCGAGAAAGTCGGTCGTACCTGAAATTGTCACCGCGGGTCTGAGTACGGTCGCGGTCCGGATTAGCGCGCACCCGGTCTTTGCCGACACCATTCAAGCATTCG
>WNFT01001947.1_pt1 | contig 17532 bp, 18 predicted proteins | sample 5400191 | NCBI WGS metagenome assembly WNFT01 (sample SAMN13153359, study PRJNA577476) | soil metagenome | isolation source: 80 cm saprolite under Madrone tree | place: USA:California | collected 2016-06-14 | reverse complement strand
CGAGGCGCGCCACGGCTTCGCCGGGGCGCGACGAGCGGTTGGGCTCGAGGCGCGCCACGGCTTAGCCGGGGCGCGACGAGCGTGCGGGGGTCGAGGCGCGCCACGGCTTCGCCGGGGCGCGACGAGCGGTTGGGGGGTTTGGGGGGCCATTTCGGGGCCCCCCAATTTACTAGATAGCGAGCGCGAGCTGCTCGGCGGCGGGCGACGGCTCGAGCGGACGGACACGGCGGTCCGCGACGCCGAACCGCTTCTTGAGCGCGGCCACGGTGCCCGTCACCGGCTCCGTTGTCGCGCGGCCCGGATACGGCCGCCGGTAGAGCGCGAGATAGCTCGGGACCAGCTCCGGCCAGTCGCGCGCCAGGTGCTCCATGAAGTGCTCACGCGTACCGGGCTGCAGATAGAGGACGTTGCACCAGACGTTGGTCGCTCCGGCGTCGCGCGCGGCGCGCACGACGTCCGCGAGCAGCTCGGGACGGTCCGAGATCCCCGGCAGCACGGGGGCGATGCCGACGCCCGCGTCGATGCCGGCGTCGACCAGCATCCGCAGGGCGCGCAGCCGCTGGCGCGGCGGCGCGGTGCCGGGCTCGGTCCGCCGCCAGATCTCCGTGTCGAGCGTCGGGACCGAGAACGTGACGTGCACTTCGGCGCGCGTCGCGGCGCGGCGGAGCACGTCGAGATCGCGCACGATCATCGGGCCGCGCGTGATGATGCTGAACGGACTGCGGGCATCGGCGAAGACCTCGAGGCAGGCGCGCGTGAGCCGATAGCGGCCCTCGGCCGGCTGGTAGGGATCGGTGGCGGCGCCGATGGCGACGACCTCGCGCTGCCAGGACTTGCGCCCCAGCTCGCGGCGCAGCACCTCGGCCACGTTGACTTTCACGCGGACCGAGCGGCCATACGCCTCGCCGGCCGGGCGGTCCGCGCGCCGCTCGAAGCCGCGCACGTAGCAGAACGTGCAGCGGTGGGCGCAACCCATATACGGGTTGAGCGACCACTTGAAGGGCATGCCCTGCACGCGGTTCAGCGCGCTGCGGCAGGGCTCCTCGCGAAACTCGACCGACATGCCCTTCAGTATACGATCGAGCGGAATGGCGTTCTGCCTGTCGCCGGTCACGCTGCTGCTCGCCCTTGCGCTGTGGCTCGGCGCGACCGCGCTCACCCTTGCCGTCGCGACCATGGTGGTGCTGCGACTGCCGGTGACCTATTTCTCGGAGGACGACGCCGCCCACGCAGCGCGGGCCGCGTCGTGGCGCTCGCTGCGTGGCCTGGGACGAAACGCCCTCGGGGTGATCTTGATCCTGCTCGGCGTGCTGCTGTCGGTCCCCGGGGTTCCGGGACAGGGGCTGCTCATGGTGCTGATCGGCCTGATGCTCGTCGACTTCCCCGGCCGACGGCGTGTCGAGAAGGCGCTCGCTCGACGCCCCGGCATCCTGGCCACCGTGAACCGGCTCCGCGCGCGATTCAGTCGCCCGCCGCTCCTGCCGCCGTCGGCGTGACGTCAGCGCCGCGTGCGATCCTCGCCGACCTTGACGAGCATCTTGCCGAGGTTCCGGCCGCGCAGCAGGCCGATGAACGCCTCGGGCGCCTTCTCGAGGCCCTCGACGATGTCCTCGCGGTACTTCAGCTTGCCCTCGCGCAGCCAGCGCGAGCAGTCGGCGAGGAACTGCGGCATCCGGTCGGCGTGGTCGCTGACGATGAAGCCGCGGATGGTGACGCGGTTGACGAGCACCGGCGCCAGGTTCGGCCCCGGCGGCATCTCCGTGGCGTTGTACTGGGAGATGATGCCGCAGAGCGGGATGCGCGCGAACGGGTTGACGTTTTTCAATACGGCCTTCAGCACGTCGCCGCCGACGTTGTCGAAGTACACGTCGATGCCGTTCGGACAGGCGTCGCGCAGCACGGTCCCGAGTTCCGGCACGCGGTAGGACACGCAAGCGTCGAAGTCGAGGTCCTTGAGCACGTGCTCGCACTTCTCCCTGGAGGAGGCGATCCCGACCGTGCGGCAGCCGCGGATCTTCGCGAGCTGGCCGACGACGGAGCCGACGGCGCCGGCGGCGGCGGAGACGACGACCGTCTCGCCGGGCTTGGGCTGGCCGATGTCGTAGAGGCCGACGTACGCGGTCATGCCCGGCATGCCGAGGATGCCGAGCGCGGTGGAGATCGGCGCCGCCTTGGGATCGAGCTTGAGCGGGCCGAACGGCCCCACGCGCGCGCCGCCGCTCTTCGCCACGTGGTAGGCCTGCCAGCCGCCGTAGGACAGCACGAAGTCGCCCGGCCGGAACGCGGCGTCGCGCGACTCCACCACCTCGCCGACGGTGCCGCCGACCATCGGCTGCCCGAGCTCGACGGGCGCGGTGTAGGACTTCACGTCGTTCATCCGCCCCCGCATGTAGGGATCCAGCGACAGCCAGACGGTGCGCACGAGGATCTCGCCGTCCTTCGGCGTGGGCACCGGCGACTCGACCACCTCGAAATCGGTCGGTTTCGGCTCGCCGACGGGGCGGTTCTTGAGCAGCACGCGGCGGTTCGTCATGGCCGGGATTGTCGTCCACCGGCCCGTCCCTTGCAACCGCCCGGACCCTCCGCTATCGTGCCTGCCATGACAGCCACCACTCGCCTCGCCGAGTTCGTCGTCAAGACGTCGTTGCGCGACTGTCCCGACGCGGTGCTGGCGCAGACGCGCCGCGCCGCGCTCGACTCGATCGGCGTCATGCTCGCGGGGGCGACGGAGCCCGTCGCGAGGAGCGTGCGCGCGGTCGCGCGCGCGGAAGGCGGCGTTGCCCTCTGCACGGTGCTCGGAACCTCGCTGCGGGCGGCGCCGGGGTGGGCAGCCCTCGCCAACGGCGCCGCGGGCCACGCCCACGACTTCGACGACACGAACTTCGCCCTCATGGGCCACCCGAGCGTGCCCCTCTTCGCCGCCGCGCTGGCGGGCGCGGAGGCCGAGACGGCCGACGGCGGCGCGCTCGTCCTCGCCTACGTCATCGGCTTCGAGATCGACGCCGCGCTGGGCATCGCGCTGAATCCCGGCCACTACACGCGCGGCTGGCACGCGACCTCCACCATCGGCACCCTCGGCTGCGCCGCGGCCGCGTCCAGGCTCCTCGGACTCGACGTCAACCAGACGCGCCACGCCCTCGGCATCGCCGCCTCGATGGCGTCGGGGCTCAAGGAGAACTTCGGCTCGATGACGAAGCCGTACCACGCGGGCCACGCCGCGCAGAGCGGCATCCGGGCCGCGCAGCTCGCGCGTGAAGGCCTGACGGCCGCCGACGCCGCGCTCGAGGGCCGCCAGGGCTACGTGGCCGCGTTCTCCGGCGCGACGCTCCCGGCCGAAGCGCTGGACCGGCTCGGGACGCGCTGGGAGCTGACCGCCTCCGGCATCGCGGTGAAGCCGTATCCCTCGTGCGCGCTCACACACTCGGCGATCGACGCGCTGCTCGAGTTGCGCGCGCGCCACCGGATCGATCCCGCGAAGGTGGCCGCCGTCGAGGTCGGCGTCAACGCGGTCGTGCCGGACGTGCTGCGCCACGCGCGGCCGTCGAACGGGCTGGAGCGGAAGTTCTCGATGCAGTACTGCGCGGCCGCCGCCCTGGCCCGCGGCGCCGTCGGCCTGGCCGACTTCGAGCCCGGGCCCGTGCGCGACCCCGCCACGCGGGACCTCATGGAGCGCGTGAGGATGGTCGTCGATCCCGCGCTGCCCAACGAGCTGGAGCAGCACGCGTGGAGCCGCGTGACCCTGCGCCTGGCCGATGGCACCACGCTCGAGTCCACGCCGCGCGGCGCCGCGGGCCATCCGGCGACGCCGCTCAGCGACGCCGAGCTTCACGCCAAGTTCCTCGGCTGCGCCGTGCCGGTACTGGGCGCCGACGCCGCGGAGGGCGTGGCCGAGCAGATCCGCCGCCTCGAGGACGTGCCGGACGTCCGCGCGCTCACCTCGCGGCTCGTCGCGGAGCAGGAGTAGCGCGATGGGCGTTCTCGACGGGATCAAGATCCTCGAGCTGGCGCGCGTCCCGCCCGCCGAGATGCCGGCCATGATGCTGGCCGACATGGGCGCCGAAGTCCTCAAGATCGACTCGCCCGACCCCGACCGGCCCGCCGGCGACGAGTGGGTGCGCCGCACCATCCACGCCTTCACCAACCGCAACAAGCGCTCGATGACGCTCGACATGAAAGCGCCCGAGGGCCAGGCGATCTTCCGCACGCTCGCCACGACGGCGGACGTCATCGTCGAGGGCTTCCGGCCCGGCGTGATGAAACGACTGGGAGGGGATTACGAGACCATTCGGGCGTTGAATCCGCGAATCGTCTATTGTTCGCTCTCGGGGTTCGGGCAGGACGGCCCGTACCGCGACTATCCGGCGCACGACATGAACTATCTCTCGTTGGCCGGCGTGCTGAACCTCATCGGGGACGCGGGGAGCACGAAGCCGGTGATCCCGCTCAACCTGGTCGCCGACTACGCCGGCGCCAGCCTGCACGGCGCGCTGGGCATCGTGCTGGCGCTGTTCGGACGCGAGCGCACCGGCCGCGGCCAGCACGTGGACGTGTCGTACCTCGACACGACGGTCTCGCTGCTCGCGGCCACGCCCAACATGCGGTTCTTCTTCTCCGACGGCCAGGCGCCGAAGCGCGGCGAGGGCTTCCTGGGCGGCTCCTATCCTTATTATGCGATCTACGAGACGCGCGACGCCAAGCTGCTGACCATCGGCTGCACCGAGCCGTGGCTCTGGGCGAACTTCTGCCGCGCCATCGGCCGGCCCGACTTCGAGCGCTTCGCGCGCCAGCCGGATCAGTTCGTGCGCGCCGCGAACCGCGAGGAGCAGGCCGCCCGCGAGGAGATCGAGAAGATCATCCGCTCGCGCGACCGCGACGAGTGGTACGACCTGCTCGTGAAGGCCGACGTGTGCGTGGGCAAGGTCTACGACGTCGAGGAGATGGTGCGCGACCCGCAGATCAACCACCGGCAGATGATCGTCGACACCCAGCATCCCACGCACGGGCGGGTGCGCCAGGTGGGCGTGGCCATCAAGCTCTCGGAGACGCCCGGCAGCGTGCGCTCGGCGGCGCCCCTGGCCGGGGAGCACACCGACGTCGTCCTCAGAGACATCGGCATGTCGGCCGCCGAGATCGCCGGCCTCCGCGCAAAGAAGGTCGTCGAGTAGTCTGCGTGCCGGCGCGCTGGCGGCAGCTCGCCGTGCTGTCGCTGGCGGAGCTGCTCGCGCTCAGCCTCTGGTTCAGCGCCTCCGCGGTGCTCCCCGCGCTCCAGCGCGAGTGGGCGCTGGGGGCCGGCGGCAGCGCCGGGCTCACCATCGCCGTGCAGCTGGGCTTCATCGCCGGCACCCTCGCCAGCGCCCTCGGCAACCTCCCGGACGTCTGGTCGGCCCGCCACCTGATGGCGGGCAGCGCGCTCGTCGGCGCCGCGGCCAACGCCGCGCTGGCGCTCTGGGTCGATTCCCTCGCCCCGGCGCTGGCCCTGCGCTTCGTCACCGGCGTCGCCATGGCCGGCGCCTACCCGCCCGCCATGAAGATCATGGCCACGTGGTTCCGCGAGCGCCGCGGGCTCGCGATCGGCATCCTGATCGGCGCCCTCACCGTGGGCTCCGCGACGCCGTGGCTCATTCGCGGCATCACGACGCTGCCGTGGCGCCAGACGCTGCTCGCCGCCTCGGGCCTGGCCCTGCTCGGCGCCGTGGTCGTCATGGCGCTCGTCCGCGAGGGCCCGCACCGCTTCCCCTCGGCGCGCTTCGATCCGCGCATGGCGCTGGCCGTGTTCCGCGAGCGCGGGCCGCGCCTGGCGTGCCTCGGCTACTTCGGCCACATGTGGGAGCTCTACGCGATGTGGGCCTGGATCGGCCTGTTCCTCTTCGAAAGCGCGCGGGCCGCCGGCGCCACCCGCTACGGCGGGCTCTCCCCCAGCACGGCGACCTTCGTGGTCATCGCGACCGGCGCGCTCGGCTGCTGCCTCGGGGGCGTCGCCTCCGACCGCTGGGGCCGCACCGCCGCGACGATCGCCGCCATGGCCGCGAGCGGCCTCTGCGCGGCCACGATCGGGTTGACGTTCGGCGGGCCGCCGGAGGTCACGCTCGCGCTGGCGCTGGTGTGGGGCGTGACGGTCATCGCCGACTCGGCGCAGTTCTCGACGGCGATCACCGAGCTGTCGCCGCCCACCTACGTCGGCACCGCGCTGACCATGCAGACGTGCGTCGGCTTCGCCCTCACCAACGTCTCGATCTGGGCGCTGCTGCCGATCGTCGGCGCCGTCGGCTGGCGCTGGGCGTTCGCGACGCTGGCCATCGGTCCCGCGCTGGGCGTCGTGGCGATGGCGCGGCTGCGCGCGGCGCCGGAAGCCGTCCGGCTCGCCGGCGGCCGGCGCTGAGAGCGATGCACCAGCGCTGAACGTCGGTTGACAAGCGCGGACGGCCGGGCATACGTTCAGGGCCTCTCTCCCGAGCCCCTGTCAGGGACGTCCGATCCGAACGGAGGTGCTCGATGCCCAAGTATCTCTTCCAAGGCTCGTACCGACCGGAAGGCACGAAGGGTCTCATGAAGGAGGGCGCCAGCCAGCGCCGCACCAACCTCGAGGCGCTCGTCAAGCAGCAGGGCGGGCGCCTGGAGGCCTTCTACTTCACGTTCGGCGAGGCCGACGCCATCGGCATCGCCGAGCTGCCCGACAACGTGACGGCGGCCGCGCTGTCGCTCGCGATCAACGCGAGCGGTCTCGTCGGCGTCAAGACGACGGTGTTGCTGACCACCGACGAGATGGATCAGGCGACGAAGAAGCAGATCGGCTACCGACCGCCCGGCCATTGAGGAGTCGACACCATGAGCCTGATCGACATCGGCAAGGTCAATCGCATGTTCGAGGATGCGGTGCGGGCCCAGGATCCCGATCGACTCGCGTCGTTGTACACGGGGACCGCCATGGCGCTGCCGCCCGACGGCCCCATCGTGCGCGGCCAGGACGGCATCCGACAGCTGTGGTCGACCGTGATGAAGGACATGGGCCTCAGGGACGTCACCCTGAAGACCGTCGACCTCGACGTCGACGGTGACACCGCGTGCGAGGTGGGCCACGCGACGCTCAGCCTCGAGCCGCCGGGCGGTCAGCGCGCCACGGCGAACGTCAAGTACGTCGTCGTCTGGCAGCGGTCCGCCGGCCGGTGGCGGCTGCATCGCGACATCTGGAACGCGGAGCCCGCCTGACGGAGGCCGCCGGGCGGCCGGCGACGAGGAGCGCCACGGCTTCGCCGGGGCGCTGCCGAGCGCTGGGGGGGTGTGGGGGGCCCGTTTCGGGGCCCCCACTTATTAGTCGTCCGGCGGCTCGAAGGCGACCGATGCGAACCGTCCGTCGTCGTCACGCTCGAAGGCGGAGCCGGGCGGCGCATCCAGCAGCGGGATGATGTCGCGATCGTAGTTGGCGATGGTGTTGACGTCGTAGAGGCCGACGTTGGCGAGATCGTTCACGTAGGCGTCGGTCTCGAGCCCGCTCAGGAAGCGCCAGCCGCTGTCGAACTCGGTGTCGGGTTCCTCGCGATACATGAAGCCGACGGGCCGCCCCTCGACGGTGATGTGGTCGCTCGCAAGGCACGAGCCCCGTCCCCTCGCGAGCGGCAGGATCTCGTGCGGGCTGAGTCGATACCGCTTGGCCAACGCTTTCCACCATAGCACTCCAGTGCTTGCGCCCGGCGCATCTTCCGACGTAGGGTAACCGAGCGTGGACCACTACGACCTCATCGTGATCGGCTCCGGGCCTGCCGGCGAAAAGGGCGCCGCGCAGGCCGCCTATTTCGGCAAGCGCGTCGCCCTCGTGGAGCGCGCGCCGCACGTGGGTGGCGCCGGGATCAACACGGGCACGGTACCGTCCAAGACGCTGCGCGAGACCGCGCTCTATTTCTCCGGGCTCAGGCAGCGCGGGCTCTACGGCGTCGATTACTCCGTCAAGCCCGACCTCACCGTGCAAGACTTCATGTACCGCGAGCAGGAGGTCGTCCGCTCGCTGCGCGAGGTCGTGAACGCCAACATCGAGCGCCACCAGATCGACCTCGTCCGCGGCGAGGCTGCGTTCGACGACCCCCACACCGTACGCGTGGGCGAGCGCCGCCTGCACGGCGGTGTCGTCCTCATCGCCACCGGATCGGTGCCGACGCGCCCGGCCGGGGTGCCCTTCGGCGACCCGCGCGTGCACGACAGCGACGAGATCCTCGCGATGCAGCGGCTGCCTCAGAGCCTCGCCGTGGTGGGGGCGGGCGTGATCGGCTGCGAATACACCACGATCTTCGCCGCGCTCGGCATTCGCGTGACGCTGCTCGACGGCCGCGACCGGCTCCTCGGCTTCCTCGACGGCGAGGTGGCCGACCGCCTGCGGCTGCAGATGCAGCTGCTCGGCGTCGACGTCCGGCTGCGCGAGACGGTGATCCGCTACGACGCAGACGCCGACGGCATCCGGCTCGACCTCAAGGGCGGCGACGCGCTCAAGACGGAGGCGGTGCTGGTAGCGGCCGGGCGCGTGGCCAACGTCGCGGGGCTCGCGCTCGAGCGCGCCGGCGTCGCCGTCAACGAGCGCGGCCTGCTGACGATCAACGAGCGCTATCAGACGGTGGTGCCGCACATCTACGCGGCGGGCGACGTGATCGGCTTCCCGGCTCTCGCCTCCACCTCGATGGAGCAGGCGCGGGTCGCCATGGTCCATGCGTTCGACCTCAAGTACAAGACGGCGGTGGCGCCGATCTTCCCACTGGCCGTGTACACGATTCCCGAGATCGCGATGGTGGGCGAGACCGAGGAGTCATGCCGCAGCAAGAAGATCGACTACTGCGTGGGCCGCGCGCTCTACCGCACCAACGCGCGCGGACAGATCACCGGGGATCTCGGCGGCGAGCTGAAGCTGGTCTTCCGCTATCCCGACAAGACGTTGCTCGGGGTACACGTCATCGGCGAGATCGCGGCCGAGCTCGTGCACGTGGGGCTCATGGTGCTGCAGGTGGGCGGGACGATCGACGCGTTCATCAACACCGTCTTCAACTACCCATCGCTCGGCGACACCTACAAGTACGCGGCGTACGACGGGCTCGGCGCGCTCGCGCGGCGCGCGGCCGGCTAGTCAGGAGCCTGTCGGGATAACGAGGGCCGTCACGGCTGCGCCGGGGCGGCCCGAGCGCTTGGGGGGGTTGGGGGGCCATGTCGGGGCCCCCCATCTAACCGGTTCCTAAACCTCGGCGACCGACAGGCGCCGGACGAGCGGCGCGCCCTGATGATCCAGCCACTCCTTCGTCGAGGTGTAGCCATAGCGCAGGGCCGCCCGGCTCGTCTCGAAGCCCATCGAGGGCCCGAAGAGCAGGCTGTTGGTGCGCGGCGGCTGGAGCAGGAAGAACGCCGTGCGCGGGAACTTCACGGCCAGCGTCGCGAGGCCGAGCGTCAGGAGGTTCTGGCTGTAGATCCGCCCTGCCTGCTCCATGATCGTGTACACGCCGCGCGCGGTCATCGAGGCGTTGCCGTTGCCATCCTGGAGGTTGGGCACGAGCGGGTTCACCACGAACACCACGTCCGCGCCCGCCTCGGCCGCGAGGTCGGCGTGACCGCTGAAGCCGACGCCGCCGTCGACGTAGTCGCGGCCATTGATCGGGTATGGATCGAAGAACCCGGGAATGGCGGACGACGCCGCCACCGCCTTGCTGATCGGCACGTCGCGCAGCTCGCCGGCGCCGAACACCACGCGCTCGGCGGTGTTGAGGTCGATGGCGGGGATCAGCAGCGTCCGCGACCGCTCGGCGAAGGTGTTGGAGAGCGCGCGCGAGGCGAACGCGGTCTGCAGATACTCCTCCAGGGCGTCGAGCGAGAAGAAGCCGGGCGGCATGTCGCGCTCCGCGCGCGCGAGCATGTCGGGGATCGAGCCGCGTCCGCGGATGGCGCTCTTGCCGAAGGCCCAGATCAGCCGGCCGAAGCGGCCGCAGGCGCGGCGGAAGGCGTCGCCGGCGAACACGGCGTTGCGACCGAAGTTGATCGGGTCGTCCAGGTCCTCGTCGAGGATCTGGTAGATCTCGCGGGCGCGGACCCCGCCCGCCAGGAGCGAGGCGACCACGGAGCCGGCGCTGCAGCCGACGTAGACGTCGAAGCCTCGGCCGGAGCCGTTGAGCCGCTCCTCCAGGGCCGCCAGCGCTCCGACCTCGTACATGCCGCCGATGACGCCCCCACCGGCCAGGGCCAGCGCGTAACGCGGCCGCGGCTTGGACCGCCATCGCCCGATGGCCCGATGTAGGAATTGCATCCTGCTCAAAAGTCTAGCAAAGGGCCTGCCAATCATGGGGTACGGTTATAACATGTTGAAATCACGTTTTAACAGCCTTTCTCCCTGATCGGTAAACGCCCAAATCGGGCGCTAAGTTCTTTCCCATCACACCCTGACTGTACCCTCTCAAGACCGCGTCCTACCGCGTAGTACGATGTGAAATGTGGGTGGGGCGCTTCGACGCTGGTTCGGCGGCTTCCGCCTCGCCTACCTCCCGGTCCTGCTCACGTATCTCTGTTTCGGGGCGAGCATGGTCACCAGCATCGCCCTCCTCTATTTCGAGAAGGAGACGCTCGGCCTGAGTCCGGCGGAGGCAGCGGGGATCGCCTTCTGGCTCGGCTTGCCCTGGAGCATGAAGATGGTCGTCGGCGTCGCCTCCGACGTGCGCCCGATCTTGGGCAGCCGTCGCGGCGCGTACCTGATCCTCGGGGCGCTGTGCACGCTCGCCGGCTACGCGGCGCTGGCGACGACCGTGCGGACGAAGTCCGTCTACCTCGCGGCCGCGCTGCTCGTCACGATCGGCTACATGGTCCAGGACGTGGTCGCCGACGCGCTCAGCGTCGAGATCGCGCGGAACGACGAGGAGATCGGCCAGATCCAGACGCTGGGGCGGATCGCGACGCTGACCGGGGGGATCGCGGTCGGCCTTCCCTCGGGCTGGCTGGCGGCTCTCGTCGGGCCGCGCGGCGTCTTCACGTGCGCGATGGCGCTGCCGGTCATCGTCGCCCTGAGCGTCGTGTTCATTCCCCGGTGGCGCGACGCGACGGCGGCCGCGGCGCGCGCGGCGGACGTGCTCGGCGGCGGACGCGCGCGGCTGGTCTTGCTGGTCGGCCTCGGGTACGCGGTGTTCGGCGTCGCGCTCGAGATGTCGGGCATAGCCGGGGCCCAGGAAATCGTGCTCGTCGTCTCGGCGGCGCTCCTGTCGTTTCTGCTGACACGCATGGGCGTCACGCGCGCGGTGATGGTGGCCGCGCTCGTGATCTTCATCTTCCGCGCGACGCCCGACGTGGGCCAGGGCTACAGCTACTGGGCCATCGACCGCCTCGGCTTCGACGAGCGGTTCCTGGGTCTGCTGGCCCAGGTGTCGTCGGTGCTGGGCCTCGTGGGACTGCTCGTCTTCAGGCAGACGATCGTGCGCCGTCCGGTGAGCTTCACGCTGTTCTGGGTGATCGTGGCCGGCACCATCCTCTATCTCCCGAACATCGGCCTCTTCTACGGGCTGCACGAGTGGCTCGGGATCTCGGCGCGGAGCCTCGCGCTGATCGACACGACGATCTCGGCGCCGCTCAACCAGCTCGCGATGGTGCCGATGCTCGTGCTGATCGCCAAGACCGCGCCGCCGGGCGGCGAGGCCACGATGTTCGCGATCATGGCCTCGCTCATGAACCTGGCGCTCTCGGCCAGCCAGCTGTTCACGCAGTACCTGAACGAGGCCTTCGCCGTGACCCAGCACGATTACTCGAATCTCGGCCGCCTGATGGTCAGCGTCGGCGCGATCGGCCTCGTGCCGCTGCTCGCGCTGCCGATGCTGTGGCGTCAGGAGCGCACCGCGCCCAGCTCCGCCGTCGTGTCGACGGCGGAGCCGGCGGCCTTCCCGCCAAGGCGTGGCGCAGGCCAGCCAACCGCGCGCCGGCGCGCGTGAACACTCTTCGACTTGCCCGCTTGACCATCCGCTGTCGGTCGGCTAGTGTCCGCTGACCGGCCCGAAGACCGGGTCGTGAGTAGAGATGGATCACCGAATCGCCCGAGGAACCCATGAAAGGCTCACTGGGGTCGCGGCGCCGATCGTCCGAGAGCGGTATCGCGCTGCCCATGGCGCTCATCGTGCTCGGCCTGCTCACGACCCTCACGCTCGCCTTCCTGGCCATCACCGTGAGCGAGCCATCCATCGCGATGAATCAGATGATGAACGCCCAGGCCCGCGCCATCGCCGAGTCGGGGCTCGAGCGCGCGATCTGGGCGCTGTCGAAGGGTGAGACCGCCCCGGCCACGACGGGCGCGCTGGCCGATCCGCTGCCGTCGCCGGTGCCCGCGCCGTACGACGGATCGCAGTACGTCGCCATGGGCGCCGGCGGCTTCATCGTGACCGTTGCCGACGGCGCGGCGAGCAACGAGCGGGTCGTCACCTCGATCGGGTACGTTCCCAACAACACCAATCCGATCGCGATCAAGAAGATCCAGACGGTGGTGAGCAAGGTGAAGTTCCTGGATCCGCCGTGCGCGATCTGCGCGGGCGGCGAGAATCCGCCGGGAACGGCGAGCCAGATCCAGATCGGCGGCTCGGCCTCGATCAACGGCTCCTCGGCGTCGGGCGCCCAGTACTGCGCCGGCGTCACGCCGACGGCCGCCGCCTATGCATCGGGCTCCATCGGCACGAACGGCCACCCGGACCTGACGGCGCCGCCGGGTGGGGTCGCCATCGCCGCCAACCAGCCGGCGTCGAGCTTCGCTCCGTTCCTGTTCACCGACAGCGACATGGCCATCCTGAAGTCGCTCGCGAAGGCGAACGGGACGTACTACCAGGGGGACCAGCACTGGACCTCGCCGCAGCCGAACGGCGTCATCTTCGTCGATACGCCGTCCGGCAATCCGTTCACGAACAACTCGCCCGACAGCGACATCATCGGCGTGGACATCCACGGCAACTGGCGCTCGGGTTGGAGCGGTTGGCTCGTGGTGGCGGGCTCGATCCAGATCAGCGGCAACATGAACCTGACCGGGCTCATCTATGCGCAGAACGACGTGACGCTGCACGGCGCGGGCGGCGGCAGCATCAGCGGCGCCGTCATCTCCACGAACCGGCTGGACACGTCGTCGACGAACGTCGACACCGACGACATCGGCAACGCGCCGCTCACGTACAATTGCCCGGCCGTGCGCGATGGTGGCGGCACGATCCCGCAGGGCTGGTTCGTGAAGCCGGGGACGTTCAAGGACGTGCCCGGGACGTCCTGACGTCTGGACAACCCTTCGGGACAACTCGGCCTCACGGCGCGTTTCTTGTCACTCGGAGTGGTCTAGAATTGACCACCGCCGTCCGCTCCACCAACCGTAACGACCCGAAGTTCCACGCATCTGAAACCGTCTTGCGGCAGGGCACCGGCGTTGCATACGATTCCACACATGTCTCCAAAGGGAAGGGTCCGCCGGTCCGAAGCAGGGTTCACGCTCGCCGAAGTGCTGCTGGCCGCGGTCATCATCACGATCGCCTTCGTCGCGCTGCTCTCGGTGATCCCGTACTCGACGTCCGCGGTCCAGGGCGGCAACCAGACGTCCACCGCGACGTTCCTCGCCAACCAGAAGATGGAAGAGGCGAAGAACATCCCGTGGACCTCGACTCCCGACAACGACTGCCTCGGCGTCTCGGCCAACCCCACCTCCGCACCGACCGTCCCCGCCGGCAAGTCGTGCACGCTCGGCGCGGTGAACGTGGCTTCGGGCGGTGCGCTGACGTGGTTCGGGGACCAGAGCTCGACCGCCATCACCGGCTTCAACGGCTATTCGCGCACCACGCGCATCACCGACTGCGGGGTCACGGCGTGCGCGGGCATCACCGATTCCGGCATGCGCGTGGTCACGGTGGCCGTGACCTTCCAGCCGTTGACGTCGACGACGACGGCGGCAGCCGCCAAGACCGTGACCGTCAGCATGATCCTCGCCCAACGGTGAACACCATGAAGACCACCAGGCTGACGACCCTCAGGAATCAGAGCGGATTCACCCTCACCGAGCTTCTGATCGCCTGCGCGGTGGTCGGGGTCGTCTTGGCGGGCACGTTCGTGGCGCTGCAGGGGGGCCAGAACGCCTACCAGTACGGCTCCGGACGGGTCGAGGTGCAGCAAAACGCTCGGACGGCGGTCGACCGCATGGCGCACGACCTGCGCTCGGGCTCAGTCGTGACGGCGTGTAGCGCGACGAGCGTGACCTTCCAGTACATCGACGACACGGGCGCGACGGTCACGGTCCAGTACTCCCTCGCCGGCACGAACCTGCAGCGCAACCAGAGCAATCCCGTGCCGGCGGCGGCGCAGCCCGAGACGCTGATCGGCGGCGTCAACGCGCTCGTCCTGACCTACTACGACAACAACAACGTCCTGACGACGACGGCGGCCAACGCGCGGGTGGTGGACATCCAGGTCACCACTCAACCCCAGGCCACGGGCCTGGGCGGGTACAATCTGGCGAACCAGCAGGCGGTCTTCGAGGACCGCGTTCGCCTGAGGAACCTATGAACGCCTCACTCGTACACCGACGCGGATCAGAGGATGGCATCGTGCTGCCGATGACGCTCATCATCATGTGCTTGATCACGGCGCTGACGGTCGCCTTCCTGGCCTTCACCTCGACCGAGCCCGCCATCGCCAGCAACCAGATGATGAACGCCCAGGCGCGGGCGATCGCGGAATCGGGCGTCGAGCGCGCGATCTGGGCGCTGACGAAGGGTGACGCGGTCCCGGGCGCGGCCGGCTCACTCGCGGACCCGCTGCCGGCGCCGGTGCCCGCGCCGTACGACGGCTCGCTGTACGTGGCCGTGGGCGTCGGCGGGTTCATCGTGACGGTCGGCCCCGGCGGCGCCGTGAACGAGCGCACGATCACCGCCGTCGGCTACGTGCCCAACAACGTCAACCCGGTGGCGATCAAGAAGATCCAGACGACGGTGACCAAGATAAAGTGGCTGGATCCGCCGTGCGCGGTGTGCGCGGGCGGCGAGGCGCCGCCAGGCGACCCGACGAACGTCCGGGTGGGCGGCTCGGCGTCGATCACCGCCTCGACGTCGCAGGGCGCCCAATACTGCCCCGGCGTCACGCCGATGGCGGCCACCTATTCGGCGGGATCGGTCAACACGAACGGCCACCCGAACATCACAGGGCCCTCGGGCGGCTCGGACATCCTCACGAACCAGCCGGCGGCCAACTTCGCCCCGTTCCTGTTCACCGACAGCGACATGGTCACCCTGAAGTCGCTCGCGAAGGCGAACGGGACGTATTACCAGGGCAACCAGAGCTGGTCGTCACCGCCACCGAACGGCATCATTTTCGTCGATACGCCGTCCGGCAACCCGCTGACGAACAGCTCGCCGAGCAGCGACATGATCGGCGTGGACATCCACGGCAACTGGCCCTCGGGCTGGAACGGCTGGCTCGTCGTGGCGGGCTCGATCCAGATCAGCGGCAACACCGCGCTCAACGGACTCGTCTACGCGCAGAACGACGTGACCCTGCACGGCACGGGCGGTGGCAACATCACGGGCGCCGTGATCTCGACGAACCGCGTGGACACGAACTCGACGAACGTCGACACGGAGGACATCGGGAACGCGCCGATCACCTACAACTGCCCGGCCGTGCGCACCGGGGGCGGCACCATCCCCCAGGGCTGGTTCGTGAAGCCCGGAACGTACAAAGAGGTCCCCGGGACATCCTGAGACTCGCGCGGCCGTCGCGCTCCCTCGGCATCATTCTGACCGCTGCTGGCCGCCAGCAGCGGTCAGCGCCGTCCGTCGCCGCGAGGATGATCGGCGGCGTCAACACGCTGCCCCTCGTCGTCGCCTGAGGAACCTATGAACGCCTCACCCGCACGCCGACACGGATCCGACGCCGGCATCGTGGTGCCGATGACGCTGATCATCATGGCGCTGATCACCGCGCTGACCGTGGCCGTCCTGGCCTTCACCTCGACCGAGCCCTTCATCGCCAGCAACCAGATGGCGAACGCGCAGGCGCGGGCCATCGCGGAGTCGGGCCTCGAGCGCGCGCTGTGGGCGCTGACGAAAGGTGAGGCCAACCCCGCCGCCACCGGCGCCCTGGCGGATCCGCTGCCCAACCCGGTGCCCGTGCCGTACGACGGCTCGCAGTACGTGGCGGCGGGCGTCGGTGGCTTCATCGTCACCGTCACCAACGGCGGCGCGGCCAACGAGCGGAACATCACCGCCGTCGGCTACGTGCCCAACAACGTCAACCCGATCGCGATCAAGAAGATCCAGACGACCGTGACGAAGGTGAAGTTCCTCGACCCGCCGTGCGCGGTGTGCGCGGGCGGCGAGCAGCCGCCGGGAACGAGCACCCAGATCCAGGTCGGCGGCTCGGCGTCGATCACCGCCTCGACGGCGCAGGGCGCGCAGTACTGCGCCGGCGTCACGCCGACGGCCGCCGCTTACGCGCAGGGGCCGATCAACACGAACGGCCGGCCGAACATCACGGGGCCGGCGGGCGGATCGGACGTCGCTCCGAACCAGCCGAACTCCAGCTTCGGCAGCTTCCAGTTCAGCGACAGCGACATCGCGATGCTGAAGTCGCTCGCGAGACAGAACGGGACGTATTACCAGGGGAGCCAGCAGTGGACGTCGCCGCCGCCGAACGGCATCGTCTTCGTCGATACGCCGTCCGGTAACGTGCTGACGAACAGCTCGCCCAGCAGCGACCTCATCACCGTCAATGTCCGCGGCAACTGGAGCTCGGGCTGGAACGGCTGGCTCGTCGTCGCCGGTACTATCGATATCAGCGGCAACATCACGATGAACGGACTGATCTACGCGCAGAACGATGTGTCGCTGCGCGGGGCGGGCGCCGGCAGCATCACGGGCGCGGTGATCTCGACGAATCGGGTCGATGCGGCCTCGACGAACGTCGACACCGATGACATCGGCAACGCGCCGATCACGTATAATTGCCCGTCCGTACGCAGCGGCGGCGGGACGATCCCGCAGAACTGGTTTGTGAAGCCCGGAACGTACAAGGAGGTCTCCGGCACGTGAGACTCGCCGGCCTCGCCCTGCTCGCCATCATCGCCCTGACCGCGGCGGGCTGCCAGCAGCGGTCCGCCCCGTCGGCGCCGCCGACGGCGGAGGTCGATCACGCCGCCGCGGGCCACAGAGCCTTCGAGCAGCGGGACTGGGGCACCGCCGCCTCCCTTTACCGAGTCGCCATCCAGAAGAGCCCGGACGATCTCCTCCTCCACTACCGTCTGGCCATCGCCAGCTCGTGGCTGGACTGACGGGACGAGGCGATGACCGAGTTCGAATGGGTGGTCGCTCACGCAGCCGTCACGTCCGACGAGGCGCGCGTGGCCCGCGACTGGTTGGCCGGCGCACGCAGCCGCAGCGCGGCTCGCGCGGGTGCTGCCGTCGCCGACACGGCGGTCAGGGACGAGAGAGTCGGCGACAGCGGCGTGCACGGGCGCATCGTCTGGGACGAAGGTCAGGGCACGCAGCCGCTCAAGCGCGCTCAGATCCATCTCTATGCCCT
>WNFT01002061.1_pt1 | contig 17537 bp, 17 predicted proteins | sample 5400191 | NCBI WGS metagenome assembly WNFT01 (sample SAMN13153359, study PRJNA577476) | soil metagenome | isolation source: 80 cm saprolite under Madrone tree | place: USA:California | collected 2016-06-14 | reverse complement strand
ATGCAGCCCAGGCAAAAGAGACGCAAACCCAATCGAAGCTGATTTTCAAACGCTATGAAAACCGCTATTTCCTTTCGCAGGTCTGGACCGCAGGATCCATTCGCGGAAGGGAACTCTTGAAGTCACGGGCAGAAAAAGAGATCGCGCAGTCCGCGCGCCTCGAGACGACTGGTGAAGTTACACTGGTAGCCCGCCTGCTCCCCGCCAGGCCGTAACGCGCCCTCCCCAGCCCCCAATGGCAAGCTAGCGGACCGGAAGCCGGAGCCCTCAGCTCCGGCTTCCCTTTCTGTCTCTTGACCGGATTGTACCCGTGCTGCTTCTTTGCTCGAATGAAACGAGTGCCCCCCTCGTCAGGCAAACCATACTTGTCAGCTTCGCCTATCCTGCATAAACTCCTTCCGAACTCCGCAATCAGCCCGGTGGCGACCGGTTTCCTGCGACCCGCCGGTCGGTGATCGAGGCGGTACGCAGCATCGACGCCGAAGAACGCGAACGGGCATTGGAAACGCTTTGTGCGGCATACTGGAAACCCGTCTATAAATACGTACGCTGGCGTTGGAACCGTCCGGCCGATGCGGCCCAGGATCTCACCCAGGGCTTTTTTGCGGAATTGCTGGAACGGGAGCTGCTCGACAATTTTGATCCGAAGAAAAGCCGGTTGCGAACCTATCTGCGCATTTGTGTGGACAGCTTTGTCATGAATGAAGACAAAGCCGGACGGCGGCAAAAGCGCGGCGGAAGCATCCCGCACATCGCGCTTGATTTCGCGGCCGCGGAAGACGAATTCGGCGCCACGGTGATGGATCCCGCTTCCATTCCCTCCCCCGAATCGCTCGAAGAGTTCTTTGAAAAGGAGTGGGTGCGAAGCCTTTTCACGCTGGCGGTGGAGGACTTGCGCGAATTATGCGAGCAGCGCGAGCGCACGCGCAGCTTTCGCTTATTCGAGGCCTACGATCTCGAGGGCAACGAAAAGATTTCCTACGAGCAACTTTCGAACGACTATGGCCTCCCCGTGACCGACGTGACCAATGCACTGGCGTGGGCCCGCCGCGAGTTTCGAAAAATCGCTCTCGACCGGCTCCGCGAGCTCTGCGGCAGCGAGGAAGAATTTCATCGTGAAGCGCGGGCCGCCTTCGGCTGGGATGCGAAATGAAATTTCTTTCGGACAGCGCTCTCGAAAGATTGCGTGAAGGCGCCGAGGCTCCCGATCTCGGAGGCACGCGTTATCGCTTGCTGGAGCGCATCGCGCGCGGCGGCATGGGCGTTGTGTACGCCGCGGAAGATGAAAATCTCCAGCGACGCGTGGCCTTGAAAGTTCTCGATGTGCCGGGAAGTGACGGCGATCTCGCCAATCGTCTCATCCGCGAAGCCCGCGTGCTGGCCGCTCTCGAGCATCCCGGCATCGTGCCCGTTCATGATGTGGGAACCCTCGCTGACGGCCGCGTCTTCTACACGATGAAATTCGTCGAAGGCCGCCGCCTCGACAAATACATCGAGTCGGTCATTTCGATCCCGGATCGCTTGCGCCTTTTCCTGCGTATTTGTGACGCCGTTGCATTCGCCCACGCGCGCGGCGTGCTGCACCGCGATTTGAAGCCCGCGAATGTCATGGTCGGTCCGTTCGGCGAAGTCCTGGTAATGGACTGGGGACTCGCCAAAATTCTTCGCCCCGCCGATTCCGACGCCTCTCGCGTTGCCGATCCCGAAGCAACAATTTTCGAGAAGCCGAACCAACCCGCTACCTCCGGAGATGTCACCCAAATCTCTGCTGTAACCGGACACGGCACGGTGATGGGCACGCCCGGCTACATGTCTCCGGAACAAGCGCGCGGCGACGTTGAACACTTGGATGCGCGCAGCGACATTTATTCGCTCGGTGCGCTGCTGCGGTTCTTGCTCACCGGAAAACCGGAAGGTACAACCGCACCTGACAAATCACTGGCGGCCATTTGCGCCAAGTCGACGGCGACGTCTCCGGCAGAGCGCTATCCCAGCGTCCAAGAAATGGCGCTGGACATTTCGCGCTATTTGGACGGTCTTGCGGTCGGAGCCCACCGCGAGTCGGTTTTTGAGAAGGTCGGGCGCTTTTACCGCCGCTATCGGTTCTTTATCTTGTTGATTGCAGCGTACTTGGCGATGCGCGTCCTGATTTTGCTTTTTATGCACAGATAGGGCTAAAGAAATTTGGAGACATGTTGTAAAGAACGGTAGAAGGCAGATCGGAACGGAGGATGTGATGAACAAGGTGCTGCTGGGGCTTCTGCTCGGGGCATTGTTGGGGGCGATTGATGGCGGGTCGGCCTGGTTCACGCCGGCTGTGCGAGCGCAATTGGCGGGAATCATCTTCGGGTCCACGATCAAGGGATTGATCGCGGGAGTAGCCGCAGGCATTTTTGCGCGCAAGGTGAATTCCGTGCCTCTTGGCATTCTATTCGGCCTGGCCGTGGGATTCGTCCTCGCATATATCGTGGCGTATATGCAGCACGGCTATTATCTCGAAATCATTTTGCCCGGCAGCATCGTGGGAATGATTGTGGGTTACGCGACGCAACGTTACGGTGCTGCAGCAACGCCGGCGACGCGCTAGCAAACAACCAATTGGAGGCGACAATTCCGTTCGTTTAAACCAGGAGGAGATCCATGTCTCGAGTCATCCATTTTGAAATACCGGCGGTCGATCCCGACCGCGCCGCGAAGTTTTATCAGAAAGTTTTCGCATGGAAATTCGACAAGTGGGCCGGGCCAATGGAGTACTGGATGGTGACCACCGGTGCGGAGGGAACCCCGGGGATCAATGGCGGCCTGATGAGGAACACCAATGTTAAGACCACCACCAACACGGTTGGTGTGGAATCCGTCGATGCAGCTATCAAGGCGGCGACGGACGCAGGGGGAAAACTGGTGATGCCCAAAACTCCGATTCCTGGCGTCGGTTACTTTGCGTACTGCGAAGACACGGAAGGGAATCTCTTCGGCGTGATGCAGGCCGACAAGAGTGCGAAGTAAAAGCGGCGCAGGTGCAATCGCGCTTTCATGGGAGTCAGCAATGAGCCTCACGAAACCGGTGCTGGGACTCGCCGTAGGAGGAGCTCTCGGACTTCTTGATGGCTTGAGTGGATTTCTCGAGCCGTCCCTTGCCCCGGTCATGGGTAGCGTGATCACGTTCTCTTTGCTGAAGGGATTGGTCGCGGGAATCGCCACCGGATATGTTTCGCAGCGAGTCCACTCCATGCTGCTGGGCATTCTGGCGGGAACCGGGATCGCCGCAGTGCTGAGTCTGCTTGTGATTCTAAAGGCGGGAATGGCGCTGTTTTGGGACATCTTGCTGCCGGGAATGCTGCTCGGCGCAATCGTGGGATTTGCAACGCAAAGGTTCGGGCGTGCGAAGCAATCGGCTATCGCTGCTCAATGAGTTCTTTGGTTCAAGTAGTTGAATTTCGAGAACGGTTCAAACGAGGCTTGAAAGGAGAATAATCGATGAAAGGCTTGGCGAGAATTCTGACTATGCTGCTGTTGAGTGCGGGCATTATGCCCATTCCAAATCCTGCAGGAGGCGGTGGCGCGGAAGCGTTCGAGAAGCTGAAAGCGCTAGTGGGACACTGGGAGACCGACAAATCAAACATGAACAAGGCCTCGCTGGACATGGAGCTGACGTCCGGGGGCACGGCGGTCCTCGAGAAGTTCCACATGGTCGAAAACGGCAACCCCGTGGAAATGACCACGCTGTACTACCTCGATGGCGACCAGGTGAAGCTGACGCACTATTGCATGGCCGGCAACCAGCCGACCATGAAGGGATCATATGCTCCCGAGACGAAGACCATTACGTTTGATCTGGTCAGCATCTCGAACTTGAAAAGCCCCGATGACGGTCACATGCATCACGCGGTGTATACGTTTATCGACAGCAATCATTTCAAGACCACCTGGACGTTCCGCAAGGAACAAAAGGACGCGTTCACCGAAGACGTAACGTACGTCCGCACGAAGTAAGACATTTTCCGCGAAGTGGTGCAAAGGGTGTTCCGATTGGGTCGGAACGCCCTTCGTGTTTGTGGAACATGTAAAATAGTCCGGCATCGAATGAGTGCTGTGAATTGACTGCTGGCTAGGAGCAATACCATGAGCTTTGCGCCGTTTGCCGGACAAAAGTATCTGAATCTCGAAACGTTCAAGAAAAATGGCACCGGTGTGAAAACACCGGTCTGGTTTGCCGCGGACCCCTCGGCGAGTCTCGATTCGAACGGCGCGAAACTATATGTCTACACCATCGGCGTTTCCGGAAAAGTGAAACGCATTCGCAACAACCCGCACGTGAAAATCGCACCATGCGACATGCGCGGCAGAGTGCTTGGCGAATGGACGGAAGCTCGCGCTGAAATTGTCACCGGCGAAGAGGATGCTCGCGGAACGCAATTGCTCAAAAACAAATATTTTCCTTGGAAACAGTTGCTGGATTTCTTCGCTAAGTTCCGGAGGCGCGATCACACCGTATTCGTGCTCCGTCCCACCTGAAAGAAGCTCTACCGGGGCCAGAGCCAGCCAAATGTACCAGCGGTTAGCAAACTGTAGACCAGGCCATCAAACACTTCTTTGAGGACCATGCTCCAGGGCTGGCCCTTCCAGATGCCGTTGACCAAGGGCCCCAGACCGAAAGCAAGGAATGCAGCAGTGCCCGCGACGCGAAACACGCCCAGATAGGGTGCGCCGGGCATGACGGTGCGTCCCGTCAGATAAGCAACGAAAAAACCGACCAGCAGGCAATAAGCGAACCACATCCCGAGGAACTTTGGCATCGCCACTGGCCCGCTGGGATACACGGTCATAAACCCGACCGGTCCCTGCTTGTATTTTTCCTGCATGGCGGGCGTGTTCATGTCCTTATGCGTGCAAAAAGGGAAATGATAGAGCCCCGGCGTCAAGCCGGCCGGGCGCAAGGTGGCAAGAACTTTGTCCTCTTCGGGAAGCTGCCGGTAATCGCTGGTGTGATACTTCAGCACCATATGGATGACAGAGCTGGCCACGAACACGATGACGGCCGAGAGCAGGATGGGGAGCAAAAGTGCGGTGAGAGAAATCATGCGTTGCCTCCTTGTATGCAAAGTATGCAAACGTGAATGAGGAAATTTACGCGTGAAGCTACCGCCGAATAGCGCCGCGGTCAAGCGTTTTTCTCTGCGCTCGCCGGGCTCTTCGCCAGGCGGGCGCAGAATTGGCCCTCATCTAGTCCACCATCGCGAGCAAACCGCGGTTGATATAGAATGGGGCTGCTTCCGATCTCAGTGAAGGAAATCCCGATGAAAAAACTGACTTTGCGGCGGGTTCGAATCCGTTCGCTCGTCTTCACATCTCTGATCCTCGCTTCCACGTGCGCCGTAGCGGCGGACGACAATTCCCCCTCGCTTCCGGCGCCGCCGGTGGCCAAGAAAGTTCCCAAGATCACAGAGATCAACGGCCGCACGCTGACAGACAACTACTTTTGGCTGCGCGAGAAGAAAAATCCCGATGTGAAAGCCTATCTCGACGCCGAGAATGTCTACACCGATGCGGTCATGAAGCCGACCGAAGGATTGCAGAAAAAGCTCTATGACGAAATGTTGAGCCGCATCAAGGAAACGGACGTCGAGGTTCCTTACAAGGAGGGCGGCTATTTCTACTATTTGCGGACCGAAGCCGGTAAGCAATACGGGATTCGTTGCCGGAAAAAGGGCAGCATGGATGCACCGGAAGAAGTCGTGCTGGACGTAAATGAACTGGCAAAAGGACAGAAGTTCATGTCGCTCGGAGCGTATAACGTCAGCGACGACGGCAATCTCCTGGCGTACACGACGGACAACACCGGATTCCGCCAGTTCACGCTGGCTGTAAAGGATTTGCGCACCGGCAAATTGCTGGCCGACCACGCCGAGCGCGTCGATTCCGTCGCCTGGGCGAACGACCATAAAACTATTTTCTATACCATTGAAGACGAGGTGTCCAAGCGGTCCTATCGGATGTATCGCCACAACGTCGGCACCGCCGGCCCCGATGCCTTGATCTACGAAGAAAAAGACGAACGGTTTGATATTGGCACCGGCAAGACGCGCAGCAAAGCCTACTTATTGCTCATCTCCGGCAGCCACACCACCAGCGAGGCGCGTTACATTCCCGCCGATCAGCCCATGGCCGAATGGAAAGTCATGGAGCCTCGTAAACAGGACGTCGAGTACTACCCCGACCATAACGGCGATTTTTTCTATATTCGCGTGAATGACACGGGTCGCAATTTCCGCCTGGTCAAGGCGCCGGTTTCGGATCCCAGCAGCAAAAATTGGCGGGAAGTCGTGCCTCATCGCACCGATGTCATGCTCGATGATACGGACTTCTTCAAGAACTATTACATCTCCTACGAACACGAGAAGGGATTGCCGCAAATTCGCGTCACCAACCTGCAAAGCGGAGACTCGCGGCGCCTCGAATTTCCGGAGCCGGCTTACGACGACTATCCGTATGTGAATCGTGAATACGATACGACCAAATTCCGCTACGGCTACCAATCCTTCATCACTCCCCAGTCGGTCTTTGAGTATGACCTCGCAAGCGGCAGTTCCACGTTGCTCAAGCAGAAGGAAGTGCCCGGCGGCTATGACCGCACGCGCTATCAAGTAGAGCGAATTTATGCCACGGCGTCCGATGGCGTGAAGATTCCGATCACCGTCGTGCGCCTGAAGAGCGCCAAGCTGGATGGCAAAGGTCCGCTGTACCTGACGGGCTACGGCTCTTACGGATATCCTTACGACATCCGCTTCAACTCCAACCTCTTCAGCATGGTCGATCGCGGCGTGGTCGCCGCGGTGGCGCACATTCGTGGCGGTGGTGAAATGGGCAAGGCCTGGCACGATGACGGGCGCATGATGCACAAGAAAAACACTTTTACCGACTTCATTGCCTCCGCGGAATTCCTTCTTGCGCAAGGATACGGTTCGAAGGACCGTCTGGTGATCGAAGGAAGAAGCGCCGGCGGCCTCTTGATGGGCGCGGTCTTGAACATGCGGCCGGATTTGTTTCACGCCGCGCTAGTTGGCGTTCCGTTCGTGGACGTCATGAACACCATGCTCGACGAATCTCTGCCTCTGACCGTCAGCGAATTTGAGGAGTGGGGCAACCCCAAGCAAAAACCCGCTTTCGATTACATGATTACCTACTCGCCGTACGACAACATTGAGCCGAAGAACTATCCCAACATGCTGGTGAGGACCTCTTTCAACGACAGCCAGGTGATGTACTGGGAGCCGGCCAAATACGTCGCCAAGATGCGCGCGACCCGGACGGATCACAATATTATGATCCTGAAAACCAACATGAACCCTGCCGGACACGGCGGCGCCTCCGGACGTTACGACCGCCTGCATGAGACCGCATTTGATTACGCCTATTTTCTGACGCAGATGGGAATTCAAGACTGACTGCCCTACGGTCGAGCCTGCCTGCAACAATCAGCGCGTTGCGCGTGTTCGGAAGAAGCGCAACACTGCCGCCTCGCCTAAGGCGATCCTGTGAATTTTTCTTCACGCTGATGTTCCCGATTGTGTTTAGAATAGAAGCGCCGGCCTATTCAGTGGGAGGTCGAATCGTTCCCAGGCGATTCAAGGTTCCAAACAACGCCTTCCTGGGAGTCTAAAAATGAAAATGCAAAGCGCAGTGCGCAGGGCCGCTTTCTGCCTTGCCTTGTCCCGGCTGATTATCCCTTTTGCGGTCCACGCTCAAAACCAGGTGTTGGGGGAACTGCAATTGGTCGGAAAGACCAAGGCGGATAAGACATCTGGAGTTTGGGTCGATGGCCAGTACGTCGGCTACGTCAATGAGTTGAAATCCGACAACAAAATCCTGCTTCTGCCCGGTGAACATGAGATTGCCGTTCGTCAGTCCGGGTATACGGATTTCCGGCAGAAGGTCGTCGTGGAACCGCATAAAAAAGTAGTCCTGCAGGTTGTCATGCTGAAGGATCCACGGACTCACCTTCCTCAAGTCACGTCTCAGATCAAGTTGCAAGTGACGCCGGAGAGAGCCGCCGTTTTTGTGGACGATGCCTTCGCGGGAACGGTTGGCGAATTCAGCGGCGCGGGGCATGGCATGCTCGTCAGCGCCGGGAAACACCGGATTAAGATTGCTCTTCCCGGATATCAGGAGTTCGACACGGAAGTCAGCTTGCTGGCGCGGCAGAAAATCACCATCAAGACGGACTTGCTTCCAGGAAGCATCGCGCAGGCCGGAGCCTCAATAAAACAAAACTAGGTGGAATCTGCAGGCACGTTCTTTTCGCCGAACTCACGCTAGCCGGTATTGTGCCCTAGTTGCGAGCCGTTACAGCAGCGTGGCTGGAAGAAGCGAGAGACCGGAGCGAATCGCTGTAAGGCGCGCGGGCGACTCCGCGTTCGGTGAAGATGGCGGCAATGTAGCGCGCGGGAGTGACATCAAACGCAGGGTGGGCAGCGTTGACGTCTGGCGCGATTTGCATACCCTGGAAATGCGTGACTTCGGCGGCGGAGCGCTCTTCGATGGGAATGTGCTCACCATCAGGAATAGATAAATCAAAAGTGGAGACGGGTGCGGCGATATAGAAGGGGACGTTGTTCTCTTTCGCAAGAACAGCGATCTGGTACGTCCCAATTTTGTTGGCAGTGTCGCCGTTAGCGGCGATGCGATCGGCCCCCGTGACAATGGCGCCAACCTTCCCCAATTTCAAAAAGTGGCCGACCATATTGTCGGTAATGAGCGTAAGGGGGATGCCGCCCTTGTGCAGTTCCCACGCGGTGAGCCGCGCGCCTTGAAGATAGGGGCGCGTTTCGGGAACGAGCACATGGAGCTTTTTCCCCTGCTCGAACGCGACGCGAATCACGCCGAGAGCGGTGCCAATGCCGCCCGTGGCGAGCGCGCCGGCGTTGCACTGCGTCATCACCTGGCCTTCGCGCGGCATGAACTCCGCGCCGAAGCCGCCGATCGCCTCGTCGGTCGCTTTTTTTTCGAGATGGACTTGCTTCGCCTCGTCCACCATCCCCTGCCGGATTTTGCCCAAGTCGGAGGTCGCCGCCGTCAATTCCGCGAAGCGGCGCTTCATGCGCTCCAGCGCCCAGAAAAGATCCACCGCGGTAGGGCGCGTTTTTGCAAGCGCTTCGCAAATTTCCGTGAATTCAGCGCGGAGAGCTTCCACCGATCTTGCGCCAGAATGCAAAACGCCGAGAGCCGCGCCCATCGCCGCCGCCACGCCGATCGCCGGAGCGCCGCGAATGACCATTTCGCGGATCGCCTTGGCAACTTCCCGATAATCCGCGTAGGTATACGAGATTTCCTCACCAGGAAGCCGGCGCTGGTCCAGCATGACCACGCCGCGATCTGTCCATTCGATGGGTTGCGCTACGTACATGCGGTCGATGTCCTCACCAAATCCAATTGTAACGAAGCCAGCGAAGGAACACGAATCGAGTCATGCGCGATTCAGTGGCCCGGAGGCATGTGCGTGAATCCGCGTGTGGCGATGATGGAAGTGACAGCAATCATGGAATTGTAGCCGAGGTGAAGAAGGAAACTCGCGACCACGGTGCCGGTCCAGGCGCGGGCGAAGGTAAAAATAACGCCAACGAGAACAAGCAGGCTGACCAGCCCCCAGTTCCCTCCGAGCTGAGGAGCATGCACGAGCCCGAAGAGGAAGCCGGTCAGCAAGATGCTGAAGACCATGCCGGCGCGGATGGTGCGCGGAGATTCCATACCGAAGAACTCCGCCACGGCAGCGAAAATACGCGCCAACACCGGATATAAGTAACCTCGAAAAATAGTCTCTTCCACAAGTGGCGCGACGAATACAGCCATACCCATCAGAAGGATCGCACCCTCGCGGCTCTTGAAAAATTCCTGTATGGGAGCGTGCTCCACATCCTTGACGCGCGAGCTGGCAATCACAACGAAGATGGACAAGCCGCAGCCGCAGAGAAAATACATCCACGGGCTGCCCTTGCCTCCGCCGAGATCGGGGTTGAGTCTCTTCCAGCCGAGAGAACGCCAGAAAGGGGAATCCCGCAAGACCCCGAGCGTGACGTACAAAAACAAAATGATCAGCGCAAACCAAAGAACATTCGTGCCGACGATGAGCCTGGGATCGGACTCGAACAGGTGTTTGAGTTGCTTCTGCGAGAGGTGCCCGTTCGCGGAAAAATAAGCCAGGACGACGATAGCGATTGTGAGTTGACTGGTGATGGCAAAAAGGACAAAGACCAAAAGGTGCGGCCAGGACCAGGAAATGCGTAAGTCTTCCGGCAAATTGGAGGGCGGCGTAGAGGCCACGGGAGAAACGACGAGGTAGGAAAGAGGGTCACCCCCCAGTGGCTGAGCGATGATTGGCTGAGCGCCCGGCTCCTCCCCTGTCGATCCCCCCGGCTGGTCGGACGAAAACGGTGCGTGAGGATTTTCTTCCGGAGGCTTCAGCGGATTGTCCTCGAAGAGGCTCATCGTGTTCCAGCGTGGCGTTTCTTGCGTTTCTTGGGCCACCCGGCGGCCAGCGCGGCGGCGACGAGCGGCAACAGTAGCTCGTGGTGCCCAGTGATGGCATAGCCGTGCGACGCGGGTCCGCTGCGGTCCTGGGCGGAGGCGGTAGGACGCTTCACTACATTCTGCAACGGACGATAGTGCTGGATAAAGTCGAAGTTCGCAGTAGTAATGGGGCGCAGCGGGACGCTGAGATTGCGAACGACGGAAACGGCTTTCAGAAAAATTTCGGGTAGAAGAACCGCGGAGCCCCAATTGAGATAAACGCCGCCGGGATGCATCTGCTGAACGAGCGCGCAGAACAAACGGAAGTCGCGATACGTGGCATCGCCAAGTGCAGCGCCGTCCGCGGCGGGATGCATGTGCGGGATGTCCGTGCCGATGGCGAGATGAATGGTCACGGGGATCCGGTGTTTGTACGCGGCTACGAGGATGCTGGAATCCGCGTGTTTCACTTCGATGATGCCGCTCGATAGAAATTGCCCAGCCGCTTCACCGTAACCGATGCGGATGCGGTGCGAAAGCTTCGCAATTTCGTTTAAGTACTTTCCCGTTTCTTCGGCCATTCCGAATTGGCCCTTGCCGAGCCCGGCTTCGACGTCTTCGGAAGTATTTCCCGCAAGGGCGATTTCAAAATCGTGGATGAGCGCGGCGCCGTTCATCGCGATTCCAGTGACGAAGCCGCGCTTCATCAGATCGATCAAGACAGGACCGAGGCCGACCTTAATGACGTGTCCGCCGATGCCCCAGAGGATGGCTCTGCGCTGTTTGCGCGCAATGTGAATCGCGCTGAGGAGATTGCGAAGATCTTCCGCCGCAAGAATGTTGGGCAGTGAATCCAGGAATTTTGTAAGCGACGCATTCGCGCCAGTCGGCTTCGCAAAACCTCGGACGCTGACTTTGCTCTTGCGCGAGGCGAGCGGATATGTGTGCACCGCGCCAAGCGTTAGCGGCTGGATGGAATAGATGCTCATTGAGACGGGGATACTCTAACCCGCACGGCGCCTAACACCAAGCGAACGAGAGACTGACCTCCGTGAGGTGCGAGGCCAAAATTTCCACAAGGACGCTACGCCTACAGCAATTGCAATGGCCCCGCCGACTAGGAGCCCGCAAAAGTATGCATCAATTTCATCAGGGTCATTTGGTGGGGGACCGAAACGGCTCCACAGGTACGAGCCTCCCAGAAATCCTCCGAGCCCAAATAAACATGCCATGATTAAGGAAAAGAGCACCGACGCTGCTGCGCGCCAATTACTTCGAGTTGCCATTGTGGTGACCATTGTTAGTCACGCCGAGGACGCGGGCGAGAACCCGGCCGGTGTAGGATTTTTTTGTGCGGGCGACGAGCTCGGGCGGGCCCTGAGCGACGATGCGGCCGCCGCCTTCGCCGCCTTCGGGGCCGAGGTCGATGATCCAGTCGGCTTGCTTAATAACGTCGAGGTGGTGCTCGATGATGAGCACGGTGTTGCCCAGATCGACGAGGCGCTGAAGAACGTCGAGGAGTTTTCGCACGTCGTCGAAATGCAGGCCGGTGGTGGGTTCGTCGAGAATGTAGAGCGTGCGGCCGGTCTGGCGTTTCGAGAGCTCGCGGGCCAGCTTGATGCGCTGGGCTTCACCGCCGGAAAGCGTGGTGGCGGATTGGCCGAGAGTGACATAGCCAAGGCCAACTTCGACGAGAGTCGAAAGTTTTTGCTGAATTTGTGGAATGTTCTCGAGAAGTTTAAGCGCGTCGGAAGAAGGCAAATTCAAAACGTCGCTGATGGAATGACCCTTGTATCGGACGGCGAGGGTTTCCGAATTGTAGCGGCGGCCACGGCAGACTTCGCACATCACGTAAACGTCGGGAAGAAAATTCATCTCGATGCGGCGGAGGCCGTCTCCCTGGCAGGCTTCGCACCGGCCGCCCTTCACGTTGAAGCTGAAGCGGCCGGCGCGGTAGCCGCGCTCGCGCGATTCCGGGAGCATCGCGAAGAGATCGCGGATAGGCGCGAAGACACCGGTGTAGGTGGCGGGATTGGAACGCGGAGTGCGGCCGATCGGGGCCTGATCGATTTCGATGACTTTATCGATTTGATCGGCGCCGAGGATTTCGCGATGCGCGGCGGGCGCTTCGGAAGAACGATAGAGTTTTTGCGCGAGAGCGCGATAAAGAATGTCGTTGACGAGAGTGGATTTACCGGAGCCGGAAACGCCGGTGACGACCGTGAGCAAGCCAAGCGGCAGCGTAATGTCCACGTCCTTCAGATTGTTCGCGCTCGCGCCAAGAATCTGTATGGCTTTTCCATTGGGACTGCGGCGCTTTTCGGGAATAGAAATTCTTGCGGCGCCGCTGAGATACTGTCCCGTGAGCGATTCGGCAGTGGCTTCGATTTGCGCCGGCTTGCCCTGGGCGACAAGGTAGCCGCCGGCGTTGCCGGCGCCGGGGCCAAGGTCGACCACGAAATCGGCGCGGCGGATGGTGTCTTCGTCGTGCTCGACCACGAGGACAGTGTTACCGAGATTGCGCAAATGTTCGAGCGAGCCGAGAAGGCGCGCATTGTCGCGGGCGTGCAAGCCTATGCTGGGCTCATCGAGAACGTAGAGAACGCCGCGAAGGCGCGAACCGATTTGCGTGGCGAGGCGGATGCGCTGGGCTTCGCCGCCGGAGAGCGTAGCCGCGGAACGGTCGAGGCTCAGATAACCAAGGCCCACAGCGAGCAGAAAATCGATGCGCTCGGAAACTTCTTCGAGCGGACGAGCGGCGATTTCCTTTTGGCGCTCCGTGAGTTGCGCAAGAATTTTGTCGACCGCGGACCGTGCGGCGCTGAGCGCGAGCGCGGTGAAATCGGCGATGGACAAGCCGCCGAGCTTGACCGCGAGCGATTCGGGGCGGAGGCGCTTGCCGTGGCAGACGGCACAGAGCGTCGCGGACATGTACTGCGTGATCCACTCGCGATAGGAATCGGAGTTGGACTCTTCGAAATTTCTTTCGAGAAATTTCAGGATACCTGGGAAACGGAAGCCCTTTTCGGGTTTGGACTTCTTGCCTGCTGATCCATTCTCGCCTGACGCGCTGCCGTTCGACGGCGGATAGCCATACAAGAGCATGTTCTGAACGCGCGCGGGAAATTTTTCGAACGGCGTTTCGAGGTCGAAGCCGTGCGCATAAGCGCCGAGTTCGAGCGTGCGCTTGAGGATTGCCGAGCCGGAGCCTGGGCCGAGCCCGCCATCGAAGAGCGGCCGCGTCCAATCGGTGATGATCTTGGACGGATCGAAATCGTATTTCGAGCCCAGTCCGTTGCACGCGGGGCAGGCGCCGTAGGGCGAATTGAAACTGAACGAGCGCGGTTCAAGTTGCGGAACGGAGATGCCGCAATCGGGGCAAGCAAGCTTTTCCGAGAGAGTGTGCTCTTTTCCTCCGACGATGGCGACGGTGACGAGTCCGCTCGCTAATTTTAGCGCGGTGGCGATGGACTGCTCGAGCCGCGCGGCGATGCCTTGCTTGACGAGCAGGCGGTCGATCACGATTTCGATGGTGTGGTTCTTCCGCTTGTCGATGATCGGAAGTTCATCAAGCTGGAAAAGTTCGCCGTTGATGCGCACGCGGACGTAACCATCGTGCGCGAATTTGTCGAGCTCTTTTCTAAACGCGCCCTTTCGCCCTCGGACGATGGGCGCCAGGATCATGACGCGGTCGTCGGGCTTGCAGATTTCGCCGTGCAGGATGGACTGCACAATCTGCTCGCTGGACTGGCGCGTGATGGGCTTGCCGCAATTCGGGCAATGCGGCACGCCAACGGTCGCGTAGATCACACGGAGGTAATCATAAATTTCCGTGATAGTACCGACGGTGGAGCGCGGCGAACGCGTCGTCGTTTTCTGCTCGATAGCGATCGAGGGCGAAAGGCCTTCGATCACGTCGACTTCGGGCCGCTCCATCTGGTCGAGGAACTGCCGCGCGTAAGCGGAGAGCGATTCGACGTAACGGCGCTGGCCTTCGGCGTAAATCGTATCGAAAGCGAGCGAAGATTTGCCGGAGCCGGAGAGGCCGGTGATGACCGTAAGGCTGTTCCGGGGGATTTCAACGCTGATGTTCTTGAGGTTGTGCTGGCGCGCGCCCCGGATTACCAGTTTGGTCAGGCCCATGAGACGAAGACGCTCCCTCCACAGGAGCCCTGGCGCTCAGTAGGTACACTGAGCCCAAGATAACTTCTCACAATAGCAGGAGCGAAAGAAGCGGGTCAAGAAGCCCTCTGGCATGGAAGAGCCTACTCACTTCGTATCCCCCTAGTGGAGTTGAAGTGGGTGGGTCCGAAGAGGCGGAAGAAGATGGCGGCCCGGCTTGACACGGGCTGCATGCCCGCCTAGTCTGAAGAATCATGGAAGTCCGATTCACTCCCGAAGAGGAAGCGCGTCTCGCCAGAATTGCCACGCAGGAAGGCGTGGACCCAGCAGAACTGGTGAAGGATGCGGCCCTCCGGCTGCTGGAAGATGACACACGCTTTCGGGCAGGCGTCCGAAAGGGCATCGAGCAGGCCGACCGAGGTGAGTTCATCGAAGAAGAAGAAATGGACGCCCGCGTTAAACGAATGTTCCAGCCGTGATGCGGATTCGCTGGACGCGCGCAGCCGCGGAGGACTTGGAGCACATCAAGAATTATCTCACCGAGCACCACCCCCAGTTTGTGCAGTCCACTGTGATCGAGCTTTACGAAACTATTCGCTCCCTGAAGGCCTCATCACGTCGCGGACGACTGGGACGCGAAGAAGGAACTCGCGAACTCGTATTGTCGCGCCTGCCTTATATTGTCGCGTACCGCATCAAGGAGCAGGCCATCGAAATTCTACACATCTACCACGGCGCACAGAACCGTCCTTGAGGCAGCAGGCAAGGAAGCAGATTCCTCGCTTCGCTCGGAATGACAATCCGCGGAAATGTCCCAGCAACCGTCAGAGGCCGGCGTAGGTTTGGCGGCGGAGGAATTGGCCGGCGCCGGGGCGACCGACGAATTTGCCGGCGTCGATGACGGGGCGGCCGCGGGAGAAAACTGTTTTGGGCGCGCCTTTGATCTTGATGCCCTCGAACATGGAATAGTCCACGCGCATGTGGTGGGTTTTAGCGCTGATGATTTCTTCGTGATTGGGATCGAAGATGACCAGGTCGGCGTCGGAGCCAACGGCGATGGTGCCTTTGCGCGGATAGAGGCCAAAGAGTTTAGCGGGCGCGGTTGCAACCAGCTGGACAAAACGGTTCGGCGAAAAATGTTTGCCGTGGACCCCGCCGGTATACACGAGACTCAGGCGGTGCTCGATGCCGGGGCCGCCATTGGGAATCTTGGTGAAATCGTCCTTGCCGAGCTCTTTTTGCTCCTTGAAGCAGAAGGGGCAGTGGTCGGTGGAAACAACCTGCAGAGTGTCTTTGGCGAGGCCTTGCCAGAGCTTTTCCTGGTGCCACTTTTCGCGGAGCGGCGGAGTGAAGACATACTTGGCGCCTTCAAAACCGGGGGCGTCCATATTTTCCAGGGAAAGATACAAGTATTGCGGGCAGGTCTCGGCGTAAGCGGGCAGGCCGCGGTCGCGCGCTTCGCGGACTTTTTCGAGCGCGTCGTTGCAGGAGAGATGAACGATGTAGACGGGCGCGCCGGCCATTTCGGCGAGAGCGATGGCACGGGAAGTGGCTTCGGCTTCGGCGGTGGTCGGGCGCGTGAGCGCGTGATATTTCGGCGCGCGCTTTCCTTCGGCGAGGGCTTGCTGAACGATGACGTCGATGGCGCCGCCATTTTCCGCGTGCATGCAGATGAGGCCGCTGTGTTTGGCGGCCTGGCGCATAGCCTTGAAGATCGAGGCATCATCGAGCATGAAGACGCCCGGGTAGGCCATGAAGAGCTTGAAGCTGGTGACGCCTTCGCGGATGAGCTGGCCCATTTCTTCAAGCTGCGCGGAGCCGAGCTCGGTGATGATGCAGTGAAAGGCGTAGTCGGTGACGGCCTTGTCGTGGGCTTTCTTCATCCAGGTGTCGAACGCCTGGCGGAGGGTTTGGCCTTGGTACTGGATGGCGAAGTCGATGAGGGTGGTGGTGCCGCCGAAAGCGGCGGCGATAGTGCCGGTCTGGAAATCGTCGGCGCTGGTGGTGCCGCCGAAGGGCATGTCGAGGTGCGTGTGGACGTCGATGCCCCCCGGAATGACAAGCATGCCGGTCGCGTCAAGGACGCGCCCCGCGTTCTCCGTGGGAAGTTGGGAGGCGATGGCAGTGACCTTTTCGCCGTTGATGCCGACGTCGGCGAGACAAGTGTCGATGGCGGTTACGACGGTGCCGTTGCGGATTACGGTGTCAAAACGCATCTTGCTCCTCTGAGGAACCAATTTTGTAAGAGTGATTTTGACTGAGTTGGAAACGGATGGGAAGGGGTGAAACCCAGGACCCCCTATACCCCCCCTATACCCCGGGGCATTTCATAAGAATATCAAAGCAAACGACTTAGAAAATTTGCAATTCGCAATTGATTGATTCTAATAGGAATATTTTTGAGTCATCAAACAGGGCACAAGCAGCGAAAGATGTGTCCGAAGAAAGAAAAGCGGGAGCAAGCTCCGGCACTTCAGAACGTAGTTATCTACAGATGTAACTACAGCACAGATTAGAGGAAAGTCAACAGCGATTTTGGACTTTTGCAATCTTCAAGGCCAGCGGGACCTCTCCCAGATGCTGGGGCTTGCTGGGGCGGCAAGAGAAAGCCGGTACGTGCATCTCATCTCAAACAAACGTCATTGCAGTTGCCTTCAGTTGAGATTCCTCGCGCATCCTCATCGGATGCACTCAGAATGACAGAGCGCATCGGATGGATGCCAGGCATATCAGTGGTTGTAGTGGGGCAGGATTCTTTGGTGGTAGACGTCGAGGGTTTTTTCTTCGTCGCCCGACATGAGGTAGATGTTGAATTGGGTTACGCCGACCTTGCGGAGGCGGTCGAGCTTCTTGCGATGCTCCTCGATGGGGCCTATCACGCAGAAGCGGTCGACTACTTCGTCGGTGACGAA
>WNFT01002340.1_pt1 | contig 17538 bp, 17 predicted proteins | sample 5400191 | NCBI WGS metagenome assembly WNFT01 (sample SAMN13153359, study PRJNA577476) | soil metagenome | isolation source: 80 cm saprolite under Madrone tree | place: USA:California | collected 2016-06-14 | reverse complement strand
GGCGCCAGCAAAGGCGGCATCATCAGCCTCACGAAGGGCCTCGCCACCGAGCTGGCCCGCCACAATATTCTCGTCAATTGCGTTGCGCCCGGCTGGGTTGACACGGACATGTCCAAGCCCGTGCTGGAAACGAAAGCCGGGCAGAAAATGGCTTCCACGGTAATTCCTCTCGGCCGCGCCGCCAATGCCGAAGAAATTGCAGGCCCCATTCTTTTTGTCGCCTCGGACCTGGCCAACTTCATGACCGGAGAGGTCATCAATGTAAATGGAGGAGCGGTCTTGTGCGGCTGAGATTTTCTAAATTTGGAGCGGTGATTCTCATCGCCGGCGCGTTTATCGCGCCGTCTGCGTTGTCGCAGCGCGCCGATATGTTGATGCCCGAACAGAGCACCGCGAAAGGGAAGCAAATTCTCAACGATCTGATCAATGCCCTCGGCGGAGCCGGTTACTCCCAGGTCCGCGAGAGCCAGTGCCAGGGCCGCCGCGCGCTGTTTGGTCACAATGGCGCGCTTACCGGCTACATCGACTTCATCGACTACCGCCGCTACCCGGACACCGACCGCACCGAGTACATCGGCAAGGGCCGCAACACGATTCTTCAATCCTTAATCGGCATTGATGGGCTGGACTTCGCCCACGGCGGCGTGGTCATCACGCTCTTTAATCACGACCAGGGCTGGACCTATGACCGCAGCGGCGTGAGTGAAGCTCCCGCCACTTCTGTTACCGATTTTCAGGAACAGGTGAAGCGCAACGTCGACAATCTTTTGCGCCTGCGCCTCAACGAGGAAGGCTTGTCCGTTCGCTTTGGCGGCAGCGACACCGTGGATTTGAAACAAGTGGACTGGGTGGAGCTTACCGATCGCGAGCAGCGCGCCTTCCGCCTGGCCGTCGATCGTTCCACGCACCTCCTGGTCCGCGGCGTCGTCATCACGAAGAATGAAGAAACCCAGGAGATTGACGAGGACGTCGCTATTTATACCAACTATCAGTTACGCGACAGCGTCTGGGTGCCGCTTCAAATTTCCCGGGAACGCAACGGCCGCCGCACTTCTCAATATTTCTACGATACCTGCAAGTTCAATCCCGGCTTTCCCGATTCTCTTTTCACCAAGGACTCGCTCAAGAAGGGCGCTTCCGAAGAACTGATCAAGAAAAGCAAGAACTGAAAACTGAAAACTTGTGCACTCTAGTGCAGACCTTTGAATCTCACTCCACGACAGCAGCGCGCGCTCGAATCCATTTGCGAAACGTTTCTGCCGCCCGCGGAAGGTTGGCCCTCCGGCAGACCTTTGAATCTCACTCCACGACAGCAGCGCGCGCTCGAATCCATTTGCGAAACGTTTCTGCCGCCCGCGGAAGGTTGGCCCTCCGCCCTGGAATTGGGCATCCCCGAAGCCATCGCCGCCGCGATGGATTTCAACCCGCGCAAGAAGGATCGCTCACAGCTTCTCCAGCTCCTTGATCTTTGGGATTCGAGCCTCCACAGCCTTTTCACCGTCGGCCGCCTAAAGTCTTTTTCCAGTCTCTCTCAGGAGCACCGCGTTCGCGTTTTGCTTTCCTGGGCTGACAGCGGCATCGGCAAGTGCCGGGCCGCATTTCAAGCCCTTCGAAAGGCGGTCGGGTTTCTCCACGTCATGCTGCCTGCGAAAAACGGCGGCCGCAGCAAAGTCTGGGAAAACCTCAAATATCCGGGCCCTCTTCGCGCGCCACAAACTTCTTCGTCCCGCCCACTCCAAGTAATCGTGCCGGATCGCGAGATGAATTTGTCCTGCGAAGTTTGCATCGTAGGTTCCGGCGCCGGCGGCTGTACTGCCGCCGCGGTTCTCGCCGCGGCGGGGAAAGATGTGATCGTTCTCGAGGCTGGCAGTTATTACGATGACGACGATTTCGACGGCGCGGAGCTTGGTGGTTTCCAGCGGCTGTACAGCGAAGCAGGTTTCGCCGCCACCGCCGATCACAGCGTCAGCCTGCTTGCCGGTGAATGCTTGGGCGGAACGACAGTCATCAACTACTGCACTTCGTTTCGAACGCCCGACGACATTCGAACGGAATGGGCCGCGGCGGGAGTGCCGTGGTTCACGAGCGACGAATACACGAGGAGCCTTGACGCGGTGTGCGAAAGATTGCAGGTCAATCGCGAGCACAATCGCGTCTCGCACCGCGAGCAAATTCTGGATCGCGGCCTGCGCGCACTCGGATGGCACGTCGACGCGATGCCCCGTAATGTTGCCGGCTGCGACCAGGGAAAAGTTTGTGGTTACTGTGGCTACGGTTGCACTCTCGGCGCCAAGCAGTCTTCGACAAAAACGTGGCTTGCAGATGCGCAACAGCATGGCGCTCGATTTGTCGTTGAGACACGCGCGGTGCGCGTTCGAATCGAGGCCGGTTCCGCAACCGGGGTAGAAGCGCGTTCGAGAAAGGGCCACCGTGTAAGCGTTCGCTGCAAAGCAGTCATCAGCGCTTGCGGCTCCTTGCACACACCGGCGCTATTCCTTCGTTCCGGCCTCCGCAACGAACACATCGGCCGTCATCTCCACCTCCATCCCGTTTCGAACGTATGCGGCGTGTTCGAAGAAGAGATTCGTCCCTGGGAAGGGACGATGCAGGCGATCTACTCTGACGAACACCGCTTCCTCACTGGGAATTTCGGGGTGAAGTATGAAACTACGGCGCTTCAGCCGGTCATCGGCGTTGCCGTGCTTCCGTGGCGTGATCCGGCGCAGTACCGTTCCTTGCTCGCGAAGCTTTCGCACATCTCGGCAATCGGTGTTCTATTGCGCGATCGCGACGGCGGCCGTGTCACAATAGATGAGGAGGGCCACCCCGTTTCTCACTACTCACTCTCGAATTTCGATCGCGCGCATCTTCGCAGTGGTTTCATTGGCGCCGCACGCATCCTGGAAGCCGCCGGCGCGCGCCAGATTTTCTCGCCGCATGCGAAGTGGTGCGGTTACGAGCCCGGCCGCATCGGCTCACTCGATACTTTCACGCAGGCGATGGATTCCGCCGGCTGGGATTCCGGGCGGCTGGCGCTCTTTTCATTTCATATCCAAGGCACTGCCCGGCTCGGGGGCTCGCCCAAATTCTCCGCCACCAACCCGGACGGCGAAGCCTGGGAAGCGCGCAACTTGTACGCGATGGACAGTTCCTGCTTTCCCTCTGCATCAGGTGTGAATCCCATGATCTCCATCGAGGCCATCGCTCACCGAAACGCCTCCGCCCTCGCAGAGCGGATGAACTGAAGTCGAACCATGGCCACGGCCAGCGCCGTTTTTTCTTAAAATGGAGTGGAGAATTACCAGAGTGTTACTAATTTGGCCCTTTTGGTTTCGCCAAGAATTGTTTCGATTTGTTACAATTCTTTCCCGTCGGTACCCTTTATAATGGGATATGGCACTTAACTGTCTGCGTTTTACTCTATGAAAGTGCTATGTTTAGCGGCGCTTGCAAGGAGCCGTCCCCGGCCCCGCAATTGCACCGAATAGGGGTTCGGACCTCCCGCATAGACCGGGATGCCGGTCATGCGTCCGAACGAGGAAGCAACCTTGGGACGGAGTGCAACATTTTCGGGCACCCGGCGAAGCCGCAACCATGGTTTCAGCATGGTGGAATTAGCGGTTTCTCTGACCGTGGTTCTCATTCTGTCCGCCGTTGCTATCCCAACGCTCATGCACTCGATTCGAGCGTACCAGCTCAACAGCGCTGCGGCGCGAGTCGCCGACATGTTGAAATTTACGCGATTCGAAGCGGTACGCCGCAACAAGCAGATTAATTTCCTGATGCAGGCAAGCGCAGACGGCTGGATCGTCGGAACCGATTCGGACAATAACGGGACGGTCGATGCAACCGAAAAACAGCAACTGATCGCCGGATTCGCCGCCCTCTTGCCGTCCGGCGTAGCTCCGAGTCCAACAGCCATCTCTGCGGCCCTAGGCGGGGCCAGCCTGACCCCGAAGTCGGGCAGCAACGGCTCGGTCACCTTCGACGCGCGCGGCGCGATTCGAGTTGGTGGAACAGTTTCGAGCAGCGTTTTCGTGTTTTACCTGGGCAGCGCGGCGGATCCGCAGTTCGGCTATCGTGCCGTGGTCTTACTTCCCGCCGGGAGCACACAAGTCTGGACCGCTCCGGCGGGAGGTACTTGGCAGCAAATCAGTTGAGGCGTGAAGCCAGGGAGAAAGATGCGGTTGTCATTCACAAAGATTCGTGACGGGCAGAGAGGCTTCAGCATCCTCGAGATGATGATTGCCACGGTCATCTTGTTGGTCGGCCTGGTGGCGATCGCGCAGCTCGTGCCCGCTTCGATCCTCCTGAATTACAGAAATCGCACCGACTCTTCCGCCCTGGTTTTTGCGCAGCGCGAACTGGATCAATTCCTGGACCAGCAGCTCAGCACGACTTCGTTCACAGACGCCCTTGGGAATACTTGCAATCTTGGCAATCCTGCAACGCCGAACACGATCGCGGGCAGCCCGGTCGCCGTTATCAACAATCAGGCGCTGATTGATTTTACGGCCGCGCCAGTCGCAAACTACAGCTTTACCTATCAGGATCCGACAGATCCCAGCGGCACTATGTATGATCTTCGCTGGGCGGTAATCCTTACTGGAAACGGCACGAGCGTCTATGCAAAACGCTTCATCCTCGGCGTCCGCCAACAGGGGGGCAGCGGCTACTTTCAGCCGGTCACACTCGACACCATGGTGGAAAAATGAGGCGGGCTCGCGGCAAAGTGCGGCAACGAGGTTTTACGCTCGTCGAATTGCTGGTCGCCCTGGGGATTTTTCTCATCGTCACAGGGGCGGCCTTCTCGTTGCTCGGCTCTTCCCAGAAGCACTCCCAGACGGAGTCGCAAGTGTTGGCTTCTTTCCAGGAAGCCAGGTTGGGCTTGGACCAAATAGTGCGCGATGTTAACGACTCAGGCTTTCCCCCACCGACCTTTTTTCAAGCTGCTTATCCCAATTTGTCCGCCAGCTTTCCTTTCGCTTGGGGCCCCGGCTACACGGTCCCAACTCCCTGTCAGATTGGCACCGGCGGAGGCGGAACGTGCAACACTCCGGGTGATTTCGACATCATCATCGAGACCAATCCGAATCCCCAGGACGCCGGCAGCCAGGTGCAATGGATTCGCTACCAATTGCAGGGAACAACGCTCATGCGCGGCATGCTTGCAAAAGACGGTTCCGACCCAGCCATTACTACGGCCGGGGCGGGGTCGCCATTCGTTCAAAACGTTATCAATAATTCCTCTCCGGCGCAGATCGCACAGTATCAGCTCTCCTATCCTGGCATGTTCCCAGGAGGTGTTCCGGTGCCGATCTTTTCCTACACTTGTGACAGTGGAACTCTGCAGTTGGCGTGTCCCGGGGCGGGAGCAGCCAACGCGCCAGCCAACATTCGAGAGGTTATCGTGACGCTGATCGTGGCCGCGCCTGCCCCGGACGCCACGACAGGAGTGCCGCGTATCGTGCAATTGACCGGGCGCGGGCGCCGTGTGAATCCTAATCAGTGAGGTCTGACGAGGTTTGGTGAAAGCGCTGAACAGAATCCGAAAGCAGCAGAAGGAAAGAGGGATTGCCCTGCTGATCTCGATTTTCATTCTGTTGCTGATCAGCGTCGTGGCTATTGCCTTGATCGTCTCGTCCGGGACGGAAACCGCGCTGGCGGGCAACTACCGCTCCGCAACAGGAGTGTATTACGCAGGCCAGGCGGGCCTGGAAGAGGCGCGAGGACGGCTGTATTCGAAGAACCCCAGCTCCTTCCAAAACACAGCCCCGGGCTTCCTGTCGTCACCTGGAGTTACTCTTGCCATTGGCTCCGTTGCCTACGTCCTCAATCCGTCTCCCAGTGAAACCTCGGGGACCCTGCTCGCGACCTATCCGGATACGGAATATGACAACGAATTCGGCGCCGGGGCACTCGCAGGTGCGACCCCCACGTATACCGACTCGGTTTGGAACACTCCTCCGCTAAACGCCCTTAACGTCCCTGGCCCGCTCTACAAGTGGGTGCGCATCAACGCCGTCACCGAAAAATCTCTCAACGTGCTGGTAGCCCCCTACAATTCCGGGCCTCTGGACGACACTACGCCGATTTTCTACGACAGCACTCAGTTGAACATTTCCAATTCTGGTTCGCAGGTGCTGGAGATTACCTCTTTTGCAGTCCTCCCGAACGGCAGCCAAAAACTCCTTCAATATTTGGTTACCTCCTCGCCGATTCCGCTTCCTCCGCTTCTTGCCGCGCTGACGCTTGCGGGCAGTTCAGGGAACGGGGTGGCATTCAGCCCGCCAGACTCGAACGCTTCGTACTATGTGAAGGGAAAAGATCAGGATTGCAATGGAAATCCGGTGGGAGGATCAGCGTTTCCCGCAGTCGGCGTTTTCACGAACCCCGATATCACGGCCGTTGAGACGGGCGGCAATGGGGGAGCCGGGATCCAGCCTCCCTCCATGCGGTCCTTCTATACCGGCCTGAGCCCAGCTCCGGATGTGGAGAACATAGGCAGTTCGTTTCCAGTAACCCTGCAAAAACCGAGTCAACTCAACGCCATTGCTCAGGCGATTCTTCAAAATCCAGACGCCGTAGTCCCGGCAGGTACCTGGTCAACCCAGACCGCGTATATGAATTCCCTGGGCATGTCTCCATCCAACATGATGACCGTGGTTAGGAACGGTGATCTGGATTTGAGTCACTGGGGTAACACGGGATACGGACTTCTCCTGGTGACTGGAAATTTCACGATGGACCCGGACAATGGCTGGCGGGGAATTATTCTGGTTATCGGAAAAGGCAAAATTAATAATACAGATAATACCGGAACTCGTGAAATTGATGGCGCGGTCTTCGTTGCCAAAACGAATAACACGTCAGGAGTTGCGTTACCCGATCCGAATCTGGGTGGGGCATCCGTAATATTCGACGACCATATGGGCGGTGATGGCATCAGGTACAGCAACTGCTGGATCCAAAAGGCGCAACCCTTCGACAGTTATAAAGTTCTCTCCTTCCACGAAATCTCGCAATAAGGGTTGGATGGCTCTTGCCTTCCCCAACTCTAAGCAGGTTTCTGATTCAATAAGGGCCTCTTTCAGTTTTCTACTGTCAATGTCTATTGCCGCGTAGAGTAGATGACGGGGAAACTTGCCAACACGCTCCCATGAAATCCCGCTTCCTACTTGTTCTTTGGCTTTCGTTTATCTCGCTTGCGGCGGCTCGCTCACAGGACGCGCCGGGCACCGCCAAATTTGAAGTCTGGCTCTCCGGAATGCCGTGGGCGCTCGCGTTCGAACGCCGCGACAATGTTATCCCCGGAGGGACCTTACCGGATCTACGAGTGGATGATTCCTTCCAGAAACTCCTGCTCCAAAAGGAATTCCGGCAATTCATCTATTCCCTCTACGGCCCGCCGCAATAGCCCGCCAGTTTACGGGATTTTGGCGCTCGGACTCCCTGGGCGGTATAATGGCCGAATGCGGAATAGCCGGGGAAGCGCGCAGATGCACGGGACTACGGTGCTGTGCGTACGCCGGGAAAATAAGGTTGTGCTCATCGCCGATGGCCAGGTGACCATGGGCGATCATGTGATGAAGCACACCGCGCGCAAGACGCGGCGCCTCTTTAATGACAAAGTTGTCGCCGGCTTCGCCGGGTCCACCGCTGACGCGATTACACTCTTTGAACGCTTCGAAGGCAAGCTCCAGGAGTTTTCCGGCAACCTGCAGAAAGCAGCCGTTGAATTGGCGAAGGAATGGCGCAAAGATCGAGCGTTGCGTCACCTGGAGGCCCTGCTCATCGTTGCCGACAGCAAAGGAACGTTCATCCTATCGGGCAATGGCGATGTCATCGAACCGGACGACGGATTGGTGGCCATTGGTTCCGGCGGTACTTACGCGCTGGCGGCGGCGCGCGCGCTTCTGAAGCACTCCAAGCTGAGCGCCAAGGAACTGGCGATGGAAGCCATGCGCATTGCCAGCGAGATTTGCATATTTACGAACGAAAACTTTACAGTGGAAGAGCTCTAAGGGTCAGACGTAAAAACATGGCAAACTGTTTTCGCGCAGTAAAGGAATTGAGCAACTCATGCCCATCAAGTCTGAAAAAGAATTGACCTTCGCGCCCGGAGGCAATGGTGCGCCGCCCGTCGAGGGTGAGGAGCTCCTTCCCGCTCTTGACGACATGACGCCGCGCGAGATCGTTCTGGAACTCGATAAGTATATCGTTGGCCAGGGCGCCGCGAAACGCGCCGTGGCCGTGGCACTGCGAAATCGCGTGCGCCGCCAGAAGCTTCCGCCGGAAATCGCCGAAGATGTTTTGCCGAAAAACATTCTCATGATCGGCCCTACCGGCGTTGGAAAGACGGAGATTGCGCGGCGTCTGGCGCGGCTTGCGGGCTGCCCGTTTGTCAAAGTGGAAGCTTCAAAATATACGGAAGTCGGGTATGTGGGGCGCGATGTGGAATCGATGGTCCGCGATCTCGTCGAGACGTCCATTGACATGATCCGCGAGGAAAAGCTTGATGAAGTGGCGGATCGCGCCGAAGAAGCTGCGGAAGAACGCGTGCTCGATCTCCTGCTTCCCCCGCCGCCGCCCCCCGTGCCCGGAACTCCGGAAGCCGAAGCCGCGGCGCAGCGCGAGCAGAACCAGCGCACGCGGGAGAAACTTCGCGCGCAGCTGCGCGAAGGCAAGCTGGATCAGCGCATGGTGGATATCGAAGTCCGCGAACGCGCGATGCCCTCGTTCGAAATCATTTCCAACCAGGGCGTCGAGGAGATGGACGTCAATATCAAGGACATGCTCTCCGGCATGTTCGGCCAGCAGAAGAAGAAGCGGAAGATGAGCGTGGCTGACGCGTTTGAATATTTGATTCAGGAGGAGGAAAACAAACTGCTCGACATGGATCAGGTCACGCGGGTGGCCGTGGAGCGTGCCGAGCAGATGGGAATTATTTTTATCGATGAAATCGACAAGGTTGCCGGCCGCGAATCCGGCCACGGGCCCGATGTATCGCGGGAAGGCGTGCAGCGAGACATTCTGCCGATTATCGAAGGCACGACCGTGAACACGCGCTACGGGATGATTCGAACCGACCATATTCTGTTCATCGCGGCGGGCGCGTTCCACGTGACGAAGCCCTCCGACTTGATCCCGGAACTGCAAGGGCGCTTGCCCATTCGCGTCGAGCTGCAATCGCTAAAGGAAGAAGATTTCATTCGAATTCTTACCGAGCCGAAGAACGCGTTGATCAAGCAATACGTCGCGCTCCTGGAAACCGAAGGCGTAAAGCTGAACATTACCGAAGATGCCGTCGCGGCGGTGGCGCGATTCGCAACGAGCGTAAACGAGCAGACGGAAAATATCGGCGCGCGGCGCCTGCACACCATTCTCGAAAAAGTTCTCGACGAAATTTCGTTCGAGGCGCCGGACCTCAAGAAAAAGAATGTAAAAGTGGACGCCGCGTACGTCACCAAGCAGCTCGCGGACATCGTCAAGAACCAGGACCTGAGCCGCTACATTCTGTAGGTCTTGAAACTGGAAAATGGAAAATAGAAAAGGGGCGCCAGCGGAGAAGGCCAGACATCCTGCTCAAGGCCCGACCATTTTGCATTTTCTATTTTGCATTTTCTATTTTTTCACGGGCTGCGGCGCTCCAGGAGACCCCAGGCCACCTTCTCCGCCGGTTCCGGCGGCCATTGTGGATTTGAGCGCGCGCCAGGATGGCGACGGTGTGCAACTGTCTTTTACCTTGCCATCGAAATCCATTTCAGGAGAAAGGCTCGCTTCGTCTCCCGCGGTCGAAATCCTTCGTGGAGCTCTGAAGCCGGATGGCTCGCTCGATTCGAAATCGTTCCGTGTTGTGGATACGATCCCCGGAGCGCTGATTGATAACTATCGTTCTGACGATCACTTTCAGTTTACCGATCCGATCGCGCCCGGAGAGACCAAAGCGCATCCCGGAGCTGCGGTGTCCTACCTGGTTCGAACGCGTGCGTCGCAGAAGCGCGCCTCGGCGGATTCGAAAGTCGTTTCCGTGCGCGTTTTTTCCGTGCCGGAGCGAATTGCTTCCGTCGAGGCTCGCCTTACCGAGTCCGCCATCGAACTCAGCTGGCCAGCCCCGGCGCGCACCTCCGCGGGTGAGCCGCTTTCCGCGCTCACGGGATACCGGATCTACCGCGCGGAGGTTAATCCATCCGCCGCCTCCTCGTCCGCGCAAATTCCTTCGCAAGGTAAAAGGGAAACGCCATCTGCACCGCTCGCCACATCGGAAACCAACAGTTACTTCGATACTTCGTTTAATTTCGACAGGACGTATTTTTACACGGTCCGCAGCGTCATCGAAGTTGAAGGCAAGGAACTGGAGTCCTCTGATTCACAGGGGGTGACGGTCGCTACGCGCGACACTTTCCCGCCAGCGGCTCCGCAAGGGCTGGTTGCCGCCTTGCTGCCCGGCGCGACTCCGGAGACTTTTGTGGCCGAGCTCTCCTGGTCCATCAATCTTGAAACGGATTTGGCCGGGTATCGCGTCTATAAGAGTGAGCAGGAGAACCTAAGGGGTCAGCTTCTTACCGGTGATTTGTTGCTCGCGCCCGCGGATCGTGATACGTCTGTAGAGCGGGGCCATCGTTACTGGTACACGGTGACTGCGGTCGACCGGGCAGGAAATGAAAGCGCGCCCAGCACCCCAGTCGCGATTGACGTCACGCAACTATCGCCGTAGCTACGGGTTAAATAACTTTTGCGTCTTGGGAGCCCAGCCTCGAATGCCAGTTCGCGCACATTTACCGGGTTATCGCTGGTTCCACGTTTTCCGCAACGCGGCGATTCGAATGGGCATCTACACCGCGGTGGGATTGAGCCTGGTATTCACCGGCTGGCTGTTTCTGGCGAATCGCGTTCCGTTCCTCGACCGGCTCGCGTTGGAACGCAATATAGCGGCTGCCGTCGTTCTGTGCCTGTTCGCGCTGATCCCCATCCTTCGATTCTTGCGTATGCCCGGGCATTTGCTGGCTTCCGGCCTGGTCGCGTGGCTGATTTTCAGTGCGTATTACCGCGTACTCTGCATGATTTTCCGGAAACTCGGCGATTGGAATGGGGCGATTCAGGTTTTCATGTATGGGGCCGTCGTCTACCTAATTGTCGCGACGCTGTCGTGGATTGGCGCGGCCATCTGGCGAGTTCGCGAAGCAGATGCTTCTCATTCCAACCATCATACGAGTTGATTAACGATGAAAATCTGCCGCTTTGTGATGCGTGATGGTTCTGCTTCGGCGACGGAAGCAACGCGCCATGGTCTCATCGAAGGCGACAGCATTCTGGATATCTCCGGCGTCCCCTGGGGACAATGGACTCGCGGCTCACGTTCCGTGCATCTCGCTGAGGCCCGGCTGCTTGCTCCGGTGGCGCCGTCAAAGATTGTTTGCGTCGGCCGGAATTACGCGGCCCATGCCGCCGAGCTCGGCAACGAATTGCCGAAGGAGCCGCTGATCTTTCTCAAGTCGCCTTCTGCCATCATTGGCCCTCAAGAGGCGATCGTTCTGACGAAGTATTCGAATCGTGTGGAGCACGAGGGCGAACTGGCAATCGTCATCGGCCGCAGATGTTCGAATCTGCTCGAGGCCGACGATGCCCTCTCTTTTGTGATGGGGTATACGTGTCTCAACGACGTCACGGCGCGCGACCTGCAGAAGAGCGACGTGCAGTTCACTCGGGGCAAGGGTTTCGATACGTTTTGTCCGGTGGGCCCGCACATCGAAACCGATCTTGATCCCTCCAGCGTCCTGGTCGAGACGCGCGTCAATGGATCACTCCGGCAGTCCAGTAGCACATCCCTGATGATCTATACTCCTGCATTTCTCGTCCGCTGGATCTCCCGGATGATGACGCTGAATCCCGGGGACGTTATTGCCACGGGCACACCCGCTGGGGTCGGTCCGCTCGTGGCTGGCGACGTAGTCGAGGTCAGCGTCGGTGGTGTTGGCGTGTTGCGCAATCCGGTGCGCGCTCCGCAAGCGTAGATACACGGACGCCGCGCGGTTTAGGTAAGATATGCAGCGGTGGGGGCTCGCGTGGGGCGAAGAGGTTCTCGCGGGCGCGTAGCTTTCCGTGCACGAACTCAGAGCCCACACATTTGGCACTACGGAGTCTGTTCCTTGAAAGCTTTGCTCGCTGACTGGAAACTTGTGCTGACCATGGGTGGCGCCGCGATCGCCGGCCTGGCCATGATTGCTTACGCATTTTTCCGCCCCGCCGTGAATCCGGAAGACGCGGAACGCAAACGCCGCCTGCATCTGAATCAAATCGGCCGAATTGCCGAAGGTCAGGTGGTCGAGCTTGTCGAGCACCCGCCGGAAGCGAAGGGAGCACGCAAGCGTTTCTTCGGCGGAAGGGCACGCCCGCTCGACGCTGGTGGGCCACGCCACCTCGTCTCGTACAGTTATTCGATTTCCGGCGTGACCTATCAGACGGCGCAGGACATCACCGGTCTTGAAGGGCAAATCCGGTTCGAACGCCTCGTTGCCGGCCAGCCCGCCAGCGTCAAATACGACACCGCCAATCCCAGCGATTCCATTATCGTGGCCGATGACTGGTCCGGCTTGCGCTGAGTTGCGAGGCGGTTGTGCCAGGCCTTTCGCGATAGCTGATGCGCCAGCCGGTACTTTCACGCCTCCCACGTTCTGCTTTTCTGCCTATTGCGCTATCCTTACTTCTGGCCGCGCAAGCGCGGCCCTAACCAGTTCCCATGAAAATGATCATCGCCTCCGTTGCTTCCATCTTGACGACCGTTCTCATCGTGGCGATGACTCTTGGCGCCATGTTCATTCTCGTAGAAGCGACGGATTACGTGACTTCGCTCGAATCCACCCTGCAGCGCGCCTCGGCGATGGGTGCGGAGTTACTTCTCGGGGTCGTCCTGCTGCTAGGCACCGTCTGGCTGGCCACTCATCTCGCTGTGCGGATCTTCTCAATGAAAGAACCGCCACCCGCGGGAGACTCCGTTGTCTGAGCCAAAACCCATCTTGTCTTCAGCGGCAAAGCATCGCGACTGCATGGAAGAGCTGCACCGCATTTCCGCGGAAGCCGAGGCGGGCGGCGGCCCGGAGCGCCGGGAGCGCGAACACAAAGCCGGCAAGCTGACCGCGCGGGAGCGCATTCATCTGCTGCTGGATGAGGGAACTTTCGAGGAACTGGACAAATTTGTGCGTCATCGCTGCGTGGATTTCGGAATGCAGGAGCAACGTCCTGCCGGCGACGGTTTCGTTACCGGCTTCGGCCGCATCGATGGCCGCTTAGTTTACGTATTCGCGCAGGACTTCACCGTCTTTGGCGGTTCGCTCTCTGAGACCAACGCGGAGAAAATCTGCAAGATCATGGACCTCGCGATGCGCGCCGGCGCACCTGTCATCGGCCTGAACGATTCCGGCGGGGCTCGCATCCAGGAGGGCGTCGCATCGCTGGCCGGCTACGCCGATATTTTTCTACGCAACACGCTGGCCAGCGGAGTCATTCCGCAAATCAGCGCCATCATGGGCCCGTGCGCGGGCGGCGCGGTCTATTCGCCGGCCATCACCGATTTCATCTTCATGACACGCGAGACCTCGTACATGTTCGTCACCGGCCCGGACGTCATCAAGACCGTCACCCACGAGGAAGTTTCCAAACAGGAACTTGGCGGCGCCATGACGCACAATGAGAAGAGCGGCGTCGCTCATTTTGTTTCGCGGGACGATGCCGATTGCCTCGCGATGATCCGCGAGCTGATGGGTTTTCTTCCCTCGAACAATGTCGAAGACGCGCCGCGCCGCGCAACCTCGGACTTACCGGCTCGCCGCGACGAAGCTCTCAACACCCTCGTGCCCGCCGATCCGCAGAAGCCGTACGACATGAAGGATGCCGTTCATGCCATCGTGGACGACGGCTACTTCTTCGAAGTGCACGAACATTACGCGAAGAATATTGTGGTGGGCTTTGCCCGTCTCGATGGCCGTCCTGTTGGCATCGTCGGCAACCAGCCGGCCTTTCTTGCCGGCGTTCTGGATATCAATGCGTCCGTGAAGGGCGCGCGTTTCGTGCGTTTCTGCGACTCCTTCAACATTCCGCTGATCACGTTTGAAGATGTCCCCGGTTTTCTCCCCGGGACCCAGCAGGAATTTGGCGGCATCATCAAGCACGGCGCAAAACTGCTCTTTGCGTTTGCCGAAGCCACCGTTCCCAAGATCACCGTCATCACGCGCAAAGCTTACGGCGGAGCCTACTGCGTGATGGCTTCGAAGCATATCCGCACGGACGCTAACTTCGCCTGGCCCACCGCGGAGATTGCCGTCATGGGTCCCGAAGGCGCGGTGAATATCGTCTACAAACGCGAACTGGATAAGGCGCCCGAATCCCAGCGCGAAATCCTGCGCCAGGAAAAAATCGCCGAGTTCCGGGATCGCTTCGCCAATCCATTCGTGGCCGCCGAGCGCGGCTACATTGACGCCGTCATCGAACCCGCCGACACCCGTGCCAGGATCATCACCGCCCTCCGCGCCCTCGAAAACAAGCGTGATACGAATCCGAAGAAAAAGCACGGCAACATCCCGCTATGAAGCTGCGTTGTTCACATTCATTAACTGACCGGAGCCAGTGATGCACCGACGTAAACTTATGGGCGCAATTGCACTCTTGTTCGTGGCGGCCATAGGCTTGGAAGCGCAAACAAAGACCGTCGCGGAGCGCTTGGGTTATCCCGGGGATGCGAAACTTCTTATCGTTCACGCCGACGATCTTGCCGTGGCACACTCCGTGAACGCAGCAAGCTTCGACGCGCTGGACAAAGGCGCCGTCACCTCCGCGAGCATCATGGTGCCGTGCCCTTGGCTGACGGAGGTCGGGACATACGCAAGGAATCATCCGGATGCCGACCTGGGTTTGCACCTCACTCTTACGAGCGAGTGGAAAATCTATCGTTGGGGCCCGGTGGAATCGAAAGACAAAGTACCCAGTCTGCAGGATCCTGCCGGTTATCTTTGGTCCGAGGTAGCACTGGCCACCCGCAATATCAAGCCCGAAGAGGCGGAGCGTGAAATCCGCTCACAGATCGAACACGCGATCGCAGCGGGCATTCATCCGACGCACCTCGACACGCACATGGGAACGCTGATTGCCACTCCGGAGCTTTTCGCGGTCTTTGCCAAAATCGCCCACGAATACAACCTACCATTCCTGGCGCCCAGACAACTCGCCGAGCGGGGCCCGCTGCATTCCGCGCTCTCAGAAAAAGACTTTCTCCTGGACTCGGTGGTGATGGCGAGTCCCTCGGTTCATGCAGACGCGTGGAAGGAATTCTATTCAGATGCCATCAAGAGCCTGAAGCCCGGCCTCACCGAAATGATCGTTCACCTCGGCCACGATGATGCCGAACTGCAAGCGGTCATGGTGGATCATCCTGATTACGGCGCCGCGTGGCGGCAGCGCGACTATGATGTTGTAACCAGCCCGGAATTCAAGAAAGTTCTTCAGGAGAACAACGTCATCCTCGTTAAGTGGAAGGATCTGCAAAAGCTCCTGAAGTAGCTGGTAGGAACGAGGAATGCGCGGCCCCGCACGGACGCGTTTCTCTCCATGCTAAACTTTGCCCTCACTTAGCCGCTCTATGTTCAAGAAAATCCTGATTGCCAATCGCGGTGAGATCGCCGTGCGCATCCTGCGCGCCTGCCGTGAGCTTGGCATCCGGTCGGTCGCCGTCTTCAGCGACGTCGACCGCAAATCACTTCACGTGCGCCTCGCCGATGAAGCGTATCCCATCGGTCCAGCGCCCTCGCGCGAAAGCTATCTGCGCATCGACAAATTGATGGACGTCGCGCGCCGCGCGGGCTGCGACGCCGTACATCCCGGGTACGGATTTCTCGCCGAAAACGCCGCGCTCCCACGCGCCTGCGCAGACGCGGGGCTGACTTTCATCGGGCCGCCGGCGGAAGCCATGGAAGCCCTCGGCTCCAAGACTGCTGGCCGGCAGATCGCCCGCCGCTCCGGTGTTCCCGTCGTTCCCGGCACCAACGAAGCGATCGAGAAGCCCTCGGATGCGAAACCTCTCGCGCTGGATATGGGCTATCCCGTTCTGCTCAAAGCGGTGGCCGGCGGCGGCGGCAAGGGCATGCGTGTCGTTTACAGCGATGCTGAATTCGATGCGGCCTTCCGCGACGCTGCCTCGGAAGCGATGAACGCATTCGGCGACGCGCGGCTGTACCTCGAAAAATATCTGGAGCGTCCCCGCCACGTGGAAATTCAGATTTTTGCGGACTCTCATGGCCGCGTGGTGTCTCTGGGCGAACGCGAATGTTCCGTTCAGCGCCGCCATCAAAAAGTCATCGAGGAAGCGCCATCGCCGATTGTCACGCCCGACCTGCGCAAGAAAATGGGCGATGCGGCCGTGCGCCTGGCCCGCGCCGGAGGTTACGTCAATGCCGGCACAGTCGAATTCCTCGTAGATGCGCATCTCAATTTCTATTTTCTGGAAGTGAACACGCGCTTGCAGGTGGAGCATCCGGTCACGGAGCAGGTCACCGGACTCGATCTCGTCAAACTCCAGATCGCCATTGCCGCAGGACATCGTCTCCCCTTCGCATGGGAATCCATCACGCCGCGCGGCCACGCCATGGAAGTCCGCCTGTACGCCGAAGATCCAGACAACAATTTCTTCCCCTCGCCTGGAAAAATTCTTTCGTGCCACGTACCCAGCGGCCCCGGCATTCGCCTGGATGACGGCGTCTACGAAGGCTGGACCGTACCCAACGATTATGATCCCTTGCTCAGCAAACTGATCGCCTGGGGCAACAGCCGCGAGGAGACTATCGCGCGACTTCGCCGAGCTCTCGAGGAATACACCGTTACCGGCATCAAGACCAACGCCGGTCTCTTCCGCCGCATCCTCGCCGAGCCAGATTTTCTGCGCGGGGAAATTCACACCAAGTGGCTCGACGAATTGCTGCGCCGCCAAGGCTCTGCTGCGTCTGCATCATGCGAAGAGACAAATGACATCGCCGCCTTGGATGCAGCCGCGATTGCCGCCGCCTTCTGGCAAACAAACCAGTGGGACAGACATTCCTGTCTGTCCTCTTCTTCTGCGGATCCCCGCCAGCCTTCCCGTTGGAAACTCGAAGGACGCCGTGCGCAACTGGACCGTGAGCCGTGAAGTTCGAAGTCCAACTCGATGGCTCGTCCGGAAAGAAATCGCGCATCGTTGAGATGGAACGCAATGGCAGCGGTTGGAGCGTTCTGCTCGATGGGCAGCCCGTTAATGCCGTGCAGATCGCGCCGCACATCTTCTCGATCCTGCTGAACGGCCAATCGCACGAAATTCGCGTGTCAGCCGCCCCCGATGGAAAACTAACACTGCAAACGGGCACGCACGAATTCACCGCCGAAGTCATCGATCCGCGCGCGTGGACTGGCCGCCGTCATGGCCACGTGGAAGCGGAAGGCCGCCAGCAGATCATCGCGCCCATGCCGGGGAAAGTCGTGCGCACGCTTGTGAAAGCGGGCGACCGCGTGGAAACAGGG
>WNFT01001945.1_pt1 | contig 17544 bp, 14 predicted proteins | sample 5400191 | NCBI WGS metagenome assembly WNFT01 (sample SAMN13153359, study PRJNA577476) | soil metagenome | isolation source: 80 cm saprolite under Madrone tree | place: USA:California | collected 2016-06-14 | reverse complement strand
CGATCGAACCGCCGCCGCCGGCGCCCACCGTATAACCCATGAACAGGATGATCACGAGGATCGGCCGGCTGCGGCGCGAGCAGTATTCGGAGGTCACCGCCACGAGATTCGGCACCACCGCGCCGAAGAAGAACGAGGCCGCAAAGCGGAACACGGCAAGCTCCGCCACCGATGTCGCAAGTGTGCCGGCGAGCGTCAGCACGCCAAGCAACGCCGTGCAGATGAGGATGATGTTGCGGCGGCCGAAGCGGTCGGCAAACGGCGACACCGCGTAGGCGCCCAAGCCCAAACCGATGGTTTGAAACACGAAGATCGACGTCACGGCGGGCAAAGGCACGCCGAAGTCCTGCGCCAGCGCCGGCACCACATAGCCGACGACGAACACATCGTAGCCGTCCACCGTCATGACCAACGTGCACAGCGCGAAGATGAGGATGCGATAGGCACCGAATTTCGGCCGGTCGAGGAACGCGCTGACGTCGAAGGCGACGGAGCCGTGCGATGTGCCGCTCATGTTTCCTCCCGTTTGGTCGCTACCTCTTTCCCGCAAGCGGGAGAGGTTAGGGCCGTAGCCAAATGCCATTGCCCTACCCTTACCGGCCCGTTGATTTTAAGTCGCGCCGCGTCTATCAGGATGGCTATCAGGCTCCCTGATATGCAGTCAAGCCGGCCCGGCGGGGCACAAGGACGCGATATGCCGCAGCATGCGAGGTTAAGCTATCTGGTGCGGCAGGCGCAGCTTGCGACCTACCGGCGGCTCGATCAGGCTCTGCGCGGTTTCGGTCTCACGCCCGCCCAGTATACGATCCTTGCCATTCTCAGCCGCGGCGGTGAGGGCCTGTCCTCGGCCGCGCTGGCGCGCCGGCTGGGGGTGACCCCGCAATCAGCCAATGAGATCGTGGCGACGCTCAGTACACAGCACTTGGTGCGCCGCACCGATGGCGCTGCGAATCGCCGCGTCCGGGCGCTGCAACTTACGCCAAGGGGCCGAAACCTGCTGGCGCAGTGCGACGCCGAGGTCGATCGGCTCGAGGAGGCGCTTTTCGGCGCATTGGCGGCGCCCGAGCAGGAGACGCTGCGGCGGCTTCTCATCAGGGTGATCGTGGCAGACCGCAGCGCGCAGGCGACAGAGGCGTTGAGCTTATCCGCTACCCCGGCCGGTGCCCAGGCCGGTGATCGCAACTCGTAGGGTGGGCAAAGGCGCCGGGCACAGCCGATGGCATCCTGCACCGGCCTCGCGCGCCTTTGCCCACGCCGTCCGACTTTGCCCTTCGTTCAGCAGCCGCGCCGACGGACCGCGTGGGCAAAGGCGGAAGCAAAATCGAGCCAACACCGCACCGCTTCGGCCGCCTTTGCCCACCCTACGAGCTCTACTATCCTACGGCCATCGCCCCGGTGGAAATGTCCGCCCGGATCGTGTAATGACCCGCTTGGCTTCCTATATGGTGCGAGGTAACGGGCCCGCAGGCGTGCGTTGCATTACAAGCGCTTGGCCCTGCAAGAGAAAATGAGATGCAGACTGTAGTCATCGTAATTCACCTGATGATCGTGCTCGCCATGATCGGCGTCGTGCTGCTGCAGAAGTCGGAGGGCGGCGGCCTCGGCATGGGTGGAGGTGGTGCGGGCGGCTTCCTCTCAAGCCGCGGCACCGCAAACGTGTTGACCCGCACCACCGCGTTCTTGGCGTTGGGATTTTTCGTCACCAGCCTGGTGCTTTCAATTCTGGCGGGCGTCGATCGCAAGCCACGATCGATCATCCAGAACTCCGGGTCGACGCCGGCTCAAGTGCCCGGCGCGCCACCGCCGCTCGATCTCGATGCACTCCGTGGCGGCGGCCAACCGGCCGCGCCGCCGGCGGACGGCGGCGGCGCGCCTCAGGTTCCGAGGTCGCAGTGACGACAACTCACTCAAGGGCCGGATTTCCGGCCCTTCGGTTTTCGGCGGCCGGCCAATGCCGTGGGTGCCTCCTGCTCGTCCCCCTGGGAGCGCCGGCGTCTCGCCACCTCCCACCCTACCCTCCCCCGCAAGCGGGGGAGGGTAGGGTGGGGGAAGAGCGGGCGGGACGCCCGCGCTCCCAGCGCAAGCGAGGCCGGATCAGAGTTGGGAGTTGGGCTGTCTAATACGATGACAGACAAGCATAAAACCGCTCCGATTTGACTTGAGGAAAAGCTGCGAGCGGCGCGATTTGCCTCTCGTCGAATCGATTGCTTCGGAGTAAAAGTTGAGTCCCATGGCGCGGTTCATATTCATCACCGGCGGCGTGGTTTCTTCGCTTGGCAAGGGGTTGGCGTCGGCGGCTCTGGGCGCCCTGTTGCAGGCGCGCGGCCATTCGGTGCGCCTGTGCAAGCTCGATCCCTATCTCAATGTCGATCCGGGTACGATGTCGCCCTATCAGCATGGCGAGGTCTTCGTCACCGACGACGGCGCCGAGACCGATCTCGACCTCGGCCACTACGAGCGCTTCACCGGACGGCCGGCCACCCGCCGGGACAACATCACCACCGGCCGCATCTACCAGGACATTCTGGCCAGGGAGCGTCGGGGAGACTATCTCGGTGCGACCATCCAGGTCATTCCCCATGTGACCAATGCCATCAAGGATTTCATCCTCGACGGCAACGACGCGTTCGATTTCGTGCTGGTAGAGATCGGCGGCACGGTGGGCGACATCGAAGGACTGCCGTTCTTCGAGGCGATACGTCAGCTCGGCAACGAGCTGCCGCGGCGGAGCGTCGTTTATATTCACCTCACGCTCCTGCCCTTCATTCCGTCCGCAGGCGAGCTCAAGACGAAACCCACCCAGCATTCGGTCAAGGAACTGCGCTCCATCGGCATCCAGCCGGATATCTTGCTGTGCCGCACCGACCGGCCGATCCCCAAGGAGGAAAGACGCAAGCTGGCGTTGTTCTGCAATGTGCGCGAATCCGCCGTGATCGAGGCGCGCGACGTCGACAACGTCTATGCTGTGCCCGAGGCCTATCACGCGGCCGGGCTCGACACTGAAGTTCTTGCAGCGTTCGAGCTCAAAGGACCGCGCCCCGATCTCGACCGGTGGCGGGTGATCAACGAGCGCATCCGCAACCCCGAAGGCAACGTGACCATCGCGATCGTCGGCAAGTACACGGGCCTCAAAGATGCCTACAAGTCGCTGATCGAAGCTTTGTCTCACGGCGGGATCGCCAACAAGGTGAGAGTCGACCTCGACTGGATCGAAAGCGAGGTGTTCGAGCGCGAGGATCCGGCGCCGTTTCTGGAGCACGTCGACGGCATCCTGGTGCCAGGTGGGTTTGGACAGCGCGGCGCCGAGGGCAAAATCCGCGCGGCGCAATACGCCCGCGAGCGCCATGTCCCTTATTTCGGCATCTGCTTCGGCATGCAGATGGCGGTGATCGAGGCGGCGCGCAATCTGTGCGGCATTACGGCGGCGAATTCGTCCGAATTCGGCGCCACATCGGAGCCGGTCGTCGGCCTGATGACCGAATGGCTCAAGGGCAACGAGCTGCAGAAGCGCGGGGTCAATGGCGACCTCGGCGGCACCATGCGGCTCGGCGCCTATGCGGCACTGCTGGAACGCGGCAGCTCGGCCGAGCATATCTACGGCGCGTCTAAGATCTCCGAGCGCCACCGCCATCGTTACGAGATCAACACCGCATACCGGGCGCGTCTTGAGCAGCATGGCATGCGCTTCTCGGGCATGTCGCCTGACGGGTTGTTGCCCGAGGTCGTCGAGTACGCCGACCATCCATGGTTCATCGGCGTGCAGTTCCATCCCGAGCTGAAGTCACGCCCCTTCGCGCCACATCCCCTATTCGCGTCGTTCATCGAGGCTGCGGTGGTGCAGAGCCGGCTTGTGTAGAGAGCGTGGATTTCGTTCTGATGGAAGCACGATAGCTCGGGTCGTGGCCGGGCTTGTCCGGCCGCCCGACTGTTTTTGCTTTCCAGCCTTCGAGTCCCTCATTCTGCGGCGAATGGAGACATGCCGAAAATGGGGAATCTCGTCGGGTCGTCAGGATAGGGCAGAAACGGGCCGGGAGTGCCGGCGCCGAGGCCGGTCGCGCCCAATGAGCGATTGGTCGGCCGGCTCAAGAGAGGTCTATCGTCAGGACTCACGGGGATTGAACTTCCTGGTCCGGAGGGGAGAACCTGGGTCTGAGCGGTGGTGGCCCACAAAGTTATCGCCATGACGGACGCGAAGGACAGTTTCATTTCGGCTGATCCTCAAATTGCTCCTTTCGCAACGCGATGATTCCGCCGAGGTTCCGTGGCCAACGCAGGTTTCGTTGGCCACCGTGAGTTCGGTTGCTGCTTTCCGAATGAGCGCGGAAGCAGCGGTCGCCACGGTAAGAGGCCTCGATACGGCGTCGCCGTGTTGACCGCGGACCTGCATCCGTTCATGGTCCGCCGGCTTCGGGGATGTGTCGATGACAGCACCAACAGCCGTTCCGCCGAGCCCGATCGTGGCCGCGGGCGCCGTCCGTTTTGGCAATCGCCTGCCGCTGGCGCTGATCGCCGGACCTTGCGTACTTGAAAGCCGCGACCATGCGCTCGAGACGGCGGGTGCGCTCAAGGAAATCGCGGGGAGCCTCGGCATCGGCCTTGTGTACAAGACCTCCTTCGACAAGGCGAACCGCACCAGCGCGACCAGCGCCCGCGGCCTCGGACTCGACCGGGCGCTCGCCGTGTTCGAGGAAATCCGTGCCCGGTTTGACGTGCCGGTTCTCACCGATGTCCACGAAAGCGGTCAATGCGCCGAAGTGGCAGCCGTGGCCGATGTGCTGCAAATCCCGGCGTTCCTCTGCCGCCAGACCGATCTCCTCCTCGCAGCCGCCGGCACCGGCCGTGCCGTCAATGTCAAGAAGGGGCAGTTCCTCGCCCCCTGGGACATGACCCATGTGGTCGCGAAAATCACCGGCGCCGGCAATCCGAACGTGATGGTGACGGAGCGCGGTGCCTCGTTCGGCTACAACACCTTGGTGACGGACCTGCGTGCGCTGCCCATCCTGGCGCGAACCGGCGCACCAGTGATCTTCGACGCCACCCATTCGGTGCAGCGGCCGGGCGGGCAGGGCGCCTCATCGGGCGGCGAGCGCGAATTCGTCCCGGTGCTGGCCCGCGCCGCAGTTGCCGTCGGGGTCGCGGGCGTTTTCATCGAGACTCATCAGGATCCTGATCGCGCGCCGTCCGACGGGCCCAATATGGTGCCGCTCAAGGAGATGGAGGGCCTGTTGCGCCGGCTGATCGCCTTTGACCGGCTCGCCAAGGACTGCGCCCGCGGCGTGAATGAATGAGTGCTTTGCGTGATGGGGAGGCGTTGCGATGGATATTGATCAATCAGCGGAACAGAGCGGCAGCGGTATCGCGCTCGATCCGGAAGTCGCCGCGCTATGCACGCCGTTCTCGAGCACGGACCCGTGCGGTCCCGATCTCGATATCGAGGGCGATACGGATTATCTCAATTTTTTTGCCGGCGTAGACGGCGTTCTGCCGACCACGTTCTTCTCCCTCGAAGACGGCAGCCCGTTCGACCGATCAACGGTCGACATCAGGGGTCAACTCGATGCGATCAAGCCGCTGCTTGCGCGCACGCGCGACATCCGACTCTTGATCTTGCAGGCCCGTCTTTTGATATTGAACAAGGACCTCGGCGGGTTTGCGTTGAATTTGGCAGCGACGGCCTACTGGCTCGATAAATTCTGGAACGAGGTGCACCCGCGCCCGCAACCGGGCGATTCGGCGCGATCTGGGGCCGTTGGTGCGCTCGATCTATCCACTGTGGTCTTCCCGGTACAATATGCCCCGCTGGTGGAAGCGCGCCGGCACGGGGCGATCAGCTACCGCACATGGATGATCGCGACGGGGGAAGTCACCCCCCGAACCGGAGAGGTTCAGCTGTCCCAGGCGGCCGTGACCGAAGCCATCAGCTCGGCCGACCCGGAAGTTTTGGCGGCAACCCGCAAGAATATCGCGCTGGTCAAGACCTCGCTCGATAGCATTCGCAATGTCTTTTTGGCGAACGGCGACTCGGCTGGCCTGGACAAGCTTTCGGCCCTCGTCGCAACGATTCGCGCCTTCATCGATCCGCAGGCAACGGCCGCCGACGCGGCTGCCGCAGGGGACGGCGCTGACTCCGACCTCGCCGGCGCCGCGGCGGGCGAGGCTGGCCCGGCGCCGACTTCGCTTGCCCAAGCGAGCGAAGCGCTCGGTGCGATTGCCGACTATTACGGCCGATCGGAGCCTTCGAGCCCGATCCTGCTTCTGGTCCGGCAGGCCCATCATCTGATCGGCAAGTCGTTCTTCGAGGTTATGAGCATTTTGATACCGGCGCAGGTGGAACACGCGGCATTCCACATTGGTGCAGACCAATTTTTCGATTTGCCTCTCGAAAAGCTCTCGAATTTTGCCGATGTGCCGCCGGTCCCTGGCGACGGCGCAGGCCAGTCGATCGAGGAGGCCGCTCCGGCGGAGCCGGCGCCCCGCTACACCGTCGCGAACCGCGCCCAAGCGATCGCGCTGCTCGATCAGATTCACCGTTATTTCCGTCGATCCGAGCCCTCGAGTCCAGTGCCGATGCTCTGCGACCGCGCCCGCGCGCTTGCGGAGCGGGATTTCATGGGGGTCCTGAGGGATGTGCTGCCGAAAGACGCGCTCAAGAGCGTCAACGAGGAGAAGTGAACAGCACCGTCCTCATCGTTATCGCCGGGCCTGTCCCAGCGATAACGATGAGGATGGCACCCGATTGTCGATGCCCGGGACGAGCCCGGCCATGACCAAATCGGCTGCCACGAATTTTGCCCTGGTTGCGCGGAATGTTAATAACACATTGAATGTTATGGGCGATTCGGTGCTGTGGCCGGGTGCGCTGGGCGCTGTCGGGCACCATCGGGCGGATCCACCGCATGCGGGGGGAGGGGCAGGGACAGGGTCGCGCTCCGCGAGCGCGGTACGTGCCGATTGACGCCAGGTAAAAAATTTCTTCTAATCTTAAAATACCTATTGGCGTCGGGTTGAGAGTTTTGGCAGGTAGCGGGTTCGGCCTTTGAACCTTTGGTCGGACTTTTGAGACATATATTTGGTTGACGTTTGAACCGCGGGTCGGGCTTTTGATACACAGGTCTGTCGCATTTTCCACAGCGCTCCGGCGACTGGCAGTGGGAGAATCCCCCACGCCTGCCGCCAGCGCGATTCGGCTAACAAGAGGTGAACACATGGCGCGAGATAGCGGTCAGAGATTCATTAAGCGAAATCGTCCACCGCGGGTGCATATCACTTACGAGAACCCTGATAACGCAGAGGAAAAGGTCGAAATCCCCTTCGTCATGGGAGTCATGTCCGATTTGTCCGGAAACACGCCGGGGGTCGAGAGGGAGGACATCGCCAACCGTAAGTTCCTCGATTTCGATATGGACAACCTGGATGCGCGCATGGCGGCCATTCAGCCGGGCGTCAGCTTCAAGGTCGATAACAAGCTAGCTGATGGATCCGGGGACAAGATGGGCGTGAGTTTGCGCTTCAACAAAATGGCCGACTTCGAGCCAGCCGCGGTGGCGCGGCAGGTGCCGGCGCTCGCCAAGCTGCTCGAGGCGCGTCAGCAGCTTGCCAACCTGCAACGCTACATGGACGGCAAGGTCGCGGCAGAAGACGCGTTACGCAAATTGCTGGCCGACCCGCAACTCATGGAAGCCGTGAAGAACCGAGCGTCGGAAACGGGCAATGAAGGCCAAGCCGAGTCCTAAATCGTAATCTTAACCGGAGGAAGTCGTTATGGCGACCGAAACAACCGCCCGCGCCCCCGAAGAAGCGCGGGTCGAAACCCGTGAAGCCGATGAATTTGCCGCACTGCTGAAGCAAAGCTTCAAACCGCGTACCGAGCGCGCAGCCGCCGAGGTCGAGAACGCGGTCAACACACTGGTCGCGCAGGCGCTCGCCGACACGAGCCTGGTCAAATCGGACGTGCTCGACACGATCGAGGAGATGATCGCGCAGTTGGATAAGAAGCTCTCCGCGCAAATGAACGTGATCATGCATGCGCCGGAGTTTCAGCAGATCGAGGGTGCCTGGCGCGGCTTGGCGTACGTCATCTTCCAGTCCGAAACCGACGCGATGCTTAAGATCCGCGTCATGAACATCTCGAAAAGCGAGCTCTATCGGCACCTGCGGCAGTTCCCCAATGCCGCCTGGGACCAGAGTACGTTGTTCAAGAAGATATATGAAGAGGAGTTCGGCCAGCTCGGCGGGCAGCCCTATGGATGCCTGATCGGCGACTATCATTTCAGCCATCTGCCGACCGACGTGCAGCTTTTGCGCGACATCAGCAAGATCGCGGGCGCGGCTCATGCGCCGTTCTTCGCTGCCGCCGATTCCACCCTGATGGGAATGGATTCGTGGAACGAGCTGATGAATCCGCGTGACCTGAGCAAGCTGTTCGACACCCCTGACTACGCAGCTTGGCGGTCGTTGCGCGATTCCGACGACGCCCGCTATATCGGCCTGTGCATGCCGCGCGTGCTAGCCCGGCTGCCCTACGGAGCAAAGAGCGAACCGGTCGCCGAATTCGGCTTCGAAGAGGAGACCGACGGCCACAAGGGTGAAAAATACGCCTGGATGAACGCGGCTTATGCGATGGCCGCCAACATCAATCGCGCCTTCAAGGAATATGGCTGGTGTGTCCGTATTCGCGGCGTCCAGTCCGGCGGCGAGGTGGAGAATTTGCCGACGCACACCTTCCCCACCGACGACGGCGGCGTCGATCTGAAATGTCCGACCGAGATCGCAATCACCGACCGGCGCGAGGCGGAGCTTGCCAAATCCGGATTGATTCCTCTGATCCATCGCAAGAATACCGACCGGGCTGCGTTTATCGGCGCGCAATCGCTGTTCAAGCCGAAGGCCTATCAGAACAATCCACAAGCGACGGCATCGAGTAACCTGTCTTCGCGGCTGCCTTACATGTTCGCGACGTCCCGGTTTGCGCACTATCTCAAGGTCATCGTGCGCGACTGGGTCGGCAGGTACAAGGAGAAGGAGCAGCTGCAGCGCGACCTGAACAACTGGATCGCCGACTACATCGATGGCGACCCCGTCAATTCGAGCGAAGAGGCGAAATGCCGGCGGCCGTTGGCCGGCGCCGCCATTCAAATCCAAGAGAACGAGGAAAATCCCGGCTACTATCAGGCGATGATCGATCTGCGGCCGCACTTCCAATTGGAGGGGATGGATATCGGACTGCGTCTGGTATCGCGTTTGAAGAAAGCTTGAACCTGCCGCCGTTATGCGGCGACTAAAAAACGTATCCACCGGCTGGGACTTGGGTCAAGCGGCCCTAGCGGGAGCCGGAGGCGGACTTCACTTCAGCGCGTGCTGCAAGCAAAGGAGAGACTTATATGGCTGTTTCTGACTATCTGCTCGAAATCAAAGGTCCCGATCTGAAGGGCGAAGCGCAAGATGACCAGTTCAAGGAGTCAATTCATATCGACTCTTGGAGTTGGACTGGGACCAATGCCTCGAGCCACCATGTCGGAGCGGGCGGCGGTGCCGGCAAGGTGATGCACGGCGATCTGCAGTGCCAGAAATACCTCGACAAGGCTTCGATCGTACTGTTCGACAAGCTCAACTGCGGCGACCACTTCAGAGAAGCCATTCTTCACTGCCGCAAGAAAACCGGCAATGACGGCAAGGCGCTCGAATTTCTCAAGATCACGATGAAGCACGTCACCGTCAGCAACGTTTCGCTGGGCGGCCACGGCAATGCCACCGCGATCAGCGAATCGCTGAGCTTGTCCTACGAGGAGGTCAAGTTCGAGTACACCGAGCAGAAGCCGGACGGCACCAAAGGCGGGACCTTCGCGGCGGGGTGGAACCTGGCGCAGAACCTGCGGAAGGTTTCCTAACGGGCAAATAGTGCCGGATCTCGCCGTTAACGCGGCGACAGAGATCGTCGGCCGATTTTTTGGAAGCCGCGTAGCGCAATCTACGCGGCTTTCTGGTTGCGGTGGACGGCGGCGCGTCCTTAAGGGACAGGAGAACTGACAATGGCCCGTTTGGAGAGCAAAACCCGTCTGAGCCCGCCGCTGATGCACGTGTTTCGCGCCGCCCACGCCGCCAAGGACGCCAAGCAGACCATCGAACTCCGCAACGAACACGGAGAGCGGGTCCTCGCTGGGCGGCGATTGCGGCCACGCCACGTCATCACCGAACCGGTGCTGCGGCGTGAAGTCGGCCGCGACGTAGACAACTTGCTCAATTCCATCGCGCTGGAATCGACCATCGACATGACCGACGCGCCCTATGCGCGCAAATCGATCATCAATTTTGGCATTCCGGACATCACCCACCGGACGATCGACGAAGCCGCCGTCAACGATATCCCCGGAGAAATCAAGGAGGCGCTTATCAATTTTGAGCCGCGTCTTGCAGCGGCTTCGGTGCGCGTTACTCGCGATGAAAGCGTCGATGCGGTCGAGCTCAAAATACGGTTTATCGTGCGCGCCGATTTGACGTGCGATCCGGTTCACGTGCCGGTGGAGTTCGTCGCCGAGGTCATCGAGCCCGGCAAGATCATCGTCAATCGTTTGTGACGCTACCATGAACCGGGAATTTCTCGACCTCTACAATCGGGAACTTCAGCTGCTCAATGAGCAAGCGCGTGAATTCGCAGACGAGTATCCGGGCATTGCGGAGCGGCTCGGCGGCATTCTGGAAGACCGCATCGACCCGTTGATCGGCGGTCTTCTTGAAGGCGCCGCGTTCCTTGCCGCGCGGGTCCAACTCAAGCTGAAGCACGAATTTCCGGAATTCACCAACAATCTGCTGGAACAACTCGTCCCGCATTATCTGGCGCCGACGCCATCGTTCATGCTGGTGAAGGCCCTTCCAACCTTCGGCGACGCTGCCTTGCGCGATGGGCACCGGATCGGCCGCGGCTCCTACCTTGACGCTACGTTTCGCCAACTCGACCGCCAGATCGCCTGCCGCTACCGGTTATGCGCGCCGATCACGATTTGGCCGTTCCAGATCACCGGCGCCGAGTATTTTTCCTTGCCGGCGCCGCTACAGGCGCTCGGCGTGCCCGTCGGCAGGGAGATTTTGGCCGGCATGCGGCTGACCCTTACGCACCGCTCGGCCGAGCGAAGGGAGGACGAGCCGTCGGACGTCGAGGCGCTGAAGAAACCCGAACTGTTGTTCGCCGGCTGCCGTACCGTCAATTTGCCGCTGTATTTCGTCGGGTCGGAATCAGATTCAGTTGCGCTGTACGAACAGATGTTCGCGCATTGCAAGGCGGTCTACTTGCGTTGCCTCGACGAGTTCGGAGATCCGATCGTCGTTCCTGCGCCGGCGCAATGCCTCCAGCAAGTCGGGTTCGAGCGGGAGGATGCGCTGTTCCCGAACGATCATCGGGTGTTCGAAGGATTCGACCTGTTGCGTGAATACTTCGTCTTTCCCCGTAAGTTTCTCGGCTGCAATCTGACCCGCCTCGACGCCGTGCTGCCACGGCTTAAGGCCAAGACTGTCGACGTGTTGTTTGCATTCGATGAGGTCAATACGCGCCTCGCGGCGGCCGTGCAGCCGGAGATGTTCGCTCTTTATGCGGCGCCCGCAATAAATCTGTTCGAGAAGACGACCGACCGGATTCCCCTCAAGTCGAGCCAGCACGAGTACCACGTGGTTCCGGATCGCAGCCACTATCTCGATTACGAACCGCACCGTCTCCTCGAGGTCTACGCGCATCATCCCGGCGGACGCGACAAGGTGCCGGTGCAGCCCCTCTACGCGGCCTCGCTCGAGGGGGCGCAACACGCCTCCGGCCTCCATTTCACGGTGCGCCGGCTGCCGCGGCGCCGCACGGTCGAGGAAAAGCGCGGCGGCATGGCGTCGGATTACACCGGGACGGACATGTTCATCTCCTTGAGCGCTCTTGGCGGCGACGATGACGATGCCGCAATCGCGGAGCTGAGCGTGCGGGCGTTGTGCTCAAACCGGCATCTGACCGAGCATCTTCCGATCGGAATAGGCGGCGCCGATTTTCGGCTGATCGACGACATCACCCTGGACCTGGTGTGCGTTGCCGGTCCGACGCCGCCCCGCGAGCCGGTCGTGACGCAGCTGCGCAGTCGCAGCGAAGTGGCCCACACCGGCACGGTCGCCTGGCGCCTCGTCAACATGCTCAGCACCAATCATCTCGGCCTTGTAGAGCGTGGCGCTGGACGCAATGCTTTGGCGTTGCGGGAAACGCTGTCGATGTTCGCGGAAATGACCGACGCCGCCACTGAGCGCCGCGTCCGCGGCATTCGCAACGTCGACAGCCGGCCGGTCGTACGCCGCATTCGCGAGCGCAGCGGCGTCGGGGCAGCGCGCGGCATCGAGATCACGGTGACGATCGACGAGAAGGCATTCGAGGGCACCGGCATTTTCCTCCTCGGCGCCCTGCTCGACCGATTCTTCGCGGAGTATTCAGGGTTCAACCATTTCACCCAGACGGCGATCCGCTCCGTCGAACGCGGCGAAGTGGCGCGATGGCCCCCCCGCATGGGAACGCGTAGGCCGCTATGACCGACGGTGAGGTGGCTGTGACCTTCCTGCGCAATCTCAAGGCCGAGCCTTGGCGGTTCGATTATTTCACGGTGCTGCGCCATCTCGAGCGCACGTGCAAGGACTCGCCGCGCATCAGCGACAGCGCAGCGCGCCGGGAGGAGTATGTTCAATTCGGGCAGGACCCTTACATGGAGTTTCCTGCCTCCAACCTTGCCCGTGCGGTGCAGGGCGACAACCAGCCGCTGAAGCTTTTTGTCAAATTTCTCGGTTTGCTTGGACCGCAAGGGGCGCTGCCGCTTGCGACCACCGAGGAAGCCCATCACTTCGTACTTGCCCAGGATGATGCTTTTTCGCGGTTTCTCGATATATTCAACAATAGGTTCATCCAACTGTTCTTTCGCGCCTGGGCGGATTCCCGGCCGATCGTGCAGCATGATCGGCCGGCCATAGACCGCTTTGTCGCCTATATCGGCTCTGCCATCGGGCTTGGCTCCAGGCCCTACCAAAACCTCGACAGCGTGCCGGACGCGGTAAAGCTTGGGTTCGCGGGCTTGTTGGGCTCGCAGGTCAAATGCGCCTCCCGGCTTGCCGGTGCCGTCTGCGGCATGTTCAACGTCCGCGCTGAGGTCGACGAATTCGTCGGCACGCGCCTGGTGATCGAGCCGGCCGAATGGACCCATCTTGGCGAGGGCTACAGTACGCTGGGCGAAGACGCGCTCTTGGGAAGGAGCATTTTCAGCGTCCAGGACAAGATCAGGATCCGGATATTCGTGCGGGATTTGGCGCAGTATCTCCGCTTCCTTCCGAGCGGCGATCTGTGCGAGCCTCTGGCCGATCTCGTCTTCTTCTACAACGGCGACCAGCTCGATTGGGATACGGAATTGGCGATCCCATCGGGAGCCGTCGCGCCGATCAGGCTCGGCCGCTTCGGGCAGCTTGGCTGGACAAGCTGGATGGCGCCGAATTGGACTTTATCGGACGCATACCGCCGCGATGCGCGGTTTCATCCTGCCGAGCGCATGCGGCACAAGCGCGGGTTGGCCGGATTTCGTTCCAATGAAATCGAACAATCATCTGTCGTCCCCGCGAAATCGGATGTTTCCGATTTCGCTCACCTTTAAAGTGCCAAAATCGGGCAAGCCCGACTTTGGATGAAATCGGATGTTTCCGATTTCGCTCACCTTTAAAGTGCCAAAGTCGGGCAAGCCCGACTTTGGATGAAATCGGATGTTTCCGATTTCGCTCACCTTTAAAGTGCCAAAGTCGGGTAAGCCCGACTTTGGATGAAAGCGGGGACCCAGTAACCCTCAGAATCGCCGGGGATTACTAGTGAATCGATGCCATGAAACTAATCAGATTGGGTCGATAGAATTGGACTCCACGGACCTCATCCTGAGGAGCCGTGCGCAGCACGGCGTCCTGAGGCTCTCGAAGGACGAGGATGGCGGCGGGCACGGCGTCGCGCGTGGCCGTCCTTCGAGACGCCGACCGTCGGTCGGCTCCTCAGGACGAGGTTCACTCACATCATCGGGAATCCGCAGGGAAGGGGAAAGCAATGGCCGACATCAGTCTTGAAGCGGTCGCGGGCAAGCTGAACCGGGTTGGCTATGAAGCCTTCTTTAAGGCGCTGCGCCAAGCCAAGGGGGCCGGCAATCGCAACGTCGAGCTGGCCCACTGGCTTGTTCACATTCTACAGGGCGAGCGCTCCGACATCGCCCTCACGGCCGACCACTTCAAGCTCGATCGGGGCAAGTTGATGACCGATGTCACCGCGGTGGTCAACGGTTTCCGCAAGAATGAAACCGAGATGCCTGCGGTCTCCAACACCGTGATGGATCTGCTCGATCGCGGCTGGCACTACGCCACCCTGTTTTTTGGCGAGACCCAGATTCGCACCGGTCACATCCTGGTCGGCGCATTGCAATCGCGCGAACTCACGCGCGCCCTCACCAATGTGTCGCAGGAATTCGGCAAGATATCGGTCGATGTTCTGACCGCCGAGTACCGCAAGATCTGGGCGACGTCGGACGAAGAAAACCTGCGTCCGATGGACGGATCGGGGCTGGTTGCCGCCGGTTCGCCGGGCGCCGGGCAGACCGCGGGGCCGAAGGGCACCACGGCCCTCGACCGTTTTTCCCAGGATCTCACGGCGAAGGCGAAATCGGGCGACATGGATCCGATTCTTGGCCGCGACGACGAGATCCGCCAGATTATCGACGTGCTGATGCGGCGGCGGCAGAATAACCCGATCCTGACCGGCGAGGCGGGCGTCGGCAAGACCGCCGTGGTGGAGGGCTTTGCGCAGCGCATCGCAGCGGGCGACGTGCCGCCGCCGCTGCGGGGCGTGAGACTGTGCGTGCTCGACGTCGGCTTGATGCAGGCGGGCGCTTCCATGAAGGGCGAGTTCGAACAGCGGCTGCGGTCGGTGATCGACGAGGTGCAGGGGTCGCCGACCCCGATCATCCTGTTTATCGACGAGGCCCACACGCTCATCGGCGCCGGCGGATCGGCCGGCACCGGCGACGCCGCGAACCTCCTCAAGCCGGCGCTGGCGCGCGGTACGCTACGAACCATCGCGGCCACCACCTGGTCGGAATATCGCCAGTACATCGAAAAGGACCCGGCGCTGACGCGTCGCTTCCAACCGATCCTGATTGACGAACCCGACGTGCAGAAGTGTTGCCACATGCTGCGCAGCATTCTGGGTCCGATGGAAAAGCATCACAAGGTGCGGATTTCCGACGCCGCGATCGTCGCGGCCGTCAATCTGTCCCAACGCTACATCCCGGCACGTCAATTGCCCGACAAGGCCGTGAGCCTACTCGATACCGCGTCGGCGCGCGTCGCCATCAGCCAGAGCGCCGTGCCGGCGATGATCGAGGACGCGAAAGCCGCAATCGACGCGTGCGAGAAGGAGAAGGCAGCGCTCGAAAGCGACAGTGATCTCGGCGCGCACGCGCACGATCGCATCGGCGCTCTCGACCGGGAGATTGCGACTTTGAAGGAGACGCTCGCGGGGTTGGAATCCGAATGGGCGACGGAAAACAAGTTGGTCAACGAGATCCGCAGCCTGCGCGATATTCTTAATCCCCCAAAATACGGGGATAGCACGGCCAAGCCTCAGGCTGCAGCTCAGCCGGCGGCCACAGCGTCAACGGCTGCGCCGGTGTCCGAGCCGGTCGACAAAGAGAGCGTGCGCAATCGGCTGCGCGAGACGTTCGGGACGCTGGAGGGACGCGACCCGGAAAAGCGCATGATCTACCCTCACGTGGACGAACACGTCGTCGCATCGGTCGTCTCCGATTGGACCGGCATTCCGATCGGGCGGATGGTGAAGGACGAGATCGAGAATGTCCTCAGGCTGCCGGAAATCCTCAACCGGCGCGTCGTCGGCCAATCCCACGGCCTGTCGATGATCGCCAAGCGCATCGAAACCAACCGCGCCAAGCTCGACAATCCCAACAAGCCGATCGGCGTGTTCATGCTGTGCGGGCCGTCGGGCGTCGGCAAGACCGAGACCGCGCTCGCGCTCGCCGAGGCGCTTTACGGCGGCGAGCAGAACATGATCACCATCAACATGTCGGAGTTCCAGGAGGCGCACACTGTCTCCTCACTCAAGGGAGCGCCGCCCGGATACGTCGGATATGGCGAGGGCGGCCGCCTCACCGAGGCGGTGCGGCGCAAGCCCTACAGCGTCATCCTGCTCGACGAGGTCGAGAAGGCGCACCCGGACGTGCACGAGATCTTCTTCCAGGTGTTCGACAAGGGCTTCATGGATGATGGCAATGGCCGGCGCATAGATTTTAAGAACACGTTGATCATCCTCACCACCAATGTGGGCACCAACATCATCATGGGGCTTTCCGCCGATCCTAAGTATCGCGAGGACTCCGAGGCGCTGGCCCAGGAGCTGCGGCCCGAATTGCTGAAGGTGTTCCCCGCTGCCCTGCTGGGGCGGATCGTGTCAATCCCCTACTATCCGCTGTCCAACAAGATGCTAGGCGGCATCGTGCGCCTGCAGCTCGACCGCATCGGCCGGCGCATCCGCGAGAACCACGATGCAGCGTTCCTCTACGACGATGCGGTGGTCGATCACATCGTCTCGATGTGCAACGACCCCGATACGGGAGGACGCATGGTCGACAATATCATCACCAACACGCTGCTGCCGGCGCTGTCGCGCGAATTCCTCAAGCGCTCGCTTGCCAGGGAGAAGTTGAAGGAGGCCAAAGTGATGATCGAGAACGATGATTTTGCGTATGGATGGGCATGAGCGTCGTCGAAGTCGCTGCAACGGAAGAATCATTGTGCCGAGCGGCAGACCCATACGGGAAAGTTTGTAATTTGCGAGGAACCCATGGTCAAAAATCGTTTTGAACAGGTCGACGAACTTCAGCCCGACGCGATCAACCTGACCCTGATCCAAAAGAGCGACGGTCAGGTCGGCATCGTGCACTGCCCAAAGACGGCGGCGCCGGACCGCGTGCCAGCGGACCTCACAACCCCCGAGATCCCGGTACGCGACGCCGTAGTCGGTGCAATTGAGCTCGCCAATTCGAAGAAGATACCGATCGTTGTGATCGATCGGGACAACATTTGGAAGAGCGAATGGGGTGATTTGTGGCGCTATCAGGAGGAGGATGAGTAGGAAAAGGCTAAAAGGCCGTGATCAAGACGGGCCGGTCTTCCTCTTTGGGACGATTTGTCTGAGGCAAGTTGCGCGCCGTGAATCGTACGCTGATGCGGCGCGGTTGCACGGTCGTGTGTGGACGCACTGAAGTGCTCACTGCGGTCCGTGGGAGAGTGCGGGCGTCAGAGAACGGCTCCCGTCGCATATTTCTGGCCAAATTCTTGTCAACACGGTAGCGTTCCTCGTTTTAGCCGAGATTCTGCCTTTCTGAGACCTCATCTCTCCATAATCTGCCGGTTCCCGAGCTGGCATAAGAACACAATGAAAAGAGCGACTATGAATCGGTGTCTTGCAGCTGCGTTGCTTGGGTTGGCCGCGACATTCGC
>WNFT01008907.1_pt1 | contig 17548 bp, 15 predicted proteins | sample 5400191 | NCBI WGS metagenome assembly WNFT01 (sample SAMN13153359, study PRJNA577476) | soil metagenome | isolation source: 80 cm saprolite under Madrone tree | place: USA:California | collected 2016-06-14 | reverse complement strand
GCCGACACCACGCTGCTCCCGTACGGCAACGGCACCGGCGGTAGCCGGGTGGCCGCCAACGCGGGGCCGTCTGTCGCCCGCACCGCGCGCGAGGTGGCGGGCAAGGCGCGGGTGGTGGCCGCCGAGATGCTCGAGTGCGCCCCCGCCGACGTGGTGCTGGCCGCGGGCCGGGCTCGCGTGGCGGGGCTGCCCGAGCGTGGGGTGGCCCTCGGCGACCTCTCGCGCGCCGCGGTGCGGAGCAAGACGCTCCTGCGCGAGGCGCGGCCGGGGCTGCAGGCCTGCGGGTACTTCGCGCCCGAGACCGTGACCTTCGCGTTCGGGGCGCAGGCCTGCGCGGTGGAGGTGGACGTGGAGACCGGCCGGGTGCGGATCCTCCGCTACCTGGCGGCGCACGACTGCGGGCGGGCCATCAACCCGATGATCGTGGACGGGCAGCTCCACGGCGGCCTGGCCGGCGGCATCGGCACCGCGCTGATGGAGGACATCGTCTACGACGCCGACGGCCAGCTCCTGACCGGGAGCCTGATGGACTACGCGATCCCGAGCGCCGCCGACCTGCCGTCGTTCGAGACGCGCTCGCTCGCCTTCCCGTCCACCCGGAACGACCTGGGCATCAAGGGAGTGGGCGAGAGCGCGATCATCGCCCCGCCCGCCGCCATCGCGAACGCGGTGGAGGACGCGCTCCACTCGCGGGGCGCCGACATCCTCGAGGTGCCGATCACTCCCTCGCGCGTGTGGCGGGCCCTGCAAGCATCCTGAGCGCGTGAGTCAGCCGTCGCCGTTCTTCGTCGCCGACGGCGACCGGTTCGTTCCCTCCGCCTCGGCGCGCGGGCCCTGGAGCGCGCGGCATCAGCACGGCGGCCCACCGGCGGCGCTCCTCGCCCGCGCGTTCGCTCGCCGGGCCGGGCCCGACGCGCAGATCGCGCGCCTGACCTTCGATTTCCTCCGGCCGGTGCCCCTGGCTGCCCTGACCATCGCGACACGCGTCGTCCGGGCGGGGGCCAAGGTGCAGCGCCTCACGGGCACCGTCCTGGCCGAGGACGGCGCCGCGGTGATCGAGGCAACGTGTCTCGCCATGCGGGTGGCGCCGAATAGCGTCGCCGTTCCCCTCGAGACCCGGGCGCCTCCGGCGCGGCCCGCGGAGAGCGCACCCTTCGAGCTGCCTCTCATGTCGGGCGACGAGGGATATCACCGCGCGGTCGAGTGGCGGCTCGCGAAGGGGACCTGGGGACGAGGGCCGGTCGCGGCGTGGCTCCGCTTGCGAGCTCCTCTGGTGGCGGACGAGACGACCTCGCCGCTCGAATCCCTCGTCGCCGCCGCCGACTCCGCGAGCGGCCTGGCCGTCATCGTCGATCCGGCTCGCACCACGTTCGTGAACGGGGACCTGACGATCGCGCTGCACCGGGTCCCGGCCGGCGAGTGGGTGTGTCTGGATGCGGCCACGACCGGCGAGAGCCATGGGGTCGGCTTGACGCGGGCGCGGCTCTGGGACACGACGGGCCTGGTGGGCCGCTCGCTCCAGACGCTCCTGCTGGAGCCGCGTCCCGCGTCCGGCTAGATCGGGGGCTAGGTCCCCTGCACCGCCCCGGACACGAGGCCGTGGGTGAGGTAGCGGCGGAAGATGTAGTAGAAGATCACGGGCGGGATGGAGTAGATCACCGAGAGCGCCATCAGCAGGTTCCACGGCGAGTCGTCCGAGGTGAGGAAGTTGCCCATCCCCACCGGCAGCGTGATCATCTTCTCCCCCTGCAGCAGGAGCACCGCGTAGAGGTACTCGTTCCAGGCGAAGAAGAACGCGTAGGTGCCCACCGCGATCAGGGTCGGGGTGATGAGGGGCAGGTACATCCGGAAGAAGATCGCGATGGGGCCCGCCCCGTCGATGGCGGCCGACTCGTCGATCTCGTTCGGGATGGTCTTGGCGTAGTCCCAGAGCACCCAGAGCGCGTAGGGCGCCGCGAAGGTGGTCATCGCGAAGATGAGCGCCCAGTAGGTGTCGAGCAGGTCGTAGTCGCCCATGATCTTGAAGAACGGGATCGAGAGGAACGACGCGGGGATGATGTAGGTGAAGAGGGTCATTCCCGAGACGTAGCGGCCGAGGCCGAAGCGAATGCGCCCGAGGGCGTAACTCCCCATCGCGGCCACCGCCAGCACCGCCACCATGACCGCGGCCGAGACCAGCAGGCTGTTGCCGAGCCAGCGCCAGAAGTACTTCACGAACGGGCTCTGCTGGAAGAGCACGAACGTGAAGTTGTCGAGGGTCGGGTGCTGGACGAAGTAGACCGGCCGGAACAGGTCGCTCCAGGGCGTGATCGCGAGGTTCACCATGTAGTAGATCGGGAAGACGGTCCACGCGGTGACCACCGTCAGGACCGCCGCCCGCATCAGGTTGACGCCGAGCCGACCGCGGTTCATGGGCTAGCGGATCTTCTTGATGAGCACGAAGATGAACAGCAGGGTCACCGGCAGCGCGGTGGCGAACACGCCCACCCCCCAGTCGATCTTGCCGACCTTGAAGGTGTAGCGGTAGGCGAGCGTGGCCAGCACGTGGGTCGAGTCCCCGGGGGCGCCACCGGTCATCAGCCACACGTTGGTGAAGTCGCCCATGGTGAAGACCATCGACAGCAGCGAGCAGATCAGGTAGATGCCGGCCAGCAGCGGGAACGAGATATAGCGGAAGGTCTGGAAGGTCCCCGCCCCGTCGATGGCCCCCGCCTCATAGAGCTGGCGCGGGATGCCGCGGCGGGCGGCCAGGATGATCACGGTCCAGAACGGCAGGTACTTCCAGATGTGGAAGATGATCAGGGCGCTGATCGCGGTCCAGCGCGAGGCGAGCCAGTGGTGGGTGCCGAGGCCGAGGTCCTCGCTGATCAGGTTCAGGATCCCCCACTGGGAGGACATCATCCAGCGCACCGACAGGATGCCGGGCAGCACCGGGATCGCCCACGGGAGGAGGAAGATCGCGGAGAGGAAGCGGGTGCTCCGGCTGTCGTCGTCGAGCACGCCGGAGAGGAGCAGGGCCAGGAAGAGCTTCAGGTTGACCGCGATCCCCACGTAGACGATCGTGTTCACGACGGTCTGCACGTAGATCGGGTCGTTGAAGAGGACCTCGTAGGTGTAGCGGTCGAGGGCCTGGGTAACCTCGAAGTAGAGTGGGTAGACCACGAACGCAAGGAACAACAGAATGAGGGGCAGCGAGAACAGCAGCCCCTGCACGTTGCGGGACCGCGGCGACAGTAATCCTGCCGCCGCGGTCACGGACCGGTTGATCAGGCCGCGGGGACTGGCCGAGACGAGGCCGCTGGCCACGAGCTCAGGCCGATCTCACCGCCACTGGGCCACGATGGTCTTGATGCGGCCGATGGCCTCGTCGGCCGCCTTCTCGGTCGTCCACTTGTCCACGTTGGTGCGCGACATCGCCTTGCCCCAGACGTTCTCCGCGTAGATCTGCGAGTTCGCCGGGTTCTTGTAGTGCTCGAACACGCGGGTCGTCCGCTCGAGATAGATGCGGGTGACCGTCGGGAGGTGGGGATCCACCGCGCCGCCCTTGCCGGCCTGGCCCTTGGAGAAGAAGGGATCGCTGGCCACGTCCTTGAACACGGGGAACCAGCGCCCGTTGGCGCCCTTGATGTAGTCGGTGAAGCGCTTGGGCTCCAGGACGAACTTGATGAACTCCTTGGCGAGCGGGACGTCCTTGTTGGCGGAGTCCTTGGGAATCAGGATCGTCTTGACCGCCACCATGTAGGTCGGCTTCCTGCCGTCCGGACCGTCCGGCCACTCGATGGTGGCCGACTTGTTGAAGTAGTTGTCCGGGTTGTTGAAGAACTGGTGCGCCGGGATGGACACCGACGGGTTCGGGGTCATCACGATCGACTTGGAGTGGAAGTTGGCGTTGTTGTCGCCGTCCGACCAGTTCAGGGTGTCGGGCGGCACGTAGCCCGAGTTGAACATGTCGGCGAAGAACTTCAGGGTCTTGACGATCGCCTCGCGGTTGGCGCCCTGGTCGGCGACCACCTTGCCGTCGTCGGAGAAGATGGTCCCCCCGAAGGACAGGAGCGCCATCTCGAAGTTGTAGATGGTGTCGGTGGCGCTGGACGACTCGGTGACGCCGAGGCCGTAGACCTTGGCGTACTTGGCGGGGTCCTTCTTGCGCAGCGCGTCCTGGGCCTTGCGCCAGAAGTCCCAGTAGCCGTTCCAGTCCATCGGGATCTTGGCGGGGTCGTCGTTCATCCCCGCCTCCTTCACCAGATCCCGCCAGTAGTGGATGTGCATGGTCTGGGCTTCGATGGGGACGCCGTAGTAGGCGCGCTTCTTGGCCACGTTGTCGTACACGTGGGCCACCGGCAGGAACTTCTCGATGTAGCGTGGCTTGAGCTCGTTGATCACGTCGGTGGTCTCGACGAGTTTGCCCTCCCACGCGTACTTGGGCATGACCTCCCAGTCGTTGTAGAAGCAGAACGCCACGTCGGGCCCGCGGCGGGCCGCCATCGCGCTGTGGATCTTCTTCAGGAGGTCTTCCTGGATCGTGAACGAGATGTCGAGGTCGACGTTCTTGGCCTTGCGGAAGTCCTCGGCGATCTTCAGCATCGCCTCGTCCTCTTCCTTGTAGTAGCCGCGGTTCCACCACACGGTCAGCTTCTTCTGCTGGGCGCGCGACACCATGGGGAAGGCGAGCGTCCCGGACGCGGCGGCCGCGCCGGCGGCCGTCTTGAGGAATTCCCGGCGGGTGTGGGCCATGGGTCCTACCTCCTTTGGTAGCGGGGAGCGACGTTCCCTCGTCGACGAGGGGGGCTCGGCGGGCGCGAGTATACCGCGAAGCCTGAAGTTAGGTATAGTTCCGGCCATGGCCATCGACCGCATCACCGTCTCCGTGATCCAGCATCGGCTCGAGTCGATCGTGCAGGAGATGGGCGAGGCCATGCTGCGCACCGCCTACTCGCAGATCCTGAACTCGAGCCGCGATTTTTCCACCGCGGTCTTCGACGGGCAGGGCCGCCTCGCCGCGCAGGCCGAGCACGTGCCGATCCACGTGGGCGCACTGCCGTGGGCGGTGGCGTCGGTGGCCGATTTCTTCAAGGGGCGTATCGCTCCCGGCGACCTGTTCCTCCTGAACGATCCCTACCACGGCAACAATCACCTGCCCGATCTCACCGTCCTGCTCCCGGTCTTCGTGGGCGGCCGGCCGGTGTTCTGGTCGATCAACCGCGCGCACCAGCACGACATCGGCGGCGCCACCCACGGGGCCTACAACCCCGGCGCCACCGAGATCTGGCAGGAAGGGATCCGCATCACCCCCCTCAAGCTCTACGACCGCGGCGAGCTGCGCGACGACGTGCTGCAGATGGTGGCGACCAACGTGCGCCACCCGCGCGACTTCCAGGGCGACCTGCGGGCGATGATGGGCTCGGCCCGCATCGGGGAGCGCCGGCTGCTCAAGCTGGTGGACGACTACGGCCTCGACATCGTGCTCGAGACCATCGGGGAGATCCTCGACGGGGCGGAGCGGCAGAGCCGCGAGTGCATCCGCGGGTGGAAGGACGGGGTGTTCAAGGGCGAGGCGATCCTGGACGACGACGGCCACGGGGTCAGCGACGTCCACATCCGCGCGACGGTCACCAAGAAGGGCGACTCGCTCACCGTCGATCTCTCCGACTCGCACACGCAGGTGACCGGCTTCATCAACTCGGCCTACCCCAACACGATGTCGGCGGTGCACATGGCGCTGGCCTACCTGATCGACCCGCGCACCCCGAAGAACGAGGGCACGTTCCGCCCGGTGACCGTCAAGGCGAAGGAAGGCACGGTGGTCTGGCCGTATCCGCCCGCGCCGGTGACCCTGTCGACCAACCACTGCGCGCAGGAGATCGCGGAGGCGATGATCAAGGCGCTGGCCAAGAGCTGCCCAGACCGGGTGCTCGCGGGCTGGTCGCGGCGCTTCCGCATCGCGATCTCGGGCACGAATCCGCGGAACAAGCGCAAGTTCATCTGGCACCTCTTCCACGCGCGCGGGGGCGGCGGCGCGTCCTCGGCGGGCGACGGTTGGGAGACCGCGGGCGAGGGGCAGGCCGCGGGTGGAATCAAGTTCGGCTCGGTGGAAGTCGCCGAGACGCGCTTCCCGCTCTTCTTCAAGCGCCACGAGTTCCGGCCCGACTCCGCGGGCGACGGGCGCTTCCGCGGCGGGGTCGGCTCGGTGCTCGAGCTGCGCATGGAGACGACCGAGCCCGCGCTCGGCAACACCGCGGGCGACGGGGTGCGCTACCCGGCCTACGGCGTGCTGGGCGGCAAGGACGGGCTGCCCCATCGCTACCGGATGGTCGCGCGAGGCCGGACCCGCGTGCTGAAGACCAAGGAGGTGGGCGTGCCGATCCCGCCGGGCGCGATGTTCCTGGTGGAGTCGATGGGGGGCGGCGGCTACGGTCCGCCCGCCAAGCGCTCCTCCGAGGCGCGCACGGCGGACCGGGTCAACGGCTTCGTCTCCGACCGCCCGCGGCGCGGGAGGGCCTGAGATGCTGCGGATCGGCATCGACGTGGGCGGGACCTTCACCGATCTGGTGGGGGTGGACGACGCGGGCCGCGTGACTCTCGCCAAGTCGGCCTCCACCCCCGCCGATCCGTCCCTCGGGGTGATGGAAGGGCTCGACCTCCTCGCGGCCGAGCTCCGGACCGACCTGGCCGGGCTGCTGGCCGACACCGGCCTGGTCGTGCACGGCACCACCGTGGCCACCAACTCGCTGCTCGAGCGCAAGGGCGCCACGGTGGGGATGCTGACCACCGCGGGCCACCGCGACGTCATCGAGATGCGCGAGGGCCTCAAGGACGACCGCTACAACCTGCGCATGCCGCCGCCGGTGCCGCTGGTGCCGCGGGCGCGACGGCTCGACGTGACCGAGCGGATGCGCTTCGACGGCACGGTGGAGACGCCGCTCTCGAAGACGTCCGCGGAGGCGGCCATCCGGCGCCTGGCCACCGCGGGGGTGGGCGCGGTGGCGGTCTGCTATCTGCACTCGTATCGCGATCCGCGCCACGAGCGGGAGACCCGCAAGCTGCTCGCGCGGCTCTTGCCCGACGCGTACGTGTCGCTCTCCTCCGACGTGCTCGCCCAGATCAAGGAGTACGAGCGGTTCTGCACCACGGTGGTCAACGCGTACGTCGGCCCGGTGCTCGCGCGCTATCTCGGCAGCCTCGGCTCGCGGCTCCAGAAGGCGGGCTACCGCGGCGACGTGCTGATCATGCAGTCGCACGGGGGCGTGGCGACCATCGCGGACTCGGTGCGCCTGGCCGCGGGGGCCGTGCTGTCGGGGCCGGCGGGTGGCATCGCGGGCAGCCGCCACGCCGCGCGGGTGCTCGGCGAGGGCAACCTGATCACGTTCGACATGGGCGGGACCAGCACCGACATCGCCCTGCTCGAGGGAGGCGAGCCGCACCTCACCGGCGACAAGGCGGTGGGCTCGAGCAAGGTCGCGCTGCCGAGCATCGACATCCACACCCTGGGCGCGGGCGGCGGCTCGATCGCACGGGTGGACGCGGGCGGCATCCTCCACGTGGGGCCGGAGAGCGCAGGCGCGGTGCCCGGTCCGGCCTGCTACGGGCGCGGGGGCACCGCGGCCACCGTTACCGACGCCAACCTCGTCCTCGGGCTGCTCGACCCCGCGGGCTTCCTGGGCGGGCGCACGCGGCTCGATCCGAAGGCGGCTCACGCCGCGGTCGAGGGCATCGCGCGCCGGCTCGGCCTGGGTGTGGTCCCGGCGGCGGAAGGCATTCACCGCGTCGTCGACACCAACATGGCCGAGGGCATCCGGCTCGTCTCGGTGCGCCGCGGCGCCGACCCACGCCGGTTCGCCTTGCTGTCCTTCGGCGGCGCGGCCGGGCTCCACATCACCGAGGTCGCGCGCATGCTCGAGATCGGCCGCGTGGTGGTGCCGCGGGTCGCCTCGGTCCTCTCGGCGTGGGGCATGCTGGCCACCGACCTGCGCTACGAGTTCGTGCGGACGCACGTGGGCGAGGCCGGCCAGGTCGGCGCCGGGCGCCTGCGGCGGCTCTTCGCGGAGATGGAGGCGGAGGGGCGGCGGCGGCTCGGCAAGTCCTTCGCGGGCCGGGTGGACGTGCGCCGCTCGGTGGACATGCGCTACGGCGAGCAGACCTTCGAGATCCAGGTGCCGCTCGACGGGGTCGACGTGGAGGCGAAGGACCTGATGGAGCAGGTGGTGGACCGCTTCCACCGGCGACACGAGGAGCTCTACACCTACAGCGCGCCCGGTCAGGACGTGGTGCTGGTGAACGTGCGGGCCGCGGTGATCGGGCGCTTGCCCGCGCTGCCCGCCGAGCAGGCGCGGCGCGTGAGCGCACCGGCCGCGCCGCGGAGCCGACGGGTGTACCTCGAGCGATGGATGGAGATCCCGGTGTACGACATGGACGGGCTCGCGGAGGGCCAGGAGGTGAAGGGCCCTGCGATCTTCGAGTCGGCGACCACCACCGTGCTGATCCGCGAGCGAGAGCACGCGCGGGTCACCGCGGAGGGGTGGCTGGATATCCGGCTGGGGTAGCGTTCGGCGTCGCCGCCCCTCGCTTACACCACCCCTCACCCTGCCCTCTCCCCTGAGGGGAGAGGGGGATGAGGTGGGAACTGCCTATGTATAGGCGCCGACCGAGGCGTCGGCGACGCCGGCCGCGTACTTGGCGAAGGTGTCGCCGTTCCGCACCGCCGCGATCGGGCCGCGCTCCGCCGCCTCGGGCACGATGTGGCCGATCATGAAGCCGTGGGTGGCGCCCGAGAAGCGGCCGTCGGTCATGAGCGCCACGCTCTCGCCGAGACCGGCGCCTTGCAGCGCGCCGGAGACGTGCAGCATCTCGCGCATGCCGGGCCCGCCCCTGGGACCCTCGTAGCGGATCACGATCACGTCGTTGGGCTTGATCTTGCCCTTCTTGATCGCCTGGAACGCGTCCTCCTCGACCTCGAAGACGCGCGCGGGCCCGCGGTGCGCGTACTTCTTCTGGCCGGAGAGCTTGATCACGCACCCGCCGGGGGCGAGGTTGCCCCGCAGGATCGCGATGCCGCCCTCCGATTTCAGCGCCTTCGCGAGCGGCTTGATCACCTGCTGGCCCGCCGGCTCGGGGGCGGCCTTCACCTCCTCGGCGATGGTGCGGCCGGTGACCGTCTTCTCGCTCCCGTGCAGCAGGCGCGCCTCCAGCAGGCGCTTGCCCACCACCGCCATTCCGCCCGCGTCGTACATCTCGGGCGCGGTGTAGTTGCCCCAGGGCTTCAGGTCGGCGACCACCGGCGTCTTGCGCGAGATGCGGTCGAAGTCCTCGATCGCGAGCTTGACCCCGAAGTCCCGCGCGGTGGCCATGAGGTGGAGCACCGCGTTGGTGGAGCCGCCGGTGGCCATGACGCCGGCGATGGAGTTCTCGAAGCTCTTGCGGGTGACGATCTTGCGCGGGGTCAGACCCTGGCGCACCAGCTCCATCACGAGCTTGCCCGACTCGAAGGCGACCTCCTCCTTCCGGGGGTCGACGGCGGGAATGTCGTTCCAGCCCATCGGCGACATGCCGAGCATCTCGTAGGCGGTGGCCATGGTGTTGGCGGTGAACTGGCCGCCGCACGCGCCCGCGCCCGGACAGGCGTGGTCCTCCACGTCCTTGAACTGCTCGAGCGGGATCTTGCCCGCGTTGTAGGCTCCGATCGCCTCGAACACGTCCTGGATGGTGAGGTTGCGGCCGGCGAATGGCCCCTCGGTGCCCGCGCAGCGCCCGAACATGATCGAGCCGCAGTAGAGCATCAGGCCTGGGATGTCGAGCCGCCCCAGCACCATGGTCATGGCCGGGATCGTCTTGTCGCAGCCGGAGATCGTGACGATGCCGTCGAACATGTGGCTGCGTGCGACCAGCTCCACCGAGTCGGCCACGACCTCCCGACTGATGAGCGATCCCTTCATCCCCTCGGTGCCCATGGTGATGCCGTCGGTGATCGAGATGGTGTTGACCTCGATCGGCGTGCCGCCCGCCGCCCGGATGCCCTGCATGACCTTCTCGGCCAGCTTCCGGTGGTTCCAGTTGCAGGGCATGGTCCCGATCCAGCTGTGGGCCACCCCGATCTGGGGGCGCGAGAGATCCTGGTCGCTGAAGCCGACCGCCTTCATCATGGCGCGGGCGGCGGCTCGGTCGGTGCCTTCCAGGAGGACGCGGCTGCGCTTGCGGGGATCGACGGCCATCGCAGACTCCTTTGTCGTGGGGCGCTCGGGTTGGCGCGATTCTACAGCAGCTCGCGGAGGGGGACCAGCGCGTAGCCCTGGGCGCGGAGGCCCGCGATCAGGGCGGGCAGGTACTCCACGAGCCGGCGCCCGGCTCCGGGCACCCCGTCCGCGTCGTGCAGGTCGTAGATCGCGCCCGTGCGGGCCCGCGCGAGCCCCCGCCGCGCCTGCTCGGCCGGCACGACGGGGCGCCGGCTCTCCGGCTGCACGGTCCAGAAGACGCAGGGCGTCCCGAGCTCGCGGGCCACCCCGAACATCGCGAGGTTGGTCTTGCCCCACGGCGGGCGGAAGAAGCGGGGCGGCGCGCCCGCCGCGTCCGCGATGGCGGCGTGCCCGTCGGCGATCTCGCGCTCGGTGCGGGCCGGCCCGCAGCGCCAGAGGCTCGGATGGCTCCACGTGTGGTTGCCGAGGTCGTGGCCGGAGTCGGCGATGCGCCGCGCCTGCTCGGGGGCCCGCCGGGCGCGCTGCCCGATGAGGAAGAAAGCGGCGGGCACGCCCTGGCGGGCCAGCACGTCGAGGACGCGCGGCGTCCACTCGGGGTCCGGTCCGTCGTCGAAGGTGAGGCTGACCGCGCGGCGCTCGCGCGGGCCGCGCCAGATCGACCCGAGGGTGAGCAGGTGCGAGCCCCACGTGTAGGCGCCCCAGAGCCCGGGCGCCGCGCCCGCCATCAGCCAGCCGGTGCGCTTCACGCCGAGGGCCGCTTGGCCACGAGCAGGGTCAGCCGCCCGCTCTGGACGACCTCGCCGTGCTGGTTCAGGATCGAGCGCTCCTCGATGACCACCCCACCCTCCTTCATCGAGCGCTTGGCCACCGTGGTCGAGACGCTGCGGATGGTGTCGCCCACGCGCGTCGGCTTGAGGAAGCGCCACTCGAATCCCATGAACGCGAGCACCACGAGCGGCGGCTGGGGCACCCGCCAGCCGAGACCGGACGACATGCAGAGGGGGATGAGATCCGGGATCGCCCCCGGCTCGGACGGGGGGGTCAGGGTGAGCGAGCCGAAGAGCGCGGCGTGGGTCTCGGTGAGGGTCATGCCCGGCGTCTCGAGGGGCACGTTGGTCTGCACGTCCTCGAAGTAGAGCCGCCGCTCGGCCGGCGCGCCCGCCATGCTCGGATCCCTCAGGCGGGCCGGCGGCCGACCAGGTGGTCGGTCTCGCCTTCCTGCACCACCTCGCCGCGCTGATTGACCACGCGGCGCTCCAGCGTGATGAGCCCGACGCGTGGCTGCTCGCCGTCCTTCTTGGCCGAGACGCGCGCCTCGACGTGGATGGTGTCGCCGATCTTGATCGGTCCTTTGAACTTCCACTTCACCGCGGCGAGGGGGCCGACCGCCTGCCCGGGCACCACCCGGTCGAGGAGCCCCTGCTGGATCGACAGCCCGAGCAGGCCGTGGGCGATGCGCTCGCCGAACAGCGACGCCTTCATGTGCTCGGCGTCGGTGTGGAGCACGTTGTAGTCGCCGCTCAGGCCCGCGAAGATCACGATGTCGGCCTCGGTCACGGTGCGGCCGGGCGAAGTATACTGCTCGCCGAGCTGGATATCCTCGAAGTAAACGACCGGCTCGCCACTCACGGGGGCCTAGGATAGCACGCCGGCTCGCGCCTTCCCGCGTCGTGGGATCGCAGTCTCCGCGGACCCGTATGGTACGCTCGTTGACTGGAAGCGGGCCGGTCTTCGCCGGCCCGACCGATGCCCACACCAACGGAGGTGGCCATGCAGAGTCGCCGGCAATTCATCCTCAAGGGTGCCAAGCTCGTGGCGGTCGGAGCGGCCGCCGCTTCCGCCGGGCCGAGTGTCTTCGTGCGTGGAGCCAGCGCGGCCGATAAGCAGCTCAAGGTCCTCCAGTGGGCGCACTTCGTGCCCGCCTACGACAAGTGGTTCGACCCGTGGGCGAAGGAGTGGGGCGCCAAGCGGGGGGTCGAGGTGACGGTGGACCACGTGGGCTTCGCCGACGTGGTGCCGCGCGCGACCGCCGAGGTGGCGGCCCAGTCCGGCCACGACGTCCACATGTTCATCGGCCTGGCGAGCGCCTTCGAGGAGCACGTGATCGACCTCAAGGAGGTGTCGGGCACGCTCGAGAAGAAGTACGGCAAGCCGGTCGAGCTATCCACCCGCAGCACCTACAACCCGCTCACCAAGAAGCAGTTCGCCCTGTCCGACATGTGGGTCCCGGATCCCGGCAACTACCACAAGAAGGTGTGGACCGACATCGGCATGCCCAGCGGCCCGGCGACCTACGAGGATCTGGTGAAGGCGGCGCCCGAGATCAAGAAGGTGGCGCCGCAGATGCAGATTCCGATCGGGGTCGGGCTCTCGCAGGACATCGACTCCAACATGGCGGTGCGCAACATCCTCTGGTGCCACGGGGGCTCGATCCAGGACAAGGACAGCAACCTGGTGCTGAACTCCCCCGAGACCCTGAAGGCGCTCGAGTACGCCAAGCGGCTCTACTCGGTGGGCATGACCCAGGCGGTGCTGTCGTGGAACGCGGCCTCGAACAACCAGGCGTTCAACGCCCAGGAGACCGCGTACATCCTGAATTCGATCTCGGCGTATCGGACCGCGCAGGACAACAAGCTGCCGGTGCTCGACAACTACTTCTTCGTGCCCGCGCTCAAGGGCCCCACCGGGATCCAGCTCGCGTCCGAGCACGTGATGAGCGGCTACGTGGTCTGGAAGTTCTCCAAGAGCCAGGACATCGCGAAGGAGTTCCTGGTGGCCCTGGTGGACGCCTCGCGGGAGTCGATGCTCGGGAGCAAGCTCTACAACTTCCCGTCGTTCTACGGCGCGGCCGCCGAGCCCAACACCCCGATGAACAAGAAGGCGGAGTCGGGGGCGGCCTGGATCGCCAAGCAGTGCAACGCCGATCCGTTCGGCTCCCAGCCGGGCGACAAGCTCTCGCTGCTCGCGAAGGCCCTGCCCTGGTCGACCAACCTGGGCTACCCCGGCTTCGCGAACCCCGCGGAGGGCGAGATCTTCGACACCTACGTGATCACCGACATGTTCGCCAAGGCGGCCACCGGGGCGCTCTCGCCCAAGGACGCCCTGACCGAGGCGACCACTCGCTGCAAGGAGATCTTCACCAAGTGGCGGAAGAAGGGGATGGTCGCCGGCGGGTCCAAGGACCGCTAGGCCACTCCCGCGCTGATCCGCGACCGGGCCGGGGGGCGCCTCAGCCCCGCCGGCCCGGTCGTGACCACGATGGCGAGCCCCGACATCGCTCTTCCCCGACCGCGGGCCACGCCCGTCGAGGCCCTCTCGCGCCGGGACCTCCGGCTCGGCAAGGTCCTTCTCGCCCCCGCGCTGACCTACATCTTCCTGCTGGTCGCGATCCCGTTCCTGCTGGCGGTCTTCCTGAGCCTCACCAACTCCTCCGCGGGCAGCCTCGACTTCTCTTTCGTGGGCCTGCAGAACTTCCGGGCCGTCGTGTCGAGCCCGGTGTTCCGACGAGCCCTGTGGAACACCTTCGTCTTCACGTTCGTCTCGCAGGCTCTGGTCATCGTGATGGGGAACGTCCTGGCCCGGGCGCTGATGAAGCCGTTCCGGGGCAAGCTCCTGGTCCGGTTCCTGATCCTGCTCCCGTGGGCGGCCCCGATCTCGCTCGCGACCCTCGGCTGGCTGTGGATCTTCGACTCCACCTTCAGCGTGATCAACTGGCTACTCAAGGTGGCGGGCTGGCTCGGCCCCGGCCAGTGGTATTACTGGCTGGGCGACCCGGTGCTCGGGATGATCGCGATCATCACCGTGCACGTGTGGCGGATGCTGCCGTTCTCGACCGTCATCCTGCTCGCCGGCCTCACCTCGATCCCCCGGGAGGTGCACGAGGCCGCCGACATCGACGGGGCCGGGCCGCTGGCCAAGACATTCCAGATCACGATCCCGATGATGCTGCCGATCTTGGCGGTGGCGGTGCTCTTCGGCGTCGTGTTCACCTTCACCGACATGAGCGTGGTCTACCTGCTCACCCGCGGCGGGCCCTACAACAGCACCCACGTGCTCGCGAGCCTGGCCTTCCAGGACGGGGTGCTCGGGGGCGACGTGGGCCGGGGCGCGGCGGTGGCCATCTTCCTGGTGCCGCTGCTCGTGGTGATGGCGGTGGTGATGCTGCGGATCTCGCGGCGGGCCGAGGTGGCCTAGGTGGCGCGGCGCGGGGGCGGGGGGATCCTGGCGGTGGTGGGCCACCGCGCGCTCATCCTGGGCTTCACCGCGTTCGCGATCTTTCCCTTCTACTGGATGCTGATCACCGCGTTCAAGCAGAACGCGGATCTCTACGTGGGCGCGTCCAACACCGCGCACAATCCGTTCGTCTTCAATCGTCCCCCCACGCTCGAGCACCTGCAGATCCTGTTCACCAACACGCTGTACCTCACCTGGCTCTTCAATACCCTCTGGGTGGGCGGCCTGGTGGTCGCGATCACACTGGTCCTCGGGGTCCCGGCCGCCTACAGTCTCGCGCGCCTGACCGGCCGCTGGGGCGAGCGGCTCTCCATCGGGATCTTCCTCACCTACCTGATCCCGTCCACCCTCCTCTTCATCCCGTTCTCGCGGCTGGTGGCCCTGCTCGGGCTGCAGAACCAGCTCTGGGCGCTGGTCCTGATCTACCCGACGTTCACGGTGCCGTTCTGCACGTGGCTCCTGATGGGTTTCCTCAAGACCCTGCCGAAGGAGGTCGAGGAGTCGGCCATGGTGGACGGCTGCAGCCGGGTCGGCGCCATCACGCGCGTGGTGCTGCCCCTGGCGGTGCCCGGCCTGCTCACCGTCGTGATCTTCGCGCTCACCCTCACGATCCAGGAGTTCGTCTACAGCCTGACCTTCATCTCGTCGGTGGGCCGCATGACGGTCAGCGTGGGGGTGCCGGTGGCGCTGATCCGCGGCGACGTCTACTACTGGGGGTCGCTGATGGCGGCGTGCCTGATCACCAGCGTGCCCCTCGCTATCCTCTACAACTTCTTCCTCGACCGCTTCATCGCCGGGTTCACGGTCGGGGCGATCAAGTAGTCCCCCGGCGGAACCTTGACATCCGTCTCGGTGCCTACTTAGAATTCAGACCGACCAGTCGGTCTGGCCACCCACCCAAACATGGAGGCAGACATGGCCGTCGCCGCACCCGCCCCGCCCCGCTTCCGCGATGCCCGACTCACGGGCATCTGGGAGAAGGTCCAGGCTGGAGAGCGTCTCTCCCGCCCGGACGGTCTCGTCCTCTTCGAGACGGACGATCTGCACGCGGTGGGCCGCATGGCGGACTTCGCCAAGTCCCGCCTTCATGGAGACCAGGTCTTCTTCGTTCTCAACCGCTACATCAACCCGACGAATGTATGTGTGCTCTCTTGCAGCTTTTGTGACTTCGCCCGGAAGAAGGGCGAGGAGGGCGCCTTCGAGAACACGATCGAGGACGTCCTCGCGATGATCAAGCCGGGCACGCGCGAGGCCCACATCGTAGGCGGCCACCACCCGGACTGGCCGTTCGAGTACTTCGAGCGGATGATCGAGGCCATCCACCACGGGCGGCCCGAGACCCAGATTAAGGCGTTCACCGCGGCCGAGATCGACTACTTCTGGAGGCGGTGGAAGATCGAGCCCCGCGAGGCGCTCACCCGGCTCAAGAAGGCGGGGCTCCACTCGATGCCGGGGGGCGGCGCGGAGATCTTCTCCAAGCGGCTGCAGAAGCTCCTGCACTTCACCGGCAAGGCCGACGCGGACCGGTGGTGCGAGATCCACGGGATCGCCCACTCGCTCGGTCTCAAGACCAACGCCACCATGCTCTACGGCCACGTGGAGACCATGGAGGAGCGCGTGGATCACCTGCTCAGGCTCCGGGAGCAGCAGGACCGCTCGGGGGGCTTCATCACGTTCATCCCCCTCTCCTATCAGACCGGCACCACCAAGCTCGTGCCCCGGCAGACTCCGCCGACCGACGACCTCCGCACGATCGCGGCCTCGCGCCTGCTCCTCGACAACTTTCCCCACATCGAGGCGTACTGGGTGATGATCGGCGAGGCGACCGCGTCGCTCGCGCTGCACTTCGGGGCCTCCGACGTCAACGGCACCCTCGAGGACGAGAAGATCGCGCACATGGCCCAGGCCGCGAGCCCGGCCGGTCTCGCCACCGAGCAGATCCTCCGCATGGTGCGGGACGCGGGCAAGATCGCGGTGGAGCGCGACGCCCTCTACAACGTGGTCAAGGTCTGGAGCTGACCGTGCTGCGCGTCGGCCGCATCCCGTATCTCAACTGCGAGCCGTTCTTCCACCGGCTCGAGGGTGTGGAGCTGGTCGACCTGATCCCCCGTCGGCTCGGGGAGGCCATGGCCACCGGCGAGCTCGACGCGGGGCCGCTGTCGCTCATGGACTACGTGCGGCTCGAGTCCCGTCTCGTCCCCCTGCCCTACGGGATCGGATGCCCCACCGGCGCGCGGAGCGTCCTCGTCTTCGCCGACCGGCCGCTCGCGGCGCTCGCCGGCGCGCGGGTGGGCATCACCGGGGAGACCTCCACGTCGGTGGAGCTGCTGCGCGTGCTGCTGGCCCTGCGCCACGGGGTCGAGCCGGCGGCCTGGGTGGGCGCCGACGAGCCCTGCGACGCGGTGCTGCTGATCGGCGACCAGGCGATCCAGCGGCTCACCCGCGCACCCGCGGCGCCGCACGTGTTCGACCTGGGCCTCGAGTGGCGCGACTGGACCGGCCTGCCCTTCGTGTTCGCGCGCTGGGCGGTGGCCGCGCGCGTGCCCGCCCCGGAGCGGCGCGCGTTCGTGGCCGCGCTCGACGCCGCGCTCGAGCGCGGGATGGAGGCCCTGCCGCGGATCGCGGCCACCCATCGCGACCTGGGCTGGAGCCCGGCCGAGGTCGCGGCCTATCTCCGCAACTTCAGCTTCCGTCTGGGTCCCGATGAGGAGAAGGGCGCCGCCGAGTTCCTCCGGCTGCGCGGTCAGCTCGGAGCCGGCTCGTGCTGAGCCGCATCCAGGCGAAGGTCGAGGCCGGCGAGCGGCTCGACCGGATCGACGGGCAGTGGCTCCTGACCGACGCCCCGCTGCTCGACGTGGGGAGCCTGGCCCAGGAGGTGCGGTTCCGCCGCATCCCGGAGCGCCGGGTGACCTTCGTCATCGACACGAACCCCAACTACACCAACGTCTGCATCACCGACTGCCAGTTTTGCGCTTTCTACCGGCGACCGGGGGACAAGGAGGCGTACACCCTCACGGTGGACGAGGTGCTCGAGAAGGTCGGGTTCGCGGCCCGCGAGGGCGCGACCACCGTGCTGCTCCAGGGCGGGCACAACCCGGCCCTGCCGCTCCAGTACTACCTCGACCTGG
>WNFT01001942.1_pt1 | contig 17549 bp, 16 predicted proteins | sample 5400191 | NCBI WGS metagenome assembly WNFT01 (sample SAMN13153359, study PRJNA577476) | soil metagenome | isolation source: 80 cm saprolite under Madrone tree | place: USA:California | collected 2016-06-14 | reverse complement strand
GCCTGGATGGCGGAACGTTCATGCACCCGCCCAAGGGCAACAACGACTGCAGGGCATGCCACACGATGACCAGCTGGCTAGGCGCCGGAGCGGCGCCCCCGGGCGTGCCCTCTGACCCGCTGCAAGACCTCACCGTCGACGCGTTGATTCCGTCCTTCGCGGGCACCTCGATCTCGAGCCTGACTCCCGAGACCGAGACGCTGCACATGGGAATGAACCACCAGACCACCGACCTTGCAGCAGGCATTCTCGGCGGTTGCGGCAGCTGCCACGAAAACGCCGGGTCGGGCGAGTACTACCCTGGACTCCTCCACTCCTCGCTGGCGAACAGCGTCCCGGTGATTGCACAGCCGACACTGTGCATGGATTGCCATTCGGGTTCGATGCCGCTCGGCTTCGTGGGCCCCATCGCCACCAACCCGGTGCGCAACCCTGCATCGGGAGAGATGAAGCACGACGCCGTCGTCTGGAACAGCGCGGGTCCGACCACCGCGACTGCGGTCCCTTATGACTGCGCCGTCTGTCACCAGATTCCCTCGAAGGCGCTGGCGGCGACCTGGGCCACGAACCAGTCGGGAATGACTCCCGCCCTGTTCCATTCGTCCTTGACCCTGGCCAGCCAGCCGCAGCCCAGGTCCTGTATCGATTGTCACGCCAACTCGAGACCCAATGCCCTGTTGACCTCCGCAAACGCGGCGATGCCGGCGAATCTGCAGTTCGATCACGGCGCGGACGCGGCCCAGGGCGATTGCGCTTCATGTCACACGGCCGGCTCCGCGACCCAATGGACGTCGTGGTCGCAAGGCCAGTTCCACCTGGCGGGAAGCGCGACTCCCGCCACCTGCTTGCCCTGCCATACCGCTGAGCGCCCGACGACGACCGTGGGTTGGGTGAGCAACACGTATCAGAATTACCCCTTCGATTACGTCACGAATGCCTCCGGCATCGGGCACGGCGATGGCCAGGACTGCGCGCTGTGCCACGCGAATCCCGGAACCGGCGCCTGGGGCGGAACGCAGAACTGGGCCCGCGGGAATTTCACGCACGGCGCGGCGACGATCTCGGCCACCACCTGCGTCGCCTGCCATACGACCCAGCGGCCGACGACGGTGATCACGCCCCCGGGATTCGATCACTCCGCCAACGGGATGGGCGACTGCCTCGGTTGCCACCAGGCCACGGTCGCCGCGAGGGCTTACGTCAGGTACAGCGACTGGAACGGGGGCGTGGGCTATCCGGGGTCGACGCTGGTCGGCTCTCCAACCCAATTCATCACGGCGACGGAGGTCACCCTGAGCCGGTCGGGGACCAACAACCTGGTCACGAGCACGACCTCCATCTCCGCGACGCTCTACAACATGATGCTTCACGTATCGACCATGCTGCCGCCGGCGCTGAACGCTGGGCCGACGGCCGCCCCCGACTACACCAAGTGCTGGCACTGCCACACCAATACGAACGGAACCGTCACTTCCTATGCGGACGGGAAGTACCATGCGTCGCTCACCAACTACTCGGCGACGCCCGGCGGGGCGATCACGCCCTTCCCGCAGCCGACCAGCCAGTGCACCGACTGCCATGCGCAGATGCGCCCGACTGGAATCGTGATGAAGGCCGGCTCCGACCTGCAGCCGATGGATCACAATGCAGCCTTCAACGGCGGAAGCAACGCCGCTGGAATGGACTGCTCGGCCTGCCATCACAACCCGGGCGTGACCTGGGCCGACGGGCTCCCGGCGCAAGCTCCCTTCTTCCACGCCAACATCGGCGCGGCCGTACCCCAGGACTGCAACGTCTGCCATTACCCGTTGCTGGCCGATGCGCCCAGTTCTGACCTCACGAACGGGATCCGCTACAGCATGCGGCACAGGTCCGGGCAGATCACCTTCCAGAGCTGCCAGACTTGCCATGCGACCGCCTTGTCGAAGGCCAGGAACACGCCGATCGCTTCCACCCTCTGGCAGGGGGGCGCCTACCACCCGGCCCTTTCCGTCCAGCCGCGAGCCTGCATCGACTGCCATACGCTCACGAAACCCGCCGCGAACGCCTCGACCCAGAGCAGCTGGGTCTACACTCTCGCGCTGGGCGGCACCTCCACCAACCAGGCCCAGTGGATGAACCACGGCTCGAGCTCGGTGGCAGGAAAGGACTGCGTCGTCTGCCATGCTTCCGACGCCAAGACTTCAGGGAGCGCGTGGAGCAAGGCAGACTACTTCCACGCCGCCGTTTCCGCGCCGGTCAGCTGCAAGGAGTGCCACGGCCTCACCAATGGCGGCGGCTCGGTGGCGGGCACGAAGAACAACCTGCCGGCGGGCCTGACCAACTCGACCCTGCTGACGACCGCGAGTGCCGACGCGACGACGGGCATCCCCGCAGGCACCTACGACCAGATCACGCACACGGACGTCAACGTCTCCGCACGCGACTGCAAATCCTGCCACACCCAGGCAGGCGTCTCGACGGTGGCCGGCATCCAGGGCAAGGAATGGGCGCAGGCGAACTTCCACGTGAGCTTCACGTCCGCGAGCCCGCTGGTGATGAACGGGACGACCGGGCGCTGCAGCAACTGTCATATGAACGTGAAGCCCGGCGCGTCGTTCACCGCATACAACCACAGCGCGTTCACGGCGACCTCCGGGACCCAGGACTGCAGCTCGTGCCACTCCTGGCCGGGAACGGGCACGTCCTCGAGCCCGAACTGGCTCGGCGCCGGCGCCTCGCCGCAATACATCTCGGTGGGCGGGTTCACCATCCCGCAGCCTCCGGCCACGACCGTGACCACGCAGCTGGGCATCAACAACCTGCCCCACCCGAACGTAGGGACCGGCGTGGTCTGTGCCTCCTGCCACTTGAGTTCGGCTGGAGGGAAGAACGCCATCGGCTACGACCACCTGTCGCCGCTGATCAACACCAACTGCGGCTCGTGCCATGAGGCCGGGACCAATCTCGTCGGGACGCTCTGGAACGGGGCTACGGCAGAGGCTTCCGGCGCAGGCGACTCCAGGCCTTTCACGCTGGCGTCGGTGAACTGGAACGGCAGGAACATCCCTTACCCGAAACACTTCTACCCCGTGGACTGCAACCAGTGCCATGTCGTGCCGGCCGGCAACGGCAACGTGACGACGGGCGCCACGTACACGGCTGCGTGGAAGTTCCCGCACAAGGAATCCAAGATGACCAACCCGTCGACCTGCAAGATGTGCCACACGAACGGGATCCCCTGACGTCCGTCCCGACTTCTCGGTGCGCCGGGCGAAGCAGGAGCGGCGCGTGGGTACAGCCTGACGCGGAGCTGCTCGCCCGTGCCGCGCACGGACCAGCCGTGCAGGCTGGGGACCGGCCGTATCGCCCGGCGCTCGGCGGAACTCGCGGAGCCCGTCAGGCTGGGATCGCCTGGACCACGATCAACCGGTTGCGGGCGCGCTCGAACTCGTAGCGGAAGCGCCACGAGTCTACCGTGATCGCTAGCGAGCTCTGGGCGATGGACTCCAGGAACGCCTGGCGGGACTCGAGCCCTTCCAGGACTACGCAGATCTTCTCCAGCCGCGCCCGGAGCCTGTTGATGATCCTGGTGGGGACCGCCACGAACTCCCGGCCGATGTACACCGTACACGCCATTCTTCAGGGGTAATACCGGCCTCCGGTCCGGACAAGCCCGGCGGAGGGGCGCCTGGCGCTCGCCGGCCTGCACGTTGGCGCGCTGCACAACCTCGCTGCGGCTGCCCGGATCCCGCCCCGGCGCGGCCGCCAAGGAAGGGATTTGTCGCGCCGCGCCTTGACTCCGAACAGGATGTAGTTTAGGGAGCGAGTTTAGTTTATGTTCAGTGAACTAAACCATCGATGGATCGCATTCCGCACGGCCCGCGGACAGTGGCCGCACAATCGGAATCAAGAGGAGGTCTCGATCATGAAGAAGTCAGTCGCTCGCGCCAGCGTGCTCGCCGCGTTGGCAGTTCTGGCCTTTGCGTCCTCGACGCAGGCGCAAACCAAGCAGTTGACGCTGTGCTGGGCCGCCTGGGACCCGGCGAACGCCCTGGTCGAGCTCTCCAAGGACTTCACGGCCAAGACGGGCATCGGGATGAAGTTCGAGTTCGTGCCCTGGACCAGCTTCGCGGACCGTTTCCTCAACGAGCTCAACTCCAAGGGCAAGCTCTGCGACCTGCTCATCGGCGACAGCCAGTGGATCGGCGGCGCCGCCGAGAACGGGCACTACGTCAAGCTCAACGAGTTCTTCGACAAGAACGGGATCAAGATGAGCGACTTCATGCCGGCCACGGTCCTCGGCTACTCGGAGTGGCCGAAGAACACGCCCAACTACTGGGCGCTGCCGGCGATGGGGGACGCGGTGGGGTGGACCTACCGCAAGGACTGGTTCGCGCGGCCCGAGATCAAGGCGGAATTCAAGAAGAAGCACAACCGCGACCTCGCTCCGCCCAAGACCTACGACCAGCTCAAGGAGATCGCCCAGTTCTTCCAGGGGCGCACCATCGACGGGAAGAAGGTCTACGGCGCCTACATCTATACGGAGCGCGGTTCGGAAGGCATCACCATGGGCGTCACCAACGTGCTCTATGACTGGGGCTTCGAGTACGAGGACCCCAAGCATCCGTACAAGATGAAGGGCTTCGTCAACTCGCCCGACGCGGTCAAGGGGCTCGAGTTCTACAAGTCCCTCTACGACTGCTGCACCGCGCCCGGCATGACCAACGCCTACATGCAGGAAGGGCTGGACGCCTTCAAGTCGGGCCAGGTGGCGATGCAGATGAACTTCTTCGCATTCTGGCCCGGCCTCTACAAGGACCCCAACGTCGGCGGCGAGAAAATCGGGTTCTTCGCCAACCCGGCTGAGAAGAAGCACTTCACCCAGCTCGGCGGCCAGGGAATCTCGGTGGTCTCGTATTCGCCCAATCGGGAAGCGGCCTTGGAGTACCTCAAGTGGTTCGCCAAGCCGGACGTGCAGAAGAAGTGGTGGGCGCTCGGCGGTTACTCCTGCCACAAAGCGGTGCTCAACGACCCGGGCTTCCCCAAGAGCGCCCCCTTCGCCCAGGACTTTCTCACCTCGATGGGCATCGTGAAGGACTTCTGGGCCGAGCCGTCCTACGCGCAGCTCCTGCTCGCCATGCAGAAGCGGGTCCATGACTACGTCGTCGCGGGGAAGGGCACGGCGCAAGAGGCGCTCGACTCGCTCGTGACCGACTGGGAGAAGGTCTTCAAGGACGACGGAAAGATGTAAGGCAACCCTGGCGCGGGCCGCGCCACTGAACGCGGCGCGGCCCCGCCGGAACTTCCCATGAGCGAGAACAGCCTGAGCATCGTCGATCACGCAGCCCGGGCCACGCCCGAGGCCATCGCACGCCGGGTACGCGGGCTCTCGGATCGGGCCATCCTCTGGCTGTTCATCTCGCCGACGATGCTGCTGCTCCTGGCGATCAACATCTTCCCTCTCGCCTGGACCATCCGGCTCTCGTTCACCAACTACCGGGCGAACCGGCCCAATGCCCGGCTCGTTCCGTTGGGCATCGCCAACTACGTCTCGGTGCTCACCGATCCCGACATCTGGGCGGCCATGCAGGTGACCGCCCATTTCCTCTTCTGGACCATCCTGCTGCAGACCCTGATCGGATTCGGGCTCGCCTGGCTGATCGACCGGCGCTTCCGGGGGCACGGGTTCTGGACCACCGTCATCCTCATCCCGATGATGCTCTCTCCCGCGGTGGTGGGGAACTTCTGGACCTTCCTCTACCAGCCGCAGATCGGGCTCTGGAACTACGCGCTGCAATTCCTCACCGGCATGCCGGCCTCGTCCTTCAGCATGATCGGCTCGGTCAGGCTGGCCCCCTGGGCGATCATCATCGTCGACACCTGGATGTGGACGCCCTACGTGATGCTCATCTGCCTGGCCGGACTGCGCTCGATCCCGGGCTACATCTACGAGGCGGCGGAGGTGGACCGGGCGTCGAAGTGGCGGCAGTTCTGGACCATCACCCTGCCCATGGCCCTGCCCTTCATCATGCTGGCAGTGCTGTTCCGCGGCATCGAGAACTTCAAGATGTTCGACATGGTCAACCTGCTCACCAACGGCGGCCCGGGTTCGACCACCGAGGTGGCGTCGATCACCCTCAAGCGCGAGGCGTTCGAGAAGTGGCGCACCGGCTACTCGTCGGCCTTCGCCATCATCCTTTTCGTCACGGTGTTCGGGCTGGCGAACATCTACGTCAAGGCGCTGAACCGGGTGAAGAGCCGATGAGCCCCGCCGGCACTTACGCGCACTCGGTGGTGGAACCCTCCGGACGGTCGAAGGGGGTCGCCGGAGCGGTGATCGTGCTCTACGCGGCGATCTCCATGGTGCCGCTGGTCTGGATCTTCCTCACCGCTTTCAAGTCTCCGCCCGACTCCATCGCCTATCCCCCGAAGATCGTCTTCAAGCCGACCCTCGACGGCTACTGCAACCTCTTCACCACCATTTCGCGGCAGACGGAGGACTACATCGCGAGCCTCCCGCCGCCCACCAACGTCTGCGACAGGATCGCGCGCGCGCGCAACATGGTGGTCGCGGGCCCGTCGAACTTCGTGCCGCGCTTCTTCAACTCCCTGGTGATCGCTTTCGGCTCCACCGCGCTCTCGGTGCTTCTGGGCGTGACGGCCGCGTACGCCTTCTCGCGCTTCCGGCTGCGGGGCAAGGACGACCTGCTCTTCTTCATCCTCTCCACTCGCATGATGCCGCCCATCGCGGTGGCGATCCCCATCTACCTCATGTACCGGGAGCTGGGGCTGTCGGACACGCGCCTGGGGATGATCCTGCTCTACACGGCCGTCAACGTGTCGCTCGCGGTCTGGCTGCTCAAGGGTTTCATCGACGAGATCCCCCGCGAGTACGAGGAGGCGGCGCTCGTCGACGGCTACACGCGCCTGCAGGCCTTCCGGAAAGTCGTCCTGCCCCAGGCCGCGACCGGAATCGTCGCCACGGCGATCTTCTGCCTCATCTTCGCCTGGAACGAGTACGCCTTCGCCACGCTGCTCACCTCGGGGCAGGCGCAGACCGCTCCCCCCTTCATTCCCATCATCATCGGCGAGGGCGGCCAGGACTGGCCGGCGGTGGCCGCCGGGACCACGCTGTTCCTGGTTCCCATCCTCGTCTTCACCGTGCTGCTGCGGAAGAACCTCTTGCGGGGCATCACCTTCGGGGCGGTGCGCAAATGAGCCCGACGACGCTGCAGGCCGGGAGCCGGTGGCCGCGCTGGCTGCGGCGCGGACCGATGGAGAGGGTCGCCACCGCCGCCATCGCGGCAGGCGTGCTCATGCTGCTGCAACCGTTCTCGATGGCGCTCTACACGTACTCGTTCCTCACCACCCTGGTGGGGACCGGGCTGTTCACCATCGTCTCGAAGTTCCCGGAGTAGGGCCATGGCGGAGATCCGGGTCGAGAATCTGCGCAAGAACTTCGGCGAGTTCCTGGCCGTGCGAGGATCCACCTTCACCGTGCCGGACGGCGACTTCTTCTGCCTGCTGGGCCCTTCGGGCTGCGGCAAGACCACCACGCTGCGCATGATCGCCGGCCTCGAGCTGCCCACTTCCGGGCGGATCCTGCTGGGCGGGGAGGACGTCACCTTCAAGCAGGCGTCGCAGCGCGACATCGCCTTCGTCTTCCAGCTCTTCGCGCTCTACCCGCACATGAACGTGCGCGCCAACATCTCCTACCCGCTCAAGAGCCAGGGCACCCCGCGGGAAGAGGTGCGCCAGCGCGTGGAGGAGGCGGCGAGGATCCTGCGGATCACGCACCTGCTGGACCGCTCCGTCTCCGGCCTCTCGAGCGGGGACCGGCAGCGCGTCGCGCTCGGTCGGGCCATCGTCCGCAAGCCGCTCGCGTTCATGCTGGACGAGCCGCTCGGAGCGCTCGATGCGGAGTTCCGCGAGCTGATGTGCGGGGAGCTGCGGGCCCTGCACGACCGCCTGAAGGCGACCACGGTGTACGTGACGCACGATCAGCTCGAGGCCATGTCCATGGCCGACACCATCGCGCTGATGAACGACGGCGTGCTCGAACAGCTCGGGCCGCCGCAGGAGATCTACGACCGGCCGGCCAGCGTGTTCGTGGCCGATTTCGTCGGCTCTCCACCGATGAACTTCATCCCCTTCCGGGGGCGCGTGACTCCCGGCGATCGATCGGTGCGCATCGGGGAGGCGGCGGTGGCCGTGCCCGAGGCGCGCGAGGGGACGCCGGAGGCCGACCTCCTGTTGGGCGCGCGACCCGAGCACGTGCAGCTCTCCGCCGGATCCGCGCTGCGCGCCTCGGTGCTGGACGCCGAGTACCTCGGGACCACGCAGATCGTCACGGTCACCACGGCGCAAGGCGCGACACTCAAGGCGCGGATCTCGTCCGAGGTACCGGTGCGCCCCGGGGACCACACGGGCTTGACGTTCCGCCCGGAGAAGCTGTCGGTCTTCGAGAAGAGGTCCGGCCGCGTCCTGCGCTCGGCGCTCCACCAGGAGGCTGCCCGTGGCTGAGGTGCGGCTCGAAGGCGTCTCGAAGCGCTTCGGTCGCACGCAGGCGATCGCGGAGCTGGACCTGCGCGTGCAGGACGGCGAGTTCCTCGTGCTGCTGGGTCCGACCGGCGCCGGGAAGACGACCACGCTCCGGCTGGTGGCTGGCCTGGAAGCGCCCGACGCGGGCCGCGTGTGGATGGAAGGCCGCGACATCACGGGGGCGCCGCCCTCGACGCGCGACGTCGCCTTCGTCTTCCAGCAATACTCGCTGTATCCGCACCTGTCGGTGTACGACAACCTGGCGTTCCCCCTGCGTTCCCCTGCCCGGCGCATTCCCGAGGATCAGATTCGCGCGCGCGTCGGCGAGATCGCCCGCCTGTTGCACCTCGAGGGCAAGCTCGACAGCCGGGCCACGCAGCTCTCGGGTGGCCAGATGCAGCGCGTGGGCATCGGCCGCGCACTGGTGCGGCGCCCAGCCATCTACTTGATGGACGAGCCGCTGTCGTCCCTGGACGCCAAGCTGCGCGCGGAGATGCGCGTGGAGCTGAAGCGCATCCAGCGGGAGCTCGGGGCGACGATCCTCTACGTCACCCACGACCAGACGGAGGCCATGACCATGGCCTCGCGCATCGGGGTCCTCGACCGCGGCCGCCTGGTGCAGCTCGGCAGCCCTCGGGAGATCTACGAGGACCCGGTCAACGTCCATGTCGCGACGCGGCTGGGAAGCCCCTCGGTCAATCTGGTGCCGCGGGCCCTCTTTCCCTCGCTCAGGGTCCCCGAGGAAACGGTCACCATCGGAGTGCGCACCGAGCACGTGCGCATTCGCAAGAGCGCCAACGGCGCGGCCGTGGGCCGGGTCCGTTGGGTGGAGCACCTGGGAGACCGCAGCCACCTGCACGTGACCGTCGCGGACACCGACGTGATCACGCTCGCCGATCCGCACGCGGACCTGGCGGTGGGCGACGAAGTGGCGATCGAGATGTTGGCGCCATTGTTCTTCGATGCGAGAGGCGAGCGCGTGCGGCGCTCATGAGATCGGCGGATGAAACGAGACCGAGGATGACCGTGCCCGCTGAGACAAACCTGGTGGCGCGCCTGCTCGACGCCGGCGTGGACGCGATCCGCGTGAACGCGGACATGCTGAGCGATCTCGATCGCGCCATCGGCGACGGCGATCACGGCGTCAACATGCTGCGCGGGTTCTCCGCCATCGCCGAGGGGCGCGAGGCGCTCACTGCGCTTCCACTCGCGTCCGCGCTGGAGGCGATGGGGACGCTGCTGGTGATGAACGTGGGCGGCGCCTCGGGTCCTCTCTACGGCAGCTTCTTGTTGGCGATGGGGCGCGCGGCCGCAACAGCCGGCGGGACCGCCCCGCTGGGGAAGCTGCTCGAAGAAGGGGTCGCGGCAGTCAAGAAGCGCGGCCGCTCCGAGCGCGGCGAGAAGACCATGCTCGACGTGCTGGTCCCGGTGCAGCTCGCCTGGGAGCAGGCCTGCACGGACGGGCTCCAGGTCCGGGACGCCATCGAGCGCGTCAAGCAAGCCGCGAAGGAGGGCCTGGAGTCCACCCGCCCGCTGCAGGCCACCAAGGGCCGCGCTTCCTACCTGCGGGAGCGGAGCATCGGACACCTCGATCCCGGCGCTTTCTCCAGCTGCCTGCTGGTGCACGCCGTCTGTGACGCTTTCCTGGAGTCGACGAAGCCATGACCGACCGAGTCTCGATCGTCATCGTCTCCCATTCTTCAGACGTCGCGCGGGGCGCCGCCGCCATGGTCCGGCAGATGGTCGGCCGCGAGGTGCGCGTCGCCCACTGCGGCGGCAACGCCGACGGCGGCCTCGGCACGGACGTGGCGGCGATCAAGCACTGCATCGAGCAGGTGTACGGCCCCAAGGGCGTCGCCGTGCTGGTGGATCTGGGAGGTGCGGAAACCAACTCGGAGATGGCGATCGAGATGTTGCCGAAGGAGTGGCAGGCCAACGTCGTGGTCTGCTCGGCGCCGGTGGTCGAGGGCGCGGTCATGGCCGCCACCGAGGCCGCGGGCGGAAGCAGCCTGGCGAAGGTGCGGGCCACCGCCGAGGAGCTGTTCCGATGACCGTCGGGCGGATCCTCACCGGGGCGGCATTGATCACCAACCCTACCGGGCTCCATGCGCGGCCCGCGGTCAAGCTCACCAAACTGGCCAAGAGCTTCGAGGCACAGCTCCGGCTGCGCGTGGGCCAGCACGGCAAATGGACCGACGCCAAGAGCGTCGCCCGCGTCCTGTCGCTCAAGGCCCCGGCTGGACAAACCCTCTTTTTCGAGGCCGAGGGCCCGGACGCGTCCGAGGCCTTGTCCACCATCACCGAGCTGGTGCGGCGCAACTTCGACGAGGGGTCGCAGAGGGAACGCCAGTTCGAGGGCCAGGTGGCATCCGCGGGACTGGGCGACGGTTTCGTGGTGGTGTGCAGCAGGCCCGCGGTGGAAGCCCTGAACGGCGCCACGGCCACGAGCCCGCAGGCGGAGCGCAAGCTCCTCGAGGGCGCGCTGGCCCGGGCAGCGCTCGAGCTGGAGCGCCTGAAGTCCGGGGGCGGCGCCATGGCCTCGGAGATCCTCGATTTCCAGATCGAGCTCCTGCGCGACGCGGCTCTGCTCGAGCCGGCGTACCGGGCGATCGACGAAGGCAAGCCTGCGGGCCGCGCTTTCCGGGCGGCAGTGGAAACGCAGATCGCCGACTATCGATCGTCGCACGACAAGTACTTCGCAGCGCGGGCAAGCGACCTGACGGATCTGCGCGATCGGGTGCTGGCGGCGCTCGCGCCCATCGCCGGCCGGCCGGCTCAGCTGGCGCCGGAGGAGGGAGGTATCTACGTCGCGGACGACCTGACTCCCTCGCGTTTCCTGGAGCTCGACTGGTCTCGCTGGCGCGGGGCGGCGCTCCTGGCAGGCAGCGCGGCGAGCCACGTGGCCATCCTGGCGCGCTCTCGCGGCGTGCCTCTGCTGGTCGGCGTCCGCGCCTCGCTCGACGAGCTGGTGGACGGTGATTCGGCCGTCCTGGACGCGGAGACCGGCCGGCTGATCCTCAGTCCTTCGGAGGTCACGGCCCGCTGGTTCCGCGAGCGGCAGCAGGCCCGCGCGCAGCGCGCCGAGCTGGAGGAGAAGTACCGGAGCGCGCCCGCCATCAGCGCTTCCGGGACGCGCATCGCCGTGCAGATCAACGTCGAGAGCGAGCAGATCCTCGGCGATCTGGCGCCGGGCTCCTGCGACGGGATCGGCCTCACGCGCACCGAATTCCTCTTCCACGGAAAGGACGCCCTGCCCGACGAGGAATCGCAGTATCGGTTCTACCGGCGCCTGATCGAGTGGGCGGCGGGCAAGCCGGTCACCATCCGGACCCTGGACGCCGGCGGCGACAAGCCCATCCCGGGCCTGACGCCCCAGGGCGAGCTCAATCCCTTCCTGGGCGTCCGGGGCATCCGCCTGAGCCTCGCGCATCCCGACGTCTTCCGCGTCCAGCTCCGTGCCCTGGCGCGGGCCGCGGCCCTGGGGCCGCTCAAGGTCATGCTGCCGATGGTCACCATTCCGGCGGAGCTCGACAAGGCCCGGCAGATGCTGCAGGAGGAGCTGGACGATCTCAGGGCCTTTGGTGTCGAGGCGGCGCTGCCACCGGTCGGGATCATGGTCGAGGTGCCGGCGGTCGCGATCAGCATCGCGCGCTTCGAGGCGGCCTTCTACTCGATCGGCACCAACGACCTGATCCAGTACGTGACCGCCTCCAGCCGCGGCGCCGCCGAGCTGTCGCGCCTCTACGACGCGCTCAACCCGGCGGTCCTGGAGCTGATCGCCCGCGTGGCGGCCCACGGCCGCGCCTGCGGTCGCGAGGTCAGCGTCTGCGGCGAGATGGCGTCGGAGCCGGGTCTCGTCCCGCATCTGCTCGACGCGGGGATCACCAGCCTCTCGGTGGCGCCGGCGGCCCTGGGGCGCGTCAAGCATGCGGTCTCGGACCATGCCCGCTAGGCCGGCGACCCGCAGCAACCTGAAGGCGCCGGAGCTGGGAGCGATCGCGAGCTACAAGGCGATCCTGAAGGACTACATCGATCGGCGCCCTGCGGGCATGCGGGCGCGGATCGCGGGCGCGCTCGGCAAGCACAAGAGCTTCGTCTCGCAGCTCACCAATCCCATCTACCCGATGCCCGTCCCCGCGCGGCACTTGTCCGCCATCTTCGAGATCTGCCATTTCTCGGCTGAGGAGCGGAAGACCTTCCTCAAGGCTTACCGGTTCGCCCATCCGGCGCGCGCGGCGGACGGTGTCTCGGGCGAGAACGGCGCGGTGTCCCGCCGGAAGGTCTTGTCGCTGGAGATCCCGGTGCTCCGGACCCCGGGGAAGCAGCGCGCGCTCGAGGCCCTGGTCCGGAATTTCGTCGAGCGGGTGGCCGAGCTGATCGACTGACGCTTCAGAGAAGGAGGGAGCCATGAAGAAGTTCATCAACGACGCGGTGAACGTGGTCTCCGAGGCACTGCGTGGCCTGGCGCTGGCCCATCGCGACATCCTCTCGGTCCATGAGAAGCCCGCTTTCGTCACCCGCGCCGCGCCCCGGAAAGGCAAGGTTGCGCTGGTCTCCGGCGGCGGCAGCGGGCACGAGCCCCTGCACGCCGGCTTCGTCGGCCAGGGAATGCTCGACGCGGCCTGCCCCGGACAGGTGTTCACCTCTCCGACGCCCGACCAGATCGCGGCAGCCGCGCAGGCCGTGGAGGGCGGACGAGGAGTGCTGCTCATCGTCAAGAACTACTCGGGCGACGTGATGAACTTCGAGATGGCCGCCGAGGTCCTCTCCCGCCCGAGCGCGACGGTGCTGGTGCAGGACGACGTAGCGGTGGAGAGCTCGACCTACAGCACGAGCCGCCGGGGCGTGGCTGGCACGCTGGTGGTGGAGAAGATCGTCGGAGCCGCGGCGGAGGCCGGAGCGGATCTCGCCTCCTGCGCGGCGCTCGGCGAGCGGGTGGCGCGCGCGTGCGGCTCGATGGGCGTAGCGCTCACCAGCTGCACGGTGCCGGCGGCTGGAAAACCCACCTTCACCCTGGGCGAGAGCGAAATGGAGCTGGGCGTCGGCATCCACGGCGAGCCCGGCCGCCGCCGCGTCCCGACGCGGCCGGCGGAGGCGGTCGCGGACGAGCTGGTCGGCGCCATCCTGCATGACCTGGCGCCGCGGCGGGGCGAGCCGCTGCTGCTCTTCCTGAACGGGTTCGGCGGGACCCCGCTGCTCGAGCTGTACCTCATGTACGACGCGGCGGCACGGCGGCTGGGGAAGGACGGTCTCACCGTCGCCCGCTCGCTGGTCGGCAATTACGTGACCTCGCTCGAGATGGCTGGCTGCTCGGTCACGCTCGCGCGGCTAGACGACGAGATGATCCGGCTCTGGGACGCGCCGGTGCATACCGCGGCGCTGAGATGGGGGATGTGAAGCCACGGCGCCGGGCCTGAGGTTCACTGTGTCAAATAGATAATAATTATCGTCGGATAATAATCATCATTTATTCCTTGCAGGGTTTGCCCTCAACTCCCCCTCCTCCTCGCTCGACCGGGCCCGTCCTGGGCGAGGACCGCAGCCTCGACCAGTCGATGCGCCAGGCGCGGCCCATGCGGATCCAGACCAGGGGGCGACGGCGCTCGGGAGGTGTCGCCAGTGCCAGATGGTAGAGGTCGTCGACGCGGGCGTGGAAGCCGCGGGTGTGCGGTGTCTCCAGGAAGCCGAAACCCTCCCGATCGAGGTGATGACAGAACTCGTGCAGCAGCGTGTGAAGGAGGCCACGATAGGACGTCACCTTCCCGAGCACGGCGGTGCGCATCCAGATCCGGATCCGCTTCTCCTCGAAGTCGTAGTCACCGAACAGCTCGAAGTGTCCGCCCTCCCAGACTTGCCGCGGTCTCGTCCCCAGCACCCGCAGCCTGGGAGGGGCGATCGCGTACGTCCGGGCGAGCAGCCCAAGAATCGAGGCGCCCTCGACCCGGACGCTCCGTGGGTCGCCGGTGGCGAGGGCCTTCTCCAGAAGGAGCGCGCTGGCCTGGAGGTCATGGGCGTCGGGGAGAGTCACGAGCTTGGTGAGCGCGTCGCTCTTCTCGAACTCTCGACGCGCCTTGGAGCTTTGTGGAGGGCGGTCCGTGATCACGCCGTGAATTTTATCCGGCTTGGCGCGCCAGCACCTCGATGAGCTTGTCGACCATGCGCCGCCACCCTTGTCTCCGCGATCCAGTCGATGAGCGGTCTCAGTCCCTCTGGCTCGACCCGGTAGTAGACGAGGCGACCCTCGCGCCGTTCCGACACCAGGCCAGCACTGCGGAGCGCGGCCAGGTGCTGGGAGACGGCGGGCTGGGAGATGTCGAAGCGCGCCGTGAGGTCCTTCACCGGGGCCTCTCCACGAGTGAGACGCTCAAAGATGGCCCGCCGGCTTGGATCCGCCAAGGCGCGGAAGACGATGTCCTCGCGTTGCACGGGGCAATATATAAGTAACTGCTTATTGAATGTCAACTTGTCCGCGGAGCGCCTGTCGGCGATGGCCGGTGACGTCGGGGGACTTGCGTGTCCACGGCCAGGAGGAGGCTATACTCAGTTCAACTCCATCCGATGCTGCATGATCCGTTCTATGGTCGGAGCTCGAGGACTTCACATGACGGCGCCCTCCTCCACCCTGAAGTGGCTGGCGATTGCGGCGATCCTCGGTACAGGATTCATTCACACGGTGGAGGCACGTGATGCCTTCAGCGAAGCCACGTACAAGGGGTTGCTCTTCATCGCCAACGGCGTCGGCGCGCTGGTGGCGGCAGTCGGTGTGTACCGAAACCGGCGGGAACGAGGTTGGTTGCTGGGTCTCCTTGTCGCAGGAGGCGCTTTCCTCGCCTATGTGGCGAGCCGCACCGTCGGGTTGCCCGGACTGCCGGCTGAGCCCGACGCCTGGTTCGAGCCGATGGGTGTCGCATCGCTCGTGTGCGAGGGTCTCTTCATCATCCTCTTTGTCGTGTCGCACGAGGGACGGACCGGCGCATCGCACGACTCGCCCGTCGCAAACCAGCGTCACTGAGCGGCAGGACGGCCGAGCCATCGTGCGGATGACCCACCGCCGCCCGCGGCCGCGACGGCGGTGTTTCAGGCTTGGACGGCTACGGCGCTCACACCTTCGGCGGCCTTCGCGATGAGTGCCGCCACCGCCTTGGGCCGCGACAGGTAGATCGCGTGACCGACTTCGCGGCGCCTCTCAGAGCGATCCCCCTGGCCGACCCAGCAACTCGAGGACTGAGAGGGTGAACGCGGCGACCCCGGCGCGGATGGTCGGCTCGCGGTCGGGCGCGAACCCCGCGTTGTGAGGCCCCGGCACCGTGGTGCCCGCCGCCTTGGCCTTGGCGAACGCGCCAGGCTCGGCGGCACCGACCCGCAGCATCACCGAAGGAACGCCTGCAGTCCGGCCAAAGACGCCGAAGTCCTCAGAGCCCATCACTGGTTCGGTGGCGACGACCTTCGCGGACCCGAGCGTCCGACGAAGCGCATTCCCCAGCCTCTCGGTGAGGGCCGGGTCGTTGTAGAGCGCCTGCGCGGACTCGGCGGGATTGACAAAGATCGTGGGCTCGCGCGAGGCCCCGGCGGCAGCAGCCTCTGCTTTGGCGATCCGCGCGATGGCAGCGAGCAACTGCTTCTGCACCTCGGGTTTGTAGGAGCGCACGGTCAACTCGATCTTCGCTTCGTCGGGGATGATGTTGCGCTTGGTGCCGGCATGGAAGGTGCCCACCGTGACTACCGCCGAGTCGAGCGGGTTGACCTCGCGCGCGACGATGCTTTGGAAGGTCACCACCGCGCGCGCGGCCATCAGCACCGGGTCAATGGTCCGGTGTGGAAAAGCACCATGCCCTCCCTTTCCCTGGAAGGTGATGTCCACCGCGTCGCTGTTGGCAAATGCGTAGCCCGGCACCAGACCGACTTGGCCCGCGGGGTGGATCTGCGTGTCGTGAATAGCGATGGCGAAGTCCGGCTTCGGAAGGCCGGTCATGTCCTTGACCATCGCCTGGGCACCGCTGACGACTTCCTCGGCCGGTTGGCCGACGAAGACCAGCGTTCCGCGCCAACGGTCCTTCGCCCCCGCAAGCAGCGTCGCCGCGCCCACCCAGGACGCCATGTGGATGTCGTGGCCGCAGGCATGCATCACCGACACGGTCTCGCCCGCGTCGTTCTTCGTGGTCGTCGTGCTGGCGTACGGCAGCCCGGTCTGCTCCCTGATCGGAAGTGCATCCATGTCGGTACGCACCAGGACGGTCGGGCCGGAGCCGTTGCGCAGCACGCCGACCACGCCGTTGCCGCCGACATGCTCCGTCACCTCGAAGCCGATCTGGCGCAGCCGCGCAGCCATCTTCGCCGCCGTTTTCTCCTCGTGATTGGAGAGCTCGGGGTTGCGATGCAAGTCCTGATAGAGGGCGTCTAGCGACGGGTAGAGCGCATCGAGCCCTGACAACTCGGCCGGTCCCGCAGCTACAGCGAGGGAAGGGTCGAGAGCGACAATCGCGGTCAAGGCCGAAGCGGCGAGGATGGCTGGGCTCAAGAAAGAGCGTGACATGGTGTCTCCCTAGAAGGCACGAGGCTCCCGCACAGGAAGGGTTGTCCCAAGCGGGAGAATGTACTCCCTGGCATCGGGATGTCTATCGAGTGAAGCGACCAGAGCGCATCGAATTGGTTTGGGCACCAACTGATTTCTGTTGCCTGGTGCCGCCCTCCTCGTGCGCCCGGAGCACAGCAGACCCACACGCGGCTGCGCTACGCACCAGCCGCGCAGGGGAGATCAGTCATCGTCGCTATCGCCATCGTCGTCATCGTGATCCCCACGGGTCATCAACAATTTTACGCTGCGAAACATAGATGTCGCCCATGCCGAAGCCGCCGGGGCGAGTCGAATTGTAGTAAAGACTCCGCCCATCCTTGGAGATGAACGGGCCAGCCTCGGCCGACAATGAATTCACGGTTGGGCCGAGGTTGACCGGAGCCGACCACTCGGAAAACTGCTGAGCGCCTGCTGGCAGCGCCGACACTAGCGTCAGCGCGACCAGGAGCAG
>WNFT01003024.1_pt1 | contig 17552 bp, 16 predicted proteins | sample 5400191 | NCBI WGS metagenome assembly WNFT01 (sample SAMN13153359, study PRJNA577476) | soil metagenome | isolation source: 80 cm saprolite under Madrone tree | place: USA:California | collected 2016-06-14 | reverse complement strand
GCGGTGCAGGCGATGCTGGCCAGGCGGCAGGCGGGTGTCCTCATCGTCGATGCGGACGGCCGGCTCACGGGGATCTTCACCGAGCGTGACGTGCTCCGCCGGGTCGTCGGCGTCGGCCGCGACGTGGCGACGACGCCGCTATCCGCGGTGATGACGCCGAGTCCGGAGGCGCTCTCCGCCGGCCAGCGGGTCGCCTACGCGGTGCATTGCATGAGCGTCGCAGGCTATCGCACGGTGCCGCTCGTCGACGCCGACCGCCGTCCGATCGGCGTCGTCACGGTCACCGACGTGATCCGATGGCTGGCAAATCTGTTTCCCGAGGCGGTCCTCAACCTGCCGCCCGGCGATGCGATCAAGCACCCGGAGCGTATCGACGCGGGCTGAGGCGGTGAGGTGGTCTAACCGCGCGACAATCCTTGCTCCTTCGCTCGCAGTCCGATAAGATGACAAGTGATCTGTCCTGACGGCAGGAGCGAGGACAGTCAAACGCAGTCCGGCGCGAATCCCGACGGGGCGACTTGGCGGAAGGGGTATGCGCTGGGAGTTCGACAGAGGAAAGGATACGGATCGATGAGCGAGACGGTGGCTCCCGTCAAGGGCACCGAGAAGCCGCGCAGGGGCCTGGAACGTGCCGTGATCCGCTTCGCCGGGGACTCCGGGGACGGGATGCAGCTCACCGGAGAGCAGTTCACCACCGAATCCGCCTGGGCCGGCAACGACATCGCCACGTTGCCCAACTTCCCGGCCGAAATTCGCGCACCCGCGGGCACCCTCTTCGGCGTCTCCAGCTTCCAGCTCCAGTTCGGCAGCCAGCGCGTGTACACGCCGGGTGATCGTCTCGATTGCCTGGTCGCCATGAATCCCGCCGCTCTCAAGGTGCACCTTCGCGATCTGAAACCGGGCGGCCTGCTCCTCGTGAACACGGCGGCATTCGACAAGCGCAACCTCGACAAGGCCGGCTACGCCCAGAACCCGCTCGACGATCCGGCGCTGGCCGAGCGCTACCGCCTGCACAAGGTCGACATGACCGGGCTCACGCACGAGGCGATCAAGGACCTCGCGCTGAACACCAAGGAGAAGGACCGGACCAAGAACTTCTTCGCGCTCGGCCTCGTGTCGTGGATCTACACACGACCGCTCGAACCGACGCTCGACTGGATCAACAAGAAGTTCGCCAAGAGCATGGACATCGCCGAGGCCAACACGCGCGTCCTCAAGGCGGGCCACGCGTTCGGTGAGACGGCCGAGATCTTCGGCGAGCACTACACGGTCGACGCCGCCGACATGGCTCCGGGCCTCTACCGGGCGATGACGGGCAACCGCGCGCTCGCGTGGGGACTGCTGGCCGCCGCCCAGCGCTCGAAGATTCCCCTCGTCTACGGCGCATATCCGATCACGCCGGCCAGCGGCATCCTCGAAGAGCTGGCCATGCACAAGCGCTTCCGCATCCGCACGATCCAGGCGGAAGACGAGATCGCGGCGGTGACTGCGGCCATCGGCGCGTCCTTCGGCGGTGCCATCGGCGTGACGGGCTCGAGCGGCCCTGGCATCGCGCTCAAGGGCGAAGGCATCGGTCTGGCCGTGACGGCCGAGCTGCCGCTCGTCGTCCTCAACATCCAGCGTGCCGGCCCCTCGACGGGCATGCCGACCAAGACCGAGCAGGCCGACCTGATGCAGGCGCTGTACGGCCGGAACAGCGAGTCCCCGGTGGCGGTGCTCGCCCCGGCGACGCCGGGCGACTGCTTCTACATCGCCTACGAGGCGGTGCGCATCGCCGCGAAGTACATGATGCCCGTCATCGTGCTGAGCGACGGCTTCCTGGCCAACGGCTCCGAGCCGTGGCTGATTCCCGACGTCAACACGCTGCCGCCGATCGAGATCCAGTTCCGCACGTCGGCGGATGGGTTCTTCCCGTATCTGCGCGACCCGGCCACGCTGGCGCGACCGTGGGTGCGCCCGGGCACACCCGGGCTCGAGCATCGCATCGGCGGCATCGAGAAGCAGGACGTGACCGGCAACATCTCGTACGATCCCGAGAACCACGACCACATGGTCAAGACACGGGCCGAAAAGGTGCGGCGCGTGGCTCAGGAGATTCCGCCGACCACGATCAACGGGGAGGCCACCGGGGACCTGCTGGTCGTGGGCTGGGGCGGCACGTACGGGGCGATCACCGCCGCGGTGGAGCGGGCTCAGACCGAGGGGCGGTCGGTCGCATCGGTTCATCTCCGTCACCTGAACCCGCTGCCGCCCGATCTGGGCCACATCCTGCGCGAGTACCGCAAGGTGCTCGTGCCCGAGATCAACAGCGGCCAGCTCGTGCGTGTGCTGCGCGCCGAATACCTGGTCGACGCGGTTGGGTTCAACCGGGTGCGCGGCTTGCCGCTGGCGTCGGAAGAAATCTACGAGGCAATCGTCCAACTCATCGGGAGCAAGCCATGAGCGCGAGTGGAGCGGGGGCCGCCGAAGCCCGTCGCTATACCAAGAAGGATTTCGAGTCGGATCAGGACGTCCGCTGGTGCCCGGGATGCGGAGACTACGCCATTCTCTCCGCGGTGCAGAAGAGCATGCCGGATCTCGAGATTCCCAGGGAGAACATCGTGTTCATCTCCGGGATCGGCTGCTCGAGCCGCTTCCCGTACTACATGAACACTTACGGGTTCCACACGATCCACGGGCGTGCGCCCGCCATCGCCACGGGCCTCAAGCTGGCCCGGCCCGACCTCAAGATCTTCGTGGTGACGGGTGACGGCGACGGGTTGTCGATCGGCGGCAACCACCTGCTGCACCTCCTCCGGCGCAACGTGGACGTGACGGTGCTGCTCTTCAACAACCGGATCTACGGCCTCACCAAGGGCCAGTATTCGCCGACGAGCGAGCAGGGAAAGGTGACGAAGTCCACGCCCATGGGGTCGGCCGACCGGCCGATCAATCCGCTCTCCTTCGCGCTGGGCTGCGGGGCGACGTTCGTCGGCCGCACCATCGATCGCGACATCCGGCACATGGAGGAGATGCTCAAGCGCGCCGCCCACCACAAGGGCACGGGCTTCCTCGATACGAGAAGGAGTCGAAGCTCCAGCACGAGCTCAAGCTCGAGCACGGCAAGCCGCTCCTGTTCGGCGCGCCTGACGATCGCAAGGCGGTTGTCATGGACGGCGTCATCCCCAAGGTCGTGAGCGCCAAGAGCGTGCCCGAGAGCGCGCTGTGGATTCACGACGAGGCGAACCTCAACGCGGCGAAGCTGCTGGCCGACCTGTGGACGCCGGAGTTCCCGATCCCGGTCGGGGTGTTGACGGCGCGCCCGGCGCCGGTCTACGAGGACGTCCTCCTCGAGCAGGAGCGTCGTGCGATCTCCGACCGCGGACCTGGCGACATCGCGAAGCTCCTCGTGTCCGGCGACACCTGGAAGATTGAGTAACTCGGAGGGGGACTTCGTCCCCCATCCTCGTCGGAGGGGGCCTCGACGGCCCCCTCCGAACCCTCCCCCATGAGAGTTGCGGCGGCGAAGCCGCCGCGCGAAACAAGAGATAATCCGCTCGGAGATCGATATCAATGCCGCTGACTCCCGCCATCGCCCAAGAGCTCCTGCGAATCCTCGGCGCGGACGGGCTGGTGACGACGCCCGAAGGCCGCATGGTCTACGAGGCAGACATGCACACCTTCTACAAGGGCGCTCCCGACGCCGTGGCCCTGCCGCGAACCACCGCCCAGGTGCAAGCCGTCGTGAAGCTCTGTCGGCGTGAGAGCCTCGCCGTCGTTCCGCGCGGATCGGGAACCGGCCTGATCGGCGGCGCGATGGCCCCGAAGGGCGGCGTGATGGTCTCGGTGAATCGGATGGACGGCGTCCTCGAGGTCGACCTGCCCAATCGCTGCGCGGTGGTTCAGCCGGGGCTGATCAACCTGTGGCTCACGAAGGCCATCGGCGACCGCGGATACTTCTTCGCGCCCGATCCGTCGAGCCAGATGGTGTCGTCCATCGGCGGCAACGTCGCCACCAACGCGGGCGGGCCGCACTGTCTCAAGTACGGCGTCACGACGAATCACGTGCTGGGGCTCGAGATCGTCACCGGCACCGGCGATCTGGTGCGGGTCGGCGGCAAGGTGGTGGATGGACCGGGCTACGACCTGACGGGCGTCGTCGTCGGCAGCGAAGGGACGTTCGGGATCGTCACCGCCATCACCGTCCGCGTCCTCCACACGCCCGAGGCCGTGAAGACCGCGCTGGCGACGTTCGCGTCGATCACCGAGGCGTCCGAAGCGGTGTCGGAGATCATCGCGAGTGGGATCGTGCCGGCGGCGCTGGAGATGCTCGACGCCGCCATCATCAGCGCCATCAACGCCAGCATCGGCAAGATCTACCCGGATGCCGCCGACGCGGTGCTGCTCATCGAGCTCGATGGACCTCGCGCCGAGGTCGAGGCGCAGGCCGAGCGCGTCGCCATCATCTGCCGCCGTCACGGCGCCGTGTCGGTCAGTGTGGCCGCCGACGAGATGGAGCGGGCGCTCCTGTGGAAGGGGCGGAAGGAAGCCGCGGGCGCCGTCGGGCGGCTCACGTCCTCCTATCTCCTCCAGGACGCCGTGGTCCCGCGCTCGAAGCTGCCCCAGATCATGCGCGAGATGAAAGCGATCGCGGCGCGCCATCGGGTGATCATCGCCAACGTGTTTCACGCCGGCGACGGAAACCTCCATCCGCTCATCTGCTACGACGATCGCAGCGCCGAGGATCTCGAGCGCGCCAAGCAGGCCAACGAGGAACTGCTCGCCGCCTGCATCGCGCTCGGTGGCTCGGTCACCGGTGAGCACGGCGTCGGTCTGGACAAGGCCAAGAACCTGCCGCTCCAGTACGGCGAAGCCGACCTCAACTTCATGTTCCGGCTGCGGCGCGTGTTCGACCCGGCGGGGCTCATGAATCCCGACAAGCTGCTGCCGTCCCACCCCGCCTGCGGCGAAGGATTCCGGCCCAAGCGTCCGGTCCTGCCGGCCGGCGCCTGGATCTGATGGCCGTCTCCACGGCATCGATGGCCGGGGTCTTCGCCGAGCGTCTCGGCCCCGACCGGCTCATCGTCGATCCGGGCGCGCTGTCCGCCGCGGCCGTCGATGGCCATACGCCGCGCTTCATCGTCCGCCCGGCGTCGATCGATCACGTGGCCGCGGTCCTCGCCATCGCGTGGGACGAGAACCTCGCGGTGGTGCCCCGTGGCGCGGGTACGGCGCTCGGCCTCGGAGCGGCGCCATCACGCGTCGACGTCGTCATCGATCTGACGGGCCTCGATCACGTCCTCGAGGACAACCCCGACGATCTCACCGTGAGCGTGGAGGCCGGCATGACGGCCGGCGGCCTCGCCGAACGTCTCGCCGGCCGGCGTCAGTGGCTGCCGATGGATCCGCCGGGATGGCGCCGACGGACGCTCGGCGGGATGATCGCGACCAACGCCGCGGGGCCATTGCGCGCGCGTTACGGGGCGCTGCGCGATCTCGTGCTCGGCGTGCGCTTCGTCCAGGCCGACGGTGTCGTGACCTGGGGCGGAGCGCGCGTCGTCAAATCGGTGACCGGCTACGACGTGCCCAAGCTGATGGTCGGCGCGCTGGGCACGCTCGGCGTCCTGTGCGAGCTCACGCTTCGCCTCCAACCCATGCCCGAGGCCGAGCAGACGTGGCTGGCGCCCTTCACGTCGATCGAGGCGGCCCAGGCGTTCGCTGCGCGCGTCGTGAATTCGCCGCTCCAGCCGATGCGCCTCGAGCTCCTCAACGAAGCCGCGCTGCGCGTGTGCCAGGCCCCGAGCGCGCCCTTCGGCGTGGCGGTCGCCATCGGCAGCGCCCATCCCGCCGTTCGTGAGCAGGGCGAGGCCCTCGCCGTCCTGGCCAGCGGCGAAAAAGTCCGCGTGGCCGCCGTGGGAGAGGATCTATGGACGCGGTACGACGCGGCGCTGACTCCGGCCGAGGACGAGGTGATCCTCCGTATCGGGTCGTTGCCGAGCCGGCTCGCCGATACCGTCGAGGTGATCGAGCGCGCGTTTCCGGCGGCCGAGCGGGCGGTGCTGATCACGGGCTGCGCCTCGCTCGGCTCGCTGCGCGTCGCGATCACCGGGGCCGACGTGGAGACGGTCAAGCAACTCGTCGAGGAGATGCGAGGCCTCACTGCGGACTTTGGTGGCGCCGTCGTCGTCGAGAGCGCGCCGACGAACGTGCGGGCCGCATTCGATCCCTGGGGACCGGTCGAGCCGGCGGCGCTCGGTCTGATGCGCGCGATCAAGCAAGAGTTCGACGCGCGAGGCGTGCTCAACCCGGGCCGATTCGTCGGCGGTCTCTGATGGCGGTGGTCGCTCCGGACATCGACGATCTCAGGCTGTGCGTGCACTGCGGGATCTGCCTGCCCCAGTGTCCGACCTATCGCGTCCTCGGCGAAGAGATGGACTCGCCGCGCGGGCGGCTCTATCTCATGCGGGCGGTCGCCGAAGGCCGCCTCGGTTTCACCGACGCGTTCGCGCGCCACATGGATCTCTGTCTCGGTTGCCGTGCGTGCGAGACGGCGTGCCCGGCCGGCGTCCCCTTCGGCTCGCTCCTGGAAGCCACCCGCTCTCAGCTCGTCGAGCGCGGGCCGAGGCCCCGTACCGCGCTGCTCCGCCGCCTGGTGCACGGGATGTTCCCCGAACCGAGGCGGCTCGGCCTGATGCTGGGGGGCCTGAAGCTCTATCAACGGAGCGGACTGCGACGCGTGGTGCGCGCGAGCCACGTGCTGGCGCTGGCGCCGCGCCTGGCCGCGATGGAGTCGCTCCTGCCAGACGTGCCGAGCGCTCCGGCGTTGCCCGAGCTGACGCCTGCCCAGGGCCGCCGGCGACTCGGCCGCGCCGGGGTCTTGACGGGCTGCATCCAGCGGCATCTCTATCCCGACGTGAACCGCGACACGGCGCGTCTGCTCAGCCTGGCCGGGTACGACGTCGTCGTGCCGCGCGACCAGGGATGCTGCGGCGCCCTCGAGCTTCACGCCGGATTCCTCGACGACTTTCGCGACCGCGCCCGGAAGCTGATCGCGGCATTCCCGGCGGACCTCGACGTCATCGTCGTCAACGCCGCCGGCTGCGGCTCCGCCATGAAGGAGTACACGCGCTGGATGCCGGGAGAGGCAGACGTGGTGGCCTTTGCCGAAAAGATCAAGGACGTCAGCGAGGCTCTGGTCGACGCTGAGCTTCCCCTGGGGCCAGTCGATCTCACCGTGACATATCACGACGCCTGCCACCTCGCCCACGGCCAGCGCATCCGCGCCGAGCCGCGCCGGTTGCTCGGGCGAATCCCGGATCTGAAAATCGTGCCGCTGCCCGAGAGCGACCTCTGCTGCGGGAGCGCGGGCGTTTACAATCTGCTCGAGCCCGAGGTGGCGGGCCGCCTGCTCACCATGAAGATCGATCGCATCGCCGAGACCGGTGCGGCGGCGGTGGTGACGGGCAACCCGGGTTGTCTCCTTCAGATCGCCAAGGGCTGTCGAGAGCGTGGGCTCGACCTCGAGGTGCTGCATCCCGTGACGCTGCTGGCCCGCTCGGTGCGGCGAGCGCTGCCGTGATGGTGGCGGGGCGAGCCGAGGCGCGTCGCGCGTGGCGGTGCGAGGTGAGGCAGTCCGACGGCCGAGCCGAGCGCTGAGATGATCGAGAGAGGCGAGAGTGAAATGATCGTGGCGGGGCGAGCCGAGGCGGGTCGCGCGACGAGGCGAGAGTGAAATGATCGGAGATCGCACGTGAAGATCAGGATCAAGGACCGGGCGGAGTTTCGTTCGGACAAGATGGCGAAGGTCGCGCTGGCGACGACATCGCGCACGCAGCTCGATCTCTATTGTCTCGAGCCGGGCCAGGAGCAGAAGCCGCACGCCCACGCCGACCAGGACAAGATCTATCTCGTCCTCGAGGGCTTCGCGCTGGTCGTCGTGGACGGTAAGGAAGAGCGCCTCGAGCCGGGCGAGGCGGTCGTGGCCCGGGCCGGCCAGGAACACGGCCTCAGAAACGCCGGCCCCGGCCGCTTGCTTGCCGCCGTCGTCGTGACTCCGCCACCACCGCACGCTTGATGGCGCGGCCCGTCCGCGCGTCGCTGATGATCACCTGTCTCGGCGACATGTTCTTCCCCGAGGTCGGCGTCAAGATCGTGCCTCTCCTCCGTCGCCTCGGCGTGACCGTCGAGTTTCCCGCGGGCCAGACGTGCTGCGGGCTGCCGCTCTTCAACTCCGGCTATCACGACGAGGCCGCCGCCGTGTGGCACGAGGGCCACGCCGAGCCGGGCCGCGGCGCCGCGGTCCACGTGATCACCGGGCCGAGCCGGACCGCCGACATCGAGCTGACGCTCACGCGCGGCGTCCACGGACCGAAGGAAGTGCACGCGATCTTCGTGGACGCGCCGATCCGTGGCTGACCGGTATTTCAACCCGGCCGACGTCGAAGCGCTGATCCCGGAGCTCACCGCGGTGATGGAGCGGATCCGCGACGCTCGCCGCGACGTGATGGCCGTCGAGGAGCGGATGAAGACGGAGCAGCAGCGGATCACGATGGCGGGTGGCGCGGCGTTCGACCGCGACGGCTGGCGCGCCGACCAGGAACGTCGCGAGCGGCTGATCGAGAGGATGCGGACCGGGCTCGAGGCCATCACCCGGCTGGGTGGCGTGACGAAGGATCTCGATCTGGGGCTGGTGGATTTCCCGCACGTGCGCGAGGGTCGCGAGGTCAACCTCTGCTGGAAGTTCGGCGAGAAGGCGATCGGCTACTGGCACGGGCTCGACGAGGGATATGCCCGACGCAAGCCGCTCTGAGCGTATGGACGTGCGCGCCGTCTTCTTCGACCTCTTCGACACGCTGGTGCGCTTCGATCGCGACCGGCTGCCCGAGGTGACGATCGCGGGGCGCACCGTACGCTCGACGGCCGGTCATCTCCACCCGATCCTCCGCGCATGGAGCCCCGACCTCACGCTCGAGACCTTTCACAAGGCGCTGCAGGAAAGCTGGCGGGAGGCCGAGCGCCGGCGTGCGATCGATCACCGCGAGGTAGCGGCGCCCGAGCGCTTCGCCTACCTGTTCCGCTGCCTCGCGCTCGATCCCGATCGGTGCCCGCCCGGCCTCCTGCAGGGCCTGCTCGACACGCACCGTCGTGAGCTGTCCAAGGCCGCCGAGTTCCCGGCGCATCACGGGCCGCTCCTCACCGATCTGGCCCGTCGATATCGCCTGGCGCTCGTCTCGAACTTCGACTACACGCCGACCGCCCTCGGCATTTTGCGAGAGGCGGGCGTGGCCGATCTCTTCGATACCATCGTGGTGTCGGACGAGATCGGCTGGCGCAAGCCGGCGCCCGCCATCTTCGAAGAGGCGCTGCGCCGGGTCGGGGTGACGGCGGAACAGACGCTGTTCGTCGGCGACCGGCCCGACATCGACGTGCTCGGGGCCCATCAGGTCGGCATGCGGACGGCGTGGATCAATCCGGACGCGGCCCCGCTGCCGGCTGGAATCCCGAAACCCGACGTGGAGCTGCGCGACCTCGGCGACCTGCGACCCGTGCTGGGGATCTAGGGCTTTGCATCCGACACCGCCGGCAGTACATCTAAGGACGAGGAGGTAGGAATGGCGACGCGCAAGGTGGTCATCATCGGGTCCGGCCCTGCCGGCTACACGGCGGCGATCTACGCTGCTCGGGCCAACCTGGCGCCCCTCATGCTGACCGGTGTTCAGTCCGGTGGCCAGCTCATGCTCACGACGCTCGTCGAGAACTATCCAGGCTTCGTCGACGGCCTCATGGGCCCGGAGCTGATGGAGAACTTCAGGAAGCAGGCGGAGCGCTTCGGGACGGAGATGATTCCCGAGGACGTCACGCGGGTGGACTTCTCGGCGGCGCCGTTCAAGGTGTGGGCCGGCGATGCCCTCTACGAAGGTCACACCGTGATCATCGCCACGGGCGCATCCTCGAAGCTCCTCGGCCTCGAGGCCGAGATGCAGCTCATGGGCCGCGGCGTCTCGACGTGCGCGACGTGCGACGGCTTCTTCTTCAAGGACCAGAAGATCATGGTCGTGGGCGGTGGCGACTCCGCGCTGGAGGAAGCGCTCTACCTCTCGCGGCTCGGCAGCTCGGTGGACCTGGTCCATCGCCGCGATACGCTGCGCGGCTCCAAGATCATGCAAGATCGCGCGTTCAAGAATCCGAAGATCCAGTTCCTCTGGGACTCGACCGTCGAGGAGATCCTCGATCCTGCCCAGGGCAAGGTCACCGGCGTGAAGCTCCGCAACGTCAGGACGGGCGCGCTCGTCGAGCGCTCGGTCGATGGGCTCTTCGTCGCCATCGGGCATCAGCCGAACACGCAGCTCTTCCGCGGTCAGATCGAGCTGCTGCCCAACGAGTACATCAAGGTGAAGCCCGGCACGACGCAGACGTCGGTCCCGGGTGTCTTCGCCGCCGGCGACGTCCAGGACCACGTGTACCGCCAGGCCGTGACCGCGGCGGGGACGGGGTGCATGGCCGCGCTCGAGGCCGAGCGGTATCTCGAGGCGACGCAGCCGCACTAGCCACGAGGCGCGGGGGCGGGTGCCCCGTCTCGACCACGCTACCCAACTTTCGTCGTCGGCCTGCTCCAGGGCGGGACGGGGGCACGATACCCTGAGACACGGGTCTCGCCAGGGCACCTGCCCCCGCGCGTTGTGGCTAGTGCGGCTCGCGAGCTTCAATCCTGTTTCCGGCGCGCGGCGGATCGATTGCGGGTGTCTCGGAGATTGGACATCGACACACGGTCGGCGGCGCGGCAGGATGAGCACGTCATGGGCGGCCACGTTGTCGCGCTCGTCATCATCGTCGGACTCCCGGCGATGGCGACCGCGCGTGAACACGCGCCGTGCCCGCCGACCGTCCATCGCGCCCTTCCACTGAGAGTCGTCGACGGCGATACGTTCAGGCTCCACGGCGAGCGCATCCGCATCCTGGGCATCGACACTCCTGAGCGCGGCGAGCCCGGCTCAGGTCGCGCGACCTACCGCCTGCTGGCGCTGCTCAGGTCCGGCAACGTCGTCATCGTGCGCCACGGCAAGGACGTCTACTGTCGGACGCTGGCCGATGTGTACGTCGACGGCTGGAACGTCGCGGCGGTGCTGCGAGCCGAGGGTTATGCGAAGCCGGCATCTCCAACGCGGCAGCGGGGGCGCCCCGCGCGACCACGCCACCCAACTCTTGCCGGGGCATCTGCCAGGGCGTAGCGGGGGCACCGTACCCTGAGACACGGGTCGCGGCGGGACACCCCCGCTGCTGCGTCAGGCCGCCCACTTCGCGGCGCGCCCTTCGGTCAGGTGCCGACGACTAGCGGGGCGCCGAGCTGGCGGAGGAGCGCGATCGTCGAGAGGTACGAGAGCTTGCCGGTCTTGGGATTCTCCGACGGCACGTTCTCCAACTCGATGGAGAGCCGGCCGAATTCACCTTCGATGGTGACCCGGTGCTGGTTGCGGCCGAGGCCCGGCACCGCGTAGATCTTGATCCGTGTGCGCTCCGGTCCGATGCCGGCCAGCGACAACGCTGCCACGACGTTGACGTTGGCGGGGAACGCGCGACACGCCTCCGTCGCCGGGCCCTCGAAGATCAGCGTCTCCTTCGTGATGGCATCGAGGTCGATCTTCTGCTGAACGATCCACGGGGCGCCGGCCAGTCCACGGGGCGGCTTGCGTGTCTCCATCGTGACCGACGTCACGGCGCCGACGCTGGCGCCCTTGACGCCATCGAGGCCCGCGATGGCGCCCGACGGCACGTAGATGCGACAGCGATTGGCCTCGGCCAGCGCGACCCAGTCGCCACGGCCGAGCAAGCCGCCCGCCGAGAGCACGACGAGATCGCGGCCGGCCTGGAGGACCTTCGGCGCGATCTCCGCGAGATGCGACTGCGTGGAGGCTTCCACGATCAGATCGCACGTCGCGATGAGGTCCTCGAGCGGCAGGAACGGTGGCGCGGACTGGAGCGTGGCCAGGAAGGCTTCGCCCGCCGCGCGGCTCCGCGTCATGGCGCCGCCGAGGCGTAGGCCGGGGATGCCGCCGTCGAGCGCGCGACAGACCGCGCGTCCGATCACGCCGAGCCCGCACACGCCGACGTCGCGGAGTTTCGCCACGGCGGAGCATGTTATCATGCGCGTCAGCGGCGAATGAGACGAGCCGGCGCATTGCGCGAACCGCTCGAGCAGCTCTACCGCGACTTCGACTACGCCGCCCGGGTCGAGCGCGACGCCATCCGATTTCCTCTCCGTTATCCTGATCCGCGCGACCGAGAAATCGTCGCGCTGCTGACCGCGTGTCTGGCCTATGGACGCGTCGATCTCTTCAGCCGGGAGCTCGAGCGCGTGCTCCACGAGATGGGCCCATCGCCGGCGGAGTTCGTCGCCCGCTTCGACCCGGCGCGCGACGGTGAGGCGTTTGCGCGCTTCCGGTATCGCTTCAACCGTCCGCGTGACATCGTCGCGTTCTGTGTGGCCGCTCGCGGCGCCCTGGCGCGCCACGGCACACTCGAGAAGTGCTTCCTCGCCGGCGACTCCGATGCCGCCGGCCCGATCGGTCCCGTCCTGGAGCGCTTCGTGCGTATCTTCCTCGAGGCGGAGCTCGGCCACGTGTTCCCGCGAGGACGACTGTCTCGCGGCTACCGGCACCTCTTCCCGCTGCCGTCGGCGGGCGGGCCGTGCAAACGCCTGCACCTGTTCCTCCGCTGGATGGTCCGGCGCGAGCCGCCAGATTTCGGGCTCTGGACCTCGGTGTCTCCGGCGCGGCTGCTGATGCCGGTGGACACGCACGTGGAGAACATGAGCCGGGCCATCGGCCTCACGCGCCGGAAATCTCGGAACTGGCGCATGGCGGAGGACATCACGCTCTCGCTCGCGGCCATCGATCCTCAGGATCCCGTGAAGTACGACTTCGCGCTCTGCCACAAACGCATGTCGGGCGACTGCCGTGATCGGCGCGACGCGGTCGTGTGCGCGCCCTGCGGGCTCCGCGTCGTGTGCCGCCACTGGCGAGGCACGCGCCGTGGCTGACGCGCTCCTGGTGGTGGCCGGTCTCGTCGTCGGTGGCGGCCTCGCGTGGACGCTCGCCCGTGGCCACTATCGCGCTCACGCGCTCGGCGAGCGCGAAGCCCTCGCCGGCCGCCAGGCCGCCGCCGAGGCCCTGGGCGACGATCTCCGCAAGCAGCTCACGCAGCGTGAGCTCGAGCTGTCCGACCTACGTCAGAGCCTCGATCTCGAGCGCCAGCTCCGCGCCCAGGCCGACGCGCGGTCCGAGGCGACGCGGGAGAATCTCGAGGAGCAGAAGCGCCTGCTGGCCGATTCGCGCGAGCAGCTCCGCGAGGCTTTTGCCGACCTGAGCGCGCGCGCCCTCGAGACGGCCAAGGCGGACTTCCTCCAGCTCGCCGGACAGAAGGTCGACACCCAACTCGCCGCGCGTCAGACGACGATGGACGGCCTCGTGTCGTCGCTCCGCCAGGACCTCGAGCGGTACGAGCAACACCTGCGCGAGATCGAGACGAAGCGTGAGCACGCCTACGCGAGCCTCAAGCAGCAGGTCGAGCATCTCAGCACCAGCAGCTCGGAGCTTCAGCGAGAGGCCGGGAACCTCGTGACCGCGCTCCGCGGCTCCCAGGTCCGCGGGCGGTGGGGGGAAATCACGCTGCGTCGCGTGGTCGAGCTGGCCGGGTTGACCGAATACTGCGACTACGTCGAGCAGGTGACCACGGACACCGAGACAGGCCGGCTCAGGCCGGACATGGTCGTCCACCTGCCCAACGGTCGCGAGGTGATCGTCGACGCGAAAGCGCCGGCGGACGGTTACCTCGACGCCATGGCCGCCACCACCGAGAGAGACCGGCGCGAGGCGCTGCGTCGCCACGCCCAGCAGGTGCGCCAGCACATGAACGCGCTGGCCGCCAAGGCCTACCAGGAGGAGTTCGCCAAGTCTGCGGACTTCGTCGTCATGTTCATCTCGGGAGAATCGTTCGCGGCCGCCGCGGCGCACGCCGACAGCGGGCTGATCGAGGACGGCATGGCCAAGAAGATCGTGGTGGCCACGCCGACCACGCTCTATGCGCTCCTGCGCGCGACCTATTACGGCTGGCAGCAGCAGCAGCTCGCCGAGAACGCCGAGAAGGTCCGCCGCCTCGGCCAGGAACTCTACGAGCGCGTGCGCGTCATGATCGGACACCTGGAGGATGTGGGCGACAAGCTCGGCAAGGCGACGTCGGCGTACAACAAGGCGGTGGGATCGCTGGAGTCACGCGTGCTGCCGACGGCCCGCCGGTTTCGCGACCTTGGCGTCGGCACGACCGCAGACATCCCGCCGCTCGAGCCCATCGACGAACAGCCGCGGGCACTGGATGCGCCGGAAATGCCGCGCCAGCTCGACGTCCCCGCCGAGGGGACGTGAGGCGGCTCAGGCCAGCTTCGTCTTCGTCCTTGCGACTGGCGCCTCGCTCCTGAAGGACCGCGAGATCCAGTAGAACGCGGCCGCCGCAATGGCGAGCATGACGATGCCGGCGCCGGTGAATCCGAACACGATCTTGCCGATCCCGAACAGCGTCGCGTAGACGGCCACGATTCCGGCGATCCAGTTCGTCCACGCCAGCGCGCCGCCGGGGATCGGCTCACGCCCGTACCCGAGCCGCTGCGACACGCGCGCCCAGCCCGGGCCGCCCGGCCGTACCCGACGATAGAAGGATTGCAATATTCGATCGGGCTCGGGCGCTGTGGAGAACGTCGTCACCACCCACACGATCGTGCTCCCCGCCACGGTGACCAGCATGACCACCGCGGTGGCGTTCGGATCGTTGGGCCGAAAGCGCGGCACGATGAAGGCGAAGCCGAGCAGGCTGATGACGAAGCTCGCGATCATCGCGGAGATCTCACTCCAGGCGTTGATGCGCCACCAGTACCAGCGCAGGATCAGGACGAGCCCGGTGCCGGCGCCCAGCGCGAGGAGCAGTTCCCACGCCTTCTCGATGGAGGCGAGCTGGGACGTGACCGCGATCGAGGCCAGGAAGAGGAGGACGGTCGCCGCGCGGGACACGGCCACGTAATGACGCTGGTCGCCGTCCGTTTTCAAGAAACGCTTGTAGAAGTCGTTGACCAGGTAGGAGGCTCCCCAGTTGAGGTGGGTCGCCACGGTGCTCATGTAGGCGGCGGCGAAGCCGGCCATCATGAAGCCGCGCCAGGGCGTGGGCAGCAGATCGACGAAGGCCTGGACGTAGCCGGCTTCCTTGTCGGCCAGCGTGGGATAGAGGATGACGGTGCAGAGCCCGGTCACGATCCACGGCCAGGGCCGTAGCGCGTAGTGAGCGATCTGGAAGAAGAGCGTGGCCAGCACGCCGTCGCGCTCCGAGCGCGCGCTGAAGATCCTCTGGGCGACGTAGCCGCCGCCGCCCGGCTCGGCGCCCGGATACCAGGCGGCCCACCACTGGACCGAAAGATATACGGCGAGGGTGAGCAGCGGCATCCAGGCGTACGACGCGATACCCTCGGCGGTCACGCTGACGGGCAACACCGAGAGGGCCGCCTCCTCGCTCCCGAAGTGCTGGACGAGCTTCGTCTTCATCGCGGCGATGCCGCCGACCGCGGCGACCGCATAGACGGCCAGGACGACGACGGCGCTCATCTTGATGACGAACTGCACGAGATCGGTCCACAGCACCGCCCACATTCCGGCCGCCACCGAATAGAGCGCCGTGATCACGAAGCAGATGCCAACGGCGACCACTTCGCCGCTCACGGTCACGCCGGCGATCGTGACGTCCTTCAGGCCGAGCGCGATGGTCAGGATCTTGATCATCGCGCGCGTGACCCAGCCGAGGATGATGAGGTTGATGGGCAGGGCTAGGTACAGCGCGCGGAATCCGCGGAGGAAGGCGGCGGGCCGGCCGCTGTAACGCAGCTCGGCCAGCTCCACGTCGGTCATGACCTCGGCACGGCGCCACAGCCGGGCGAAGAAGAAGACGGTGAGCATCCCGCTCATCACGAAGTTCCACCACAGCCAGTTGCCGGCCACGCCCTTGCTGGCGACGAGACCGGTGACGACCAGGGGGGTGTCGGCCGCGAAGGTGGTCGCGACCATCGCGGTGCCGGCCAGCCACCAGGGGGCCTGGCGTCCGGAGAGGAAGTACTGATCGAGGCTCTCGCCGCCCCGGCGGGTGAAGTAGAGCCCGATGCCCGCCGAGAGCAGGAAGTAGGCGGCAACGATCGCCCAGTCGATGCCGGAAATGGTCATGGCGCGCCCCGGCGCGATGATACCGCGTGGTATCATGACCCGCATGACGAACATTCCCATCCAGGTGTACGGCATCAATCTCCTGGTACGGCTCCTGGCTGAGGGTCCTGCAGACGTGCGCGTTCACTGCCCGAAGGGTTCGCCGATCCGGTACGGTGAGGTCGTCGCCCGCGGCGACGGCTTCGACGAGGGCGCGAACGCCTTCCGCGAGATGCCGGGGATCAAAACCGTCGTCGCCTTCGAGGAGAGCGCCGAGGAGGTGGAAGGCCACTACTTCTACGTCGCCGGCGAGGAATATCGCGTCATCCGCCTGGATGCCGTCATCCTTTCGTTTCCCCACGAGTAATCGCGAGGCTCTTGCTCACGTCGACTCTGCCGAGCTGATCGCGCTCACGCGCGATCTGATTCGCATCCCGAGCGTCGTCCGTCCCGGAGATCCCGTCGCCACCGAAGCCGCTGTCGCCGAGTACGTCGAGCGCTGGCTCACCAAGGAAGGCCTCAGTGTCGAAGTTCAACCCGTTGCGGCCGGCCGTCCGAACGTCCTCGGCTGGATCGGCGAGCCCAGTGCGGGGAGGACGCTGCTCCTCGAAGGCCACACCGACGTCGTCACCGAAGGTGATCCCGCCGCGTGGACTCATCCGCCGTTTGCCGCAGACGTTACCGACGGCCGCATCTGGGGACGTGGCGCTGCCGACATGAAGGGCGGGCTTGCCGCGGCGATGATCGCGGCCGCCGCCATCAAGCGGAGTGGCGCCCGTTTTCAAGGGGCCCTCGTCGTGGGCGCGCTGGTGGACGAGGAGGGCGACATGATCGGCGCTCGCCATCTCTGCGGCACGCCGCTCGGCCGGGCGTTGACCGCCGCGGTGATCTGCGAGCCCGAGCAGAACGAGCTGTGCCTCGAGCAGCGCGGTGTGGTCTGGGCACGCGTGACCGTGCGCGGCCGCATGGCCCACGGCGCGATGCCCGAGGCCGGAGCCAATCCCATCGCCGCACTGGGCACCGTGCTGAGCCAGGCGCCCCGGCTCGAGCGACGCCTCCGCCGGCTCTGCCGGCCCAGCCCGTATCTCCGCCCGCCCACGGTGACACCGACCACCGTGCGTTCGCCGCTCGCCGGCGTCGCCCAGGCCAACGTGATCCCGGCGGCGGCCGAGGCGACGCTCGATATCCGGCTGACTTCTGGCCCGGATGAGACGGCGATTGCCGCCGAGATCGATCGCTTCTGCCGCGAGGCCTCCGCGCGAACGGAAGGAGTGACGGTCGACTGGCGGCCCGTGAACGGTTATCGCCTGGCCACGCGGGTCGAGCGCAGCGAGCCGCTGGTCA
>WNFT01005147.1_pt1 | contig 17558 bp, 19 predicted proteins | sample 5400191 | NCBI WGS metagenome assembly WNFT01 (sample SAMN13153359, study PRJNA577476) | soil metagenome | isolation source: 80 cm saprolite under Madrone tree | place: USA:California | collected 2016-06-14 | reverse complement strand
ATATTCTTCTTCGGGATCGTGGGAGAGGTTCTCCAACGGCAATATGGCAATCGATCGGATTTCGCCGCGCCCCGACCCGCCAGACAAACGAGAACGGATTCCACCGGCATCGAGTCCAAACGCAATAGCAGCAAGAATCGTGATGCCAACGGCTGCCGCCAGGACGGGCTTCGCAATGGACTTCTTTACTCTCGTTTCGGGAATGGGAGTAGTGGGCATCCTCAACCGTTCCAGGTCCACGCGAAGCTCGCGCGCCGTCTGATAGCGCCGTTCCGGATCCTTATCCAGCAATTTCAGGATGATCGCTTCGAGTTGCGGTGAAACTCGACTGTTCACCGCGCGCGGCCCCACGGGCGCCTGATGCAAGATTGCATCCGTCAACCGCGGCGCTGAGTCCTCCAGAAATGCCCGGCGTCCCGTGGCCATTTCGTAGAACACGCAGCCTAACGAGTAGATGTCCGCCCGTGCATCAGGTGTTTCGCCGCGCAACTGCTCTGGCGCCATGTAAGGCAGGGTCCCGCTCAACCCCCGTGTTTCGGCAAACGTCTGGGTTGCTGCGAGATCAGCTTGCGACCGCAACAACTGTGCCAGACCGAAGTCCAGCACCTTCGCCTGCCCCTTTGGGGTGACGAGAATGTTGCCCGGTTTCAGGTCACGGTGGACAATTCCCCGGTCATGCGCTTCTTCGAGCGCTGCGGTGATTTGCGTCCCCAGTGACACGACTTCTTTCTCCGGCAAAGGGCCTGCATCCAGCTTCTGAGCCAGCGATTGCCCCACAACAAGTTCCATTGCCAGGAAGTCCACGCCATCTTGCGTATCGAAGTCGTAAATCACACAAATATTGGGGTGCGAGAGCTTGGCAAGAGCCAGCGCCTCTTGACGGAAACGGCGCCGCGCGGCTTCATCGACCAGCGCGCCCGAAGGCAGGACTTTTACCGCGACGTCGCGCTCCAGTCGCGCATCGAGGGCGCGGTACACCACACCCATGCCGCCCCCGCCAATCTGTTCGAGGATCCGGTAGCGCCCCAATGTCCGGCCAATCATGAGAAAACGATCCGCCTCAGGCGGCAATCTTAGGCTGTGTGCACAGGCCCGTCAACGCGCGGGCGTTTACTAGATAGCGATTCACGCAGGGACTCCGAAAAGCAAAATCTAAAGACAGCCGGTGAAGGCTGTTTCGCAGTCCGACTTCCCAACCCGATCGTTCTATTTTGTTCAAGCTTGCTTGCGGCGCGATAGAGCGGAGACCGCGTAGATGGCTGCGGCTCCGACGATACCGGCAATCCCCATAATCTTCCATGCCAAGTCGTAACTGTGGCGAGCGTCAAATATTCTTCCTGCCATCCACGGTGCTCCCCATTGGCCGAGGGAGTATCCCATGATGATGAGCGCCAAAAGTTTTCCAAGAGAAGCAGTGCCAAAGCACTCGGCGGTCACCAGGGGGATGAGCATATAGTCCGCGCCCATGGAGAAGCCGAAGACAATAGCGAAGGTCCAGAGCACTGCGGGCGAGTGCGGCCACGCGAGCAGGAATACGGAAGCTCCGATCAAGAGATAGAAAAGAGCCATAATGCTGGATTTTCGAAAGCGATCAGCCACATAGCCGACCAGCACTCGGCCGCCCAGACTTGACGTGAGCAATATCGTAAAGAATCGAGAAGCTGCGGTTGGCGTGTAGCCGGCATCCTTGAGAAAAAGAATGAAGTGCTGAATCACTGCTCCGATGGCGCCGATGACGAGAGTGGAGCCGGCGAGGATGAGCCAAAAACTGGCGGAGCGAACGGCTTGCGCGACGCCAGCAGAGGATCGGTCCGCAGCTCTTGATTTCTCGTTTGCAAAATCGGAGTCGACAACCCCATCCGGATGAAGACCCAACTCTTCCGGGCCGGAGCGCGTCACCCAGATTCCGACGGGAAGAAGCACGACAGCGACTAGCGCGCCCACAACCTCCAGTGCATGGCGCCATCCTATGCTTCGCGTGAGAAAGTTGATCAGGAGCGGGGAAACAACTCCACCGAGTCCCAGCCCGAGGTAGGCGTACCCCATGGCCTGGCCGCGTCGTTTGCGAAACCAGCGGGCGACGAGAACTTGATTGGCGATGGGGCCAGCCAGCACGTAACCCAGGACTTCCATGATGCAGAGAAGTTCGTATTGCCAAAACTTCGTCATGGATCCCATGAGGAGTAGCGACGCCGCAACGAGGCCGATTCCGGAAAGGATCACGAATCGCGCACCGAGCCGATCAATGAGAGCGCCGGCTAGAAATCCGAGGGGCAGTCCGACGAGCAGAAAACCAAGAAAAAAACCCTGCGTGACTTGAGCGCGGGTGAAGCCAAGAGATTCCACGAACGACGGATAGAAAAGCGGAAAACCGTAAAAAATGATGCCGACAATGAAAAAAAGATTCAGGAAGGCGGCGACGACAATCCACCAGCCATAAAAGATGCGCTTGGATGGATCGTCTGCCACGGAAATTGCCACCTCTCCTGAGAAGCTGAACTTCGTTTTTGTTAGCGAAACAGGATGCGAAGCTTACCCCGATTGGCAGGACAATTTCATCCGAATTCGGGACCAAGAATTGCGCAGAGGGCGTCAGGATTCCCGGGATGGCCGTTGGGACCGCGAACCATGCGAGTCAGCGTGCGCGCATAGCGAAAGCCCGAGGTCCGCAAGAGGTCGAGGGCAACGGCATTCGCTGTCAAGCAGTCCACGACGAGCGTCTCGCGCGAGGAGCGCGCAAGGAATCCATGAAGCAGCGGGCGCGCTGCGGCTGAATCCTCCGCCATCCAGGGACCGAGATGGTCGGCGAAAGAACCCTTGCGGCCAAACGCGTAGCCTTGGAGCGTGCCACTGCTCCAAACGCTCATCGCGTAATTTGGCGTCTCCTCGTGGAGCGAGCGCAGCAACGAACTACGATCCGCTCCGAAGACTTCCCGATCCTTGCCAAGAATGGACCCTAACTGGGCCGGTGACAGTAGTTCACGCTTGGAATCGACGATTTCCATATCTGCTTGGGGCGGCCTCTTGAGAACCCATCGTTCAATTCCGTACTCGGTTACGAATCCCAGCTTTTCATAGAGCGGTTTGCCTTGCGGGGTGGCGTCCAGCTTCATCGTGGGCATTTTTCGTTGATCGAGATGTTCGATCGTTTTCTCGAGAAGCTTCGTACCAATACCCCGACTCCGGTATTCCGGGTCCACCAGGACCATGCCGATCCATGCAAATTTGTTTTCGAATGAGATGGTCGTCGCCGTTCCGCGGACTTCTCCCTCCACTTCGGCGACGAAACATCCCTCCCGACTCGCGTCGAGAAATCGATTCCAGTCCGCAGCCGTTTGATTCCATCCCGCGAGCTCTTTCAGGCGGAGCCCCACGGGAATGTCGTGTTTGGTCATGGTGCGGAGTCGCATGCTTCGGAGGTCCCGGCGAATTGTAAGCCGCATGGGAGCATACCCGAAGCATTCGATCGTATGGAAGAGGGTTCCTGCACGAAAGATAAGGCGCAAGACGCTCCGTCGGCGGTTCGGGTACAATCACGGGTCAGTTTTCGCACGGGGGCCGAGGAGCGCGAGAATATCGAGTGATCATGCCAATCGAGAAAACCTCTATCCAGGACGTGAAGGAATTGGAAGAGCTGCTCAGCGAGCCAACCGATGGAACGATTCGCGCGCTCGCAGCCCTCGAGGGAGATATTCTCGTCCTGGGCGTTGGCGGAAAAATGGGGCCGACGCTGGCGCGCATGGCAAAACGGGCGTCGGAGATGGCAGGAGTTGCGCGACGCGTCATTGGCGTGTCTCGATTTTCTGCGTCGGCGCTGGAACAACAATTGCACGCATGGGGCGTAGAGGCCATGCGCTGCGACTTGCTGGACCGCAAGTTGCTTGCTGCGCTGCCGGAGGCGGCTAACGTGGTCTATATGGCGGGCATGAAGTTCGGGTCCACGGGCCAGGAGCCGCTCACGTGGGCCATGAACAGTTTTCTTCCCGGACTGGTGAGCGAAAGATATCGCGACAGCCGAATCGCGGTGTTCTCGACGGGCAATGTCTACGGCCTTTCTCCCGTTTCGAAGGGTGGCTCGCGCGAAGAAGATACGCTCAATCCCCTGGGCGAGTACGCGATGAGCTGCGTGGGCCGCGAGCGTATCTTTGAACACTTCAGCCGTTCGAACCATACGAAAATGTCGATCCTCCGGCTGAATTACGCCACGGAACTTCGTTATGGAGTGTTGCTGGACGTCGCGCAACGCGTGAATGCAGAGCAAGCGGTGCCGCTCTCGATGGGCTACTTGAACGCCATCTGGCAGCGCGACGCTTCGGCCATGAGCTTGCAATCTCTCGCCGTCGCATCGATGCCGCCGAACATCATCAACGTCGCCGGGCCGGAATTGCTTAGCGTCCGCCAGGTTGCACAGGATTTTGGCACACGGCTGAAGAAACCCGTTCGCTTTGAGGGCGTGGAATCGGCTGACGCACTGCTCAGCAACGCGGAGAAGTCCTATCAGCTTTTTGGCCGTCCCAGTATCGGCGCAGATCAAGTGATCGCTTGGATCGCGGGCTGGGTCCGCCGTGGCGGAGCAACTTTGGCCAAGCCCACCCACTTCGAGGAGCGAGCGGGCCGCTTCTAGACTGGCAAGAGAATGCAAATGCCACCTGAGGCTAAATGAGGGGAAAACTGGACGCAAGAGTTCGGCAGGTTCTAAGCGATGGCGCGGTGATCCCAGCACATCCGCTCGCGCTAAATGCAGAACGGCGTTTGGATGAGCGCCGCCAGCGAGCTTTGACCCGTTATTACATCGCAGCAGGAGTCGGCGGGCTGGCTGTGGGCGTGCACACGACCCAGTTTGCGATCCGCGATCCACGCATCGGACTCTTCGAACCCGTTTTGAAATTGGCCGCCGAAGAGATGGACCGCGCCGATCGGTCGCGCATGGAACCGTTAATTCGAATCGGCGGGATCTGCGGTGGGACAGCGCAAGCGGTTCGAGAGGCGCGTCTCCTCAAAGATTTGCGCTACAGCGCTGGCCTTTTGAGTTTAGCCGCCGTTAAGAATCCCGACGACCCGGGACTCATCGCGCATTGTCGTGAAGTTGCCGCCATTCTCCCCATCTTCGGCTTCTACTTGCAGGCGGCTGTGGGCGGCCGGGTGCTTTCCTACCGGTTTTGGAGGAAGTTCGCCGAAATCGAGAACGTCGTTGCGATCAAGATTGCGCCGTTTAACCGCTACCAAACGCTGGATGTAGTCCGAGCCGTCGCGGAGTCCGGACAAGACATTGCGCTTTACACCGGCAACGACGACAACATCGTGGCCGATCTTGTCACACCCTTCGCTTTCCAGATTGGCGGCCGATTACAGGAGCGCCGCATCGTTGGAGGCCTGCTGGGCCACTGGGCCGTTTGGACGAAACGTGCGGCGGAGTTGTTGAACGAATGTCGCTCAGCGGCACGCACCGGCGGGCCGGTTCCGCAGTGCCTTCTGCAAAGAAATGTGGAAGTGACCGATTGCAACGCGGCGTTCTTTGACGTTTCCAATCAATTCGCAGGCTGTATCGCGGGTTTGCATGAGGTTCTGCGAAGGCAGCGTTTGCTCGAAGGCATCTGGTGCTTGGATCCCAACGAAGCACTCAGCCCCGGCCAAAGGGAAGAAATTGACAGGGTCTACCAGGCCTATCCGCATCTGAACGACGACGATTTTGTGAGAGAAGGACGGGACGCCTGGCTGCGGCCGTGACCGCGCCGCCAAGGTGAAAGCGGCTTGTGTCTGTGTACTCGTCCGGCATCCTCCCTTGTCGGCCGGATTCCCGGCTCTGACTCTGTGATATGGATGTAAAGAAGGACGCCCATGATCACGTCCGCAGATATCGTCTTGTGGGTTTATGCGACGGTCCTCAGCGTCTTTGTGGCCTTCGTAATCATCGTCCGCGGCCAGTTTCGTCGTTTCTCTGTGCTGGCGACGTACTTCGCAATCGTGGCAGCGATGAGCCTGCTGCGGCTGCATGTCCTCAACGCCTATGGATTCAAGTCCCCCGAATATGTCTATTTCTACTACTTTTCGGATCTCCTGCTGTGCGTTCTCTTGTACTTTGTCATTGCAACTCTTTACAGGAAGGTGTTTCCTGCAGAGAGGGCTCACCTGCGTGTGCGCGTAGGTTCAATCGTGATAACGGCGGGCGTTGGCATTTGGTCGCTTGCGATTGTCCAGGCAGCTTCCACTCGTTTGATTTCACGGTGGATTTTTGAATACAGCCAAGACCTCTACTTTGTGAGCACGGTCGCGGCGTTGATTCTGTTCGGCTTCGCCACGTACAAACCAAACGTTCCCAAGCCCGTTCACCAACTCGCATTCGTGTTTGCCGGGTACTTCCTTTTTTTTGCATTGATGTACGTGATCCGATATCTCTCGCCTCTCTGGGGCGCTCCTCTCGCTGGGTTAGTGGGTCTTTTCGGAATGTGGCTGCCGCTCGGTGTGGCTTATGTTTTCTACGACCCCAATATCAACAAATCGCTGGGCGATCCGTATCCGCCGCTGTGATCTTCTGGCGGAGTCCGGACTGCGAATTAACTGCAGACGCCCCCAGCCCCTGTTCTGGCTGTCGGGTCCATTGGATCCGTGGCGGACTCGCCGGTAATCAAGCGCGCGCCGCGGCTAAACGTGAGGTATTCGAATCCCCATTGAATGAAAACGATCACACGGCTTTGAAATTCCACAATGTAGATCAAGTGGACAAAGAGCCAGATCAACCACGCAGGCAACCCTGAAATGTGAAAGCCAAAAATGTTAGCGACGGCCGCGGCGCGACCGATGACGGCCATATCGCCCTTATTGAAATAGTGAAACGCCGGCAGTTCCGTCTTGCCCGCCAAGCGCGACCGGATAGCCTTTGCCGCGTAAGCGCCTCCCTGCATCGCTACCTGCGCGACGCCGGGCAACTGCTTCCCTTTCTCGTCCACGGCGAGGGCGAGATCGCCGATGATGAAAATGTCCGGATAGGTCGGGATCGTGAGATCGCGATTGACCTTGATTCGGCCGCTGCGATCCGTTTCCGCCTTGGTGCGCTCCGCGAGCTTGCGCCCAAATGGCGTCGTCACAACACCGCCGGCCCAAAGGACGGTCCGCGCCGCTAGAGCTTCCACGGAATCCCCGCGCTTGAATTCGACACCTTCTTTGTTGATCTTCGTCACCATGACGCCCTTAACGACTTCCACGCCGAGCCGTGTCACCAGCTTCTCCGCCTTTGCGGACAAATCCTCGGGGAAAGCGCCGAGCACGCGTGGCGCTCCTTCCATCAGAATGATTCGCGCTTCGCGCGGATTGATCTTGCGAAAGTCGTGCCGCAGCGTTTCTTGCGAAATTTCGGCAAGTGCGCCGGCCAGCTCCATCCCCGTCGCTCCGGCGCCGACGATCACGAAGGTCAGCCAGGCGCGCGCTTCTTCTTCCGTGGCGGAGCGCTCCGCGCGTTCAAACGCATAGAGAATCTTGTGGCGAATGGCGGTGGCCTCTTCGACCGATTTCAAGCTGGGCGCCCACTGCCTCCAGGAATCATTGCCGTAGTAAGAAGTCTGCGAACCCGTCGCGACAATTAATGAATCGTATTCGAAAGTCGCTCCGTCACAGAGAGTCACCCTTTTGGCAACTGGGTCCACGTCCGCTGCCTCACCCAGCAGAACCTGCGTGTTTTTCTGACGGCTCAACACGCCCCGGAGTGGCGCGGCAATTTCTCCCGGCGAAAGCGAGCCGGTCGCCACTTGATACATGAGCGGCTGGAAAAGATGAAAATTCCGTTTATCAATTAATGTGACTTCGACCGGAGCGCGTTTGAGCTTTTTCGCCGCCGCCAATCCGCCGAATCCCCCGCCCAGAATAATGACCCGGTCCTTTTGTTCCATGCAATTCGCTCCCTCGAACGCAACCTTGCTCCAAAAAATATCATCTCATTTTATGAGAACGAAATAATGGCTCTTTCGGCGCACCGCCATGAATCATACGGCAGACTGCAACTGGAGCGGAACACGCTGCGGCTCCTTTGTTCAGTGTTGCTCAAGCCCGGCACACGACTGGAAATTTGCAGGCTGCTCGATCCCGATGTTTTTCACGATCCACTGCGGCGCGTTATCTTCGAGGAAGTTCGTGCGCTGGGAGCCGTCGAATCGCGCCGTTTGCGGGAGCTTCTTCCCGCGCGGGTAACCAATCGCGGCTTTCCGGAGTTTGACCTGCACGAGTTCCTCGCGCCACATGAGGTGAGCGAGGCCGAGATCGACAAGCTATTTGAAGGCGCGCTACAGCTGCTCGATCAGAGCCATCCTGACGAAGAACAACTCGCGAACTAACAGAATGAGGGTCAACGCAAACTCACCTCATTTCAATCTTGCTGAAGCGTTCGGCTTCAGCGCGCTCGTAGTTCTTTACATGTGGCGGCTTCAGGCCGCGTACAAGTATTCCTGGCTTGTTTTCCCCGTTTGGCTGATTGCCGGTTTTCTTCTCCATGGGGATACTCCAAAGACGGTCGGATGGCGCGCAGACAACCTATGGGCTGCGACGAAACAGGCGACCTGGTTCTTCGTGCCATGCATTCTAGTAGTTTGTGCCGTCGGAATCCTGCTCGGCGGATTGCATCGCTGGGCCGAGCATCTCCTGGTTCCCAAACGCTTCTTCGGGTACATGTCCTTCTGCTTGCTGCAACAAGTGGCGCTGAACTCCTACTCAACAAACCGTCTTCTCGCCGCAACGAATAGTCCTGCCCGCGCCTCTCTCATCTCCGGCACCATCTTCGGGGCGCTTCATTGGCCCAATCCTGTGCTGGTTCCGATTACGTGGATTGGCGGGACCGCGATGTCCTGGCTCTTCGCCCGCGAACGCAACATTCTCCCGCTCACTGTCTTTCAAGCCGTTCTTGGTGCCCTGGTGTCGTGGGCATTCCCGGTCGCGTGGCATCATGGCATGCGCGTCGGGCCGGGCTTTTATTCTTTCTACCGGGGATGGTAGGAGGGATTTACAAATGCAAGTGGCCGTAGTTCCGCATGGCTGTGGAGGCGCCGCGCGTGATTCCGCGCTTCTTCCTATCCTCATTGGCCCAGACACCGGGGATCGCGAAACCACAGTTTCCGCAGAGCTCCTTCATGATGCGGTTCTCCAGAACGTCATGCCAGGACCGGCGCACCAGCAGTTCCCTGCATTGCGGGCAGTACGTGTTCGCTCCATCGCTGTAAATGTTGCCCTCGTACACGTAGTGCAGGCCGGCATCGAGCGCGATCTGCCGCGCGCGATCGAGCGTCGCGGCCGGAGTCCGCGGTTTGTCCTGCAGCTTGAAGTCCGGATGAAATGCTGTGAAGTGCAGCGGCACGTCCGGCCCTAAATGCGTCAAGATCCATTCCGCAAGCTTGCGCGTCTCCGCGGGATCGTCATTCAACGTCGGAATCATCAGGTTCGTAAGCTCGAACCAAACGTTTGTTTCCTTCTTCAGCCATTGCAGCGTTTCCAGCACGGGCTGGAGATGCGTCAGCGTGATCTTCCCGTAGAAGTTTTCCGTGAACGCTTTTAGATCGACGTTCGCCGCATCGACGTGGTCGTAAATGTCGTGGAAGGCGTCATACGTGATGTATCCGTTCGTGACCATCACGGTCTTCAATCCATATTTCTTCGCTTCCTTGCAAATATCAATGACGTACTCGCCCCAAATCGTTGGTTCGTTGTAAGTGAAGGCAATCGATTCGCAGCCATACTTCAGAGCCAGCAGCGGCACGTCCTCCGGCGGAACGTGCTGCGAACGAACCTGATCGGATCGCGATTTCGAAATGTCCCAGTTCTGGCAGAAAAAGCAGCCCATGTTGCAGCCCGCCGTGCCCATGCTGAAGACGCGCGTGCCCGGCAAGAAATGGCTCAGCGGTTTTTTCTCGATGGGATCAATTTGCAATGCGGCCGGAGAGCCGTATCCAAGGCTGTACAACTTTCCGCCTTGATTGGTTCGAATGAAGCAGAATCCCGCCTGGCCGGGATGAATATGGCAGTGGCGCGGACAAAGGTAGCAGTGAACTCGCCCGCCAGGCTCCGGTTCCCACCAGCGCGCTTCGTACAGCGCATCGGTCTTCTGGAGGATCTTCAACTCTTCCACGGATCCTCCTCTCAGACACCATTATACGCCCGGTGGGTAGACGCGGTGAGCCATCCCTGTTGGCGAATGCGATGCGACTGGGACTTCAGGCGTGGCGTCGGTGTTGGTGTTGGTAGCGGCGCCGCTCCGCGGCCCAATCCACGAAGCGTTCCATATTGTCGCGGTACTTCCAGGCAAGGTGGAAAAACTTGCCGGCCGTCAGGTTGGCGGCTTCTTTTCCCAGGAAAGTTTCAAAGCGCCAACGGATGTAAGGACTCCGCCAAGGGTTGAACCGATAGCCCCGCGCGGCGTTCCAGTAATAGTGAAGTGTCTTGAACATCTCTTGCGCAATGAGCGGAATTCGCCCAGCCCTCTTCGTCAAGACCCTAGTTGCCTGCCATCGGCGTGGAAAGATGCTCGTGAACAAGCACCCAGTTTGCGCCGCGCTTTTCCCAGATTCCCGTGTACCGGAGATCTATTTCAGATGTCTTACCGTCCTTTGATTTTTCTGTCAAATGCATTGGCACGGTCGTCCACGCGATCATTCCGCGCCGCGTCACCTTCAGGTCTTTGCCAGCTGTCAGCTTGATGCTCTCGGCGGTGTCCAGAAATTCTTTTTGGACGCCGTCATGATATTCCTTCCAACTATGGTAGCCGAACGGGGCGACATCGTAGAAAACGAGGCCGTTCTCCTTCGCGTAAAACTTCGCCGGCGCTTCCGCGTTTCCAGTGCTCCATGCGGCGCAATAACCGTCGATGAGCCTGCGAAACGTGGCGTCATCGCTGGCCTTTTGCTGCGCGCGGGCAGCAACGAACGTCAGCATCGCGCCCGCCAGCGCCGCGGCCACGTACAGCAACCAGCGCCAATGCTCGCGACGATTGGAGACAACATTGCCCGTCGATGCATTCATCCTGGAGCTCCTGGCAACCCGGGACAAGAGTTTGCAGGGGATGTCCCAACGCGTGCCGCATACCCTATTCCTTTCGGCCCCATATTGCAAGCAATTCCGCGTGTTCCTCTACGGCCCTGATGTTCGCAGCGCTATTCCCCACCTCCCAGCCGCCATTCGCCGGTAAATCCTCCGTTCTGGCCGAATCCCGAGTGCATGCCCCTGGCTGGAACCCTATTCTCTCGGTGGGGCCACGAACCGGCCCTCGGGAGGCAAACATGGCGGCACGGCAAGCAACCCCTCGGAGCCTGACCTCGATTGCAGGCGCTCGGAGCCTGACCTCGATTGCAGGCGCATTCCTCCTGGCCGTCGGATTCCTGATTCTCTTCTCGAACCTGGATGCGGCTGCGGCGCGGATAGCCTATGCCACCGGAAATACGGGAGGACACGTTCTGGAAACGCTGCCGGCGCTGGTTCTGGCCTTGCTGCATGGTCTGCAGGCCTACGTGTTCGACCACGCCGGGTTCTTGTCAGGCGTCCTGCAATTCTTGGTATCATTCTGGCCGCTGATCCTGATTCTGGCCGGGGCGCTTCTTCTGCGTGACGTCCTCGGGGGGCGGCTCCCGGCCTACAAGCCTGGAACTGGCTCTTCCAATGCGAAGGGCGCCGATGCGTAACGAAAAACGGACCGTGGGGCCGAGGACCAACAGGAGAAGCTTGTGAGCGACGAAAACGATTTCGATGCCAAGAAATTCAGCGATACTCTCCACGAACAGGTCCACAGCGAGATTCATTCGAGCGTGAGCGAGAAAATGGACCCGGACGGAAAGCGCCGCAGCCCGATCGTGGTTGGCATTCACATGGGCCGCAGAGGCAGCAGTGGACTCTTTTGGGGCGCCTTTCTCGTTCTCGGCGGAGTCGCCCTCCTCCTCGACCACATGGGGTACGTCTCCGTCGACCGGCTCTGGCGCTTTTGGCCGTTGCTCCTGGTTTGCGCAGGCATTCCGAATGTAATGTCGCGCGAGCGACGCCTCTGGGGCATCTTGCTGATCACCGGAGGAGTGCTCTTTCAGCTCAATGAGCTGGGCCTCGCCCATTTTCGCTGGAACGACATCTGGCCGATCCTGTTGATCGCAACAGGCCTGATGCTGATGTGGGGCGCCATAGAGGCGCGGAGAAGGCCTTCGGCCCCTCTCCCCGGGGACGATCCGCGAACGACTCTGAATGAAGCGGCCATTTTCGGCGGTGTCGAACGCCGGGTCACCAGTCAGGACTTTCAAGGCGGGCACATCAGCGCTATCTTCGGCGGCGTCGAAATTGATATGACCGACGCCAACATGCAGGCGGATGAAGCCACGCTGGAAATCAACGCCATCTTCGGGGGCATCGAAATCCGCGTCCCGGAGACCTGGCAAGTCGCCTTTCGCGGGACTCCAATCTTTGGCGGCATCGCGGACAAGACACGCGTCGGGCGAACCACCGACCTCAGCGATCCCCGCCGCAAGGTATTGATCCTCACCGGCGCGGTCATCTTCGGGGGCGTCGAAATCAAGAATTGAGACGCCTCCATGAATCTCAACACTGCACTAAAAAGCCAGCACCGAATCTACAAAGTTGCCGCGCTGCCCATTGCCGCAGTCCTCGCGTTCGTTCTTCAGACCCCGGGCGGTCTGACGTGGTTGCAGGCCGGACTTCTCGGCTTTGGCCTGGCTTCGGTCGGCGAATTGATTTCCCTCCCGGCCTGGTACTCGTGCCGGATTTCCCCCATCGATCGCACGCCCCGCTGGCGGCTTCTCTCCACCCACATCGTTGCCGCACAAATCCTCAGTCTCCTGTGGGTGGGCCTTGGAAAGCTTCTTGCCCATGTCTTATCCTTCGTGCCCGCCCTGCAAGGAATTGAAACCCGTTTTGCCGAAAGAACTGCGATTGTCTATGGAGCAGGATGCGTGTTCTACCTGCTGGCTGTTTCGTTTCATTACGTTTCGCTAGCGCAAGAAGCTACGCGCGAGCTCGAGACGCGGGCGATGCAGACCAGCATCCAGGCGCGCGACGCGGAGCTGAAAGCGCTTAAAGCGCAGATTAATCCGCATTTCTTGTTCAACAGCCTGAATTCCATCAGCGCGCTGACGAGCATCGATCCCTCTCGGGCCCGCGACATGTGCGTGCTGCTCGGCGACTTTCTGCGCATGACTCTTGGTTTGGGCGAGAAAACTCTGGTTCGCTTCTCCGAGGAGCTGGAACTGCTGCAAAAATATCTGGCCATTGAAAAAGTCCGCTTTGGCGACCGGTTGAAGATGCACGAAAACATCCAGGAAGAATCCAAGGCCTGCTTATTGCCGCCCCTGCTGCTGCAGCCGCTTGTCGAAAACGCCGTGAAACACGGCATCGCCGGTCTGCCCGAAGGCGGCGACGTGCGCCTCAGCGCGGAGCGGCAAAATGGACGGCTGGCGATTGTCGTGGAAAATTCCTGGGATCCCGATGCGCCGCCTCGCCGCTCTGGCGTCCTGGGATTGAAAAATGTCCAACAACGGCTGGAAGCGCTCTACGGAAAAGAGGCGAACGTTCGTGTAAACACCGAAGGCGAAATGTTTCAAGTCAGTTTGTCCCTTCCCGCGGAAAGCGAGGAAAAGGCGTGAGCGCCTCGCGAGACAAACGCTGGAAAGCATTGATCGTGGATGATGAAGAACTCGCGCGCCACGTAATTCGGGAATTTCTGGAATTCCATGCGGAGATTGACATCGCCGCCGAATGCGCGAATGGCATGGAAGCCGTAAAGGCCGTCGCCGAGCACAAACCCAATTTGATTTTTCTCGACGTGCAGATGCCCAAACTGACGGGATTCGACGTCCTGGAATTGATCGGTACGGACGTTCCAGTCATCTTTGTCACCGCATACGACCAGTACGCCATGCGCGCCTTTGATGTGCACGCGGTGGACTATCTCTTGAAGCCCATTGGCCGCGAGCGTTTCGACGCGGCGGTCGAACGCGCGAAGACCCGGCTCGGAGAAAAAATGGCCACCCCTGCCGAGTTGTCCGCTGCGGCCCGGCCACCGCAACAGTTCCTTGAGCGCCTCGTCGTGAAAGACGGCACGAAGGTCACTTTAATTCCCGTTGGAAAGCTCGACTATGCCGAAGCGCAGGACGATTACGTCGCTCTCGCAACGCAGGGGAAAAAACATCTCAAACAGCAGACCATTGCGGGCCTAGAGGCCTGCCTCGACCCGGCCCACTTTGTTCGGATCCATCGCTCCTACATCGTGAATCTGGAGCGCGTGGTACGCATCGAGCCCTACGCCAAGGAGAGTCGGATCGCGATTCTCGCGGATGGAGCGCGACTTCCTGTCAGCCGCGCCGGCTATGCGCGGCTCAAGGCGCTCCTCGACGAGCGGCAGTAAGAAATCTCTTTTGGGAAATTTGCCCCGAAAGGCCGGCACCGATCGATCATCCGTTAAGCCGCCGGACCCAGATCCGGCTGGTGGCAGGCTTCCCTAGATGCAGCGTCTTGCCGCCCGCGCGGAGCGTCATCGTCTCATCGTACTCACGATTCAGCACTTCAACGGTCGTGGACGGGCGCAGGCGCAGCCCTTCCAGAAACTCCAGAAACTGTGCATCCTTCTCATAGACGCAGACAATTTCGGCCGCATCCTTAGCGCGCAAGTCCGCGAGCATCACAGCGCCTTGCTTCCGGAGCTTTGCGACTCCCCCGCGCATGGGCACGCCATGCGGACAGCTCTTCTTGCCGCCGAAACGCTTCAGCAACAATGCTTCGACTTCGGGCGAGATGGCGTGCTCCAGGCGCTCCGCCTCATCGTGCGCCTTCGACCAGGAGAGGCCGATTACATCGGTCAAAAGCACTTCTGCCAATTGGTGCCGCAAGGCAAGATGCTCGGCCCGTTTGCGGCCTTTTTGCGTGAGGTTAATCCGCCCGCTGCGCTCCACTCGCACGTGGCCGTCGCGCGTCATGCGTTTCAGCGCGGCCGTCACCGCCGGTGGAGTCACGTGCAATTCCTCCGCGAGGCGCGCGCTGATCGGTGTCTGGTCCTCTTCCAGCATTTCCCAGATCGCTTTCAGATAGTCTTCTTGCGATACGCTGGTTTTATCCCGCCTCAATGGAACTCCTATATTTCCGTCGCGCGATGTTCCCGCTTGTCCCGCAGCCCTTTGGCAAGCTGTGCAATCCGCCGCTGAATTCCCTCAAGAACTCTTTGGTACGTCTCTGGATCCGCTTCGTAAGGATCCTGCACAATCCAGTCTTCGACCTTCTCCTGATTCGAAAAGATTTCCCCCCAGCGCCTACCGGTCATGTTGATGATGATGTCAGCACTGTCGCATGCGTCTTGAGTTGTCTTGGCCGAGGTCAAGCCATCCGCCGAGTAGCCATTCATCGTCAGAGTTCGCTTCGTCAAGTCAGGAATAAATCCGAGCGGGCTTACTCCCGCGCTGGAAGCGTCGATTACATCGGCAGCGTCGTAGCGTGCGATCGCTTCTGCCATCGGACTCCGGCAAGCATTCCCGATGCAAACGAACAGCACCTTCGTGCGGCCGGGCCTTCGAACCGAAGGGTTGGTATTCTTTGTATCTTGCACGGCTAAGGCTTCACGCTACCCAGCTCTTGGGGTATTCCCGCAGACGCGAGCTGGAGAAAATGCTCGTGAACCGTCGCATCGTCGGTCAATTCGGGATGGAACGTAGCCGCCATGATCTTTCCGCATTGTACCAGTGCGGGCTTTCCGGCGTATTCTGCGAGAACTTCAACGCCCGGCCCGGCACGCTGGATGATCGGCCCGCGAATGAAGACCATCTCCAGCAGACCTTTTTTCAGTTTCGTTGGTCCGCTTACCACGTCGCTGGCCACTTGCCGTCCATACGCGTTCCGCAGCACGGTCATGTCGAGCAGCTTCAGCGAATCCTGCTTCGGATTCTTGACTTCCGTAGCGAGCAGAATGGCGCCGGCGCAGGTCCCGAAGATCGCACCTCCGTGTTCCGCGAAGTTCAAAATCACTTCGCTGAAACCCTCTTCCTGCAGGAATTGCAGCTGGGTCGTGCTTTCTCCACCGGGAAGGATAAGTCCGTCGCACCCGTCGAGATCGGCGGGCGTGCGCACCTCGGCTGTTTCCACGCCGAGGCGTTCCAGCATCGCCGCGTGCGCCTCGAAATCTCCTTGCACCGCCAAAATTCCAATCTTCACTTCATTTACTCCACATGTTCCTTGTAGGGGCGCAGCATGCTGCGCCCCTACGCCGCCGGATGATAATTCTTGGAGTTCATCACCATCCACGCGTCGACAGCATGTCCTTTTCTTCCATCTGACGCACATCCAGTCCCTTCATCGCTTCGCCCAGCTCTTCGTGCGCTTCAAGCACGATCTTCGGATCTTCGAAGTGCGTGGTGGCCTTCACCACGGCCTTCGCGCGCGTCTCCGGATCGCTCGATTTGAAAATCCCTGATCCGACAAACACCGCTTCTGCGCCCAGCCTCCGGACGAGCGCCGCATCGGCCGGAGTCGCAATGCCCCCCGCTGAAAAATTTGGTACCGGAAGCTTCCCGGTCTTTGCAATTTGGCGAATCAGTTCGAGCGGCGCGCCCAGCTCCTTGGCTTCGCGCATCAGCTCGTCGTCGCGCATCGTGGTCAGCTTCTTCATCTGGCTCACGATTGTTCGCATGTGCCGCACCGCTTCCACCACGTTGCCGGAGCCCGCTTCGCCCTTGGTTCGAATCATTGCCGCGCCTTCCGCGATGCGGCGCAACGCTTCGCCAAGGTTGCGCGCTCCACAGACGAACGGCACGCGATAATCGTGCTTCCAGATGTGGTTCTCTTCGTCGGCCGGCGTCAGCACTTCGCTCTCATCGATGAAATCGACTTCGAGCGCCTGCAGCACATCCGCTTCCACAAAATGCCCGATGCGCACCTTGGCCATCACCGGGATGGTCACCGTCGCCATGATTTCGCGGATCACCTTGATCGACGCCATGCGTGCCACGCCGCCTTCCTTGCGGATGTCCGAAGGCACGCGCTCCAGCGCCATCACCGCGCAAGCGCCAGCTTTTTCAGCGATCTTCGCTTGTTCCGCGTTGGTGACGTCCATGATTACGCCGCCCTTCAGCATCTCGGCCAGGCCGACTTTCACGCGCCACTCATTCGAACCCTTGCTCCCGTTGCCGCTGCCGTTTACTTTTTTCGCGTCCATCTCGCTTCTCCTCTCGACCTTGGAATTTCCAGGCGGTTGCTGCTCCGCCAAATCCGTTCACCGCGGCGCAATCACCACAAATCGCGCTCGCCCTCTTGCCAGAATTTCACCGGCCCCATTGCGAATCTCGCCGGCCATGAACAGGTTTCTTCCCTTCCGTTGCGTCTCGTGTCCCTCAACGACAATTTCCTTATCCACGCTCACCGGCTTCAGGTATTCGACCGTCAATTCCGCCGTCACCGCGCGTGCTTCGCGAAAGCGGCAGACCTTGCCCATGGCTTCATCGAGCAACGTTGCAATGATTCCGCCATGCGCGAATCCTCCGCCGCCCTGATACCGTTCGCCCAAAACAAATCGCCCCACGATCTTGCGATTCGTATTGTCCTGTTCGAAC